>Ga0189291_100141_pt1 | contig 67184 bp, 60 predicted proteins | sample UW1redminimetaG_FD_130331 | JGI IMG/M metagenome (GOLD analysis project Ga0189291, IMG submission 130331) | Marine microbial communities from the Costa Rica Dome - UW179B-red mini metaG | ecosystem: Environmental > Aquatic > Marine > Oceanic > Photic zone | place: Costa Rica: the Eastern Pacific...
AGGCCGGCCCGACCATCATCGAGGACAATTGCTTCATCGGCGCGCGCTCGGAAGTGGTCGAGGGCTGCATCGTGCGCGAAGGCTCGGTGCTCGGCATGGGCGTCTACATCGGCAAGTCGACCCGCATCGTCAACCGGATGACCGGCGAGATCAGCTACGGCGAAGTGCCGCCCTATTCCGTGGTCGTCGCCGGGTCGATGCCAACGTCTGGCACCATGGGCAATGGCGCGGCTGCGCCAAACCTCTATTGCGCGGTGATCGTCAAGACGGTCGACGCGCAGACCCGGTCGAAGACCGGTATCAACGAATTGCTCCGGGACTGACACTCCCATGGCGCGGCGGCCCGGCTCCGGAATGCGCTGGCTTCTGTTCAGCGTTTCCGGCCGGCTGTCGCGCCGTGCCTATGCCTGGGCCCTGTTGTTCTGGATGGTCGTGGTCTCGATCCCGATTTCAGCCGCCGTGCGCGCCGAACCTGACAGCGCCGCGCTGACCATGGCGGGCTTCGGCATCATCCTCATATTTCTGCCCGCGGCCTGGTCGATTGCGGTGATGAGCATCAAGCGTTTGCATGATGCGGGCCTGCCCGGCATTCTGGTTGCCGTTCTGGTCATTCCGGCTGCATCCTTTTTCATGTTGCTCATCATCATGCTCTGGCCGTCCGTGAAAGGCCCGAACAGGCACGGACCTGGGCCGAACCTGCCCGGCTACTGACTGCGGTGTTTTCCGCTGCTTCGAGTGGTCGACAGTACCGGGGCAATCGTCTAATCACGAAGCATGAAACTTACAGATCCAACACAGACACTTGCCGCCCTGATCCGTTGCCCCTCGGTGACACCCGAGGAAGGCGGCGCGCTGACCGCACTCGGCGCGATGCTGGCCGAGCTCGGCTTTTCCAATGACCGGGTGACGTTCTCCGACGCTGGAACACCGGATGTGGAAAACCTCTACTCCCGGCTGGGGTCAAGCGGGCCGCACCTGATGTTTGCCGGGCACACCGATGTGGTGCCAGTAGGCGACGCGGCGGCCTGGACGCAAGGACCGTTCGGGGCCGAGATCGTTGATGGCGAAATGTACGGCCGCGGTGCGGTCGACATGAAGGGCGGCATTGCCTGTTTCGTCTCGGCCCTGGCCCGGCTGATCGAGCGCAAGGGCGCGCCGGCAGGCTCGGTGTCGCTGCTGATCACCGGCGACGAGGAAGGCCCTTCGGTCAACGGAACCGAGAAACTGCTCGCCCACGCAAAGGCCAAGGGCGAAAGCTGGGATGCGGCGGTGGTCGGCGAACCGACCAATCCGGAGCAGCTCGGTGACATGATCAAGATCGGCAGGCGCGGCTCGTTGTCGGGCACGTTGAAAGTGCAAGGCGTGCAGGGGCACGTGGCCTATCCGCATCTGGGCGACAATCCGCTGCGCGGGCTGGTGACGCTGGCCGAAGCCTTGCTCGATCCGCCGCTCGATGCCGGCAACGAGCGGTTCCCGCCCTCCAATCTCGAAATCACCAGTATCGACACCGGCAACACGGCCACCAATGTCATCCCGGCGCGGACGACCGCCCGGTTCAACATTCGTTTCAACGACCAATGGACCGCCGAGAGCCTTGCGGACGAACTGCGCGGTCGGCTTGAGCGTGCGGCCAGCGATGCCGGCCTGCGGCCCGGACGCGATCCGGTTCGCTACAGTGTCGAGTTTGACGACCGGGCATCCCCGTCATTCCTGACCCGGGACAACGCGCTGATCGAAGCGCTGTCGGCGGCCGTTGCCGAGGCGACCGGGCGGACACCGGCGCTGTCGACCACCGGCGGCACGTCGGACGCCCGCTTCATCAAGGATTATTGCCCGGTTGTCGAGTTCGGCCTTGTCGGCAAGACCATGCACATGGTCGACGAACGCGTCGCGCTCAGCGATCTCGAAAGCCTGACCGGGATCTACGAGCTGTTTCTCGAGCGCTGGTTCGAGCGCCAGTCGTCCGGCGCCGGGGCGCGCTGACCTTGGCGGGTGGCGTGGTCCCGTCGCGGCTCGAGGCCGGCCGGTCACTGGCCGGACTGTTCTACCTGATCCTGAAAAACCGCGACGGATTGCGGCTGTTCGACATCTCGCCCGACGGTTTCTGGCGGTCGTTCGGGGCGTTTTTCTGGGCCTGGCCGGTGCAGTGTTTCCTGTGGACCGGAATGTGGCGCGCGGTGCCGGAAACCAGGCCCGACACCGCCGCCGAAATGGTCAGGTTCTTTTTCGTCTCAACCAGTTTTGACGTGGCGTCATGGGTATTGCCGGCGGTCCTGCTATTGGTCGTGTGCCAAGTGTTCGGCCTCTCCGGGAAGTTTTCGAGGCTGGTGGTGGTCAACAACTGGTTCGGCCTTCTGTCGGCCTATATCGGCTTCTTTCCCGCGGCCCTGCGCTACCTGACGCCGCTATCCGACACAGCCAACGCCTTCCTGTCGCTGGCGGTCTACATGGTGGTGATCTGGCTTTATTTCCGGGTGATCCGGATGGCAATTGGCGGGGACCTGATGATTTCGGTGTTCATTACCCTGATGATGGTGATGACCGGGCTGACCATCTCGGAACTCGCCTTCGGCGCGCTCAGCGGCTCCTGACCGGACCCATATCCAATCCGAGACAGCTGGCACCACCCCTGAAAATGCAACAGCCACCCTTGCCCGTTCATTCGAACGGGCAAGGGTGGCTGGAAGACAGGAACCGGTCGTCGTTTATCAGGCGGCGAGTTCATCATCCGCGGTTGAGAACAGCGCATCGAGATCAAGGTAGCAGATCATCTGCTTGTCGACCGGAATGATCGCCTTGGTCAGCGCCCGCTCAGCGGCCGGCATCACATCCGGCGCGGGCTGCAATTCTTCGGCGTTGACGGTGATCATGTCGGAGACATTCTCGACCAGCAGTCCGACCAGCTTGCCGGCGATGTTGGTGACGATAATGGCCGAGCGCTCGGTCGGCTTGATCGCCGGCAGGCCAAGACGGATCGCCATATCGATCACCGGGATCACCGATCCACGCAGGTTGATCACGCCAAGAACATGCGGCGGAGAGTGCGGCAAGGTCGTCGATGGTGCCCAGCCGCGGATTTCGCGGACCGACATGATGTTTACGCAGAATACCTGCTTGCCCAGATGGAAAGAGATAATCTCAAGATAGCCGCTGTTGGCCACATTATTGTTTGCGGTGCCTTGCATCAAAATTCCTCCCAGTCGTCCTGTGACGCTGCGGTTGAGTTGTCGGATTTACCAGCGCCAAAGGCTCGGGCGACTGAATTCATCATATTACGGGCCGGCGACTGGACAGGACGCGCGGTTGCGGCCGAGCCATCGATTGCGCGGACCGGACTTTTGGCTCGCCCGGCCAGGCTCGATTTCGCGGCCGGTGCTGCAGGGCCCGGCTTTGCGGTCTGTTTGGCCGCTCCGGACACTCCCGCCTGGACCGAGACGGAAACCGGGCGGCTGCCGGACAGCGTGAACTGGCGCACCAGGTCGTCAAGCGACGCGGCGCCGCTGGTAAGCCGGTGGGTCACGGCGGTGGTTTCCTCAACCATGGCGGCGTTCTGCTGGGTCACCTGATCCATCTGGTTGACCGCCGAGTTGATTTCGGTGAGGCCGTTGGCCTGTTCGCGGGCCGCGGTGGCGATGGAGTTGATCTGACCGTTGATGGCGCTGACGTGCTCGGCGATCATGCCAAGCGCTTCACCGGTCTCGCGAACCAGGGTCACACCGGATTTGACCTCGTCACCGGATTTGGTGATCAGCCCCTTGATGTCTTTGGCAGCAGTTGCCGAGCGCTGGGCCAGTTCGCGAACTTCCTGGGCGACGACCGCAAAGCCCTTGCCGGCTTCACCGGCACGCGCCGCTTCAACGCCTGCATTGAGCGCCAGCAGGTTGGTCTGGAATGCGATTTCATCAATCACATTGATGATCTTCGAGATCTCGCCGGAAGCTGCTTCAATGCGCCCCATGGCATCGATCGCCTCGGCAACCACCTTGCTTGACTTGTCGGTCGACTGCTTGGCCTCACCAACCTTCGAGGTTGCCTCGTCGGCCCGCTCGGAAGAGCTCTTGACGGTCGCAGTGATCTCGTCGAGCGCGGCGGAAGTTTCCTCGAGCGAGGCCGCCTGCTGCTCTGTGCGGCGCGACAGGTCATCGGCAGCCGCACGCAGCTCGCCGGTGTCGCCATTGATCGAAAGGATATTCTCGCTGACATCGCTGAGGGTGGCGTTGAGCTTTTCCACCGAGGCATTGAAATCGAGCCGCAGGCCGTCGAGGCTCTGTATGAACGGGGTATCGAGATGAATGGTCAGGTCGCCTTCCGCCAGTTTGTGCAGAGCGTCGCCCAGGACATCGACAGCCTTTTGCATGCGCGCGTCTTCCGCGGCTTTTTCGGCTTCGCGGTCCTGACGTCTGCGTTCTGTCTGGGAACGGGTCTCGTCGGCATCACGCTCCAGTCCGACTTTCTCGATGGCCGCATTGCGGAAAATGGCAACCGAACGGACCATTTCGCCAATCTCGTCCTTGCGATTTTCGCCGGCCAATTCGATCGTTGTATCGCCCTCGGCCAGACGGCGCATGTTGTCGACCAGCGCCTCGATCGGCTTGCTCAGACTGCGGGAGAACCAGATGCTGGCGGCCATGGCGCCAAGCAGCAACAGCAGCGACAGGCCGAGAATGGTGTTGCGCATCATCACCATGCTGGCGCCGGCTTCGCTCTTGTCGATCACGGCTGCGATCGTCCAGTCGGCGCCATCGAACTTGACACCGGTCATGGCAATGTCGGCTTGCATGTCGCGGTAACCTTCAACCTCACCGAACACCACTTCGCTGCCGTGTGCATCGGCCTGGAGGTCGGTCTTGATCGAGGTGACAAGCGCGTCAGATTCCTCTGTCCTGACCGAATCGCTGATCAGGTAGCCTTCGGCATTGAGCAACACGGTCTCGCCGGTTTCGCCGAGGCCGGCGGTGTTGGACATGATGTCGGCGATCTTGCCGCTCGGCATGCGGATGATGATCACCCCGACCATGCCCATCGGCGAATTCAGTGCGTGACCCATGAAGGCCGCCGCTTTGCCGCCAGCTGCCGGATAGGGCGCATAATCGGCAAAGACCGTCTTTTCGATTTCGTTGGGGCCGACAATGCCTTCGAAGACCTGTCCAAGCCCGGTGTTCTTCCAGGCGTCGGATCTCAGGTTGCTGGCATAATCGTCGTTCTTGCTGACCGAGTAGAGAACGTTGCCGTTCATGTCGACAAGGTAGAAATCTTCCCAGCCACGGCTTACGGCGATCTCGCGCAACTGCGGGTGATTGCGCTCATGGGTCTGGTCGTAGGAGCTGACCTTGGCGGCATCCGGCTTCTGAGCCGTATCATATTGCTGGCGCTCGCCCTCGGGGAACGGATTTTCGGTGATGTAGCGCCGTTTCAGTTCCTCGGTGACCTCTGCGCCGAGAAAGCCCCAGTCATACTTGAAGCCTTCCAAGGCAATGCGCATCAGGTTGTTCTGGGATGTCGCGGTCAGATCCTGCTGGACATTGGCAAGAAAGGTTTCGAGCTGATTGCGCCGGCCATCGACGACCGCTTCAAGCTTTTCGACGACTTTTTCATTGACCGCACTGGAACCGATCTGAAGGCTGACAACGCTCGACACGCCAATGGACATGATTGTCAAAAGGGCGGCTGCCAGCGGTAATTTGCGCGAAATTAGCATTGAAGATCCCAAGAACACTACATTTTCGATGACATGTCTCGCTCAAAGGGCGGAGACGTCCAGAACGGCTTCATGCGGTCCGCGCCCAAACGCGGATACTGGCTTGTTAAGCTTTCGCTGGTTTGAGTTACCTTTGTATTAAGGACAGGTTATTATTTCTTCGCGAGGACGGCCTTTTTTAACGCAAGGGCCAATCCTGACGCCCCGAACGTCAAGAAATGCAAGGTCCCTGCAAACCCGTTCACATTTGTGGATCAGCCCGTCGCAGCCAAGCTTGAGAGCTGCTCATTCCAGAGAGGCTCGGGCTTGTGGATATGGAAGCCCTGGCCATAGTCGACGCCAATTTCCACCAGTTTTGCCAGGACCTGGTCGCTTCCGACATATTCAGCCACTGTCTTGATGCCGAGAACCCTGGCGACATCGACAAAGCAGCGCACGGTCGCGTCATTGAGAGGATCGTCGACAAGGTCGCGGATGAACTGTCCGTCGATCTTCAGATAGTCGACGGGGAAGCGCTTCAGATAGCCAAACGAAGATGCTCCGGCCCCGAAATCATCCAGCGCAACGCGAACCTTGCGGCTTCTCATCTGGTCGATGAACGCGGTTGCATCGGCAAGGTTGGTCACCGCGGCGGTCTCGGTGATTTCAAAACACAGGCGGCTGCATATGTCTGCTCCGGCTGCATCCAGGACTTCGACCGCATGCTGGTGGAACGAACGATCTCCAACCGACTGGCCCGACAGGTTTATGGCGACGGATTCGAGATCCTCCAATGCAGGCGCTTGCCTGATCCAGTCTATGGCACGGGTGAGTACCCAGCGGTCGATGCGGCTGGCAAGGCTGAAGCGCTCGGCCGACGACAGGAAGGCCGCCGGCGAGATCAGGCTGCCATCCTCGTGCTTCATCCGGATCAGCAGTTCGGTACGGCGCCCCTCGGCAGGGCCGGCAATCGGCCGGATATCCTGCGCGTAAAGCAGGAAACTGCCCTCATCAAGCGCCTGCTCGATTCGTGACGCCCATCGCATTTCGCCCGACCGGGCGGCCATGGCTTTGTCACTGTCAGCCCAGATATGGACCCGGTTTCGACCGGCCTCCTTGGCCGCATAGCAGGAGCTGTCGGCAGCCTGGAGGATGGAGGCAACGCTGGGCATGGCGCTGCCCACCGGGACGATACCGATGCTGGTGCCGACCCGGAACCTGTGATCGCCATGCGCAAAGCGGAAATCGTTCATCCGGTCGCACATTTTCTGGGCGATCTTCGTGGCGTTCTCGATCGAACAGAGTTCCAGCAGCACTGCGAATTCGTCGCCTCCGAGACGGGCCAGCGTATCGCCTGCCCGGATCGTCTCTGACAGAAGTTTGCTGACCTGCTTGAGCAGCTCATCGCCAACCGCGTGGCCGCAGGTATCGTTGACGATCTTGAACTGATCGAGATCGATGTAGAGCAGGGCGTTGGCGGTATCCTCGGTCCGCGACTTGTCGAAGAGAGATGTCAGACGCCGGTCAAACTCGGCCCGGTTGATCAGACCGGTGAGGGGGTCGTGGCTGGCGCGATGGTGCATCTCCCGCGACAGCCTGCGTTGCTCGCTGACATCATGGAAAACCAGAACCGCACCAAGGGTTTCACCCCCGGAATTGCGGATGGGAGCGGCGGAGTCCTCGATACTGAATTCGCGCCCGTCGCGGCCTATCAGCAATGTATCGTGATCAAGGCCAACGACATCGGTAATATCCAGACATGCCTCGATCGGGCCCGGAGCCCGTTGCCGGGTCTCCTCGTGAACAATGTTGAAGATGACGTGACTGGGCTTTCCCTTCGCTTCGGCGGCGGTCCAGCCGGTCATTTTTTCCGCCACCGGATTGAGCCATTCGACCAGCCCCTGGGCGTTTGTCGTCATCACCGCATCGCCAATCGAATGCAGCGTTACGCGCAGCAATTCGTGTTGCTCCTCGAGCTCGATCGCCATCCGCCGCATATTGGTGACATCCCAGACAGCGCCGGTCAAACGAACAGGACGTCCCGACTCGTCCGGAATCACCCGGGCAGACACACGAAGGTGATGAATGGTGCCATCGGAATGGGTGATCCTGTATTCTTCTTCAAGTCCGCCCAAACTCTCGATCGCAGCCTTGCTGGCGCGGTCGATGCGGATCCTGTCCTCTTTGTGGACATGCCTGCGCCAGATGTCCTGCGCACACTCCCCGGGCTGCTGTGTCAGACCGAACAGGCGATACACCCAAGGGTCCCAGGTTACCGCGTCGTTGATCAGATCATGGTCCCAGGTGCCGATGCCGCCGCTGTCGGTTGCGATCGTTATCCGCTCGGCGAGGAGCGCCTGCTCCTGCTCCGCCTGCTTCTGCTTGGTGATGTCGACATGGGTGCCGATCATGCGTGTCGGTTTGCCGTTTTCGTCTCGCGCGATCACCTTGCCCCGATCAAGGATCCAGACCCAGGAACCGTCCTTGTGACGCATTCTGAACTGCTCCTCAAAGAAAGGAGTCTTGCCGGCGATATGATCGAGATCGGCATTGCGGGCGCGGTCCCTGTCGTCAGGATGGACGAATTCAAGCCAGTTTTCCACTGCTTCGCCAATTTCCTGCCGGGTATAGCCGATGAGGTTGCACCACATTTCCGAATAATGGGTCGTGCCGGTATTAAAATTGGCGTCCCAGATACCGATGCGGCCGTTCTCCGTGGCAACGGCCTGCCGGTCATTGAGCAGTTCGAGCGCGATACGCTGCTCAACCTGCTGCGTCACATCCTGGAATGCGCCGCTGAGGCGCACGGGCTTGCCGCCGTCCATGTCGGCGGAGCCGACCGAACGAACCCAGATCGGTTGCCCGTCAGCCCTTCTCGACGGCAATTGCAGGTCCCATCCCTCGCCGGTCTGGATACTCTTTTCGATTGCAGCGCGAATGACAGGGCGGGCTTCAGGCGCATAGAAATCGATCGCTTCGTCCAACTGGGGGACATGGCCTGGTTCAACACCAAGAATACGGCAGGTCTCATCGGTCCAGGTGATTTCGTTGGTTTGAAGATCGAATTGCCAACCGCCAACACCGGCAACGCGCCCGGTGCGGTCGAGAAAATTCTGGCTCTCACGCAGCCGGTCTTCCTGGAGCTTGCGCTCGGTGATGTCCTGATGGGTACCGAACATCCATTCCGGCTTGCCGTCCGCGGTCCAGGTGATCACCTTGCCGCGGGTCAGCACCCACACCCAGGACCCATCCTTGTGGCGCAACCGGGTCTCATACTTGTAGACCTCGGATTTGCCGTCCAGGTGCTCCTGCAGAACCTTGCTCGACTCTTCCAAGTCCTCGGGATGAAGAAGTTTTTCCCATGTCCGGAACGATACCGGCTGCAGTTCCGCTAGCTCATAGCCGATCATCTGCGCCCAGCGCTCGTTCAAGCGGATTTCGCCGGTGCAGATGTTCCATTCCCAGGTTCCGGCCTGGGTGCCATCGAGAATGTTGTGGAGCCGCTGCCGCTCCTCGTTCAGGACCCGCCTGGCCTCGACGCTTTCGCTGATGTCGCGGATGATCTCGGTTCTGCCAACCGTTTCGCCGGTTTCCGAGACAACCGGGCCGGCTGAAATGGAAACGGCAAGGTTGGTGCCAGTCTTGGTGCGCCTGACGGTTTCCGATCCCTTTCCGGATTTCTTGCCGCTGGCAGGTCCCTGCTCAACTTCGTCCGGCAGGAGGAAGCTCAGCGCTTGCCCGACGGCTTCGCTGGCGGTGTAGCCGAACATCGCTTCGGCGGCGGTATTCCAGTGCTTGATGACGCCATCGAGCCCGGTGGTAACGATGGCATCAACGCTGTTTTTCAGGATCGAGGCGGCTCTCAATCCGACCTGCCTCATTTCACGCTCCCGCTTGAGCGCGATTCGAGCCTCCAGGGCGCGGGCTGCGGCGTAGCCGAGATGGGTGAGAACCTCGCGCTGATGCGTGCTCAGCATGCCCGGCTTGCGATCGATGACGCACAGCGTTCCGACCTTTTCGCCGGTGCTTAGGGCCAGCGGAACGCCGGCATAAAACCGGATGCCGGGTCCACCGGTCACGACCGGGTTGTTGGCAGTGCGGGGATCAGCGGTGGCATCCTCGATGATCATGATGTCATCGCCGCAGATGGCATGGGTGCAAAAGGAAACATCCCTCGGCGTCTCGGTGATGCCGGGCAGGCCTACATTGGCCTTGAACCACTGCCTGTCCTGCTCCACCAGCGAAATCAGCGAGATCGGGGTCCCGCAGACGAGTGCGGCTGCACTTACCAATGCCTCGAACTCAAGCTCCGGCGGAGTATCCAAAACCTCAAGCCCGCGCAGCGCCTTGAGGCGGGCGGCTTCGTCGACCAGAGTCATCGTTTGCGCCAATTCGGCCATCCTCGTATTAACCGCAAGCAAGAAACCACTTCTACTGCGTGTTTTCGCTCTCTTGCACGGTGGATATCCTTGGTATCCAAATGCGTTTCCATCCTCCCGATCCGCCTTGGGCGGTGGCAAAGCCTTGCAATCAAGCGTTGCCGCAAATCATTTTGATCCAACCTTATAAGGATCTCCTTAAATAATTACGAAGCCAAAAAATATTCCCCATTAAGTCATTTTTTCTGGCCAATACCGGCAAAAAGATACAAAAGCACAGCCACCTGGCCGCAATTGTACCGAGCAATCAGCTTGCGGGGTACTCGACGGCGCGGAAATACAGCCCCTCGGGTGCAGCCACGGGGCCACAGGCCTTGCGCGAGCGGGCCGCCAGTGCCTGCTCAACATCATCAGCCGACCATTTGCCCTCGCCGACCAGCCGCAGCGTGCCTGCGAAGGAGCGGATCTGGTTGTGCAGGAAACTGCGCGCCGAGGCATGGATTTCGATCAGGCCATCGGCATCGCCCGCAACCACGTCGAGGCGCTCGAGGCTGCGCACCGGCGAATTGGCCTGACAGCTCATCGACCGGAAGGTGGTGAAATCATGCCGTCCGACAAGGCGTTGCGCAGCCTCATGCATGGCGGCTGCATCCAGCGGCTTGGGCGACCAGAGCGCCCGGTTCTTCTCGATCACCAGCGGCGCACGGCGGCAGATGATACGGTAGATATAATGCCGCTTGGTGGCCGAAAACCGGGCGTCGAATTCGTCGTCGACCTGCCGTGCCGCGAGGATTACCACCCGGTCCCGGGCCATCTGCAGATGCGCGTTGATGGCATCGCGGACGGTGTCGTCGGGCCAGTTTTTTTCGAGGTCGACATGGGCGACCTGGCCCAGCGCATGCACCCCGGCATCGGTCCGGCCGGCGCCGCGAATGCTGACCGTCTCACCGCAAAAGCCGAGGATCGCTGTTTCGATCGCCTGCTGGATCGAGGGATGGTCATCCTGGCGCTGCCAGCCGGCATAGCCGGTGCCGTCATATTCGATATCCAGCCGGTAGCGTGGCATCAGCCGATCACCGTGCCTTTGGAGACCGGTGTCCCCCGCAGGAAATCCTGCGCGGCAAGCGGCTTGCCGCCGGCTTTCTGCAGCGTCAGCAGCCGGACGACGCCCTCGCCGCAGGCAATTGTCAGCTGGTCGTCAAGCACGGTTCCGGGCGCTGCACCGGCTGAAGCTCCGTCGGCCACAGCGGTGGCCAGCAGCTTGACGCGCTCGGTGCGGTCACCGGCCTTGAGTTCGAACCAGGCGCCGGGCACCGGGGCCAGGCCACGGACATGATCGTGCACCTGCTGTGCGGTGCGGCTGAAGTCGACCCGGGTTTCGGCCTTGCTGATCTTGGCGGCGTAGGTGACGCCATCTTGCGGTTGCGGCGTCACCGGCAGCCCGCCGGTTTCCAGGCGCGCCATGGCGTCGACCATCAGCCGCGCGGTCATTGCAGCAAGGGCGTCGTGCAGTTCCCCGGTGGTCATGTCGCGCGAGATCGCGACTTTCTCGGTCAGCGCCACCGGGCCGGTGTCGAGGCCCTCGTCCATTTTCATGATCATCACGCCGGTCTCCGCATCGCCTGACATGATGGCACGCTGGATCGGCGCAGCTCCGCGCCAGCGCGGCAGCAGCGAGGCGTGGCCGTTCCAGGCGCCCAGACGCGGCGCATCGAGGATGGCCTTGGGCAGGATCAGGCCGTAGGCAACGACCACGGCAGCATCGGCTTCAAGCGCCCTGAAGGCTGCCTGCTCTTGCTCGCTCTTGAGGCTTTTGGGAGTAAACACCGGAATGCCCAGCCGCTCGGCGGTGCGATGCACCGGCGAGGGAAGCACTTCCAGCCCGCGGCGGCCGGCAGGGCGCGGCGGCTGCGAATAGACCGCGACGATCTCATGACCGGCGCCGTGCAGCGCCTCCAGTGTCGGCGCCGCGTAATCGGGCGTCCCCATAAAGATGATGCGCATTGCGGATCCTCAAAACGATCGACAGCAGGCAACCGGCCGCGACTGTGATGCTTGCGGCTCGTGTCAGGCGGTGACGCGCTGCTTGGCGAGCTTGGTAAACTTGCGCACCACCATGTCGCGCTTGAGCTTGGAAATATGGTCGATGAACAGGATCCCGTTGAGGTGATCCATCTCGTGCTGCAGGCAGGTGGCGAGCAGCCCATCGGCCTCGGTCAGCATTTCCTTGCCATCACGGCCCAGGTGCTTGACGGTGACGGTCGCCGGACGCTCGACTTCGGCATAATAATCCGGGATCGACAGGCAGCCCTCTTCATAGACGCTGGTCTCGTCTCCGGTTGCCACCAGTTCGGGATTGATGAAGACCTGCGGATTGGGGTCTTCTTCCTTGCCCGCCACATCGATCACCAGCACACGCCGCGGCACGCCGACCTGGATCGCGGCCAGGCCAATGCCCGGCGCGTCATACATGGTTTCGAGCATGTCATCGATGAAGCTGTTCATTTCCGAATCGACACGCTCCACGGCCAAGCTTTGTTGGCGGAGGACGGGGTCGGGCAAGTAGATGATTGGCTTGATGGTCATGGCGCTGAGATAGTCATTGATCCGCACGACGTCAATCATCGGCGATATGGATCGGCTTTCCGTGTTCATGTTTTGATCTGACAAAAGCGGAAGAATCAGCTAGGGCAGGGCCATGCAGACCGGTGCCGCACTCTTTTCGACCCCGCTTTTCGAGTTCAATGGCCAGTGGATCACGCTGGGGCAAACCCTGCTGGGGACCTTGGCGGTGCTGGTGTTGCTCATCATCTGGATGACGCTGACGCTGGTCCGCGCCAGCCGGGCACGCGCCCGGGCCGAGACCGAGGCCTCCGGCCGCGCGGCACAGGCAGAGGCCCGGCTGGCCGATATCCTCAAGGCACAATCGGAGATGCAGGGCCGGATGGGGGCGATGGCGGAATTGTTCGGCGCGCGCCAGGCCGAGCTCAACCAATCGATCGGCCAGCGCATCGACGGCATGACCCAGCGCCTCGGCTCGACGCTCAACGACCAGACCCGCACCACCCATGAAAACCTGACCAAGCTGCAGGAGCGGCTGGCGGTGATCGACACGGCACAAGCCAACATCCAGTCGCTGGCGCGCGATGTGGTCGGATTGCAGGCGATCCTCAGTAACAAGCAGACCCGCGGCGCCTTCGGGCAATCGCGCATGGAAACCATCATCCAGGACGGGCTTCCGATGGGTGCCTTCAGCTTTCAGCCGACGCTGTCGAACGGCATGCGGCCCGATTGCACCGTGACCATGCCGAACGGCGCACCGGACCTGGTCATCGACGCGAAGTTTCCGCTGGAAGCCTGGAACGCCATGCGCGAGGCCGAAACCGCGCCTTCGGGCGAACAGGCGCTGGCCAGCGCGCAGCAGCGGTTTCGCCGCGATATCGAGGTCCATATCCGCGATATTTCCGACAAATACCTGATTGCCGGGGAAACCCAGGACACGGCCTTCCTGTTCGTGCCGTCGGAATCGATCTTCGCCGAGATCCACGAGAAATTCGAGGCTATCGTCCACAAGGCGCAGCGGGCGCGCGTGGTGATCGTGTCCCCGTCGCTGCTGATGCTGTCGATCCAGGTCATCCAGGCGTTGCTCAAGGATGCGCGGATGCGCGAGCAGGCGCATCTGATCCAGGGCGAGGTGATCCGGCTGATGGAGGACGTTTCGCGGCTGGATGACCGGGTGCGCAAGCTGCAGTCGCATTTTTCCATGGCGCAAAAGGATGTCGAGCTGATCCTGACATCGTCGGACAAGCTGACCCGGCGCGGCGCCAAGATCGAAGCGCTGGAATTCGCCCAGCTGAGCGACGACGCCCAACCGTCAGGCCATGGCAAGTCAGAGCGGGCCGATGCCGCCTCCACTCAACAGCCGCCTGAATTCCAACCCCGGTCCTCGACGCTGAAGCTCCGGGTTGTCGATGAGGATGACTGAGCCCTTTTCCCGACGCTGAGAACCTGACACAAAGCCCGCAGAAAAAATGTGCCGACCGAAATTCCGCACTTCGGGCAACAGGGGGAAATCGCCATGATCACCGTCATCGGATCCGTCAACATGGACCTGATCGCAACCACGCCGCGGCTGCCCGAGCCCGGCGAGACCGTGACCGGCTCGGATTTTGCGACGGCACCGGGCGGCAAGGGCGCCAACCAGGCGCTGGCGGCGCAACGCGCGGGTGCCGCGGTGACGATGTGCGGTGCGGTTGGCGATGACACATTTGCGACCGAGGCGCTGGCGTTGCTCGAAGCCGCCGGCGCCGACCTGAGCGCAGTGCGCCGCCTTGACGGCCCCACCGGCATCGCGCTGATCCTGGTCGGCGGCGATGGCGAGAACATGATCGCCATCATTCCCGGAGCCAATGGCCGCGTCACCGCGAGCGATGCCGGCCGGGCGGTTGGAAAAATGGCTGCGGGCGACACATTGCTTTTGCAGATGGAAATCCCCGAGGCGGGCATCGAGGCGGCGCTCAAGGCTGCGCGCGAGAAGCAGGTCCGAAGCGTTCTCAACATTGCGCCACTGACAGATGCGGTCGAGCGGCTGGCGCCGCTTGCCGATATCGTGATCGCCAACGAGACCGAGTTCGCCCGGCTGTCGGGCCGCCCGGCGGACACCCTGGCCGAGGCCAGGGCGGAACTGACTGCGCTGCACGCCAAGACCGGCCAGTGCATGATCGTCACGCTTGGCGGTGACGGCGTGTTGTGGGCCAGGGACGGCACCATCGAGCATGTTGCTTCGCTCAAGATCAAGCCGATCGACACCGTCGGCGCCGGCGATACGTTCTGCGGATATCTGGCCCAGGGCCTGGATGCCGGGATGGATTTTTCAGTGGCCATCCGCAGGGCTGCGGTGGCGGGCGCACTGGCCTGCCTGAAACCCGGTGCCCAGCCATCGATCCCGTTGTCTGAAGAGGTGGATGCACGGCTTTAGAGCCGGCCGACGCGCTCGATAAACAGATCGAAGAAGCGATCGGCGTCGACGCCGCCAACGACAAAGGCGTTCTCTGCCCGGCCGGTGACCTTCCACCAGTCGACCACCGTGGCGCCGAGCGTCAGCTCCGAGCCGGTCTCGATCTCGACATTGCAGGTGCGGCCGGTAAACATCTCCGGATCGATCAGCCAGGCGATGACCGTCGGATCATGAAGCGGGCCGCCATCGGTGCCGTATTTCTCTTCATCGAAGCGTTCGTAGAACTCGAGCATATCGGCCATGACCACCGACGGGCGGTTGGCATTGGCTCGCAGCCGCTCAACCCGAGCCCTGGTGGTCAGCACCTTGTGGGTGACATCGAGCGGCATCATGGTGATCGGCACGCCCGCCTTGAACACGATACTGGCGGCTTCCGGGTCGACATAGATATTGAACTCGGCCGACGGGGTGATGTTGCCGCCTTCGAAATAGCCGCCCCCCATCAGCACGACCTCCTTGATCCGGGTGACGACATCGGGCGCACGCTCGAACACCATGGCGATGTTGGTGAGCGGCCCGAGCGGGCACAGCGTCACCGATCCGGCAGGCTCGTTGCGCAGCGTCTCGATGATGAAGTCCACGGCATGTACCGGTTCCAGTGGACGCGCCGGCTCGAACAGCTCAACCCCGTCGAGCCCGGTCTTGCCGTGCACATGTTCGGCGGTCACAAGCTTGCGGGCAAGCGGCCTGTCGGCACCGGCGAACACCGGAATATCGCCACGGCCGCAGATTTCGGTGACCATGCGGGCATTGCGTGCCGTCAGGCTCAGCGGAACATTGCCCGCCACAGCGGTGACACCCAGCACTTCCAGCTCCGGACTTGCCAGCGCCAGCATCAGCGCGGCAGCGTCATCCTGGCCGGGATCGGTGTCGATGATGATCTTGCGCGGGGCCATTGCGGGTCCTTCATTAAAACGATTCGTTCGGCGCGACAGTACGGGCGGCACCGGCCATCGGGCAAGGTTCTTGCTAAGCCGCGATCCAGTTCCCATATTGGTGTCAGGCCGGATGCCGATTGCGGGTCCGGCGCCTGTCGCTTGAGAACGAGGACAAGCCATGTCTCGCATGACGCCCTTTTCGAGTCCGCTGTTGCTGGGCTTTGACACAATGGAAAAGACCCTGGAGCGGATCGCCAAGGGGTCTGAAGGTTACCCGCCTTACAATATCGAACGCATTCGCGCCTCGGCCGACGGCTGCAACTCCGAACGGCTCAGGATCACGCTGGCTGTTGCCGGGTTCTGCGACGAGGACCTCGAGGTGACGACGGAAGAAAACCAGCTCGTCATTCGCGGCCGCCAGTCGGATGCCGACGGGCGGGAATACCTGCATCGCGGCATTGCCGCGCGGCAGTTCCAGCGGATGTTCGTGCTGGCCGAAGGCATGCAGGTTGTCAGCGCTGAGCTGAAGAACGGATTGCTTTCGGTCGATCTTATTCGCCCGGAACCGGAGCGCATGGTGCGAAAAATTAACATTTCGGTTCGAGACTGAAGATTATGGTTCGACCCAACAGGATGTTTCCTGCCACCAACAGGAGGAAATCGACATGATAGCCAAATCGGGAAAATCCCAATTGTCCACCAATGACCTGGCTCTGCTCGGAGCTGGCAAAGTCGGTTATATCCGCAAGATGCGGTCGGAAGATGTGAGCGCCCGCTTTCCGGAAGCCCCGGTGCTTGATCCCGGGCTTGAGCTCTGGGCGCTGTTTGGCGCCGACGGGACACCGATCCTGTTGACCGACAACCGGTCGAGCACGTTCTACCGCGCCGCCGAGGACGAACTCAAAACCGTCGCCCTGCACTGATTTACAGGTTCAAACGGCCACAGCTGCACGCGGCGTTAGCATCGAAGTTACGAAGAAGGCCCGGAAATCGGCAGCGATTTCCGGGCCTTTGTGATTGTGCAAATCTCGTGTCGAGCGGCTCAGGATCGGTCGCGAGACGCGCGCCGCGTTCAGGCCGCGTTGGACGCAGGCTCCTCGGCCAGGAAAGCATACAGAGATGCGGCATTGTCGGTGGCACGCAACTTGGCGACCATCTCGCTGTCGCGCATGATCCGGGCAATCCGCGACAGCGCCTTGAGGTGATCTGCACCGGCGCCTTCGGGTGCCAGCAGCAAGAACACCAGATCGACCGGTTGATCGTCCAGGGCCTCGAAATCGACCGGATGATCGAGGCGCGCGAAAACGCCGACGATCTTGTCCAGCGTCGCCAGCTTGCCATGCGGAATGGCAATGCCGTTGCCAACGCCGGTGGATCCAAGCCGTTCGCGCTGGAGGATGACGTCGAAGACCTCGCGCTCGGAAAGTCCTGTGACTTCCGAGGCTTTGGCCGCCAATTCCTGCAACAGCTGCTTCTTGGAGTTTGCCTTGAGCGCAGGCAGAACAGAGTTCTGCGCAATCAGATCAGCAAGCGCCATGTTAATTTCCTTGTTCTGGGCCCGCGTTCCGGGCCTCATTGTTCGCTTCAGGTAAAAGGCTGCAGGCCAACGCCGGCTCTAGCCGTCGCGGCCTGCTTGCCTTTGTTCCATATCAGCCAATGCCGTCAGGATTTGACCCCGCCGGCATCGATCCAGCCGATATTGCCGTCATCCCGGCGATACACAACATTGAGAGCATCATTGCCCGCGTTGCGGAACATCAAGATCCGCTCGTCAGTCATATCAAGCGCCATCACCGCATTGGCCACGCTCATGGTGACCAGCTGCTTGGTGCTTTCGGCGATAATGGCGGGGGCGTAATCCTCAGGCACTTCGCCTGCATCGTCGCCCGCTGAATCCACGACCGCGTAAGCCAGCTCGGCCTGAGCCTGCTGGTTGTTGTTGCCATGATGATCCTTGAGGCGGCGCTTGTAGCGGCGCAGACGCTTTTCGACCCGCTCGGCAGCGGCGTCAAATGCAGGCTGCGGATCCTGGGCTTCCCCGGTTGCGTGCAGAACCACACCGGTATCAAGATGGATCTTGCAATCGGCGCTGAAACGGGATCCGGACTTCTCCTTCTCCACGATCACGTGGCTCGAAAAGCCGCCATCGTAATACTTCCGCACCGCACCTGTGACATGGTCCTCAATGCGGGTCCGGAAAGACTCGCCGATTTCCATATGCTTACCCGACACTCGCACGCTCATGGGTCATCCCTTCTTGTTATGACTTGGGAATTTAGTTTAGGCCATGCGCAGCGCTCATCCAAGCGTCTGACTGTGGTCAAATGGCCCGGTCCAAGCAATTTTTCACTTGACAGAACCGGCGATAAAGCGGCCGCAACTTGCGCCGCCCAATGCGGTGCGGCTTCTACGCCGATGTGCCCAGCCTGTCAAGTTTGGCACGTCTTTTGCTTAAATCAGAAGCAGATTCAAGCCATTGATCCACCGCGCTCAAAGCGCTGCGGCACGCGCCCGGGCGCGCTTTTCGCGGCGGCGCTGAACAGAAGATGGAATCGCCATGGCTTCGCGGTACTTGGCAACCGTGCGCCGCGCGATCTCGACGCCGGACTTCTTAAGCAAATCAACAAGATCATCATCCGAAAGCACGGCCTCGGGGGCTTCCTCGTCCACCAGGACACGGATGCGGTGGCGCACCGATTCGGCAGAATGCGCGTCGCCGCCGGCTTTTGCCGAAGCGATGGACACCGTGAAGAAATACTTCAACTCGAAGACGCCGCGCGGCGTGATCATGTACTTGTTGGATGTCACCCGGCTGACGGTTGATTCGTGCATGCCAATGGCCTCGGCCACGGCCTTGAGATTGAGGGGCCGCAGGTGATCGACGCCATGCAGCAAAAAGGCGTCCTGCTGGCGGACGATTTCGGTCGCGACCTTCATGATTGTTCGCGCGCGCTGGTCCAGCGAACGGGCCAGCCAGTTGGCGGTCTGCAGGCACTCACTGAGAAATTCCTGGCCGGCGGCATTTTTCTCCATCTTGCCGGTGACCGTGGCGAAATAGGTCTGGTTGACCAGAACCCTGGGCAGGGTTTCGGGGTTGAGCTCGACATTCCAGCCGCCATCGGAGGCCGGACGCACCGAGACATCCGGCACCACCATCTCGCTCGATCCCGTTTCAAACCGGGTTCCGGGCTTGGGATCAAGGGCGCGGATCTCCGCCATCATGTCGAGCAAATCTTCTTCATCGACGCCACAAATCCGTGTCAGCGCGCTGAAATCGCGGCGCGCAAGAAGCTCCAGATTTTCAACCAGCGCCGCCATGGCCGGATCAAGCCGGTCCTTGCGCGCCAGCTGCAAGGCAAGACATTCCGACAGCGAGCGGGCGAAAAGACCAGCCGGTTCGAATTCCTGCAACCGATCAAGCACCGCATCGACCTGGGCCGGATCGGCACCCAGCCGGTCGATCGTTTCGGTGAGGTCTCCGGTCAGATAGCCGGCAGCATCGAGCTGATCGGCAAGCTCGGTGGCAATCAGCCGTTCAGCCGGCTCGAAAATGGCAAAGGCGATCTGCTCGGCCACGTGATCGCGCAAGGTCGGCGCGCGGGCCGCGAAGTCATCGAGATCGTAACCCTCGCCGGCATGGCCGCCTTCGCTGCCCGGCATGGATTTCCAATTGTCGATGAACTCCGGCTGATCCACGCGCTCGGCGGCGTGATCGTCAGGAAAGACATTCTCATAGCGCGTATCGATCTCCGACGTCATGCGCTCGGCTTCGGCTTCCGCCGATCCGGTCCAGGCGGCGTCCTCGCCGGTGTCGCTGGCCGCAACCTGTGTCACCTGGGGCTCGGCGGGCGCATCCCGCCCCGTATCCGCCTGATCGGTCTCGGAACTGACCAGCTCCAGCAGCGGATTGCGCTCGACCTCCTGCTCAATGAACCGGGTCAACTCGACATGACTGAATTGCAGCAGCCGGATCGACTGCATCAATTGCGGCGTCATGACCAGCGACTGGCTTTGACGCAATTGAAGACCGGCTGACAAGGCCATGGCGACGCACTACTCCTCGTTACGGCATGCCCCACATCCAACCGGACGCGAAAAGGCCGCCGCAACATCCAAAACGTGCTGAATGGCTTGCTTCAATCCGCTTCCGGCTTGCGCAAGCATGCAGCCGAGCCGCGACAGGTTCGGTTTGCGACCCTGTCGCATCCCATCCCCCGAGAATTCGGCGCGCCCTCAACGGCGTCCGATCGACCCATCTGGCCCGAAAATTGCTTTTTTATCTCTCCGGGTCAAGTAGGACCAATGGACAGGGTGAATCGGAGCGATTCCTGTCCGGCCTGCCACGCCAGCAGGCAAAACCGCGGCGTTCCAGCCCGGCGGCTTGTCAGAGCGAGAATTGCTCACCGAGGTAAAGCCGGCGGACATCGGCGTTGGCAACGATATCAGATGGCCGTCCATGGGTCAGAAGCACGCCTGCATTCATGATGTAGGCACGATCGATAAGGCCAAGCGTTTCACGCACATTGTGATCGGTGATCAACACCCCGATGCCACGGCGGGTGAGGTGCCGGACCAGATCCTGGATGTCCGAAACCGCGATCGGGTCGACGCCGGCGAAGGGCTCGTCAAGCAGCATGAAGGTCGGATCGGACGCCAGCGCACGGGCGATTTCGAGCCTGCGGCGCTCACCGCCGGACAGTGCGATGGAGGGCGACTTGCGCAGATGCGAGATATGGAATTCCTCAAGCAGGCTGTCGAGCTTCTCCTCGCGCTTGGCGCGGTCCTTTTCCACCACTTCCAGCACAGCCCGGATATTGGCCTCGACGCTCAATCCGCGGAAAATCGAGGCTTCCTGCGGCAGGTATCCAACGCCGAGCCGGGCGCGACGGTACATCGGCAGGCTGGAGACGTCGTGCCCGTCGATCTCGATCGTTCCGGCGTCGACCGGCACCAACCCGGTGATCATGTAGAAACAGGTGGTCTTGCCGGCGCCGTTCGGCCCCAGAAGACCGACCGCCTCGCCCCGGCGCACGCCGAGCGAGACCCCGTCCACCACCCTGCGCGACTTGTAGGATTTGGTCAGATTGCGGGCAATCAGCGTTCCATCATAGCGCGTTGCGCCGTCGGAGGCCTGGTCGACATCCCCGCGCCCGCTGTTACTGCCCAGTGATGAAAACAGCCCCCGGATCACTGCTTGGGTCGCGATTTGGGGTCGAGCTGGATCATGACCCGGCGGCCGCAGCTGTCGAGCTTGGCCTGACCGTTCTTCATCTGCACGGTCAGCTTGCAGCCGATGAAGACATTTTCGGCATCGGTGAGCACCACCTGCTCGCCGGTCAGCACAAGCACTTCGTCAGCCATGTTGAAGTTTCCGGCATCCGCCGTGGCCGTCTGCGTGCCCGACTGGATCAGCACCTTCTTGTACATTTCAATCTCGCGGATGTCGGCCGAGCCCGAGGAAACCGAACCGCCATCCTTGGTGTAATTGACGATCATCTCGCCGGCCTGCAGCACCGTATCGCCCTGCACAACCTTGACGTTGCCGGTGAAGGTTGCCTGGCTGGTTTCCTCGTTGATCTTGAGCAGATCGCTTTCAATCTGGATCGGCTCGTCACTGGACAAGGCCAGTCCCGACATCTTGCTTTCGGTGGCTTGCGCCCAGGCACCAGAGGCGGGCGCGAGCAATCCGACTGCGATCACGAGCGCAGAGATCGTCATGAAATGCATAGGGGCTCTTGCCATGTCAGTTCGTCGCTCCGTCCTTCGACTTCAGTGCCGAGGGGTTGATCGTCATACGGACCTTGTCCTGAAAGATGATGACGCGGCCCTTATCTTTCATCTCCATGGATTGCGCAACCACGGAGGCTTCGCCGGAACTGATCGAAACCGGCGCGTTCGATTTCAGATCGCCATTGGCGATATCGATATCGGCCGACTGCAACTGAGCCGACATGCCGGCTTCGGTGGTCACGGAGAAGGCCTGGTCAAACTTCATGGTCTGGGCGGTCCTGTCATAGGTGCCGCTGATCGCATTCAAAACCGCCTTGTCACCGTTGGGTGCAGGTAGATCCGCAATGATGTCCTCAAGAACGACAACATCGGGAACGGAGAGGTCCTGCACTGCCCGGGCGGCGCGCATCGTGTAAGGCCGGGCATCCGAGGTCTGACCGCTCATCACCGGGTTCTGCATGACAAGCTTGCCATCGCGGATCGCCACGGATTCGATCCCGACGCCTTCCGGGGCCAGCGTATCGAACCAGAAAACAATGACAAAGCCTGCGACGATCAGGGCGGCAGACAGCGGCAGCAGGATCTTGAGCGCCCGGACAAGACGGGAATGGGACAGCGCGCGCTTGTATTCGGCGTGCGACCGCCCGGCGTAACCGCCGCTGTCAGGCATTCCTGATACTGTCGAAGTGGTCATTCGGTCCTGCGATGTCTGGTCGGTCAGCGCCCGGTCGGAACAAGGCCTGGTTTGTGATGGCCGAGTGGCTGTTGCGGTCGGCTTCGCATGCCAATATGGTGATTTTACGAAGCAGTTGGCACAGATTGCCACGCCTTTATGCCAATGGCAAAAGCAAAGCTGAAACCGCGCGCCGGCAATGGCGCCTTCTGCAGCCACGCAATCCCCATTGCCATGCCAGACGATCCGCAGCATATCCGCGCACGACACACCCCTCGGAGGACCACGCGTGACTGACCCGGAAATTCTTGCCGACCGCCGCCGGATCCGGCGCAAGCTCAGTTTCTGGCGGATCATGACCCTCGTGGTCGCAATCGCGCTGGTGGCAGGGCTGGCTCTGCGGTTTGAAGGATCAGGCCGGAACAGCGACCATATCGCACGCATCGACATCAGCGGCGTCATCACCGATGACCAGCCGCTGCTCGATCTGATCGCGGACGCCGCAGACAATGAGGCCGCGAAGGCCCTGGTGGTCTCCATCTCGTCTCCCGGCGGCACCACCTATGGCGGCGAACGGATCCACAAGGCGCTGGTGGAGGCGGGCCAATCCAAGCCGGTTGTTGCCGACATCCACACGCTGGCGGCTTCGGCAGGCTACATGATCGCCGCGTCGAGCGACCATATCGTGGCCGGTGAAAGCTCGATCGTCGGCTCGATCGGGGTGATTTTCCAGTATGCCCAGGCACGCGAGCTGCTCGACAAGATCGGCGTGCGGCTGGAGGAGATCAAATCCTCACCGTTGAAAGCCGAGCCATCGCCGTTCCGTGAGGCGAGCGAGGAGGCCAAGGCAATGATCCGCTCGATGGTGCTCGACAGCTATGACTGGTTTGTCGATCTGGTGGCCGCACGGCGCAAGATGGACCGCGCCGAGGTGCTGGCGCTGGCCGACGGCACGATCTTCACCGGCCGGCAGGCGCTGAAGAACGGCCTTGTCGACGCGCTCGGCGGCGAGAGAGAAATTCGCGCCTACCTGAAAAGCCGCGACATCGACGACACGCTGGAGATGGTTGACTGGAAGCCCGAAGATAAAGCGGCGAACCTGCTGTTTAGCACCCGCGCGGCAGGCCTGGTACAACAACTGATAGGCATGCCCGCCACGCTCGCAACCGAAATCGACCGGCTGTCGGGCGGCAAGATGTTCCTTGACGGCCTTGTGTCTGTTTGGCAGGTTGGCGGGCAATCGGAGAGTTTCGAGGTGGGGCGAGGAAAATGATCAAATCGGAGTTGGTTCAAGCAGTTGCGGCGCGTAACCCGCATCTCTATCACCGCGATGTCGAGAATATCGTCAACGCCGTGCTTGACGAGATCACCGACGCGCTTTCCCAGGGCAACCGGGTTGAGCTGCGCGGCTTTGGTGCTTTTTCCGTGAAGAACCGGCCGCCGCGGTCGGGCCGCAATCCGCGCACCGGGGATCCTGTGTTCGTGGAGGAAAAATGGGTGCCATTCTTCAAGACCGGCAAGGAACTGCGCGAGCGGCTCAATCCGGACGACAAGGACTGACCCCAGCCGACGGCTGCATCCGACATTGTAATCCGCAAATTCCGGCCGGCCGAAGGCTGGACACACCACATGGGCGCCGGTGCCTGCGGCCCGCGACCATGTGACCCCGGCAATGCATGGACCATACAAGATGGCGGATATATGCTAGACAAGGCTCCTTGGGCCTGACCCCGAAAGAAACTGGATCGAAACATGATCAAGCGCATCATCGCACTGGCAATCCTTGTCCCGCTGGGCATCGTTCTCATCATGCTGTCGGTTGCCAACCGCCAGGCTGTGACGCTGGCGCTCAACCCGTTTGAACCGGCGGACAGCGTGTTGTCGGTGACGTTGCCGTTTTTCGTGTTCCTGTTTGCCGCCCTCATTGCCGGCATGATCATCGGATCGCTGGCCACCTGGTTCAAGCAAGGCAAGCACCGCAAGGAAGCGCGGGTCAAATCCCGCGAAGCGGTGAAGTGGCACACCGAGGCCGACCGGGAGAAGGCCAAGGCGCAGCAGATCGCCGCCGCCCTGCCGGCGCCTGAAAAGCGTAACGCTGCCTGAAACTGCCCGCCGCCATCTGCGCCGAACCCGCGTGATGGCGGCCGGTTTTAAATCCCCGTTCACCCGGTCTCAAGCGCCGGTCAGCTTTCCGCAACCGGATTGACCGATGCCGCCCTGGCTTTCGGATTTCGATTGCCAAGCGCGAAACAGGCAATGCCGGCGCAGACCAGCAACAGCGCCCATCCAACAGACGGTGCGAGTTCGGTGTGCGCACCAAACAGCGACAGCACGGTGGCGGTGATCGGGCTGAGCGCCAGAAATCCCGTGACCATGGTCGGCGGCAGATTTTCGATGGCGTGGAACCAGAGCAGGTAGCCGACGCCGGAGGAAAGCCCGATTGCCAGCACCAGCCAGCGGATCGATGGCGACCAATCGATGAAGGCCGCCTGTGACGGAAACAGAACCGCAAGCAGGCCGAGGAGCGGCATCGAGACGGTGAAGGCGATGACGCTGATCTTGACCGCGCCATAACGCTTGACCAGCGGCTGGTACCAGGACGAACAGACGGCAACCACGAGGGTGGCTGCCAGTGCCGCCCCCATTCCGATGATGTCGGATTGAGACACTGTGCCGGTGACTGCGTCATAGCCCACCAATGTGGCCACCCCGGCGATGGTAAGGCCGACGCCCAATGTGGCATACCAGCCGGTGCGATCGCGGCCGCGCAGCAGGTCAATCAGCAGGCTCGCGGCCGGCAAGGTGGCGAAGATCAGCGCGACCCGGGCAGCACTGGTGAACAGAACCGCCGTATTGAGGAGCGATATCATCACCCCGATCTGGCCCAGCCCCAGCAGCATCGCGGGCGCCCAGTCCTTCCGGGCAATCCTCGGCGTCGGCCTCAGCACCAGCAGCGGCAACAGGAACAGCAGGGCGATGCCGTAGCGCAGCACGCCGAGCAGCCCGATGCCGACATCGCCGACGACGAACTGGCTGCCGAAGATCGCCGCACCGACCTGAACACCGGTGGCCAGGCCAGCAAAGATTCCGGATTTGACTGCCATCTCGCTCACAGCTCGAGTTCCCATGTTTGGCCGACCAGGTCATGGCCGAAGCTGTGATGCGGCTCCTCTTCGACAAGCCGGAAGCCCGCGTTCTCATAGATCCGCCGCGCCGAGACCAGCACCGAGTTGGTCCACAGGACCAGCCGCTTGTACCCCTTTTGACGTGCGAAGCTGATGCACTCATCGACCAGCGTCTGGCCGAGGCCCATGCCCCGGGCTGCGGCTTCGACATAGAGCAGCCGCAGCTTGGCGGCTGTCTCGTCATGGCGGACGACAAACACCGAGCCGACGATTTCGCCGTCCATTTCGGCCACCCAGCAGCGCTCGGATGCGGGATCGAACGTGTTGACGAAATCGCCGACGATGCCGTTGACCAGCGCCTCGAAGGTCCAGTCCCAGCGATATTCGTTCCAATAGAGAGCGCCATGGCGATGGGCGATCCAGCCCATGTCGCCCGGCACCGGATCGCGCAGGCTGAACTGCCGCTGTCCCACCTCATCGTCGCCGAGCAGCCGCTGGATCTTGCGCATCGAGCCGACCAGTTGGCTGCGATCACCATCGGACAGCGGCGCCACAAGATCGCGCACTTCGTTGGCAGAGGCTTCATTGAGCTTGGAAAAGACCGCCTCGCCTTCAGGCGACAGCGACAGCACCAGGCGCTTGGCGTTGGCGCTGTCGGGCGTCTTGGCAATCAGTCCGCGCTTTTCGAGCGATGCGATCATGCGGCTGAGATAGCCGGTGTCGACTCTGAGCCGCTCGGCCAGATCTGCAGCGGCGAGATTGCTTGAATGCGCAAGCTCATAGAGCACGCGGACCTGCACCAGCGGAAATTCCGAGGCCAGCAGACCTTCGTTCAGAACCCCGACGAGCCGTGTGTGAAACCGGTTGAAGCCACGTATCTGCTCAATATCAACGTCCAGATTTCCCGCATTCATGCCAGTGCTCGCCTCGTATGTTGACTAAGGCAACATATCACCAAAACCGGGTCGGGGAAGAGAAATGCGCTTAGGCCTTGCAAACATCCCATTACCTTCCATATAACATCCACATGGATGGAGAATGCCAATGAGCAATGTGCAGAAACTGCGGGACAAGGCGCCTGACAACGAGAAGATCACGATCAATCTCGGCTATGTGGATCTGGGACGCATCGACCTTCTGGTGCAGGAAGGCTTTTATTCCAACCGCAGCGACTTCATTCGAACAGCCATACGCAACCAACTGGATGCCCAGGGCGATGCGGTGACCAAGACAATCGAACGCCACACGATGGAACTGGGATTGCGCGACTACACACGCGCTGACCTGGAAGCCCTGCGCGCCAGGGGCGAGATGCTGCATGTCAAGGTCGTCGGGCTGGCCCGGATCGATCCCGACGTCACGCCCGAACTCGCACTTGGAACCATAGGGTCCATTACGGTGTTGGGTGCATTGCAAGCGAGCAATGAAGTCAAGAAGGCGCTTGCCGACCGCATCAGATAAGTCGCGCACCACATCACAAGGACCATAGTCATGTTCAAGTTCAATGCCGGGGCGATGCGCCCGGCTCGCGATGGCGCACGCCGTTGGCGTTTCGCAGATGCAAACGACCTGGTGCGGCGCACGCTCGCCCGCCATGGCCTGATGCCGGATGCGCTTAACAAGCAAGCAGACGTCATGCATCCGCCGGTGCGGACGCCGCCGGCCAAGCATTCCGGATTGCAGGCGCACCGAAGCAGCCAGGCGAAGGCGACCCGCCGGTTTCCCAGCACTGCGGAAATCCGGCAGGACCAGTTTGACTGCGACGCCGGCAGCCGCTCGTTCCGGACCTATGTGCCATCTTCCGCCGCCCGGGGCGTCACCGGGGTTGTTGTCATGCTGCACGGATGCACCCAGACGCCTGAAGATTTCGCTGCAGGTACGGGCATGAACGGCCTGGCCGAAGAGCACGGCTTTGTGGTGATCTATCCGCAGCAATCACGCGGCAACAATGCGCAGTCCTGCTGGAACTGGTTCAGCCGCGGCGATCAGCGGCGGGGCCGGGGCGAGCCGGCTATTCTCGCAGGCCTGGCGCTCAAGGCCGCGGTCGAACATGGTGTGGCCAGAGACCGGACCTTTGTGGCCGGCCTGTCTGCCGGTGCGGCGATGGCCGTGATCCTCGGCGAAACCTATCCGGACGTCTTTTCCGCCGTCGGCGCCCATTCGGGCCTTCCCTTCGGGGCTGCCAGCAATGTGCCTTCGGCCTTTGCCGCCATGGCCGGGCGCGACCGCCCGCTTGCGGTGTCTCCGGGCAACGCATCACCGGTGCGTACCATCGTCTTTCACGGGACAACGGACAGCACCGTTCACCCGGTCAACGGGGAACGGATTGCCGGGGACATCATCGCCCGCAGTTCGGAGCCAACCATCGAGAGCGTTGAGCAAGGGTCCGGGGGCGGGCGATCGTTCGAGCGCAAGATCACCACCACGGCAGAGGGCCGGACCAAACTCGAGCACTGGATCGTGGACGGCCTCGGACACGCCTGGTCGGGTGGCCGGGCGGAAGGCTCCTACACCGATCCGCGCGGTCCGGATGCAAGCAGCGAAATGATCCGTTTCTTTTTCACCACGCCCGATCAGGACATTTGAAATGACAAGCATGACACTGACATTCGATGCCGTGAGCGAAACCCGACCGGGACCGAAATGGGCGGCGCGCTGGCGGCGGTCCTGGCCTGCTTACGAGGCATGGTTCATCGCCCGGGGCGGAGACCAAGGCCCCTCCAGGGCGGAATGCCGTGCGGCATTGCTGCACTACATGCCCGAGCTCGGACCGGTCTACCACCGGCTGGTCAGCATCGCCGGCAACTCCGACCGCGCGGCGCGGTTCCTGTCGACCTGGTGTCCGCCGCCATATCTCGGCGGCTGCTCCCTGGCCGCCCAGGCCGATGGCGACGACATACGCCTTGTTCGCAATTACGACCTGTCGCCGGACCTGAACGAGGGGCTGCTGCTGCGCACCGAGTGGACCGGCCGCAAGGTGATGGGAATGGTGGAATTCCTGTGGGGGCTGTCCGACGGCATCAATGATTCCGGGTTGAGCGTGGCGCTGGCCTTTGGCGGCCGGTCGGAAACGGCACCCGGCTTCGGAATCACCACGATCCTGCGCTACGTTCTGGAAACCTGCGAGACGGTCGATGAAGCCCTTTCCGCGCTTGGAAGGGTACCCTCGCACATGGCCTACAATCTGGTTCTGGCGGACAGATCCGGCCGCACCGCGAGCGTCGAGCTGTCACCAGGCGGCGGGATGAAACTGATGCCGCAGGCGATCGCGACCAACCACCAGAGCGGCACGGCGGCCGCCGACCGTCCGGGCTTCACGCGCAGCTACGAACGCCATGCCCACTTGAACCGGCTGCACACGGAGCCCCGGTCGCTGATCCACCAGTTCCTCAAGGCTCCGCTGCTGCAGGACCGTTACACGGAAGGGTTCGGAACACTTTTCACCGCCGAATACAATCCGGCGGCCCAGACCCTCTGCCTGTTCTGGCGGGACACGCGATGGCAGATGTCATTCGATGAATTTGAGGAGCGTCAAACGGTGATTTCTTATCGGGCTGACGATGTCGGCTCCGCCCCGCTCCTTGCCTCCACGCCATCGCAGGCCTGGACAGACTGGAGCGCGGCAGCACACATCGACTGGCAGGCACTGGCCGACGACTATGCCAACAATCGCGGCCGGGCGATCGAGACCTATCTTCCGGGGATTTCGGGCGCCGGTGCATGCCGCGCGGCTGGAACCAGCGCCGAGCCGCGTTGCCGGTGCGGGTAGCCTGATTCTGTCATGATGCGCTATTAGGGGCCAAGGCCTGTGCAGGCCACATCGCCCGGGGAATACGCTCCGGGCCTACGCCCCGGCGGCCTTGGCGCTGACCACTTCGTTGAATTTGGTGAAGAACTGGCCGGCGAGCTTTTTCGAGGTCGAATCGATCAGCCGGGAGCCGAGCTGGGCCAGCTTGCCGCCGACCTGGGCCTTGACGTCATAGACGAGCACGGTTTCGGCGCCGTCCTCGGTGAGCTTCACATCGGCGCCGCCCTTGGCGAAGCCGGCAATGCCGCCCTTGCCTTCACCGGCGATGGTGTAGCTTTCGGGCGGGTTGATGTTTTCCAGCGTCACCTCGCCCTTGAAGGTCGCAGACACCGGGCCGATCTTGATCTTGACGGTGGCCGACATCTCGGTGTCGGAGCTCATTTCCAGCGATTGGCAGCCCGGAATGCACTCGCGCAGCACATCGGGATCGTTCAAGGCTTCCCAGACGAGTTGACGCGGGGCGGCAATGCGCTCTTCGCCGTTCATTTCCATCGCACAAGATCCTCCCTGATTGCGGCCCTATCTATGCAAAGCGAAAACGGCTTTGCCAAGTGGAAAGCGGATTGCTATGTCCAGACGAGATGAAAAACCCGGACCGGGGCACGCTTTTCGCGACCCGGCCCGATGCAAATGACCAGGATCCTTCCATTTTGGCGGACAAGCGCACCCAGAAGCCCCGACGCGGCGGCCCGGCCCAACCCAGGGATGGAAAGCCGAAGGGCGGCAGGCCCTCGGAAAACAAGGCAAGGGATGGCAAGCCGCGGGCAAAACCGGCGCAGACTGCGCACCGGACCGAGAAATCCTCCGACATACGGCCAGCGCGTGATGGCGCGGCACACGTGAGATCCCAACCCGACAAGCGAGCGCGAACCGACAGGAACCCCGCAGACCGGCCGGTTTCCGACCGGCAACCTTCTGGCAGGCAGGCTGATCCCCAGCCGCAGGCGCCGGTCAGGCCGCTGATCAAGCGCAGCGGGGCGCTGCCCGAGCAGACCGCACCGCTGATCCTTGAGACCGGCAACGAGGACGGCTACCAGCTTCTCGATATGGGGCTGAACGCATCCGGCCAGGGCGAGAAGCTCGAGCAATATGGCAGCCTTCGGATCATTCGCCCGGAGGCGCAGGCGCTGTGGGCGCGCGGGTTGCCGGATTCGGACTGGGACAAGGCGGATGCGGTGTTTACCGGAGACACCGACGAGGACGGGATCGGCCGCTGGGCGTTTCCCAACGTGCCCCTGGGCGAAACCTGGCCGATGAAGCTGCTCGATGTCGATTTTCACGGGCGGCTGACCTCGTTCCGCCATGTCGGGGTGTTTCCCGAACAGATCGCCCACTGGCGCTGGATGGCGGATCGGATCACCGAGGCGAAACGCCCGCTGAAAGTGCTCAACCTGTTCGGCTATACCGGGGTTGCCTCGCTGGTGGCGGCGAAGGCCGGAGCGGAAGTCACCCATGTCGACGCCTCGAAGAAGGCCATCGGCTGGGCCAAGGAAAACCAGGCGCTGGCAAGGCTCGAGGACAAGCCGATCCGCTGGATCTGCGAGGATGCGATGAAATTCATCGCGCGGGAGGAACGCCGCGGCAACCGCTATGACATCATCCTCACCGATCCGCCGAAATTCGGCCGCGGGCCGAATGGCGAGGTCTGGCAGCTGTTCGAACACCTGCCCTTGATGCTCGACATCTGCCGCGAACTGCTAAGCGCCAAGCCGGTCGGCCTGGTGCTGACCGCCTATTCGATCCGGGCCTCGTTCTTCGCCACCCACGAGTTGCTGCGCGAGACCATGCGCGGCGCCGGTGGTCGGGTGGAATCGGGCGAACTGATCATCCGCGAGAGCGGCAAGCCTGTGGCAGACGAGTGCCGGGCGCTGTCGACATCGCTTTATTCAAGGTGGCTGCCCAAATGAGTGATCACGGAAACCCAAGAAGCGGCGCGGCGCGGGTCGGTCAGGTCAAGGACATCACCAGCCTGTCCAACCCGATCATCAAGGACATCCGCGCGCTGTCGATGAAGAAGCACCGCGACGAGACCGGCACTTTCCTTGCCGAAGGGCTGAAGCTGGTGATCGACGCGATCGATCTGGGCTGGAACATCCGCACCCTGATCTATGCCAAGGCGCAGCGCGGCAAGGAACAGGTCGAGCGGATTGCGGCGCTGACGGTGGCCCGCGGCGGGCTGGTGCTGGAAGTCAGCGAGAAAGTGCTGACCGCCATCACCCGGCGCGACAATCCGCAGGCCGTCATCGCCGTGTTCGAACAGAAGCTGGCACCGCTGCGCGATATTTCGCCGTCAAAAGATGAAACCTGGATCGCGCTCGACCGGGTCCGCGACCCGGGCAATCTCGGCACCATCATCCGCACCGCCGATGCGGCCGGTGCATCGGGCGTGATCCTGATCGGCGACACGGTGGACCCGTTTTCGATGGAAACCGTGCGCGCCACCATGGGATCGGTGTTCGCGGTTCCGCTGGTCAGGGCCAATGAGAGCGACTTCCTGGCCTGGTCGAAAAAATCATCCGCACTGGTGGTCGGAAGCCATCTCAAGGGCAGCGTCGATTACCGGACCATCGGCTACAAGGGCCAGCCTGTGGTGCTGCTGATGGGCAACGAACAGCAAGGCCTTCCCGACACGCTGGCGACAGCCTGCGGCAAGCTCGCCCGGATTCCGCAGACCGGCCGCGCCGACTCGCTCAACCTGGCGATTGCCACCGGGGTGATGCTGTACGAGGCCAGACGACACCTGCTTGAACTTGACGGGCCTGACGCATGACCGGAACAGTGTCCAGCGGAAGTATGCTCAGCCGCATCGGCCCGATGCTGGCGCTGGTCGGCAGCGCAGTGGGGCTCGACCAGGCAATCAAGTGGCTGGTGGAAGCGCGGCTTCCGTTTCACGAGATCGTGCCGGTGGTGCCGATGCTGTCGCTCTACCGCACCTGGAACGAGGGCATCGCGTTTTCGCTGCTCAAGGGAATGCCCGACACCGGCCTTCTGGCGCTCACCGTACTGGTGGTGGTCTTTGTGCTGTATCTGTGGTGGCGGAACCCGGCCGGCCGCATCATTGCCCATCTCGGTTACGCGCTGATCATCAGCGGCGCGATCGGCAACCTGATCGACCGGGCCGTCTATGGCCACGTGGTCGATTACATCCTTTTTCACACCGAAACCTGGTCCTTCGCGGTGTTCAATCTCGCCGACAGCTTCATCACCTGCGGCGCGGGACTGATTGTGCTCGATGAAGTGATCGCCACGATTAAAGACCGCAAGAAACACGATTGAGGAAACCGCCGGACGCCGCCCTTGATCTTGATCAGCGGGCGGGCCAGTCTGAGGCAACAAGCAAGAGGAGCTTCCATGCAAGACCGTTTCAAGGGCATCCTGCTCACCCGCGATGAGAACAAGGTAATGTCGGTCAATGTGGCCGAGCTCGGCCTTGATGATCTTATGGAGGGCGACGTCGTCGTCGAGGTGGAATGGACCACCGTCAACTACAAGGACGGCCTGGCCATCACCGGCAAGGGTCCGGTGGTGCGGCGCTGGCCGATGATCCCGGGCATCGATTGCGCCGGAACCGTGGTGAGCTCGGAAAACGAGCGGTTCAAGGCCGGCGACAAGGTGATCCTCAACGGCTTTGGCGTCGGCGAAGTCCACACCGGCGCCTATGCCACTTACGCCCGGCTGAAGGGCGACTGGCTGATCCCGATGCCCGAAGGCATGGATGGCCGCTCGGCGATGGCGATCGGCACGGCCGGCTATACCGCGATGCTGTCGGTCATGGCGCTCGAACGCCACGGCATCACGCCGGCGCGCGGTCCGGTGGTGGTCACCGGCGCCAATGGCGGCGTCGGCACGGTGGCAATCGCCGTGCTCGGCAAGCTCGGCTACGAGGTCATCGCCTCGACCGGGCGCACCGGGGAAGCCGATTTCCTCAAGAGCCTCGGTGCTTCCGAGGTGATCCATCGCGATGAACTGTCATCTCCCGCCAAGCCGCTGGCCAAGGAGCGCTGGGCCGGCGGCGTCGACGCAGTCGGCAGCCATACGCTGGCCAACGTGCTGGCGATGACCTCCTATGGCGGCGCGGTGACCGCCTGCGGCCTGGCACAGGGCATGGACCTGCCGACATCGGTGGCACCCTTCATCCTGCGCGGCGTATCGCTGCTCGGCATCGATTCGGTGATGGCGCCGCTGGCGCTGAGGCAGGAGGCCTGGTCGCGCCTGGTCAAGGACCTGGACCTCACCAAGCTCGAGGCCCTGTCGACCGAAATCGGCTTTGACGGCATCATCGATGCAGCGCATTCGATCATCGACGGCAAGATCCGCGGCCGGGTGGTGGTCAATATGAAACAGCAAAATGCATAATCGATAAAATTCGATATTTTCGCTGAAGTCTTTGCTCATTGGGCCCGTGATATCTACGGGCCCATGAGAACAGAACCATTACGACTGCAAGAAACGCTTCAGCAGGCTCTGGCCGAGCCCGTGTCCGCACGTTCACGTGCGCCGGAAGTCAATCCGGTGGTCAGGCATCCTGTTCCCGAAGCATTCGTGAAAACCGGCGATGCGGCAACAGTTGCATCCGGATCGGCATCGCGGCCGCTGTTTGTGGCTTCGGCGGCCGTCGCGGCGACTGCGGCTTCGTTCGCCTTCAACGCTCCGGCGCTGTTGCTTGCCTCCGTCGCCGGCATTGCCATCTATACGGCGGTGCCGCTGCTGCAGCGCTCGTTCAGGGGCGCAGCCGCGCCGGCCGCGACAGCTGTGCCCGCCGACACCACTGCCGAAAGCGAATACGACTTCGACCGAAAATGGGAACTGGGAGAATTCTCCAGCCAGATTGCCTCGGTCTTCGATGCCCTTGGCGACATGGTTGCGGTGCGCCGTCTCAACGGTCAGATCATCTATGCCAATGACACGTTCAAGACGGCGACGGGTTTTGACAATCCGGTCGGGTTGACGGTGGCCATGGCCGGCATCGAACCGGCCGAAGCCGCCGCTGACGGTACTCGCGAGCTGTCGCTGGGCAAGGGTGAGACCCAGACAATCTGGACCTGGCACGAAACCACCGCCCGCGATCCCGCTTCGGGCGAACTGTTTGTCCATTGCATTGCCCGCAACATCACGGCAGCACGCCAGGCCGAAGCCGAGCTGGTCGATGCGCGCGAAAGGGCGGAAGCCGCCAACCACGCCAAGTCACGTTTCCTGGCCACGGTGAGCCATGAGATCCGCACGCCGCTCAATGGCATTCTCGGCATGACGCATCTGCTCGAGCAGACCCAGACGACGCCGGAACAGGCAAGCTATCTCAAGACCGCCGGCGAATCCGGCCTGGCGCTGCTGTCGCTGATCGAGGATCTGCTTGATGTGACGTCGATCGAAGCGGGCCGGCTGCATCTCAGACACGAAGAGGGTGATCTGGAAGGCCTGGTCAACGGTGTCTCCGAGCTGATGGCCTCGCGGGCTCACGCGAAGGGCATCGAGATCGCGGTTCACATTGCACCGGAAGCGCCGCGCCGGATCACATCCGATATCGGCAGGCTGCGGCAGGTGCTGTTCAACCTTGTCGGAAACGCCATCAAGTTCACAGAAACCGGCGGCGTGCTTATCGAAGTGGCGCGTGAAGACAACCAGCTGGCTTTCATCGTCTCCGATACCGGCCCCGGCCTGAAGGAAGAAGACAAGACCCGCATCTTCGAGGAGTTCGAGCGCGCCAACAACGGCCCGACCCGCAAGCATGGCGGCGCCGGGCTTGGACTGTCGATTTCGGCGCGCATTGTCGAGGCGCTGGGCGGCGCAATCGGCGTTACATCCACGGCAGGTCAAGGCAGCACGTTTCAATTCACCGTGCCTGTCAAGGAACTGGCGGTACCGGAAGGCAGAGCGCCGGTTCGCGGTCCGCTTTCGGACCGCGCGGTGCTGGTGATTGCCCCCCGCGGGCCGGTTTCGACGGCTCTGTTGTGGACCATCCGCGATCTCGGCGGCATCGCGGAAACCGCAGATGACGCGGACAGCATGATTGCGGCGCTGACCCGGCTCTATCGGTCCGGCGCCCAGCTCAGCGACATTGTGGTCGACCGCCGGCTTGCCGACCGTGCCGACAGCCTTCTAGCGTCGGCGCCGACCGAATTGCCCGCCGGCATCGAGCGCACGCTGGTGATCGCGCCGGAAGACAGCCGCGATCTCGAAAGCCATGCGGTTGATGGGGCCAATGCCTGGCTGGTGCGTCCCGTCCGCCGGGCTTCGCTGATCAATGTCCTGACCCGCCGCGATGACCGCGAGGATCGTGACCGCTTGTGCGGAAAACCACGGCCGGTGATGCTGGAACGCTCTTCCGACAATCCGACACTGGACATTCTTCTCGCCGAAGACGACCCGGTCAACGCGCTGGTGGTGCGGACCATCCTGGCCCGTCAGGGCCACCGTGTCACGGTTGTCGAAAATGGCCGCGAACTGGTGACGCAGGCCATGGAACGCCCGGGTGGCGAGGCCAGTTTTGATCTCGTCATCACCGATCTGTCGATGCCAGAACTCGACGGACGGAGCGCGATCCGGCAGATCCGCGCAGAGGAAGCCGCGGGCCATCTCGCCCGGCTGCCGATCATCGTGCTCTCCGCCGACGGCCAGGCCTCGACCCGCGACGACCTGCTGGCCGACGGCGCCGATGGCCATGCGGAAAAGCCGGTCGATCCGGAGTGGTTGCTGCAGCTTGCCACCGTCACTGCCGGCAAGAGATCGCGCGCAACCGGCTGATCCGGGTGCGCGCAGGCCGGCCGGACGCGGCATTGCCCGGCAATGCCGCCCTGCCCCGAACACGACAATAACTGGAAATAACCATATCCGGGATGGCTAATGTCACTCGAATGTCGCAGAATCATGGTTGAACCCCGACATCACCAAGCGGGAGATTACCCATGGAAACGCAAGTGCACCGGCCCCTCTCCAAGCCCTTTCTCGCTCCCGTCCCCGGGTACGAGCCAGACAGGCAAGTTCTCGGCCGGATAGGATCGCTGGAAGTCCGTCTTGCCGCAACGCGCAGCGAGATCGAAGCCGCACAAGGCCTGCGCTACCGGGTCTTCGTCGAAGAAATGGGCGCGCGGCTTCCCGCCGACGCGATGCAGCAGAAGCGCGATTTCGACACCATCGACCGCTATTGCGACCACCTGCTGGTGCTCGACACAGCGCTTGCCGGCGAAGTCGAGGAGCAGATTGTCGGCACCTACCGGCTGCTCCGGCAGGAGGTGGCGGCACGCCATGACGGGTTCTACTCGCAAAGCGAATTCGACGTGATGGATCTGGTCGGGCGCAATCCCGACAAGCGCTTCCTCGAGCTTGGCCGCTCCTGCGTGCTGCGCGACTACCGCACCCGTCGCACCCTCGAAGCGCTGTGGCAGGGCAATTGGGCCTATGCGCTCAACCACGGCATCGATGTGATGTTCGGATGCGCCTCGTTTCCCGGCAACAAGCCCTATGCGCATGCGCTGGCGCTGTCATTCCTCAACCAGACGGCGGCGACCAATGCCGAGTGGAGCGTCCGCGCCATTGCCGGCCGGGGCCTGTCGATGGACATGATGCCGGTCGAAGCCATCAACCCGCGGGCGGCGCTGGCGGCGATGCCGCCGCTGGTCAAGGGCTATCTGCGGGTCGGTGCGCTGGTCTCGGATGAGGCCGTGGTCGATGTCGCCTTCGGCACGACGGACGTGCTGGTGATGCTTCCGGTCAAGCAGATCAACGGCCGCTACATCAACCATTATGGCGCCGACGCATCGCGTTTCGCCGCCTGAAACGCACCGCGGCCCGGGCAAAAAGGCCTTGTTCGATCGCGGATCGATCAAGTCCGCCATGACAGTTCGAGAAACTTTTGTTTGCCTTGAACCTCCTGTAGAGGATAGGGCAGTGCGGATTGAAGGGGTGAGCATTTTCCACCCCGGCCGTACTGGACCTTTGCGAGAGGTAAGATGAGCTACAACATTGTGCAGTTTTTCCTGCCTTTCACGTCCTATCCCTACAAGGGCGAGGCGGTGCCCTGCCCTGCCTGCGGACAGGCGGACAGCAAACCGCTGGTCTCGCTCGATCGGCGGCTCAAGCGGCTGCCTACTTCGATGTGCGGCCATTGCGGATTGCTCTACACGAACCCGATGCCGACGGACGCGGAACTGGCGACCTATTACCAGGATTACTACCGGTTCGATTACCAGGCAGCCACCACCGAGCCCAAGGAAAAGCATCTTCGCAAGCGCCGCATCGAGGCGGCCCAGCGGGCCAAACAGTTGGAAGGCCTCATGGAGCCGGGCGCGCGGACACTCGATTTCGGTTGCGGTTCGGGCGAGTTTGTCGCAGCCATGCTTGAAGCCGGACACGATGCTCACGGTTTCGAGCCGGGCGACACCTATGGCAACTACGCCAGATCGAAATATGGCGAGCGGATTACCGTGGCCGGATGGCAGGATGTCAAATTCGACGCGCCGTTCGATCTCGTTAGCTGCTTCCATGTGGTCGAGCATCTGCGTGACCCGGTTGCGGCCATGCACCAGATGGCCGAATGGGTGGTGCCGGGCGGGCTTGTCTATGTCGAAGTTCCGGACCTGGGCACTGTGCATCCCAACAAGGGGTTTGGTGCGCTTCACTTCGCCCATCTGACCGGCTTCAACCGGCACAATCTCGTGGTTGCGGCCGCCCGTGCCGGACTGACACCGGAGCGGACCATCAGCCCGACCGGCGTGATCTTCCGCCGGGCGCAAATGCCGGCAGAAGCCATCGAGAACGAGGCCCGCCAAGGACGCGAACTGTCTGAAAAACTCTATGCGGGCGGACGCGTGGTTTCGAACTACCTGCGCTACCAGTTCGGCAAGCTGACCGGCTCAAGCCGCCCGAAAAAGTAAGACCGGCAGCTGCCGGAAACACACATCTTCGGCGGTGGCTTTACGGATGCGACCGTTGCCGATCCGGCTCAGGATGCGCGCCGGCTGATCTTCTTCCACAGCAACCGCATGCCCCGCCTGAAAAAGCGGTTGCTCTCCAGATAGGCGCGATAGGGGAAAACCGTCAGATAGCGGGAAGCCGACAGTTTGACCGGCTTCTTCGTGAACTGGATCTGTGTCTCCATACCGGTGTTCTGGTCGATCGGCACCGGCTCGACGAAAACGGACCTGAGCCCCATCAGATATTCGATGTCGAAGGCAATATCCCAGGCCACCCGGATCGGCAGAAGCTTTTCCAGGAAAACCTCGGCGCAACGGCGGTTGACCACATACCCGCCAGCACCTTTTTCGCGTGTCAGCGCAATGGCCAGTGAGTGCGTCTCATCCAGCTTGCGATAGGGTATGCGGATGCCGGAGTTGACCGTGGACAGCCTGAGAATATCCCACTCTTCCGCCTGGGCGATGGCCGAGTTGATGATCGAGACGAGATCGGAAGGCAGCCGGCAATCGTCTTCCAGAATCAGGGCATGCTCGGCGGAGCTGGCCAGAAAGGCCCGCAAACAGGCGATGTGACTGAGATAACAGGCAATTTCACCGGCGTGAAAATCACGCCCATGCTGCAACCGGTAGCCTTTCGCATCGAACCCGGGGACGGAAGCATCGATGGCCTGGCGGTCAACCGCGGCAATGCGCTCATAGTCGATTCCGAGGCCACGAAGCTGCGTATCCATGAATTCGAAGCGATCGACCGCACGATCCAAATTGATCAGATAGGTCTTGAAGGGCATCTCACTTTGCATTGCCGCACCTTGCCTAAGAGTCTCTGTCTGGTCTAGGTGAAGCATCGCGTTCCCCTATGCTTAAATTTGTAAATCCGGGCCCAATCTCGACCGCCCAGGAGATGCGGGTGAAGTAACAAAATCAAACAACCGATACTAGTGCAGCAGCGGCGATCCCGACAGTTTGTTCAGGAAGAAAGCCGATTCATCCCGTCCCCTGCACGGAACCCCTGACCTGGCCAACTGGCTAGCTGGATTTAATTGAAACTTAACCATATCGGCCCAGCGTGAAACGTTACAAGTTCCTGCGCGCGAACCCGGGTGGAAGCGGCTCCGATGGCACAGCGGCGAATCAGGAAACAGTGTCGTGAAGGATGAAATTTGTGCAGCACTTGCCAACAATCCGGTCACATGAAAACCGGCTGGGCCCAGTGGCGGGGCGGTCATGAAGCGGGTTGACCGGCTTCGTATCCGGATCGACGATGACATCGCCCGCCTCATGGAGACCGACGCAGGCCGGGCCGAATACTGGAGCCGGCTCGATGCCGAGTGCAAGCAGAGCTCGATGATCGAATTGCTGGAAGAAAGCCTCAAGCTTGACGGCGACGTCATCGAGTGCGGGGTGTTCCGCGGCGGCTCGGCACGCCGCATGAGCCGCAGGCTGGCCGAACTGGCGCCCTCAAAGATGCTGTTTGCCTGCGACAGCTTCGAGGGGTTTCCGCAGGACCGGATACTCGATGCCGACCTCGGCCCGTTCCGGTTCCGCTTCAAGATCCGCCGCAAGTTCTCGCAGGCAGGCGATGTCCCGCAGCGGCTGATGCAGTTTTTCGACGCCTACCGGATCAACGGATACGTGGTGAAAGGGTTCTTCTCTGACACCCTGCCGAAGCTGAAGCCACGCAAATACTGCTTCATCTACATCGACTGCGACATCTATGAATCGCACCTCGACTGCCTCAACGTTCTCTATGAGCAGCTGGTGCCGGGCGGCATCGTGGTGTTTGACGATTATGCCCAGCCGAAATGGCCCGGCGCCTCGCGCGCAGTGGACGAGTTCTTTGCCGACGCGCCGGTGAAACCGGAACGGCTTGCAAACCGGAAGACCCCGGCCTGGTATGTGCGCAAACCGGTTGCAGAGGAGGTTTGCGCCGTTGCCGCCGAGGGGCCGATTGCCACCGTCGGGTGACAAGATCGAGGTCCCGGCACCAGGACTGAGGCCTGAACGCGTTACTTCAAACCCCAGAACGGATCGAAGCGCTTGAGCGGCGGGGCAAAGATGATTTCGATGTTTTTCGGTCCGGCCAGTTCCTCGAACACGTCCAGCGTCGCATCAAAGCGGCGTGGCGAAGCCAGCGGGAAATTCGGATCGCTGGAGTCGAACTCCACCTGATCGCTGTCCCAGTGAATGGGGATCACCCGCTTCGCATCTGTCGCCTGCAGAAGCGAGTGCCAATAGGCTTTTCTCTTCCCGACCGGTTTCCAGCCGAGCCCGCCGACCCCCATGAACACGACATCGGATTTCAGGCTGCCGGGTGCCGGCTCCTGCACGAAAGGCCCGGAGGAAGGCACGATCAGCATACTCCGCCCCTGATGCTCTATCCGGACCGACAGGTTGGTGCCCTCTCCGAACTCCCAGAGATGGGCGGGCAACTCCAGCTTGTCACTGGTTACCTTGCTGGCAAGACTGCTGAGCGGGTTTTCCAGATGGCGCGAGCGCAGCAAGGTGATCCTGAACTTTCCGGCCGGGATTGGAATGCTGACATTCGCATCATCACCGGAAAATGGTGGGACAAACTTGACGGCGCCCCAGTCGAGCGACGCCTCCCACGGGTGCTGCTGCGTGGCTTTGACGGTCGCCTCAATCGAGGGGTCCGCGACCAGCCTGGCTCCGGTCCAGGCAGCGATATAGGAGGAATCCAAAGCGTGGTCGTAGTGCGCATGCACCGGAATGACGATCGAGAGGCCTCGTCCTGGCTGGCCTGAGCAATAAGCCGGCCTGGATGCAATTTTCCTGTTTTGCGGATTTGGGCAAATCTCGTGCTTGGTCAGCACATCCAGGATCTGCTGCTCAGATGGGGCTATCTTTCGCAGGTACCGATGTTTGGAGCGGGTGACAAAGCCGTCGATGAAAACCTGTGTTTCGCCATCATCAATCAGCAGCGTGCTGCTTCCAAAAAAGGTAACCGCGACCTTGCTGGCAAACCGGCCAGACTGGATCTGGTTGTGGGCAGCCAGATCGGCAAACCTGCCTGAGCATCCCGCAAGCACAACCAGCAAAACCACAAAAACGATGCGTCCGGCTCTCATTTCAGCGCACAACCCATGGCTTTTCCACCACCCATGCTGCGATCATGGATTGTTTTCCCACTGACCACAAGGCGGCGCCTGCCCCGACCCTGGCGGGAAAAGAGGGCCGGTCAAAACCGGCCCGGCTTTTTCCCTAGCTCGCGGCGTTGTAGGCGGCGATCGCCGCCATGTTGACGATGTCGGAATCCTTGGCGCCCATCGAGACGATCTGGATCGACTTGTCGAGGCCGACCAGAAGCGGGCCGATAACGGTGGAACCGCCGAGTTCCTGCAGCATCTTGGTCGAGATCGAGGCCGAGTGAAACGCCGGCATGACCAGCACATTGGCGGTGCCTGACAGCCGGCAGAACGGATATTGCTCGAGCACCTTGGCGTTCAGCGCCACATCGGCGGCCATCTCGCCGTCATACTCGAAATCGACCCGGCGCTTGTCGAGGATCTTGACCGCGTCGCGGACCCGCTCGGAACGCTCGCCTGTCGGGTGACCGAAGGTGGAATAGGCGAGCATCGCCACGCGCGGCTCGTAGCCCAGCCTGCGGGCCATGCCGGCGGCTTCCTCGGCGATGTCGGCCAGCTCCTCGGAATTGGGCATGTCGATGACGGCGGTGTCGGCGACAAACACGGTGCGGCCGCGGCACAGCGCCAGCGACACGCCGATCATCCGGTGGCCGGGCTTGACGTCGACGCAGCGGCGGATGTCCTGGAGTGCGGTGGAATAGTTACGGGTGGTTCCCGTCACCATCGCATCGGCATCGCCAAGGGCTACCATGCAGGCGCCGAAATGGTTGCGGTCGGTGTTAATCAGCCGCTGGCAATCGCGGTAGAGATAGCCCTTCCGCTGCAGCCGGGCATAGAGATAATCGGTGTAGGCCTCGACCCGGCGCGACACACGGGCGTTGACCAGTTCGATGCCGGGGCGGTCGAGGTCGATGCCGGCCAGCTTGGCGGTTTCGCGCATCTGCTCCTCGCGGCCCAGAAGGCAGGCGGTGCCGAGCCGCTGGTTCACATAGGAGACGGCGGCACGCATGACCTGCTCTTCCTCGCCTTCGGCGAAGACGACGCGGCGCGGATGGCGGCGGACACGCTCGTAAAGCCGCTGCAAGGTCGAGGCGATCGGATCGCGGCGGGCGGAGAGTTCGTGCGCATAGTGATCGAGGTTGAGGATCGGCTTTTGCGCCACACCCGAATCCATCGCCGCCTTGGCGACGGCAACCGGAATGGCCGAGATCAGCCGCGGATCGAACGGCACCGGGATGATGTATTGCGGACCGAAGCGCGGGCGCACGCCCTGGTAGGCTGCCGCCACATCGTCGGGCACGTCCTCGCGGGCGAGCTGGGCCAGCGCCTGGGCGGCGGCAATCTTCATGTCCTCATTGATGGTCGTGGCCCTGACGTCGAGCGCGCCACGGAAGATGTAGGGAAAGCCCAGCACATTGTTGACCTGGTTGGCATAATCCGACCGGCCGGTTGCCATGATGGCGTCGTTGCGGATCGCGGCGACTTCCTCCGGCGTGATCTCGGGATCCGGATTGGCCATGGCGAAGATGATCGGGTTCTTCGCCATCGAGGCGATCATCTCCGGCGTCAATGCGCCCTTGGCGGAGAGCCCGAAAACCACGTCGGCGCCTTCCATGGCGTCGGCCAGCGAGCGCGCCTTGGTTTCGACGGCATGGCCGGATTTCCACTGGTTCATGCCTTCGGTACGGCCCTTGTAGATCACGCCCTTGGTGTCGCAGAGCGTGATGTTTTCGGGCGCAAAGCCCATCGCCTTGACCAGCTCGACGCAGGCGATTGCCGCCGCACCGGCACCGTTGCAGACCAGCTTGGTGGTTTTCAGATCGCGGTCGGTCAGGTGCAACGCGTTGATGAGACCGGCAACGGCGATGATGGCGGTGCCGTGCTGGTCGTCATGAAACACCGGAATGTCCATGAGTTCACGCAGCCGTTGCTCGATGATGAAGCAATCCGGCGCCTTGATGTCTTCTAGGTTGATGCCGCCGAAGGTGGGGCCGAGGTAGCGCACGCAGTTGATGAATTCATCAACATTCTCGGTATCGACTTCGAGGTCGATGGAATCGACATCGGCAAAGCGCTTGAACAGCACCGCCTTGCCTTCCATCACCGGCTTGGAGGCAAGCGCGCCGAGATTGCCCAGGCCCAGAATCGCGGTACCGTTGGAAATCACCGCCACCATGTTGCCCTTGGCGGTGTAATCGAAGGCGCGCGACGGGTCCTCGGCGATGGCCTTGACCGGAACCGCAACGCCGGGCGAATAGGCCAGCGACAGATCGCGCTGCGTCGCCATCGGCTTGGTCGGGTTGATTTCAAGCTTGCCGGGCCGGCCGCGGGCGTGGAAATCCAGCGCTTCCTGATCGGTTACAGCGGAAATTGAGCGATCTGACTTGTCCGTCCCTGGCATAGTTTTCCATCCCGTTGTGGGCGACCTTGTGTACGGCGCCTCGTAACTGTTGTCTTTGGTACACCCCCACCGTTAGGGTGGATGCGGCGGCCTGTAAAGCTGGCCATCCGATGAAGCTTACATCGCAAACGATTGAAAAACCAAGGCAGGCATCTCCTCTTGAACGCCGAATCCCCGCTAAATCCAGCAACGCTGACGACAGCCCAACTCGCCACCGCCGAAAGCCGCGCCACGGCGACGCCGATGATGGAGCAATTCATCGAGATCAAGGCGAACAATCCGGATTCGCTGCTGTTCTACCGGATGGGCGATTTCTACGAGTTGTTCTTCGAGGACGCCGAGGATGCGTCGCGGGCGCTCGGCATCACGCTGACCAAGCGCGGCCAGCATTTGGGCCAGGATATCCCGATGTGCGGCGTTCCGGTGCATGCGGCCGATGACTACCTGCAGAAGCTGATCTCGCTCGGGTTCCGGGTCGCTGTCTGCGAGCAAACTGAAGACCCGGCGGAAGCCAAGAAGCGCGGCTCGAAATCGGTGGTCCGGCGCGACGTGACCCGGCTGGTCACACCCGGAACCCTGACCGAAGACAAGCTGCTCGATCCGTCGCAATCGAACTTCCTGATGGCCCTGGCGCGGGTCAAGGGATCGGGTGAAGCCCAGTACGGGCTGGCCTGGATCGATATTTCCACCGGCGCGTTTCATGTCGGGGAAAGCCGGCTGGCGCGGCTGATGGCCGACATCGCCCGGGTTGAACCGCGCGAACTGATCCTCGCCGACAATGTGTTTCACGATGCGGAGATCCGGCCGCTGATCGACCAGATCGGCCGGGTGGCAGCACCGCAGCCGGCGGTGCTGTTTGACAGCGCATCGGCGGAAGGCCGGATCGCCCGGTTCTTCGAGGTCGGATCGCTCGACGGGTTCGGCAGTTTCTCGCGTGCGGAACTGGCGGCGGCGGCGGCCGTCATCGCCTATGTCGAGAAGACCCAGATTTCCGAGCGGCCGCCGCTGGGCCGGCCAGAGCGCGAGAGCGACGGGGCGCGGATGTTCATCGATCCGGCGACGCGGGCCAGCCTCGAGCTGGTGCGGACGCTGTCGGGCGAACGACAGGGCAGCCTGATCAAGGCGGTCGACCGCACCGTGACCGGCGGCGGCGGGCGCAAGCTCGCCGAGTGGCTGATGGCGCCGCTGACCGATCCGGACGCGATCAATGCGCGGCTTGACGGGGTCTCGCACCTGATCGCCAACCCGGCGCTCAGCGACAAGTTGCGGCGGTCGCTCAAGGGCGTGGCCGACATGCCGCGGGCGCTGTCGCGGCTGGCGCTCAACCGAGGCGGCCCGCGTGATCTCGGCGCTATTCTTGCCGGGCTGAAAGCCGCGAACGACATCGCCACGCTGTTTGCGCCCGGCGAAGCACCGGAACACCTGGAAAAAGCGGTGACGATGCTGAACGCTGTTCCCGACGCGCTTGGTGCGCAACTCGCCGCCACGCTTGATGACGAGCTGCCGCTGCTCAAGCGCGACGGCGGTTTCGTGCGGTCGGGGCATTCCACGGAACTGGACGAACTCAGGGCACTCAGGGACCAGTCGCGCCGGGTGATCGCCGGGCTTCAGCTCTCCTACGCCGAGGAGACCGGGGTTCGCTCGCTGAAGATCAAGCACAACAATGTGCTTGGGTATTTCATTGAGGTGACGGCGCTCAATGCCGGGCCATTGACCGAAGGCGACGAGGCCAAGTCGCGGTTCATCCACCGCCAGACCATGGCCAACGCCATGCGGTTTACCACCACGGAACTTTCGGAGCTCGAAACCCGCATCGCCAACGCGGCGGGCGAAGCGCTGGGCATCGAACTGGCGGCCTTTGACGAGCTTGTGCTGCTGGTTGTCGGACATGCCGATGTGATCAAGGCGGCGGCCGACGCGCTGTCGGTGATCGACGTGACCGCGGCGCTCAGCGAACTGGCGCAGGAACAGGGCTATTCACGGCCCAAGGTCGACAACAGCCTGGCCTTCGAGATCACCGCCGGGCGGCATCCGGTGGTCGAACAGGCACTTCGAAAGCAGGCGGCACAGCCGTTTGTCGCCAATGATTGCGATCTCTCGCCGCCTGGTGACAGCGATGAAGGCGGCACGATCTGGCTGCTGACCGGCCCCAACATGGGCGGTAAATCGACCTTCCTGAGGCAGAACGCGCTGATTGCGATCCTTGCGCAGATGGGCTCCTTCGTACCTGCCGGCAGCGCCCATATCGGCGTGGTCGACCGGTTGTTCTCCCGCGTCGGGGCATCCGACGACCTGGCCCGGGGGCGCTCGACCTTCATGGTCGAGATGGTGGAAACGGCCGCCATTCTCAATCAGGCCGGGTCGCATTCGCTGGTCATTCTTGACGAGATCGGGCGCGGCACCGCGACCTTCGACGGGCTGTCGATTGCCTGGGCGGCGGTCGAGCACCTGCATGCCGAAAACCGTTGCCGGGGGCTGTTCGCCACGCATTTCCACGAGCTGACCGCGCTGTCGGAAAAACTGCCGCGGCTCAACAATGCCACCATGAAGGTCAAGGAATGGGAGGGAGAGGTGGTCTTCCTGCACGAAGTCGGCGCAGGCGCTGCCGACCGCTCCTACGGCATTCAGGTGGCGCGGCTGGCGGGGCTTCCCGAGGCCGTGGTGGCCCGCGCCCGTGATGTGCTGGGGCTGCTGGAATCGAGCGAGCGGGAAAACCCGGCGGCCCGGCTGGTCGATGATCTTCCGCTGTTTGCAGTTCCGGTCGCCAGGGAGCAGGCCAAGACCGCCAGGGGGCCGTCGGCCTCCGATTCCTATCTGACCAAGCTGAACCCCGACGACATGACGCCGCGCGACGCGCTGGAAGCACTTTACGAGCTCAAGCGACGGCTGGCGGAAGCGAAGGAAAGCTGAACCCGGCAAGGGGCCACTTTTGACGGGGTTCCATCCCGCGCAAAAACCGATAAGAGAGGGGCGGCTGCGCACTGAGACTGCAGTCGGCAAAGAGGATCCGGAATGAGCCAGTTTGACGTCCTTTGCATCGGCAACGCCATTGTCGATATCATCGCCCGCTGCGAGGAAGCCTTTCTCGTCGACAATGACATCATCAAGGGCGCCATGAACCTGATCGACGCGGACCGTGCCGAACTCCTGTATTCCCGCATGGGACCGGCCATCGAGGCCTCGGGCGGCAGCGCCGGCAACACCGCGGCGGGAATTGCCAGCTTCGGCAGCCGCTCGGCCTATTTCGGCAAGGTGGCCAAGGACCAGCTCGGCAAGATCTACAGCCACGACATCCGCGCACAGGGCGTGCATTTCGCCACCGCGCCGCTTGAAGGCACACCGCCAACGGCGCGGTCGATGATCTTCGTGACGCCGGACGGCGAGCGCTCGATGAACACCTATCTCGGCGCCTGTGTCGAGCTTGGCCCGGAAGACATCGAGGCCGACGTGGTGGCCAATTCGAAGGTGACCTATTTCGAAGGCTATCTGTGGGACCCGCCACGCGCCAAGGATGCCATCCGCCTGTGCGCCGACATCGCCCACAAGAACGGCCGCGAGATGTCGATGACCCTGTCGGACCCGTTCTGCGTCGGCCGCTACCGGGAAGAGTTTCTCGACCTGATGCGCTCAAGCACGATCGACATCGTTTTCGCCAATGCCGACGAAGCCAAGTCGCTCTACGAGACCGACAATTTCGAACACGCGGTGACGCAGCTTCGCAAGGACTGCAAGCTCGCCGCGATCACCCGCTCCGAGCACGGGTCGGTCATCGTTCGCGGCGATGAGCGGCATGATATCGACGCCATCGACATCGACGAAGTGGTCGATACCACCGGCGCCGGCGATCTTTACGCCGCCGGGTTCCTGCATGGTTACGCCAATGGCAAGCCGCTGGACGAGTGCGGACGGCTCGGCAGCCTCGCCGCCGGACTGGTGATCCAGCAGATCGGGCCGCGGCCGCAGCTGTCGCTGAAGGATGCCGCCCGCGACGCCGGGTTCGCCTGAACCCGGCCGATCCGGCTACATCACGTCTTCGGGTGGGCGGCCGGCGCGTGAACGGTAGGGGGAGAACGCCCAGCCGTAGCGGATGGCGCCACCCCGGACTGCAAAGGCGGAAATGACGCCGACGGCGGAGGCCGCAATCAGCGGCGCGCCGAGCAGGCTGGCGGCAACAAAACCGCCTGCGCCGACGAGGGCGGCGGAGACATAGATTTCCGGACGCATCAGCACCGAAGGTTCCTGGGAGAGCAGATCGCGCAGGATGCCGCCGAGCGTCGCCGTCATCATGCCGGTGACAAGCGCCACAATCGGGGACCCGCTCAACGCAAGCCCCTTGGCGGCCCCCATCACTGCGTAGGCCGAGAGGCCGATGGCGTCGAGCCAGAGCAGCAGCCGGTAGCGCGATTCCACCAGATGGGCGGTGAAATAGACAATCGCCGCAACGACAACGCAGACAATCAGAAAGGCCGGCTTTTCCACCCAGAACACCGGGGTGGCGCCGAGCACGAGGTCACGGAAAGTGCCGCCGCCGATGCCGGTGACGGCCGCGAGAAACACAAAGCCGATCATGTCGAGCTGTTTGCGGGAGGCGGCAAGCGCGCCGGTGGCGGCGAAGACCGCGACACCGGCATAATCAAGACCTTCGAGCGGGGTCATGGATATGTTTCCTCCCCGCCCGGACTTGTCTCAGACGTCGTAGCCGGAGGCCGGGTCCGGTCCATCGGATTCGGCAGCAGGCGCTGCCTCTTTCGGGCCACCCTTGGCGACACCGACCATCGCCGGACGCAGCATGCGATCGCCGATCACATAGCCGGGCTGCACCACATCAACGACGGTGTTGCTGGGCACATCGGCATTGGGAACTTCGTACATCGCCTGATGGAAATTCGGATCGAACTTCTGGCCCATCGGCTCGAGCTTGCGCACACCGTGGCGCTCCAGCGTCGACAGCATGGCGCGTTCGGTCAGCTCGACGCCCTCGACCAGTGTCTTCAGGCCGTTGTCGTCGGCGCTCTCGGCCTGCTCCGGCACGGCGGACAATGCGCGCTGAAGATTGTCGGATACCTGCAGCATGTCACGGGCGAACCCGGAAATGGCAAAGCTCTTGGCATCCTTGACTTCACGCGCGGTGCGGCGGCGCAGGTTTTCCATTTCGGCCGCCATGCGCAGCCGCTGGTCCTTGAGATCGGTAATCTCGGCCATCAGCACCTGCACCGGATCAAGCTCCTGTGCTGCTTCGGGATTTGCCGCTTCGTCAACCTTGGGTGCGGCGTCTGCCTGCGGGTTGTCCTTCTCGCGGCCCTGGCTTTCATCGCTCATGTTATGCATGTCCTGACTGTTCGGGAGAGTGTCATAGGATCACCATTGCTGGTCTGACCCTGAGATATGCCTCGCATATCGACGTTCGGGCGGCAAAAATCAAGGCCCTACGATGGCATGGGTTCGATCAAGGGCACAAAAGCGCTCTGCGGCAATCCGGCTCCGCACCGCAGGTCGGCGTTCAAGCCAGCCCATTCGAGCGCTCGGCCCGGACCGGTGCTATTTGCGCACCAGGCGGGAGACCAGTTGCGCGGTGTAATCGACCATCGGCACGATCCGGGCATAGTTGAGCCGCGTCGGCCCGATGATGCCGACGGCGCCCACCACCCGGTCTTCGCCGTCGCGCCAAGGCGCCACGATCAGCGACGAACCCGACAATGAAAACAGCTTGTTCTCCGAGCCGATAAAGATGCGGACGCCGGAGCCTGCTTCAGCCAGCGTCATCAGTTCGATCAGGCTTTCCTTGCGCTCCAGCTCGTCAAACAGCAGCTTGAGACGATCAAGCTCCTCACCAGCCGAGAGGCCTTCAAGCAGGTTGCCGCGCCCGCGCACGATCAGCCGCGCGGCGCTGGCGCCCTCGCGGCTTCCGGCCCAGACGGCAAGACCGCGCTTGACCAGATCCTGCGACAACACGTCCAGCGCGGAGCGGACCTCGGCGGTGATCCGCTCGAGCTCACTGCGCACCTCGCCCATGGTCCGGCCGGCAAGGTGGGCGTTGAGAAAATTCGCTGCTTCGGTCAACTGACCGGCGGTGACCCCGTCAGGCAGTTCCATGACCCGGTTTTCAACCTGGTCGTTGCCGCCGACCAGAACCACCAGCGCCCGTTTCGGATCAAGCCGGATGAATTCGATGTGGCGGATGGTGGTATCCTGTTTGGCGGCGATGACAAGCCCGGCTCCGCGGGTCATGCCGGAGAGCATCTGGCTCGCCTCGGTCAGCAGGGTTTCCACCGGACGGCTCGAATCCTCGGAATGAACCTGGCGTTCAATCGTCTGGCGCATCTCCGGCTGCAGATCGCCAACCTGCATGAAGGCGTCGACGAAGAACCGCAGGCCCTTCTGGGTCGGCAACCTGCCGGCGCTCACATGAGGCGCGTAGATCAGCCCCAGATCCTCGAGGTCGCTCATCACGTTGCGGATCGAGGCCGGCGACAGCGACATCGGCAGCATGCGCGACAGGCTGCGGGAGCCGAGCGGATCACCCGATTCCATATAGCTTTCCACAAGCGCGCGAAAAATCTCCCGCGAGCGTTCATCGAGAGCTCCGACAAGATCCGCCGGTATGGATGGCGTGTTCATGGTCATACGTTTGTCCTTACGGCCGCCTCTGGCAAACCCTTGGGAAGAATATAGGGATTTGCGCTGCAACACGGAAGGGGCAACCGGAACCGGGGGCAGACCACCCTGATACCGCGTCTTGGGAGGACGAAACCGGCAGTACGCACGCTTTTTCTTTGCATCGGGCAGCACGCCCCTTTAGAAGGCGGCAACACTGAAATCAGGAGAGACACAATGCGTCCATCGGGCCGTAACACAGACAAGATGCGGGCGGTCAGCTTCGAACGCAACGTTTCCAAGCACGCAGAGGGCTCCTGCCTGGTCAAGTTCGGCGATACCCATGTGCTGTGCACCGCCAGCCTCGAAGAGCGGGTTCCGCCATGGCTGCGCAACGGCGGCAAGGGCTGGGTGACTGCCGAATACGGCATGCTGCCGCGCTCGACCGGCGACCGCATGCGCCGCGAGGCCTCGTCGGGCAAGCAGGGCGGCCGGACGCTCGAAATCCAGCGCCTGATCGGCCGCTCGCTGCGCGCAGTGGTCAATCTGCAGGAGCTTGGCGAACGCCAGATCACCGTCGATTGCGACGTCATCCAGGCCGATGGCGGTACCCGCACGGCGGCGATTACCGGCGCCTGGATCGCGTTGCATGATTGCCTGAAGTGGATGGAAGCCCGCGCCATGGTGCGCACCGAGCGGGTGCTCAAGGATCATGTCGCTGCGGTGTCTTGCGGTATTTTCGCCTCGCAGCCGGTGATCGACCTTGACTATCTCGAGGATTCGGCCGCAGAGACGGACGCGAATTTCGTCATGACCGGGTCTGGCGGCATCGTCGAGGTGCAGGGGACTGCGGAAGGCGAGCCGTTTTCGCAGGAGCAGCTGATGGAACTGATGGCGCTGGCCAAGAACGGCATCGCCGATCTTGTCGCACTGCAAAAGGAGACGGTCGCACGACCGCTGTAAGCCGCATGTCGAATTCGACGCCCAACAAGATGGCGCTCACCACACTGCTGGTTGCCAGCCACAATGCCGGCAAGATCTCCGAAATGCGGGATCTTTGCGGGCCGCTTGGCATAGAGGTCACCTCGGCAGCCGATCTCGGCTTGCCCGAGCCGGAGGAAACCGGCGACACCTTCGAGGCCAATGCCGCAACCAAGGCGCTTGCCGCAGCGAAAGCCTCCGGGCTGACCGCCCTGTCGGACGATTCAGGCCTGGTGGTGGATACGCTGGATGGCGCGCCCGGGGTCTACACCGCCGACTGGGCGACGCTGGATGACGGCAGCCGTGATTTCGCTGTCGCCATGCAGAAGGTCGAGGACGCACTCCAGGCCCGCGGCGCCGACACCGATGCGCAGCGCACCGGCCGGTTTGTCAGCGTGTTGTGCCTGGCAACGCCGGAGGGCGAAGTCAGCTTCTATCGCGGCGAAGCACCCGGCGTTCTGGTCTGGCCGCCGCGCGGGACGCTCGGCTTCGGTTATGACCCGGTGTTCCGTCCGGAAGGGCACACGCGCACGTTCGGCGAGATGCCGGCCGAGGAAAAGCATGGCTGGAAGCCCGGCCAGGCCGAAGCGCTGTCGCACCGCGCCCGCGCCTTCAAGCTGTTCGCGGAACAATGCCTCGGCGTGTCATCGACGTGACCTCATCACCTGACCCCACCGGCGGAAATACCCCCGACGCGATTGCGCCCGATACCGGCAAACCCGGTTTCGGCATCTATCTGCATTGGCCGTTCTGCGCCGCCAAATGCCCCTATTGCGATTTCAACAGCCATGTCCGGCATGCCGGCGTTGACCAGCAGGCCTATGTCGCGGCCTTCCGGCAGGAGATCGCCGCGATGCGAGCGATCTCCGGCCCCCGCGTCGTCACCAGCATGTTCTTCGGCGGCGGCACACCGTCGCTGATGTCACCAGACACGGTTGCCGCAATCCTCGATGCCGTGCGCGAGGCCTGGGTCGTGCCCGACGGCATCGAGATCACGCTGGAAGCCAATCCCTCAAGCGTCGAGGCGGGCCGGTTTCGCGGCTATCGCCAGGCCGGTGTGAACCGGGTGTCGATGGGCGTGCAGGCGCTCAATGATGCCGATCTCAAGCGGCTTGGCCGCCTGCATGACCGGGCCGAGGCGCTGAAAGCCATCGGACTGGCGCGCGAGATCTTCCCGCGGATGTCGTTTGACCTGATCTACGCCCGCCCCGATCAGACGCCACAGGCCTGGGCGCTGGAACTGGAGGAGGCGATCTCCCTGGCCGCCGATCACCTGTCGCTCTACCAGCTGACGATCGAGGAAGGCACGCCGTTTTACGGCCTGCACAAGGCAGGCAAGCTGATCGTTCCCGATGGCGATCTGTCGGCCGAGCTTTACGAATTCACACGCCAGGTGTGCGAGAGCCACGGGCTGCCGGCCTACGAGGTGTCCAACCACGCCCGCCCCGGCGCCGAAAGCCGGCACAACCTGACCTACTGGCGCTACGGCGATTACGCCGGCATCGGACCCGGCGCACATGGCCGGCTGTCGACCAAGGCCGGCAAGATCGCCACCGCCACCGAGCGGACGCCGGAACAATGGCTCAAGCTGGTGGCGGAAAACGGCCACGGCATGGTCGAGACCACCGAGCTGAGCGCGGCCGAGCAGGCCGACGAGCTGCTGTTGATGGGGCTGAGGCTGCGCGAAGGCATCAATCTCAAGCGCTGGGGTGCGCTGGCAGGACGGGGGCTTGATCCCGACCGCACCGATTTCCTGGTCCACCACGGCATGATCGAGCAGATGGACCCGGACCGGATCCGCTGCACGCCGGCCGGCATGCTGGTTCTCGACGCAGTGGTGGCCGATCTGGCATTCTGAGTACAGATCTGCTGGTACGTCATCCGGTGCCTTGCTGTTCGGTACGGCTTGGGTAAAACCGGGGACAATCTGTGAAATACGAACTGCCATGATCACGAATATCGAAGATTACTTTTCCAAGGGATGCGGCCGCTGTGAGCGTTTTGCAACGCCGGATTGTTCAACGCAGAACTGGAGTGGCGGCCTCAACGAACTGCGCCGGATCTGCCGCGCCTCCGGCCTCACTGAAACGGTGAAATGGGGACACCCGTGCTACATGCACGCGGGGCGCAATATCGCGATCATCGGTGCTTTCCGTGGCGATTTTCGACTCAATTTCGTCAATGCCGGGTTGATGACAGATCCAGAAGGCGTTCTCGAGAAGCAGGGCCCGAGCACCGCCCATCCCGGCATGATCCGGTTCACGGAGGCTGCTCAAGTGGCTCGGATGGAGCCGATCATTCAGGCTTATCTGGGCGAAGCAATGGGCTATGCGGAAGCCGGTCTGAAACCGCCGAAAGCGACCGATGACATCGAGCTGCCGGTCGAGTTGATTGACGCCCTGGATTCCGACCTAGAGCTCGCGGAGGCGTTTCACCGTCTGACACCCGGCAGACAGAAAAGCTATGTGATCAATCTCAATTCGGCGAAAGCGCCCGCCACACGAGTGTCGCGCATTGCCAAGTTCCGGGATAAAATTCTGGCGGGTAAGGGCGCGACAGAGCGCTGAAACGGGATATTCAGGCTCCGCCCCGCGCGGCAAACCGCAGTTCTGGTTTTAGAAGGTTCACGGGGTCTGCGTGGCGCCAAGGCCTGGCACCCGCCACCTGACAAGGCCAAGGCCCACGAGCGCCAGGGTGGCGAACCCGGCGCCTGCCAGGAACGTCGCCTGCGGCCCGATCATGTCCCAAAGCGCTCCGGCCACCATGGAGGCCACCAGCAGGGCCAGGCCGGTCACCAGGTTGAACATTCCGTAGGCGGTGCCGCGCAGTTCTGCCGGCGCGGTGTCAGCGACCAATGTCGCCAGCAACCCTTGCGTGACACCCATGTGCAGGCCCCAAAGTGCCACACCAATCGCGATCCCGGCCAGACCGGATGACAGAGCCAGCACAAGGTCGGCGGCGATGAGCAATGCGAGACCGATGATCAGCACGGTCAGCCGGTTGGTGCGATCGGACAGAACACCTGCAGGATAGGCCGCCATGGCATAGACGAGGTTCATCACGATCAGCACCATGGGGACAAGCACCAGCGGCAGACCGGTGCCTTGCGCCCGCAGGATCAGAAAGGCCTCGCTGAACCGCGCCAGCGTGAAAACCGTCGCCACCGCAACGACCAGCCAATAGGACGATCCCAGCCGTTTGAGCTCGGTCCGGCTCAGCGGGAAGCGTACCTTGCGGAGCGTGACGGGACGCTCCGGCTCATGCACGGCAAACAGCAAGAGAGCGAGCGCCAGGAAGCCGGGAATGACGGCGAACCAGAACACCGTGCGGAAGTCATTCACGGTCAACCACATCAGGCCCATTGCCAAAGCCGGTCCGAGAAAAGCCCCAACCGTATCGAGTGACTGCCGCAGTCCGAAACTGGCGCCGCGCAGGTGCGCCGGCGCGATATCGGCAATCAGGGCGTCACGCGGCGCACCGCGAATGCCCTTTCCGATCCGGTCGACAAAGCGCGCCGCCACCACCCAGCCGATGGACGATGCGAGGGGGAACACAGGCTTGGTGAACGCCGCCAGGCCATAACCGAGCACCGCCAGCAGCTTGCGCTTGCCAAGCCAGTCGGAGATCGCCCCGGAAAAGATCTTGACGATCGAGGCGGTTGCCTCGGCGATGCCCTCGATGATGCCGACAGTGATCATCGACGCGCCCATGACGGTCACCAGATAAACCGGAAGCAGGGCGTGAATCAGCTCGGACGAGACATCCATCAACAGCGATACGAATCCGAGCGCCCAGATTCCCGGCGGGATATCGCGCAGCTTCGAAGCGGTTTGAGGTTGGTTGGCCATAAGGAGATAATCGCCTGCCCGATTGAGACTGCGCTGACCGCAACACAGTGCCGCGTGTTGCACTGCCGATCACCGTATCAGAGCCGAAACTGCCCGCTCCAGGCAATAGCTTCTATTCCAACTGATGCTCTTTTCAAGCGCCCGGACTCAACCGCGCCAACGGTGCGCCCGCACGGACAGTCCTGGACGCCTCGCGCCCCACACAAACGATTAAATTGGAAACGATCCAGGTGACTTTGCAGTAATTTTGAAATGCTACGAATGTCCCACCCAAAAGGCACAATCCCCTTTGCCGGGAGTATCCACATCAGGCAATTCAGTTCTCGCAGGCACGACAAGGCAGACATATATAAGCGCAAACGCATCCATTCATTTTCGCACAAGACTTATGTGATACGCACACAATAATCCGGAGGGGCCTCACTGGAGTATTGGTGATGACAAAATTATTTTCGTTGCTCAATGGAATAACCGGACGGATCACAACTCGACTGGTTGTCATCGTTTCCGTCTCGATCCTGATTACCGCCGCCCTCGGTTACGTCAAGCTTTCTGAAGTGACGGCCACGAACTCCGCGATCCGCATTGACCGCGCCGCCCGCGCAGCCACAGCTCTGTTTACCGAACAGCTTGCATCCGAATTCTTTGCTATCCGCGACCAGAACGGCAGACCACTGGCAATCAGGCTCAAGGGCAGCACCGCCGAGGTTTCCCTGTCTTTCCGCGACGCCCATGATGCGCTTCTGAAAGAAATCGGCCTGACCAACCAGGGGGCCGCCAACCTGTTCAGACTGAACCCGGAAACCGGGGGGTTTGACCGGTTCGCCACCACCTTCCGCAAGCCGGACGGATCGATGCCGCCGCCGATGTCGATCGGGAGCGGCCATCCTGCCTATGATGCCCTGATCAACAACCGGCCTCACCTTGGGGAAGTCCCTGTCATGGGGCGGCTGCGGCTGGCCTATCTGACGCCGATCCAGGACTCGCAAGGCGCGGTCGCAGGCGCGCTCGCCGTCGATGTCGGCTGGGTCGACGACCTGGTTGCGGCACGAAACGAGTTGCGCACCCAGATCATTGTTGCCACCGGCCTGATGCTTGTCCTGGTTGCCGCTTTTGGTGCCGTGAACATGAGCGCTGAACTGAAACCGCTGCGGGTGCTGGCGAAATATGCCGACGATCTGGCCGCCGAGGCTCCCGCCGGCACCGTGCCCTACAAGAGCAGGCAAGACGAAATTGGCGCACTGTCGCAAGGCCTTGAACGGGTCGTTGCGCTGCAGGGAAAACTGGCCCATCTGGCCTACACCGACAATCTGACCGGGCTCGGCAATCGCAGCCGGTATCTCGGAGATCTCGATACCGCCTTGAGCCAGAGCCTGTCGGGCAAGCGCAAATGGACGCTTGTGCACCTCGACCTCGACAATTTCAAACAGATCAACGACGCGTACGGGCAGACAACAGGTGATGCCCTGCTTGAAATGGTGGCGTCGCAAATCCGGGAGACCGCCGGCAAGGATGCACGGATTGCCCGTCTGGCCGCGGATCATTTCACGATCCTGATCGGCGACGGCAGCCCGGTCGACGAGATCTCCGCGCTTGCCGACAAACTTCTCAGCGCCTTCCATCAGCCGTTCCAGCTCGCAGCAGGCGAAATCCGCATCACCGGGTCAATCGGGATCGTGCTGCTGCAACATGATGCAAAGGACGCGGATGAAGCCCACCGGAATGCGGGACTGGCGCTGCGCAAGGCCAAGGCCGGCGGTGACCAGTCGGTGTTCTTCTCTTCTGAATTGAACGACGAGTTCCAGGACCATATCCGAATGGAACGCATGCTTCGGATCGCCATCGAGGAACGCGAGATCGACATTCACTTCCAGCCGCAGATCGATCCGTCGACCAACCGGTTGGCCGGCGTCGAGGCGCTGGCACGCTGGACACACCCGGCGGAAGGTCCGATTTCGCCCGGCAAGTTCATTCCGATCGCCGAAGCCAGCGGACAGATTGTCGAACTGGGCACGCTGATCCTTGACCTGGCTTGCGAACAGGCGGCGAAGTGGCGCGAGAAGAAGTTTGATTTCAAACACATCTCGGTCAACGTCTCGCCAATCCAGTTGTGGCAGGCCAACTTCGTCACGATCGTCAAGGACGCACTGGAACGTCACAGTCTGTCGGGCGGCGAAATCTGCATCGAGATCACCGAGGGCGTGTTTGTCGATCACAGCGAGCAGCGGATCGCGACCGTACTGGCTGCCATTCGAGCCTTGGGCGTGTCGCTGTCGCTGGATGATTTCGGCTCGGGCTATTCGTCGCTTGGCTATCTCAACCGGTTGCCGTTTGATCAGCTCAAGGTCGACAGAAGCTTTGTCTCGGACATCGATACGGACCCGCGCAAGCAAAAGGTCCTGCACGGCATTCTCGAACTCGGCCGCGGCCTTGGCTTCAACATCGTTGTCGAGGGCGCCGAGACTTCTGAAGAGGCGGCCATGGTCAAGGCTATGGGCTGTGACGCCATTCAGGGATTTTTCTTCGCCAGGCCGGCGCCGGCATTGTTGATTCCGGAGATGGTGATGAAGATCGCCCGCGCGCACCCCGAAACCGGCGCTCGCTCGGCCTAGGCACGGTCAGAAAACAAAAGCGGATTGGGGCGGGTTCGAACCCCGGCCTGACCGGTCCCGTGCCCTCACGCCCAAGGGATGGCTTAGCCCGCGATCCGGGCGATCCCGGAATCGGGGAGAAATCCGCCCACGTCCGCTTCGGCGACCGGTGGCGAATAGACATACCCCTGGACCAGGACGCCTCCGAGCTTTTTGAGCGCCTCCAGCTCTTCCCCGGTCTCGACCCCTTCAATGACGCAGCCGAGCCCCATGTCGGAGCTGAGCGCAAGCAATGATTTGACGATCTTGTAACTGGCCGGATTCTTGTGCAGGCCAGACACGAAGCTGCGGTCGATCTTGATCTTGGTCAGCGGCAGGGCGTGCAGCTGGCTGAGACTGGAGTAGCCGGTGCCGAAATCATCAAGCGCTATGCCGCAGCCCAGAATCTTGAACATCTCGATTGCCGCTTTGGCCTGGGAGAAATCATACATCATCGCTGTTTCGGTGATTTCCAGGTCCAGGCGGTTGGGATCGATCCCACTCGACAGGATGATCCCGACAATTGTTGCAACGGCGTCCGACGAGCTGATGTCATGGGTCGACAGGTTGAAGGAAAGCCTTATCTCCTCCGGCCAGCAACAGGCGGTGGCGAGTGCCTTTCTAAGCAGGACGCAGGTCAGCTCGCTGACCTTGCCGACCCGCTCGGCAACGGGAATGAAGTGACCGGGCGACACGTTTCCCAGCACCGGGCTGTTCCAGCGGGCCAAAGCCTCGAATCCCATGGTCTTTTGCGACTGAATATCGACAATGGGCTGATAGAAGACGCAAAGCTCTTCGTTGAGATCCGCATTGCTGAGCACCTGCTCGATGCGATGGTCCTCTTCGATCGCGATGACGTGTTCGCTGGTAAAAAGCAGCGCATGGCCACGGTTGGTGCGCTTGCCCTGATAAAGGGCGTAATCGGCCCGTTCATAGAGCTGATGCACATCGGTCGCCAACTCCGGGTAGACAGAGAAGCCGATCGATCCGGAAATCTGGACCGTCGCCTCGGTCAGCTGGAAAGGGGCGCGCAAGGCGGCGCAGATCCGTTCGCCCAGTGCGAGCAATTCCGCATTGTCCGGACAATCGGTTACCGTCAGGGCAAATTCGTCGCCGCCGAGCCGGGAAATATGCGTGGTGCTGTTGGCCAGGGCGGAGAGGCGCTGCCCGACTTCGAACAGCAGACCGTCGCCTACCTTGTGCCCGTAAAGATCATTGACCGGCTTGAAACCATCCAGATCGATCACGCCGACGGCGAGGCGCCTGCCCTTCGATTGCGAAAAAGCTGCTTCGAGATGGGCGAAAAACTGCCGGCGATTGGCAAGCCCGGTCAGCGCATCGAGATTGGCCAGGCGTGCGTTTTCCCTGCTGACCGCTTCCAGCTTGGTTCGTGCGCTCACGGCACCGGCAAAATGCCGGAATTGCACCGCCACCACCAGCAACAAGGCGACCGATACCAGCACCAGATTGATTGCCATTCCTACGAAAGAGGCAATCCCCGCCAAGCTGAAAAATGTGACGAACGCGACGTTCATGACAATCGCGACGATAAAAGCGGCGGACGGCAATTGCTGAGCGCAGATAATGACACCCAGACCGGAGACCGCAATGAAAAAGGCAATGTTGCCCTGCATATAGGCATCGCCGTAAGGATAGAGTGCCAAGGCCCACAGTGTGAGGCCGGCGGTGAGAACAAAGGCAAACTGATTTCCCCGCGTCAGCGCCTTGTGAGCCGCTTTGGCTGTCGGAACGCTGCGCCCTGATCGCCACCACCCGACAAGACGGACGCCGCATACAATCGAAAGACCTATGGGAATCCAGGTTGAGAGCCATACCGGCGCCCCTGCCATGAATGTGAAGGCAATCGCCCATGTATTGATCAGCACGATGCTGTATATCAACGGGACCTGACTAGAGAAAACCTCAAATTGGGCTTTAAGCAGCTCAGCATCATCAGAGGGCACTGATACGAGACGAGCGACGCGGGAAAACATTGTTGTTAGCATTTCAAAAGGCCGCCCCCACAAGGACTGTCAGAAATTATTCGTAATATTTTACTGAAAGTACGTGGTGTTTGTTAAATATGGGTTTCCGAAAGTTCGGCGAAACGCCGGCTTTGGTGCCGGCCGAATGGTCAAGCCTGCTCTCTCGGAAAACCGCCAACCGGCTATGCGTAATCCGGGCCGCCGGTGACCTGAACCGGCTTCGATCCACTCTGCGCGATGCACCGGGGCCATTGCCAGGACAGCGCTGCATTCCTTGCCCTGACCCGCACCAGCAAATACAAAGTCGACAACAATCGAGTCTGCAGTAGTGTGAACGCCGAACTCTACCCGGGCAGGCCATTCCATGATCACCAGTTTGACGCAGCTGACAGGGCTTTCCCCGACCAATCTTATGATCGTCATGGCGGCCGTGTTCATGGCCGGACTGATCAGGGGATTTGCCGGATTCGGGCTGTCGGCCATCGTGATGGCGTCCGCCGCTATCATCATTCCGCCGGTCGAGCTGATCCCGATGTGTTACCTGCTCGAGGGTGCTGCCAGCCTGGCGATGTTCAGGGGCGGGATGGCCAATGCAAACATGAGCATTGTCTGGGCACTGGTCATCTGTTCGGCCATCGGCGTTCCCATCGGCCTGTTCGCCACCACCAGCATCGACGTCGAGCTTTCCAGGAAACTGGCCCTGTCGCTGATCCTGGCCTTGACCCTGGCGCAAGTCTTCAGGCTCAGGCCCCGGATCCTGGCCACCCGGAAGGGCTTGTATCTGAGCGGAGTGACGGCCGGCATTGCGACCGGGCTGGCGTCTGTCGGCGGGATGGTGATTGCGCTTTACGTTCTGGCCAGCGAAGCACCGCCGAAACAGATGCGGGCATCACTGGTGATGTTCCTGTGCATCAGCATGGTCACATCGCTGGTCTACCTGATCGGCTACGATGTGATGACCATGCAGGCGGTCTGGCGCGGCGTGCTTCTGTCTCCGGTGGCGCTGCTCGGGGTCTTTGTCGGGATCTTTCTGTTTCGCCCGGCCTACGAGCATTTGTACAAGGTGGCCTGCCTCGCGCTGCTGTCCGGGCTGTCGGCCATGGGCCTGATCAGCCAGATGTTGTGACAGCTACGGCAGTCCGGCTCGGGCGGTGGAGACGCTTTCACTCTCGCTCTCTTGCGCAAAACTCTGCTAAACCCGCCTGAACCTTGGAATTGCCGCAACGGCGGCGGGGCAGATATGACACGCAAGACACCCAGAGCTTCGAACGACACTGCGAGCGATGAAACGGCCGCCGACCAACCGGCGCGGACATTTCGCATCGGCACGCACGAGATCGCCGCGCGGCCGCTGACGCCGGGGCTTTATCTTGTGGCCACGCCGATCGGAAATCTGGGCGACATCACCATCCGCGGGCTGGAAACGCTGGCCAGCGCCGACATCATCGCCTGCGAGGACACCCGCGTCAGCCGGGTGCTGCTCGACCGCTACGGCATACCCACCCGGCCTTACGCCTATCACGAACACAATGCCGACCGGGCCGGACCAAAGCTGATCGCGGCACTCGAGGCGGGCAAAAGCGTGGCGCTGATTTCCGACGCCGGCACACCGCTGGTCTCCGATCCCGGTTACCGGCTGTCGCAGACGGCGATCGAGGCGGGTCTCGCGGTGATCCCGGTGCCCGGCGCCTCGGCGCCGATGGCGGCGCTTGTGGCTTCCGGCCTGCCCAACGAGGCGTTCCTGTTTGCAGGCTTCCTGCCCTCGAAAGACAAGGCGCGGCGCGACCGGCTGGCAACCTTTGCGGCGACCGAAGCGACGTTGATGTTTTTTGAAAGCCCGAACCGGCTGGCGGCCTCGCTCAAATCCGCCTCCGACGTGCTCGGCGCCGATCGCCCGGCTGCGGTCTGCCGCGAGCTGACCAAGGCCTTTGAGGAGGTGCGGCGCGGCACGCTGGGCGAGCTTGCGGCGCAATATGAGGACGAGAACGTCCGCGGCGAGATCGTGCTGGTGATCGGCCCCGGCTCGACGCCGCTGCCGTCGGAAGACGATGTCGACGCGCTGCTGGCAAAACTCGTTGCCGATCTGCCCGCCGGCAAGGCAGCCACCGAGGCCGCCCGTCTGACCGGACTGCCGCGCAAGGAGCTCTACCAGCGGCTGCTCGCCATGAAAGACATCGTCTCGAAAGATGAGGCGTGAGCGGGGGCGACAAGCTCGACAGGAAACGGCGCTTCGAGCGCAAGGGCCGCCGCGCGGAATGGTTCGCAGCGTTAGCGCTTCTCATCAAGGGCTACCGGATCTCGGCGCTGCGTTACCGCACCCCGGCCGGGGAAATCGATCTGGTGGCGCGAAAGGGCAATCTCATCGCCTTTGTCGAGGTCAAGGCGCGCCGCGATCTGGCCTCGGGCGTCGATGCGGTGAGCTATCGGGCGCAACGGCGGATTGCGACGGCAGCTGAGCTGTTCATCAGCCGGCAACGGGATTCGACGCGGCTGTCCTGGCGGCATGATATCGTTGTGGTCAGCCCGTGGAGGTGGCCGGTGCATCTGGAGGATGCGTTTTGAGGCACAAGTATTATCTGTCCGGAGATTGGATTGTCCGTTTCTGGCCCAGACCAATAAGCACTGCCGCGCACAAATATAATCGTGCACCCTGGCAAGGCGGCGAGTGACAGTTGGCTCTCTCTGGCTATTTGTCTGTGATCAAACGGTAGAGTCGTGGGCCAACTATACTGAATTCATTCTCGACATAGAAATCCACCGTTCGCTGCCATTTAGGGACATCCGGCGCACCGACCTCAAGCATAGACCAGCCTTGGGCCTCGGCGTGCTCAACGGCTTTTTGCAGCAGTCTTGCTCCAAGACCTGAAGATCGAAATTCTGGGTTCACGTAGAGTTCGGAGATCTCGCCAAAATCTCCGAAGGCATAGATTGCCGTACATCGGTTCACTGTTATCAAGCCAATCGCCTGATCGCCGTGCGTCGCAATGAAGGCGACAACATCATTTGACTGCGCGAGGATGTCTGCCACCACGGGTCTTAACTGATCGAGCGAATACATTTCCGGGTAGAGCTCAGACAACAGCAGCAATGCCAATCTGCAAACATACTCACTGTCAGATTTCGTTGCAGTCCGGATTTCAATGGCAGCCACAACCGCGCCTTTCTTCCACATTAGAGCCCACGAAAACTCGCACATAGAGGAGCTCGCTATCACCCGGATGTCAAATTGGCGGTGACTGTGCATCTGGAGGATGCGTTCTAGGCGGGAGCGTCTTTGCGGAGGTTCAGTTGTCCACTTCGCGCATCTGGTTATCTTCGAGTGCCCATATGGAACAAACGACGTTAAGGTCGGAGCGATCGTCCACAAATGCGATGGCTCGCGGCATGCAGGGACCACGGCATGGAACATGCTTGATCTTCGCCCATTCGTCTTCATCCGGCATGGGGAAACAGACTGGAATCTCGCGGGGTTATTTCAGGGAAGAACAGATGTACCGCTCAATGACAGAGGGCGGGAGCAAGCGCTCATTGCACGACATCTGTTGGCCACAACCAAGATCTCGCGCGTGCTGACAAGTCCGTTGAGCCGGGCTGTAGAGACGGCGAAACTGGTTTTTCCTTCGCTGTCGGAGTTCATCGACACCGAAGTAATGTTGATCGAATGCGATTTTGGTCGCTTGGAAGGTCAGCCTATCAGGCAGGTCATGCAAGAGCATAAAATCACGCGCAAAGAACAACTCGCAGATATCCTGCCTGAAGACGGTGAGCCTTGGGCCAGTGTCACCGCACGCTGCCAATCGTTACTGAGACGCCTGGCAGTACTGCAAGAAACCGAGCGCCATGTCGCCCTGGTTGGCCATGATGCCGTGCTGCAATGCATCTCCGAGGTGCTCACCGGAGAATGGTTCGACAGCAAACACGCTCATCCATACGTCTTTACAAAAGCCGATGGCCCATGGCGGGTCGTGGATATTGGCTAAGGCTTGACCGCCCCGCCCGGTCGTGTTGCCGAAATCCCTGACATGCAGTTTACCAGTTCCCAAATCCACCCCCTCCCCCGTTGCAATCCCCCCCACCGACACCCTATGTGAAAGCCAACAGAACGGCGGAGACACAAGACCCATGAGCAAGATCAAGAATGTCGCGGTCCAGATGGACCATGTGAGCTCGATCAAGATTGCCGGAGATTCGACCTTCGCCATGTCGCTGGAGGCGCAGGCGCGCGGCTACAAGCTTTTTCACTACACCCCGGACCAGCTGTCGATGCGCGACGGGGTTGTCCAGGCGATTGCCGAGCCGATGATCCTGCGCGATGTCGAGGGCGATCATTTCGAGCTCGGGCCGCAGGAGAAGATCGACCTGTCGATGATGGACGTGGTGCTGCTTCGCCAGGACCCGCCCTTCGACATGGCCTACACCACCTCGACGCATTTGCTCGAGCGGGTTCACCCGAAGACGCTGGTGGTCAATGACCCGGCCTGGGTGCGCAACTCGCCGGAGAAGATCTTCGTCACCGAATTTCCCGACCTGATGCCGAAGACGCTGATTTCCCGCGACCCGGCGACGATCAACGCGTTCCGGACCGAAGTCGGCGACATGATCCTCAAGCCGCTCTACGGCAATGGCGGCGCCGGCGTGTTCCACATCAAGCCCGACGACCGCAACATGTCCTCGCTGCTGGAAATGTTTGCCCAGATGTACCGCGAGCCGTTCATCGCGCAGGAATATCTGTCCTCGGTCAGGGCCGGCGACAAGCGCATCATCCTGATCGACGGCGAGCCCGTGGGCGCCATCAACCGGGTTCCGGCCGAGCACGATTCCCGCTCCAACATGCATGTCGGCGGCCGCGCAGAACATAGCGAGCTGACGCCACGCGAAGAGGAAATCTGCGCCCGCATCGGACCATCATTGAAGGCGCGCGGCTTCATCCTGGTCGGCATCGACATCATCGGCGACAAGATGACCGAGATCAACGTCACTTCGCCGACAGGTATCCGCGAAATCAGGAATTTCGGCGGGCCGGATATCGCAGCGCTGTTCTGGGATGCGGTGGAATCCAAGCGCCGGTAAGACCAGAAGCGCCTGGAAAGCGGCTACTTCAAAGCGGACGCCACATTGCCGGGGTCGAATTCGGTGATCTTGTACCGGGCCACACCGGCCATATGAAACGGGTCACCGCTGACCAGCTCCTCGATCTCGGTGATCGAGCGGCCGCGGGCGATGATGACACCGCCAGTGCGCGGCACCTTTGCACCCGAGGCCAGAAACAGGCCTGATCCGTAGCAACGGTCAATGAAGGCCATATGCGGCGCAACCAGCGGCTCGATGGTTTCAAGCGCGGTGACATAGGTCAGGTCGATGACAAAAAGATGCTCGCCATCTTTGAGGAAGGCCATTCGAATACTCCATTCGTGCGCCCGGCAGTACAAACCCAATGCATGCCGAAATGTTGCAACGTCCTTTGCGCATTCAAGCGGATGCGCGGCGCTGTAGCGCTGCTGGCGGCTCAATGACAGAAATTGGTGCTGTCCGCAACGTTCCCCGCACCACAACCTGACTCAACCAAATTCCCCTCAATGGTGTGATTGTTGCCATATTGTTCTTGTTTTATTCCGCATACCGTGTTTCAATTCCACCCAGATCGCGCATAACGGGAACTTCCGGGTGCCCGGCGCAGGTGGACAGGCAACATGAAGGGGCAGGAACACATGGTCGCGCGGGTCAGTACGGTTTCATTCCAGGGCATCGAGGCGGTGCCGGTCGATGTCCAGGTGATGGTCGCACCGGGCAAGGTGAACATGCATATCGTCGGGCTGCCCGACAAGGCGGTGGCCGAAAGCCGCGAACGGGTGCAGGCCGCATTGCATGCCTCCGGACTCTCGCTGCCGGCCAAGAAGGTGACCGTCAATCTGGCGCCGGCCGACCTGCCCAAGGAGGGCAGCCATTTCGATCTGCCGATCGCGCTGGGACTGATGGCGGCTCTTGGCGCCATTCCGGGCGATGCGCTGAGTGGCTATGTGGTGCTGGGCGAGCTCTCGCTCGACGGCACCATCGCCAGCGTTGCCGGCGCCCTGCCCGCGGCAATCGGCGCCAACGCACTCGGCAAGGGCCTGATCTGCCCTGCAGACAGCGGGCCGGAAGCGGCCTGGGCCGGCGAGGAGATCGATATCATCGCGCCGCGCTCGCTGATTGCCATTGCCAATCATTTCCGCGGCACACAGGTGCTCTCGCGCCCGGTGCCGGCGATGCGGGCAGCGCCTTCCAACATGCCGGACCTGTCGGATATCAAGGGCCAGGAAACCGCCAAGCGGGCGCTCGAGGTGGCGGCCGCCGGCGGGCACAATCTGATCATGGTCGGGCCTCCCGGCTCAGGCAAATCGATGCTGGCGGCGCGGTTGCCGTCAATCCTGCCGCCGCTGTCGGCGCCCGAGCTTCTGGAAGTCTCTATGATCCATTCCATCGCCGGGCAACTGGCCGGCGGCAAGCTGTCGGACCGGCGGCCGTTCCGCGCGCCGCATCATTCAGCCTCAATGGCGGCGATGGTCGGCGGCGGATTGCGGGCCCGGCCCGGCGAGGTTTCGCTGGCGCATAACGGCATCCTGTTTCTCGACGAATTCCCCGAATTTACTCCGCAGGTGCTCGATTCACTCCGGCAGCCGCTGGAAAACGGCGAGAGCGTCATCGCACGAGCCAATCACCGGGTCAGTTATCCGGCCAACATCCAGCTGATCGCAGCAATGAACCCCTGCCGCTGCGGCATGGCCGGCGAACCGGGGCATTCCTGCGCCCGCGGCCCGCGTTGCCAGGCCGATTACCAGGGCCGGATTTCAGGCCCGTTGATGGACCGGATCGATATCCGCATCGAGGTTCCAGCGGTGACCGCGCAGGACCTGATCAAACCGCAAGCAGCGGAAAACAGCGCCGATGTGGCGGCCCGTGTCGCCAGCGCACGGACCATGCAGCAGGCCCGCTACCGGGAGCTTGGCCGGCCCGACATCCGCACCAATTCACAGTGCTCGACATCGCTGGTCGAGCAGGTGGCCCAACCCGATGCCGGCGGGCAGGCACTGCTCAGCGACGCGGCGGAGAAAATGCGGTTTTCGGCGCGGGCCTATCACCGCATTCTGAAAGTGGCACGAACCCTGGCCGATCTCGATGGCGCCGAGGTGGTCGGCCGGATTCACCTCGCCGAAGCGATCTCCTACCGGATTGCGACAGAGCGTGTGTCGCAAGCGGCATGAAAACGAAAACGGGCAAGCCGTTCCGGCTTGCCCGCTTCCATGCACATCACGCTCCATACCTGAAGCATGGAGCCGGAGCCGTTAGAGCGTGTCGCATCTATTGTGCCTCATAGCCCGCTGCCTTGAAGAAGTTTCGACATTCGGTGACCGAGAAGAGGCTTACTATTTCGCCGAGCGCGGTGCTGATGGCGTCGAAGCTGCGAG
>Ga0189291_100142_pt1 | contig 66674 bp, 62 predicted proteins | sample UW1redminimetaG_FD_130331 | JGI IMG/M metagenome (GOLD analysis project Ga0189291, IMG submission 130331) | Marine microbial communities from the Costa Rica Dome - UW179B-red mini metaG | ecosystem: Environmental > Aquatic > Marine > Oceanic > Photic zone | place: Costa Rica: the Eastern Pacific...
CATGGGCGCCTTCGATCAGGCCGGGAATGTCGGCCAGCACGAATTCGCGACCATCGATGGTGGCGACACCGAGGTTGGGGTGCAATGTGGTGAACGGGTAATTGGCGATCTTCGGCCGCGCCCTTGTGACGGAGGCCAGGAAGGTGGACTTGCCGGCATTGGGAAGACCGATCAGCCCTGCATCGGCGATCAGCTTGAGCCTGAGCCAGACGGTTTTCTCCTGGCCTTCAAGACCGGGATTGGCATGCCGGGGCGCCTGGTTGGTGGCGGATTTGAAATGTGCGTTGCCAAAGCCGCCATTGCCGCCAACGGCAATGCGGTAGCGCTGGCCGATCTCGGTCAGGTCGCAGATCAGGGTTTCGTTGTCTTCCTCGAAGATCTGGGTTCCGGCGGGAACCTTCATGGTAACGCTGTCGCCGCCCGCGCCGGTGCGGTTGCGGCCCATGCCGTGGCCACCGGTCTTGGCCTTGAAATGCTGCTGGAAGCGGTAATCGATCAACGTGTTGAGGCCGTCGACGGCCTCGACCCAGACATCGCCGCCACGGCCGCCATCGCCACCGTCGGGCCCGCCGAACTCGATATATTTCTCACGCCGGAACGAGACGCTGCCAGCGCCGCCGTCGCCGGAGCGGATATAGACCTTGGTTTCGTCGAGGAATTTCATCTGATTTGACCGATCCGGCTTTGTTTACAGGGAGCCGGGCAACATGCACGGGCTCCGGGGGCATCGATAAACGCCTAGGGCTGCAAGGTCAAAGCCTATTGCAGCAGGCCACCCTGTGCCGGAAGCCGCACAATCGCCTGTCGAGATTGACGGACGTCAAAGCGGGGGCGCCGGATGGGCCATAGGATTTTCATCAGATACCAGTCTGCATCGTCCGACGCCAAGCCATCGGTGTTTGACGGTGCGGATGCTGACGGAAAGAAGGAGGAACAACATGGAAGCGTCCCCCAACATTACCTTTCGGCATATGGAGCCAACCGATTCCGTGCGCGAAGACATCGCAAACCGTGTCGCGGAACTGGAAAAATTCCATCCTCACATCATCAGCTGCGATGTCGTCGTCAACGGCCCGTCGAAAAAGCATGTGACCGGACAGGAAATCGTGGTCCAGCTGACGGTGCAGGTGCCCGGCCCGGACATTCGTGTTTCCCAAAGCCTTGGCCGAAGCCAGGCTGTGGAAGACCTCAATCTTGCCATTCACAAAGCCTTCGAGACGGCGGACCGCCAGTTGAAGGAAAAAGTCCGGAAAATGGGCGGCGTGGACGTCAAGCGCCATGCGGAGATCATTCATGGCACAATCGACCGCCTGTTCGAGGGCGAAGGATACGGCTTCATCAAGGCCGACGACGGCAATGAAGTCTATTTCGAGCGGGACAATCTGACCGGCGGCGACTGGAATGAAGTCAAGGTCGACATGAAGGTCCGGTTCCGGGAAGCAGAGGGCGACAAGGGGCCCTATGCAATGAACGTGACGGTGCTTTCATAGGCAAAGCGTCCCGGATCCGGACCAGCCGGACCCGGGATCTTGTTCAACGGGCCTTTGAACGCTGTTCGTTGGACCAGCTGATCAGCGAGACCCAGGTCTTGCGGTCAAGCCTGAACCATTCGACCGCGGCGCTGGCGTTGATCGCCAGCACGTTGATCATGCCGGTGCCCTGAAACTGGAAGCCGCTTTTCTGCAGCACCCGGCGCGACGCCGGGTTGATCACCCGGCAGCGCGCATCGATATGCTCGATATCACGGGTGCGGAACGCCATGTCGACCAGCGCGTGCACGGCTTCGGTGGCGATGCCGCGGCGCCAGAACGGCTCACCGATCCAGTACCCCAGTTCAAGCGACTTTCCGTCCGCTGCGGTTTCCAGCGAGCAGCAGCCCATCAGGCGGCCGGTTTCGGCTTCGGTGATCGCATAGACGCAATTGCCATTCCCGCGTTTGACGGAGGTTCGCACGAAGGTTTCGGCGTCCGCGCGGCCATAGGGGTGCGGAATGCGCGACACCATGGTGGCAATCGCCGGATTGTCGGCGAGAATGGCAATTGCGTCGATGTCCTCGGCGTGGGGGGCGCGCAGGACCAGGGATTCAGTCAGAAGAACGGGGCAATCAAAGCTCCTTGCCGCCTGTTCGTGGCTGCCGGCTTCGTTCGTGTCGGGACTGAGATTGTCTCTGGGCGCCCTGGCGCTGTCGCTGGGGCTGGAACTGGGGTCTTGTCTCATGGTCATTCTCCGGTTTTGGACAAAAAGAAAGGGGAGATGGTGTCCCATCTCCCCTGCCTTTTTCCGGTGTTCCGGAGGATGCCTGTGCCGGCCGGGTCGATGAGACGCCGGCCTGCAAATTGCGATCCGGCTTATTCCGCTGCTTCCGCTTTCGCGACAACAGATACATAGGTTCGGCCGTTGGCTGTCTTGCGAAAGTCAACATTGCCCGGCTGCACGGCAAAAATGGTGTGATCCTTGCCAATGCCCACGCCGGTGCCCGGATGCCATTTGGTTCCGCGCTGGCGAATGATGATGTTGCCGGAAATGACGGCTTCGCCGCCGAACTTCTTCACGCCGAGGCGCTTGGAGTTCGAATCGCGACCGTTACGCGTTGAACCGCCAGCTTTTTTGTGTGCCATGGGTCTGCTCCTGTTCCGCCCTTAAGGGCGATTGTCTCATTGCGGCTTGACGCCGCCAGGGCCCGAACGGGCGGTTGATTACTTCGCGAGTGCCTTGGCCTGTTCGCGCCAGTCCGAGATCTGGTCGGCGCTGAACGGCATGGCTTCGTCGATGCGGGTGATGTCGGCGTCAGACAGGGCTGCAACCTGGGCAAAGGTGATGATGCCCTGCTCTGCAAGCTGACCAGCTGCGACCGGGCCGATGCCCTTGATCTTGGTCAGATTGTCAGGCTCGCCGGCCGGTGCGGTGAACAGCGGCGCTGTGGTTGCCGCGGCTTCAGCCTTTGCCTTTGCAGGAGCGGCAGCCTTGGGTGCAGCTTCCTTCTTCGCAGCAGCCTTCTTGGTCGGCTTTGCACCGCTGGTCAGGATGTCGGTGATCTTGACGACAGTCTGGTGCTGACGGTGACCGCGAATGCGCTTGGAATTCTGACGGCGGCGCTTTTTGAAGGCGAGAACCTTGCGGGCGCGGCCCTGCTCGACAACTTCGGCAACGACCATGGCGCCATCGACAAGCGGCGCGCCCACGGTTGCGCCGGCGCCTTCGCCGACCATGAGAACTTCGGTGAACTCGACGGTGTCGCCTGCGGCGCCTTCGAGCTTTTCAATCGTCAGAACGTCATTGGCGGCGACGCGGTACTGCTTGCCACCGGTTTTAATGACTGCGAACATCTTTTGTCCTTTCGTGTTCGTCCGGCTCTCGCCTTGCGGCGGGCCGTCTTTTTGCCAGTCGGAAACTGATCGGCCGGTCCGTTGCCGGATCTGCCGGGTGAAGCCTGGTTGAGTTCCATATGGGCGGATTACCCAACCAAAGGCCAACGGCGCAGGAAGCCCCACGCCGCATTCGGCTCGCGAGATACGTGAGACAGGGCCGTGAGTCAAGGCAAATTGGCTGCCCGGCCCCGGTCCAAAGCAGAATCGGCAAACTTACCCCTTGTGCAAGCGGCACATGCCGGTTATGGAAGCGCCCGCGCACCGATGTTGCGCCGACCAAAGACGCGGAGAGGTGGCTGAGTGGTCGAAAGTACCGCACTCGAAATGCGGCGTGGGGGCAACTCCACCGTGGGTTCGAATCCCACCCTCTCCGCCATTTTGGGTCTTAATTTCTTGATATTATTCACGAAATTGAAGCGGCCCGTTTTGGTGTGCACTTAAACTATTCTATCGCACCTAGCTCATCCGCTTTCAGTTCAGCTAGCCGGTTCCCTCTTCTTCGCAAAATGAGTTTCGCAAATCGACTAGATTATTGGTGTGCGAGGATAAGCAATCGCCTCAACCTTGGCCGAACAAGCTAGCTCAGCCCCGCGACGCCCGCTGGTTCCGCATCGATCGCTATGACGTGGCGACGCTTTATCTGATCGGCGAGCATGGTGAGGCGTTGGAACTGCAGGGCTTCAAATTCGTCCGCACGATTATGCTGGCGAGATCCGGTCTACCTTCGCTTGGGTCTGGCGCGCATTGTCGACTAGCATCGGATGTTCAGGGCGTGCACCCAGCGCGATTGAGCGATCTTCGCCAAGATCTAGGGCCAGCAGGTTCGGATCCGCTATTACGGCCCCGGCGCATCTCGCCGGGCAGCAACGCCGCATGTTTTTTCCGCCAAACAAAATAGGTCGACTGGTTGATCCCGGCCTTACGGCGGATTTTCGCGAACGGCATACCGTCATCGCCCTGCTTCATGATAAATGCCTTTTGGGCATCCAAGAAATTCAAGGTTTTCATTGCTTCCGCTCCTGCTCCCAGCCCGGAATTTACAGCGGAAAACCCCAACTATGAACGCTCCGGTTTCTGGGGATCAGAGCAGATGAGTACTGCAAGATCAGGACCCTCAGAGCGAGGAAGTTCGTGGTTTAGGAAGAAGCAAACAAGGCCCAGAACACAATTGATTGTGATAGCGCAAACAGAGCCTGCACCCTGAAGTGCTGCCAGTGTTGCTGGCATCCACGATGCAGTGTGTTGGTTGCCCTTTGAGCTCGTTTCACCGCGTTTCAGATGAGGCACTTGAGCATTGATGTGATGCCGAAGAGTTGCTTGCATCGCTCAAGTCCGCGATCGCCGTGGCGGGTTCCCGGTGAGCGGCATCAGTCGCGCGCGGATGCGACCATCATCAGCTTGTGACCTTCCACAAGGGTTACTTTCTGGCGGCTTGATTTGACCCATCCCGCATGTTCCCAACCACTTAGAAGGCGGGAGACCGTGTGGAGGGTTGTGCCGGTCATCTCTGAAATGTCCTGACGCGAGATGGGAAAATCGATGAGTATTCCCTCATCGGTCTTGCGGCCGCTCTGGTCCGCCAGTTTGAGCACCGCATTGGCGACGCGTTGCTCGACCCGTTCTGTCGCAAGTTCGACGACCTTGTCCTGGGTTTCGAGCAGCCGTCCGCCGACCATGGCATAGGTGTTGGTGGCAAAGCCAGGGTGCGCCGCAATAATGCTGTCCCACAACTTCGATGGCCAGGCAAGCAACACGCAGTCGGCAGCCGCAACCGCGTTCGCCGGGTAGGTTTCCCGGCCGATCGCCTTGGCGATCCCCAGCAATTCACCGCTGGTTATGAAGCGGACAATAACCTGTTCGCCATCAGGTGCCAGCTTGACCACGCGGACATAGCCGTCAAGCAACAGGTAGAACGAGTGTGCTTCTTCGCCCTCACGGAATATGTGGGCATCCTTCGGATGCCGGAGCGGTTTGGCACTGGCAAGCATGTCGGTGATGGCCGCGCGATCCAACCCGTCGAACGGCGGCAGCCCGGTTAACAGGGAAGGATCAAGACGGCTCATAAAATGTCTCCAATTTGCGTCATTGCAAAGAACCGGACCCCCGACTTGATAGGCATAGTGCGGTGCCAATGCAATCGCATGGCGCGGCAATCAGAGTGTGGTCAATCTCGGCACCGGGATCCGCCTCAAGCACATGTAGGCCCAGCATGGCAATTCCGAGAACTCGCCCTTACACCGGTCCAGCACTTCTGAGCTATGGATTCCGACCGTTTTTCCTGTTCGGGGCGCTTTATTCAGGGCTGTCGATCCTGCTCTGGCTGCCGCAGTTTTATGGCGAATTGAGCCTGTGGACCTTGCTCGGGCCGACTGACTGGCATGTCCATGAGCTCTATTTCGGTTTTTTGCCGGCCGTCGTCACCGGGTTTTTGTTTACCGCGGTGCCAAACTGGACCGGCAGGATGCCGCTTCAGGGAAATGGCTTGTTGGCGCTGGTGCTGCTTTGGGGCGCGGGGCGGTTTGCTGTCACGTTTTCGAGCCTGATCGGCTGGCAGGCGGCATTGGTTACAGATGCAGCTTTCCTGATTGCCGTGGGCATGGTGATTGCGCGCGAAATCATCGCGGGTGCGAATTGGCGCAATCTGAAAGTGTTGCTGCCCTTGCTGATCCTGACCGGCGCAAACATCAGCTTCCATCTGGAGGCGCATTATAATGGCGTTTCCGATTTCAGCCGGCGGTTGGCGGCGCTTGCGGCGATCACGCTGATCATGTTGATCGGCGGGCGTATCATCCCGAGTTTTACACGCAACTGGCTGGTGCGGGAGAACCCCGGACGATTGCCGGCGGCCTTCTCACGCTACGACCTGCTGTCGGTTGGCGTGGCGGTTGGTGCTCTCGTCCTGTGGACCGCGCGCCCGGATGGCCGGTTGACCGCTGTGGCGATGGCGATGGCTGCGCTGCTGCAGTTCGTCCGGCTTGGCCGGTGGGCCGGCGACCGCACCCTGCGCGATCCATTGGTCTGGATGCTGCATGCCGGATATCTGTTCGTGCCGGGCGGATTTGCGCTGATTGCCGCTTCGTGTTTCTGGCCCGAGATCTTTTCGCCTGTTGCCGGGGTCCATGCCCTGGGCGTTGGCGCAGTCGGCGGCATGACGCTTGCGGTGATGGTTCGTGCTTCGCTCGGCCACACCGGCCAGCAACTGAAAGCCGGCTATTCGGCAAGATTGCTTTTCGCCGCCGTGCTGGTGGCGGCCGTTGCGCGTATTCTGGCAACGATTGGTGACACCTCGGCAGGCCTGGTTCTGCATATTGCAGCCTTCGCCTGGATGGTTGCGTTCGCTGGCTTTGGGCTGGTTTTCGCACCTGCGCTGTGCCGGCAGCGCAAGGATCAGCGCCGTCAGTAAAAGTCTGCGAGCGGCGAGACCCCGAGTACGAACGGATGCAGCAGCACGAGCACGGCAAACAGGCCTAGGCCTGCCGCTGCCCTGATCAACGGGTGATCGTGCGAAAATCCCTGAAGCAGCGAAAATTGCTGCAGTGAAGAGAGCATCGCCTCGTAGGTGGCCATGCCAAGCTGCCGGCGTTTGCGCCGGTTTATCAGCTTCATACCGAGCAGAGAGAACCCTGCAAACAGGCCAAACAGGATCACGTGCGCAAGATTGCCGTTGGAGAGCACATGCGCTGCGGCCCAGAGAAAAAAGGCGAGCAGCAAGGGGTGCCGGTGCAGGCGGACGATTCCTGCATGGGCTGGGTCGAAGCCCGTGGAGGAACTTGCGCCGAACGAGAATGGATTGGGTCGCCCAAGGGCAAAGGCGATGATGAGACAGACGCCGAGCATGACACCCAGGGTGGCGACATGCTGCCAGGGCGCCGGACCCCAGAGCTCGACATAGGGTGCCCGCGCGGCGGCGCCAATCAACCATCCGAGCGCAAGAATGGAAATGAGGGAATAGGCAAGTGTAAAAAGCCCGGCGCCGGTCAGCTTGACAATCCGGGCCTTCACCGCGGGCCGCACCGGTACGCTGTGCAGGACAAAGAACGCCAGGAGGGCCGATGTGAATTCACTCCATTCGCTCATGCGGTCCTCTTTCATAAACCGGAAAGTTTTCCTGCTTCCCGCAATCTCAATTTAAAATCCCTGACACAGAGACACAAACCTCAAGGAGTTCCACCGATCAACCCGGCGATCGCTGGAACCTGCTGTCATTCGCTTATTATTCATATAGTATATTCCATATGTAACATATTGAGATTGCGAGCGATTTCGCTTCTGAGGTTGCGCAAGAACAAAGAGTGCCCTGCTTCATGCCGATAGGGATGCGCTGACCAAATCGGATGAAATGCAGCATGCCAATCAAGCCAGACAACGGCCGGGCCTCGGTTATCCTTGCGCTCGTGACACTTATCAGCCTTTTGCTCGGTGCTGCCGCGCAGGCCGAGCCTCTGGTCATGAAGTTCCTCGACAAGGCGGGCGTCGAAGAGATCGTCCCGGGCGCAACTGAATATGGCAAGTTGCGCACGGACATACCCGTGGTCGAGGCCCTGAAAGACGGCAAGGTTGTCGGCTACGTGTTCCTCACCTCCGACTTTGTCACGACCACCGGCTATTCCGGCAAACCGATCCACACCCTGATGGGCGTCGATGAGAATGCGAAGGTGACCGGGGTGCGTCTGGTCAAGCATTCCGAACCGATTGTGCTTGTCGGCATTCCGGAATCCAAGATCACCGCAGTAACAGAAAAATATGCCGGGCTCGATCTCATCGCCGAGGCCGCCGCCGGTGGCTCTGCGCATGATCTGGATATCGTCTCCGGTGCCACCGTGACCATCATCGTCATTGATGATTCCATCGTCCGGGCAGGTCTGAAAGTGGCGCGATCACTCGGCCTTGGCGGTCTTGAGCCCGAACTTGCGAGTTCCGGGCCAACGAAGGTGCTTGCAATACCGGACGGAGATGAAGTCTCTGTTTCCGACTGGCAAACGCTTGCCGGCGATGGATCGATCCGTAGCCTGCGGCTTGATATCGGGCAGGTGAACAGCGCGTTTGAGGAGACCGGCGACGTGCGGGCCATCAAGCGCCCGGAAAAAGGCGCTCCGGACGATACCTTCATCGACATGCAGATGGCGCTGGTCAGCGCGCCCGAGATCGGCCGGTCGCTGCTGGGTGACGATGAATATGCCAATCTCGTCGACTGGCTCGACGATGGCGACCAGGCCATACTGGTCGTCGGCCGTGGCAAGTATTCCTTCAAGGGATCGGGCTATGTGCGCGGCGGTATCTTCGACCGCGTCCAGCTCATCCAGGGCGACACCGCCGTCCGGTTTCACGACAAGCAGCACAGGCGGCTGGGCAAGCTGGCGACCGAGGATGCGCCGTCGTTCACGGAACTTGATATCTTCAAGGTGAAAGCGGACAGCGGATTTGATCCAACCGAACCGTTCCGTCTGCAGCTCTTGGTGCAGCGCGCCGTCGGCGCCATAGACAAGGCTTTCCTCACCTTTGATCTCGGCTACCGGATTCCCGATCGCTACACCGAAAAGCTGGCGGTCGAGACTGCTGTCGCCGCCAACCCGCAGATCCAGAGCGACGTGGCGGTGTCCGATCCCGGCGAGCTCAGCCATTTGTGGAAACGGGTCTGGCTGCAAAAACGCGTTGAAGTCGTCGTGCTGGTGGCGGCTCTGATCGTTCTGACCGGTGTCTTCTTTTTCCAGATGCAGGTGACGCGTCATGAACGCTTTACCTACTGGTTCCGGATCGGCTTCCTGGCCTTCACGCTCGTCGGCATGGGTTGGTATGGCAATGCGCAATTGTCGGTGGTCAATGTGCTGGCGTTTTTCTCGGCGGTGACGACAGATTTTTCCTGGTCAGCGTTCCTGATGGACCCGCTGGTCTTCATCCTGTGGTTCTCGGTGGCGGCGTCGCTGCTGTTCTGGGGCCGCGGCGTGTATTGCGGCTGGCTGTGCCCGTTCGGCGCGCTTCAGGAATTGACCAACAAGATCGCGCGCTTCTTCAAGGTACCCCAATACACGGTTCCGTGGGGGCTGCACGAGCGGTTGTGGCCGGTCAAGTACATGGTCTTCCTCGGCCTGTTCGGCCTGTCGCTGTACTCGTTGGAAACCGCCGAGCGATTTGCCGAGATCGAGCCGTTCAAGACCGCGATCATCCTCAAGTTCCAGCGTGGCTGGCCGTTCATCCTGTTTGCTGTGGCGCTGTTGAGCGCGGGCCTGTTCATCGAGCGGTTCTATTGCCGCTATCTCTGCCCGCTCGGGGCGGCGCTGGCGATCCCGGCCCGGCTCAGGATGTTCGACTGGCTCAAGCGCTACAAGGAATGCGGTGATCCGTGCCAGCGCTGCGCCAAGGAGTGCATGGTCCAGGCGATTCATCCCGAGGGCCATATCAACCCCAATGAATGCCACCAGTGCCTGCACTGCCAGGTGCTCTACCAGAGCGCAACCAAGTGCCCGGTCTGCATCAAGACAGAAGCCAAGCGCGCAAAATTTCGCAAGCAGAATGGACTGGACCCGATTTCGCCGACCGTCGGCGGAAAAGGCCAGCCACTTGTGGGAACCACCACGACATCGCAGCCAACTATCTGAAAGGAGCTAGTTATGTCAGCCGAAGAAACCAAGAGAAAAGGTCTGTCACGGCGTAGCCTGATGACAGCCACCGCCGGAGGAGCCTTCCTCGCCGGATCCGGAATGGGATCAAGCCTGCTGAGCGGCGCGCTTGTCACCAAGGCGCAGGCCGCCACCCCGAAATTGGACTTCGCACCCGGCGAACTCGATGAATATTACGGGTTCTGGTCGTCGGGCCAGACCGGCGAACTGCGCATTCTCGGCTTTCCGTCGATGCGCGAACTGATGCGTGTTCCGGTCTTCAACCGCTGCTCCGCCACCGGCTGGGGCCAGACCAATGAGAGCCTGAAAGTTCTCACCGAAGGTCTGTCTGAGGAAACCAAGGCGTTTCTGGCGGCACGGGGCAAGAAAACCTATGACAATGGCGACCTGCACCACCCGCACATGTCGTTCACCGACGGCACCTATGACGGACGCTACATTTTCGCCAACGACAAGGCCAACACCCGGGTGGCCCGTATCCGTTGCGACGTGATGAAGTGCGACAAGATCATCGAGATCCCGAATGCGCACGACATTCACGGCATGCGCCCGCAGAAATTCCCACGCACCGGCTACGTCTTCGCCAACGGCGAACACGAGGCGCCGCTGGTCAATGACGGTACCATCCTTGATGATCCGTCGCAGTACGTGAACATCTTCACCGCCATCGATGGCGACGAGATGAAAGTGGCCTGGCAGGTCATGGTGTCGGGCAACCTCGACAACACCGATTGTGACTATCAGGGCAAATACGCCTTCTCGTCGAGCTACAACTCGGAAATGGGCATGAACCTTGCCGAAATGACCGAGAGTGAACTCGATCATGTGGTGGTGTTCAACCTGAAGGCCATCGAGGACGGCGTTGCCGCCGGCGACGTGCAAATCCTCAACGGTGTGCCGGTCATCGACGGGCGCAAGGGTCAGAACAAGAAGTACACCCGCTACATCCCGATCCCGAACAGCCCGCACGGCGTCAATGCCGCGCCGGACAAGAAGCACATCATGATCAACGGCAAGCTGTCGCCGACCGTTTCGATCATCGACGTGACCAAGCTCGATGCATTGTTCGACGAGGACGCTGATCCACGCTCGTGCATCGTCGGTGAGCCCGAACTGGGCCTTGGACCGCTTCACACGGCGTTTGACGGCAAGGGATTTGCGTTCACCACGTTGTTCCTCGACAGCCAGATCGTCAAATGGGACATCGAAAAGGCAATCCGCGCCTATGCCGGCGAAGATGTCGATCCGATCGTCTCCAAGGTTGATGTTCACTACCAGCCCGGTCACAACTCGACCTCGATGGGTGAAACCGCCGAGGCCGACGGCGCATGGCTGATCTCGATGAACAAGTTCTCCAAGGACCGGTTCCTCAATGTCGGCCCGCTGAAGCCGGAGAACGAACAGCTCATCGACATCTCGTCAGATGACATGAAGGTTGTTCATGACGGCCCGACCTTTGCCGAGCCGCATGACAGCATCATCGTGCGTGCGGACATCGTCAATCCGGTCAATGCCTGGTCACGCGACGACGCGATGTTCGCTGATGCCGTGGCCCAGGCGAAAGCCGACGGTGTGGATCTCGAAAGCGACGACGTCGTTATCGAGGACGGCAACAAGGTGCGCGTCTACATGACATCGGTCGCACCGCAGTTCGGCCTTGAGAAATTCACGGTCAAGCAGGGTCAGGAAGTCACGGTCTACGTGACCAACCTCGATGACGTGGACGACGTGACGCACGGCTTCTGCATTTCCAACTACGGGGTTGCGATGGAAGTCGCGCCGCAGGCGACCGCATCGATCACGTTCACCGCGGATCGCCCGGGCGTTCACTGGTTCTACTGCCAGTGGTTCTGCCATGCCCTGCACATGGAAATGCGCGGACGCATGTTTGTCGAACCGCGTAACGCCTAAGGCCATACGACCATGAAACAGACCGCCCGCACATTTGCAGTGCTGTTCGGAACCATCCTCCTCGCGGGGTCGGCGCATGCCGCCGACATCCGTGTCGAGCCGGGTCCGGATGCACTGGTGCGGGCGGTCGAACTGGCTCAGCCCGGCGACCGTCTGCTCTTGAGCGACGGCAGCTATCAGGGCGGGCTTGTCTTGACCAAGTCCATCACGCTTGAAGGCACGGGAAACACCCATGTGATCGGCACCGGCACCAGTTCGGTCATCACCATTGATGCGAGTGACGTTGTCATCGAAGGGCTGCAACTGACGGGCTCGGGCAAATCGCACGAAACCATCGACAGCGGCGTGCAGATGACCAGGAACGCCACCCGCGCCATCGTCCGCAACAATCTGATTGAAGACAATCTCTACGGCGTCGACATCCACGGCGCCCGCGATGCGCTTGTCGAAGGCAACACCATCATTGGCGGCAACGACCGGCTGATGAGCCGCCGCGGTAACGGCGTCTATGTCTGGAATGCGCCTGGCGCCACTGTCACCGGCAACACCATCCGCCAGGGCCGCGACGGCATTTTCGTCAACACCAGCCGCAAGAACACATTTACCAACAACCGCTTCGAGAAGCTCCGCTTTGCCATTCACTACATGAACGCCGACGACAGCGAGGTTTCGGGAAACATCTCGATTGGCAACCATCTCGGCTATGCCATCATGTTTTCAAAGCGCGTCACCATCCGCGACAACATTTCGCTTGATGACCGTGATCACGGCATCATGCTCAACTACGCCAACCGGGCCGTCATCGAAGGCAATGCCGTAGTTGGCGGCGGGGAAAAATGCCTCTTCGTCTACAACGCCAACAAGAACGCCATCAAAGGCAACCGGATCGAAGGTTGCGAAATCGGCATCCACTTCACTGGTGGCTCTGCGGACAACCAGATTTCAGGCAACGCCTTTGTCGGCAACCGCACCCAGATCAAGTTTGTCAGCACCAGGGATCATGTCTGGTCCGGCAATTACTGGAGCGACCACGCGGCCTTTGACGTCAACGGGGACGGCATCGCCGACCAGGCTTTCCGGCCCAATGATGCGATGGATCAGGTGCTATGGACCCAACCATCGGCGAAGCTGCTGCTCGGCAGCCCGGCGGTGCAGCTGGTGCGCTGGGCGCAAAGTGAATTTCCGGCATTGCTGCCTGGCGGCGTTGTCGATGACCGGCCCTTGATGAAACCACATGAGTTGCCCGAAACCGCGCGCAACTGGAAGGCATCGCTGCAATGAGCGAGATCATTAAAGCCAACAATATCAGCATGAAGTTCAAGGCGGTCGATGCCCTGACAAACGTCTCCATCGACGTCGCACCGGGCGAACAGGTGGCGCTGCTGGGCCACAATGGCGCGGGGAAGACCACGCTGTTCCGCATTATCCTGGGCTTCATCAGGCCGACAGCCGGTTCGATCTCGATCGCCGGTTTTGAGCCGGGCAGCGACGGGGCACGGCGTACGGTTTCCTATCTGCCCGAGCAGGTGGCTTTTCCAAAAATGCTGACCGGCCGCGAGGTCGTCCGCTTCTATGCCAAGCTCAAGGGCGCGGCGCTCGAGGATGTGCAATCCGTGCTCGACAAGGTCGAGCTTGTCGAAGCGGCGGACCGCCGGGTGGACACCTATTCGAAAGGCATGCGGCAGCGTCTCGGACTGGCGCAGGCGCTGGTTGGCAAGCCGGACCTGCTGTTGCTTGACGAGCCGACCTCCGGTCTCGATCCGCTTTCGCGACAGCATTTTTACGAGCTGATCGCCGATGTCGCCCGGCAGGGCGGTGCGGTGCTCCTGTCCTCTCATGGCTTGAGTGAGCTGGAAGCCAAGACCGACCGGGTGGCGATCCTGCGCAAGGGCCAGCTGGTCGCCAACGGTCCACTGGCCGATCTCCAGCATGAAGCCAATCTGCCGATCAGGATCCGGGTGCGGGCCGCCCCCGATGCTGTCGAGAAAGTTCACGCCGAGATCGGCGGCGGCCGCATCAATTGCGCGTCGCTGGAACTGTATTGTGCGAAGGGAGACAAGATGCGCATCCTGTCGAAGATCAGCGGGCTTGGCGCGCAGGTGGAAGACGTCGATGTCGCCGCGCCGACGCTGGACGAGGTCTACCGGTATTTCTCGAAGACCGGGGCAGACGAAGCCCAGCGGGGGGCACTGTGATGCACGGCGTTTTGACCATTGCAGCAACGGAAATCCGGATCGGTCTTCGCAACCGCTGGATCATCCTGTCGTCGCTGATCCTTCTGGCGTTCGCGCTGATCCTTGTGCTCCTGGGCAGTGCGCCGGGTGGCGAGGTCAAGACCGACGCGGTCACCGTCGTGGTCGCCAGCCTGTCGACTCTTTCGGTCTACCTGGTGCCGTTGATCGCACTGCTTTTGTCGTTTGACGCCATTGCCGGCGAGATCGATCGCGGCACCTTGCAGCTGGTGCTGGCCAGCCCGGTTTCCCGTGGCGCCGTGCTGGTCGGAAAGTTTCTCGGCCATGTGGCGGTTTTGAGCATTGCCGTCAGCTTCGGCTACGGTATTGCCGGGTTGGTGGCCTTCTTCGCCAATGGCAGCGGCGATGCAGCTTCGCTGTTCGGTGTCGGTCGGTTGATCGCAAGTTCAATGATGCTGGGCGCAACCTTCATCGCCATCGGCTATATCGCCAGCGCCGGCGTGCGCCAGACCGGAACCGCTGCGGCGCTCGCCATCGCGATCTGGCTGTTTGCCGTGGTGCTTTATGATCTGGCGCTGCTTGGCGGGCTGCTGGCCAGCCAGGACGGATTCTTTGCGCGCGACGTCTTCCCCTGGTTGCTGGTGTTCAATCCGGCTGATGCCTTCCGTCTCTACAACATGAGCGCCATCGATGCCGCGGCCGTTGGCAGCAATCTCGGCGGCGGTGTCGGATCGGCCCTGCCACTCTCCGGTCTTGCGACGATGCTCAGCCCGGTTGCCTGGACCGCCATCGCACTGGGGCTTTCAACATTCATTCTCAAAAGGGTTCGGCCATGAACATGTTCATGAAGCTGGCAGGGGTTGCTGCCTTGATGATCACCGTTTCGGCCTGCAGCGAGCAGCAAACCAAAACCGAGCTACCGCAACCCGTGGCGCTGACCGAGGAATCGGTCGGTCATTACTGCAACATGACGATCCTCGAACACACCGGCCCGAAGGCGCAGATCTTTCTTGCCAACAACCCGCATCCAATCTGGTTCAGTCAGGTGCGCGACGGCATCGCCTTCATCCGCTCGCCCGAAGAGCAGGAAGATGCGGTTGCCGTCTATGTGAACGACATGGGCAAGGCCACCGAATGGGATTTCCCCGGCGACGACACCTGGATCGACGCTGAGCAGGCATGGTTTGTCATCGAATCACGCAAGACCGGCGGCATGGGAACGCCGGAGGTCATTCCGTTCGGCAGCAAGCAATCCGCCTCCGTTTTCGTGGGCGAGAATGGTGGCATCGTGGTGCGGCTTGCGGAGATTCCCGACGCCTACGTTCTTGGCTCCGTAGGCCTGGACCAGGATGCAGAGAATCCGGTCACGGGAGCGATCCGATGAGCCTCTCCCGCCGCCGTTTCATCAGCATCACGGCTGTTTGCGCGTTGGGCGCGCGCAACGCGATTGCTTCGGATAACCAGGGAGCACACTGGCAGGGGGTCGCGCTTGGCGCCCATGCTGATATTCGGCTGGTCGGATTGCCGGCAGGGGAGGCCGAAAGACTGCTGCTTTCGGCCCGAGCGGAAATAGAGCGGCTGGAACAGCTGTTCAGCCTCTATCGAGCCGACAGCGCGCTGGTCCGGCTCAACGCGAAGGGCAGCCTGGAAGCGCCGGGGCCGGATATACTCGAACTCTGTTCGCTTGTGTCCGCCATCCATCAGGCAAGCTCCGGACAGTTCGATCCAAGCGTCCAGCCACTGTGGATGGCCTATGCGCGCGCCAGCGGTGCTCCGGATCGGAAGGCGCTGGCCGCTGCCCGCGCGGCAACCGGCTGGAGCAAGGTGGAGATATCGGCGGATCGTATCCGGCTTCAGCCCGGCGCCGCCCTGACCTTCAACGGCATTGCGCAGGGTTTCATCACCGACCGGGTTGTTGGCCTCCTGAAGGCGCAGGGGCTTGAGGCGGGACTGGTTTCCGTCGGTGAAATTGCCGCCGTCGGAGCATCGCCGGGCGGCAGGGATTGGGTGATCGGGCTGGCCGATCATGAAGATGGCCCGGTCGACGCCACCATCCATCTGCGTGACAGGGCTGTGGCAACGTCAAGTCCGCGCGGAACCATGTTCGGGGCAGGGCCAGCCGGTCACATACTCAACCCCGAAACCGGCATGGCTGCCCCGGCGAATTGGCGAAGGGTCAGTGTCATTCATCGCTCCGCTGCAATCGCGGATGGACTGTCCACCGCAGGCGTTCTGCAAAGCGCCGCAGATTTGGGCGCCATGGTGACCCGCTTTCCGGATGCTGCGGTCCGTGCGATTGATCAGGGTGGAAACATCCTGGTTGTCTGACCGGTGGCCTTTCAATCAGCCGGCTTCAGCATGTTCGGAACGGTTGCATATCTTCCGGGTGCTATTCAGGTCGTTCTGCGCTGTTTGCCGGCCCATTGCATGTCGGGAATGTTCGCTCCGTGGAACTCCGCATTGGTGTCGGGTCCGTCGATCAACAGATCAGGTCCGGAATCGCCTCGAGTGCCTTGAGAGCGGTGATGATAATGCGCATGCCGTCGATGGCGACACCGTCGGATTGTAGCGACTTGATGGCACGTGGAAAGTCTTTCGGGATCATTCCAAGATAGGACGCCAGCAACCGTTTCTCGATCGGCAGGATGTAGCTGGCAGCGTTCCTGGCAAGTCTTGGCTGCCGGCAGATGTGCGCGGCGACCCGTTCCATCGAGGTGCGCAGCTTCAGGCTTCCGGCGATGCCTTCGCGGCGAGACACAACCGAGATGCTTTCCTCGCCCCGCAAGCCCAACAAAACAATGCGGATTTTTTCTCAGCCGAATAGGTCTGGCGGGTCTTGCGGCGGATGTTCTTGACCAGCTTGTCAGCTGCGTTCTTCGATGTCCCGGATGTCCCGGATGTCCCGGATGTCCCGGATGTCCCGGATGTCCCGGATGTCCCGGATGTCCCGGATGTCCTGTTCATCTTCACTCCATGAAAGTTACGATGAACCAGAAATCCTCCCTTGTTCAAATCCCTCAATTTCGACGCTGTCAGCAACAATCAGAAGCGACACAACACAAGAGTTTTTTGGACACCCTCTCCGCCACTACTTTTAGCCTTGCCACCCGCCAACCCAAGGCGCGATGGCTTCGGGTTCGGGCTTCGTCCTCTTTCCTCCACCTTTCATATTTTTATCTATTTGTTTTTATTGTATAATATTGTTCGTTCGGGTTCTCGATCCACATTTCCTTATCCATGCATGCAGCATGCCGATGGAGTTGGCTGGGCAGCGTCCAAGCGTTTGATGGCGCCACCTGGCCATGCCACCAAGGTGATTGGCCGTTAAGTTGGTGAGCACTGGAAAGACCGAACATCGCTGTCGGGCAAAACAATACCGCACCATCCCATTCAATACACCACCGGGATAACACAATGGTGAAGCTCCGCCCGGCCGAGATTAAGCACCTCTTACGCTACAGCGGTGACCATTTTCTATAACTCTATAGGGGCCGAGAGATTGCCCACGGTAAAGCTCATGGATCTTCCGATTAATATCTTCCTGGCTTCCGTACTACTCGTTTACGGAGGTGCAGGTGCCTCAAACCGGTAGCGGGACGGTGCAGCACCTGCGGCGATCTCAATCGGTCAGCGCCAGCACGGTTTGCGGTGCGAAATAGACCTTGATCGTCTGGCCTGTGACCGGCGGCGTCTGTGTTGGATCGTTGAACGTGTCGAGGGACAGCGGTACATTTCCGATGCTCAGCTTGATCCGGATGACCGCACCGAGGAAATTGACGGCGTCGATGCGTGCTTCCATCGTCTGGTCGCCGTCGCGGTATTCACGGCGGATCGATTCCGGCCTGAGGGCCAGACGAATTGCGTCGCCCTGTCTTGCCGACTGCGGCAGCGACAGGCCGGAAATCGTCGCCGAGCCGACGCGCGCTTCTCCGCGAGCGGTGTCGGTCACGGTCGCATCGAGTTGGCTCAGGGTGCCGACAAAACCAGCAACAAACGTCGTGCTCGGATGGTTGTAGATCTCCGCCGGTGTGCCGATCTGTTCAATCCGTCCCTGGTACATGACCATCACCCGGTCCGACATCGACAGGGCTTCTTCCTGGTCATGGGTGACAAAAATAGTGGTGATGCCGAGGTCCTGCTGGATTGCCCGGATTTCCTCGCGCAGGGAGACGCGGATCTTGGCGTCAAGCGCCGACAGCGGTTCATCAAGCAGCAGCACCGAGGGGCGGGGCGCGATCGCCCGGGCCAGCGCCACGCGTTGTTGCTGTCCGCCCGAAAGCTGCCATGGAAACCGGTCGGCCAGTTGCGGCAGGCCGATCAGCGCCAGCATTTCGGTGACGCGTTCATCGATCTCCGCACGGCCAGCGCCTGCCACCCGCAGGCCGAAGCCGATGTTTCCGGCTACAGTCAGGTTCGGAAACAGCGCATAGGACTGGAACACCATGCCGATGTTGCGCTGGCTCGGCTTGAGATAGGTGATGTCTCGGCCGTCGATGCTGATCGAGCCTGCGCTCGGCGTCTCGAAACCCGCCACCATGCGCAGGATCGTGGTCTTGCCGCAGCCCGACGGCCCGAGAAACGAGACAAATTCACCGCGTCCGACTTCGATATCGGCGTTGCGCACCACCTGCATGGCTCCAAACGATTTGGAAATGCCGTTGATCGCGAGATAGGGGGCTTCGGTCATCAGTCTTTCACCGGTGTTGCTGGTTTGGGCGCGAGCCGCGCGACAAGCTGAATGAGGCCCATGCAGCCCCAGGTGATGGCAAAGGCGATCACGGCGAGGGCTGCCGGCTCATAAGCGCGGTTGGCGCCGAGCAGCTGCATGTAGGGTCCGAAGGCGGGACGGTTGAGGAGCGCCGCCATGGTGAACTCGCCGATGACGATGGCGAGCGTGACAAAGGCCCCCGACAGCACCGCGACGAGAACATTGGGCAGGATCAGCCGGCCCAGGATGGTTGCCCAGCCGGCGCCGAGCGACTGCGCGGCCTCGGTCAGGGTGGTCACGTCGATGGTGCGCAACCCGGTGTCGACGGCGCGGTACATGTAGGGCAGGGACAGGGTTGCATAACCGAACATCAGAAGGATGTTGGTGCCTGTCGCGGTGCCGGTCAGCGGCAGCCAGCTCGAGGTGTTGTAGAGCCTTATATAGCCGAACACGACAACGATTGCCGGGATCACAAGCGGCAACAGGGTGACGAATTCGACATAGGGACGGGCGCGCGGCAGCTTGAGCCGCACCCAGTAGGCCGTCGGCACCACCAGCAGCACGCCGAACAGGATGGTGAACACCGCCATGATCACGGAATAGCTGAAGGTTTCCTGGAATTTCGGATCGGCCAGCACTCTGGCATAGGCATCGAGCGAATAGACGCCGCGCCGCATTTTCAGCGAAAATTCGGTCATGCCCATCAGCGGCAGCAGGAAGTAGAGCGCGCCGAACGCCAGCGCGGCCCAGGCGGCAAGACGCTTCATTTCTGCCACCTCTCGGAGCGCGCCCTGAGCACGATGTAGATGGCATTGGCGATGCCGGTGACGACGATCATGCCGAAGGCCAGTGCATAGCCGAGATGCGGATCGCCGAGCACATCGCCGCGGATCTGCGCGAACAGCAGGATCGGCACGATGTTGAGCGATGACCCGGTCAGCGCAATCGCGGTCGCCACGGCGCCGAACGAATTGGCAAACAGCAGCGCCATGGTGCCGAGGATCGCCGGAAACAGGATGGGGAAGGCGACCATGCGCCAGTATTGCGGCCCGCTCGCGCCGAGAATTTCCGCGGCTTCGCGCCATTCGCGCTTCAGCCCGTCAAGCGCCGGCGTGATGATCAGGATCATCAGCGGGATCTGGAAGAACAGATAGGTGATCGTCAGGCCCCAGAAGCTTAAGATGTTGAAGCCGAGCAGGCGCAGGTCGATGCCGAGGTTGGTCTTGAGGAACACCGTCACCAGGCCGATCGGGCCGAGGGTGGCGAGAAAGGCGAAAGCCAGCGGCACCCCGGCAAAATTCGAGGCGACGCCGGAAAACGTCAGCAGCGGTCCGCGGATGACCTTGGGCAAGCCGCCGAGCGTCATCGCGGCGGCCATGCAAAACCCCACCAGGCAACCCAGTGATGCCGAGGCCAGCGAGATCTTGATCGAGATCCAGTAGGCCGACCGGATCGATGCGGTGTTGAGGCCGATGACGTTGTCGAATGTGAAGGAGCCGTCAATGGTGCGGAATGCGCCGACCACGATGTACATGGTCGGAGCCAGTAGGAACAGCGCGACAAACACCGCGAAGGGAACAAGCCCCAGCCAGTGCAGCGGCAGCTTTTCCTTCAACGGAACAGGCCTGGGCGTCTTGATGTCGGGGGAGGGCTGCGAGGTCATCAGGCCATGTTCGATCAAACGGAAACAAGATCCGCCCCGCGGCGGGCGCGGGGCGGTTGTTCATGCGGACGGTTTACTGAACGTTGGCGCCGACGACGGCGTCCCATCCGGCAACAACGGCTTCCTTGTTGGCATTCACTTCATCGAGCGTCGGGAAGTAAGCCTTTGCATAGCCTTCCGCCGGCGGCAGCTTGTCGAGCATGTCCTGCGGGATCACGCCGCGCGCTGCCATGTCGTTGAAGCGGATCGGATGGCAATATCCGGCCAGCCAGCCGAGCTGGCCTTCGTCCGAATAAAGATACTCCATCCACAGCTTGGCGGCGTTCGGGTGCGGTGCGTAGGCGCTGATCGCCTGCACATAGACCCCGGCGAGAACGCCAGAAGCCGGAACCACGACCTCAACCGGCGGATTGCCCGCGAGCGTGTCCTTGGCGGCCAGTGCATTGTAGTCCCACATGGCGATGATCGGGGTCGCACCCTGCGCCAGAGTGCCGGCCTTGCCGATCACGGGCACGAAGTTGCCGGCCTTGTTGAGTTCGGCAAAGAACTCCAGGCCCTTTTCGCCGGCTTCCTTGCCAGCGGCCGCGCCGGTTGACAGGCCTGCAGCAAGAGCGCCGAGGATTGCCTGGTTGGACGCCCGCGGATCGCCGGCAAGCGCCACCTGGCCAGCGTATTCGGGCTTGAGCAGGTCGGACCAGTCGGCAGGCGTGTTGGCGACGAGATCCTTGTTCACCAGGAACGACATCACGCCGTAATAATCGCCATACCAGAAGCCTTCGGCATCCTTGGCGCCATCGGGAATCGAATCCCAGGTCGAGACCTTGTAGGCCTGTGTCAGGCCTTCGGCCTTGGCTGACGGACCGTAGGCAAGTCCGACGTCAATGACGTCCGGCGCCTGCGGACCGGTGTTGTCCTTGTTGGCCCGGATTGCTTCAACTTCGTCGGCGGAGCCCGCGTCCGGGTTGAGTTCATTGATGGTGATCTCGGGATATTTCGCCTTGAAACCGGCGATCACGTCGCCGTAACCGCACCAGCTGTGCGGCAGCGCAATTGTGGTGAGCATGCCTTCGGCCTTTGCGGCCGCGACAAGCTCGTCCATGTTCTGGCTGAAGGCCGCCCCGGCAAAATTCATTGTGAAGGCTGTGGTGCTCGCCAACACCACGCCAAGCTTTTGAAGTCTCGACATTTCGAACGCTCCTGTTCCCGCCGAAGCGGTCTGTTGAATTCCGCTGTGAGCGGTTGTTTGGTGACTGTGTGATCGCGACATGACCACCTAAGCACCGCAAATGACGGCAGGATGACAGTCGCGGGCCCGATACGCCGCACGGACCTGATCCAATCTCATTTTTAGGGTTTCCGCAACAGAGAACAAGCTGGCCGATCGCGGTTCACAATAGATGCGCAAGGGCTTTCTAAGGGCAAACAAGCCTGCTCTCGGGAGTAACATCCATACCGCGATATTAGATTTGCCAATAACCGTCAGAAGGATTCCTGATTTCAATTGGGTCTGTCTTCCATCAAGACGATAACATGCAAGCATACGCTGGCGTTACATATCAACGATGCCGAAAATCCGTAACATCAGCCTTGACTGCGAATATTTGTGACATCGTAGACGCCGGTCTAGAAACTGGAGTTACGCATGACACGTCCCGGTTACGTACGCGTCAGCACCGCTGACCAAGGCCTGCACATACAGACGGAACGATTGACAGCCGAGGGATGCAGTCTCCTTCGACCAGGAGACGAGCTCGTCGTCACGAGGCTGGACCGCCTTGGCCGTCTGCCAACCCAAGGCGCGATGGCTTCGGGTTCGGACTTTGTCCTCTCTCCTTCGCGATTTGCCCCCCGAACACATGATCCCTCCGGGTGCCTGTCTTAGCCGATCTGTCCGGTCCGGACAGCGTCGCGATGCAGTCTCGGCCAAGCTGTCCGGTTTAGATATTGTTAACCATATCGGCGCACCCTTCGATTCAGCAGAGAACGCGGGCCAGGCGGCTATAGGCCGACAAGTGACCTAAAGCGCGAACAGCGTGGCCCAGGAAGGCGGGCTGATGACTTTTTTGATCTTTATGCTGGGCGTCTACGTTGCCATTGCGCTCTGGCCTGGTCGAGCGCGAGCCGGCAAGCTGTACCGCTATGACTGGGACCAGGCGATCTAGGCTCGCTCAATCTCATCTGATCCGTGTCGAACCACGTTGAAAGCCTGAAAGCCGTTTGCGGCTTTCTGCGTAGTCTGGTCCAATCCTGACCGTCGCAATCCACCGGTGCCGGCTTATTGATGGTCGGTGGTGGCGACTTTCCAGTAGGAACCTTCCTTGCGGTCGATATGCAACCGCAGGATCGCCAGTGCTGCTTCGGTGTCGGCCTTGCCGACGGCCTCGGCAAGCTCGATGTGCTCGCGGTAGGACTTGGCCATGTGATCGGGGTGGCGGCCGAGCCGGTTTCTCAGTGACGCCATCTTCTGGGCGATGGCCTGGTAGGCGTCGTCGAGGAAGCGGTTGCCGGAGCAATCGAAAAAGTGCTGGTGGAACTCGGTGTCGAGCGCCAGATAGGCCGAGACGTCATCTTTCTCGCGGGCCAGGGTCATTTTCGCCGTACAGTCGGTGAGCTTCTTCAACAGCTGTTTCGGATTTCTGCGGATTGCCTCCCGCAGCGCCGTGGTTTCAAGGCAGACGCGGGCATCGCAGAGCATGGCGATTTCCTCGGGCGCCAGGCAGAACACGAAGGTGCCGCGCTGCGGCTCGACATGGAGCAGTCCTTCCATCTCGAGGCGGTTCATGGCTTCGCGCACGGGCGTGCGGCTGACGCCTAGCTCCTTGGCGACGCGGACTTCCGAGAGGTGTTCGCCGAGCTCGAGCTTGCCGGTGACAATCCACTCCCTCAGGGTCTCGGTGACCAGCTCGGTCAGAGATTTCGGCCGTTCCAATGGTTTCATGATTCTGCACTCCTGGGTCGAACTTATAGCAGATGTTACTGGCATACAATATACAGCATTGACAGATTGGCATACTGTATGCCAGTTAGGATTTCCATTGGGAGGTGGGGCGCAATGAGTTTGCGACGCGTGGAAATGTTGATCGTCGAGTTGAACCGGATGCTGGTGGCAGCCATCCTCGCGATCGTCTTTGCAATTGTCTTCATCAATGTGATCGGCCGTTACGGCTTCTCCCATTCCTTTGCCTGGGTCGAAGAAGCAGCTCGCCACCTGATGATCCTGGGAGCTTTCGCCGGCGCCGGCCTGGCGCTGCGCGAGGGCCGGTTGGTGGCCATCGTCGCGGTTGCCGACCTGGTGCCTGCCCGGTTCGCAAAAATCCTTCGCTGGATCATTGTCGCCATCATGTTCGGTTTCATGGCGACCATGCTCTGGCTCGGCGTCCAGTTCGTAGAGTTCGGCTGGAGCAAGCAGACCATGTCGACCGGCATGTCGCGCGGCATTCCCTATCTTTCCATACCCATCGGCTGTGCATTGTTCCTGATCCAGCTGGCGTTTTTTGCCCGCCGCTTCGTCGCCGAAGAGTTCGAGATCGATGCGGTCGATCAGCCCTCGTGCGAGGAGCGCTGAGCCGTGGTCAAAACCCTGATCATCCTGTTTTTCGCAACCCTGATCCTGGGCGTTCCGGTGGCCTTCACCATGGGGATCGCCGGGATTGTCGCGGTTCTGCTCGACGGCTCGCTCAACCCGCTGGTCGCCACCCAGCGGATGTTTGCCGGCATCGACAGTTTCCCGCTGATGGCGGTGCCGTTCTTCATCCTGGCCTCTGAGTTGATGACGGCTTGCGGGCTGACCCGGTCGCTGCTCGGCTTTGCCAATGCGCTGGTCGGGCATCTGCGCGGCGGCCTCGGCCACGTCAACATCCTCGTCTCGATGCTGTTTGCCGGCATCTCCGGCTCGGCCCTGGCCGATGCGGCAGGTCCTTCGGCGATCGTCATGCGGATGATGCGGGAGGCGGGCTACGACAAGAATTACGCCGGTGCGCTGTCGGCTGCGACCGCAACCATCGGGCCGATTATCCCACCGTCGATCCTTGCGGTGATCTTCGCCATCTCGACAAGCGGCGTCACCGTGGCGGGGTTGTTCCTGGCCGGTATCGTGCCGGGCATTCTGCTCGGGCTGTCGCTGGCCGTCGCCAACCATGTCATCTCGGTGAAGAACGGCTACCGCGGCCGCGAGGACCGGGCGAGCTTGCGGGAGCTTGCGCGCACCACTATGGCGGCGCTGCCGGCGATCATCATGCCGGCGATCATTCTGGGCGGCATCCTGCTCGGCGTGTTCACCCCGACCGAAGCAGGTGCGGTGGCATCGGCCTATGCGCTCTGTCTCGGCGTGGTGATGCGCTCGTTCACGTTCAGGGGGCTTTATGCCGCCTTCGTGCGGGCCGCGGTGGTCACCTCGTCGGTCTTCCTGATCGTCGCGCTGGCCTCGATCTTCGCCTGGCTATTGACCTATCTGCAGATTCCGCAGGAGCTTGCAGCGGCGATTTCCGACATCACCGACAGCAGGCTCGGCATCCTGTTCATTCTCGCCGGGTTCACGCTGGTCTGCGGCTTCTTCATCGACACGCTTCCGGCGCTGATCATCCTGACACCGATCCTCGGACCGATCGCCTATTCGGCCGGCGTCGACCCGCTGCAGTTCGGCATGATGCTGGTTCTCAACCTGACCATCGGCATGATCACGCCGCCGGTCGGCCCGGTGCTGTTCGTCATTTCCGCCGTCGGGCGCTTACGCATCGAAGCTCTCTCCAAGGCTGTTCTGCCGCTGTTGCTGGCCGAACTTCTCGTCCTGCTGCTGGTCATCCTGGTGCCCGGCGTCAGCACTTTCGTCCCCAATCAATTTGGATTTGCCAACTGACATGAGAAGGAGGAACATTATGAAATTCATGTCAAAACTGCTTACCACGACTGCGGCCATCGCAGTCCTGGGCGCTGCGTCCGCGGCTTCGGCCAAGGATCTCAAATACGCTCACTTCCAGTCCGCAGACCTGAGTTCGCCCAAGCATGCGGCGGCACTCGCCTTTGAAAGCTGCGTCGAGGGCAAGACCGGAGGGTCCATCGACGTCCAGATCTATCCCGCCGGTCAGCTTGCCGGCGACAACGAGGTGATGGAGGGCCTGCAGCTCGGCTCGATCCAGATGGCGGTCGTCCATGACGGCCCGATCTCGGCGACCTACAAGCCGTTCTCGGCACTTGCCCTGCCTTACCTGTTCGATGACCAGGCCATGGCCTGGGGTGTGATGGATGGCGAGTTCGGCAAGGCGATGGCAGAGGACATGCTCGCCAAAACCGGCATCCGCATGTTCGGTGTTGCCGACAATGGCGTGCGCAACTTCACCAACAATGTGCGCCCGGTTGCCGAACCCAAGGACATGGCCGGCCTGAAGATGCGAGTAATGACCGCACCGGTCTGGGTAACGCTGGTCGAAAGCCTCGGCGCTTCGGCCACTCCGGTGCCGTGGCCGGAACTGCCGGGCGCGCTGCAGCAGGGCGTTGTCGACGGCCAGGAAAACGGTGTGACCAACATCGTCAACGCGTCGCTGTACCAGAACCAGAAATACGTCACGCTGGACGGCCACGTGTTCAGCTGGCACGCCTATCTGATGTCGGACAGCTTCTACCAAGGGCTGACGCATGACGAACAGACAGCCGTCAACCAGTGCGTCGAGATCGCCAAGGTGATCCACCGCGGCATGACCGCGGCGCAGGACGCCAACGCAACCGCGATCCTGTCGGAAAAGGGCATGACCGTTGTCCCGGTCAGCCCGGAGCAGAAGGCGATGTTCCGCAAAGCGGCGCAGCCGGCGGTGCGGGAGTTCGTTGTCGGTGAAGTCGGCGCGGAATGGCCGGACAAGCTCGATGCGGCGGTTGCCGCCTATCGCGCATCCTTCAACTAACCAAGACAAAAGAGGTCGCGTCATGGCGAATGCCATTGCCGTTCTGGAACCGGGCTATGCGGATTACTCGACCGAGGAATCGGTCCTTTCCGAGCATGCTGTGAAGATCGTTCCGGTCGGTCCGCAGCAGGACGCGGCCTCTTACCTGCAGACCATCAATCCACTGGGTGTCATGGTGCGCGAACGCACCGTGACATCCGGCCTGATGGACATCTGTCCGGAACTCAAGATCATCGTGCGCTATGGCGTCGGGGTCGACAATATCGACATCGACGGGGCGACGAAGCGCGGCATCTATGTCGCCAACATTCCCGATTACGGGGCCGAAAACGAGGTCAGCGAACACGCGCTGGCGCTCTACCTCGCGGTCCAGCGCCGCATTCCCGCCCGCGACCGGGACGTGCGGTCGGGCAAATGGGGTATCGGCCAGGCGGCGCTGATTCCAAGCCGCGAGAATGCGGTGCTCGGGCTGATCGGCTGTGGCCGGATCGGGCTGGCGACCGCGCGGAAATTCAGGGCGCTGGAATTTGAACGAATCCTGGTTTTCGATCCGTTTCTGTCCGCGGAAAAAGCCCGGGCCGACGGCCTCGAACTGACCGACCTGCAGAGCCTGTGCCGGTTGTCCGACGTCATCAGCGTGCACGCGCCGCTGACACCCGAGACCCGGCGGATCCTCAATGCCGAGCTGTTTGCGCTGATGAAGCCGACGAGCATTGTCGTCAATGTGTCGCGCGGCGGCCTGGTCGACGAGGCAGCGCTGGCCGATGCCCTCAACCAGGGCCGGATTTTCGGTGCCGGCATCGATGTGTTCGAGGAAGAACCGGTGCGACCGGACCATCCATTGCTGTCGACGCCCAATACCGTGTTGTCCGACCACACGGCCTGGTATTCGGAACGCTCGGTCGGCGTGCTTCAGCGCAATGCCGCGAGCGAAATCGGCCGGGTTCTTTCCGGCCAGCCACCCAGGAACTGGGTGAACAAATGGTGAGGCTCTCGTCGACTGGTCCGGAAATGACCGGAACGCCGTCGAGCCGCCGCCTGCCACGCGCGCGGGATGTCTATCCCGCGCAATCCTCCCAAGGACTTTACCTCTCAACACAAGCTTCTAAAGGAAGACAACATGACACTTGATGAACTCATTGCGGGTTTCCGCGGTGCGGCGACGGCCTCGGTGGCGGACGCGGTCGACAAGGTGGCCGGAAAGACCGGATTTCTGCCCGAGGCGTTCAAGCCGCGGATCAACGAGAACAAGATTGTCGGGCCGGCTGTCACCATCCTGGAAGGGCCGACGGCCGAGTTCCTGCCGCCGCAGCATGCCATCGACGCGATTGACGAGGCCGACGCCGGCTCGGTGATCGTGATCTCGACCAACGGCACCACCGATGTGGCGCTGTGGGGCGGACTGATGACCGCCGGTGCGGTTGCCAACAAGCACGAGGCAGCGGTTCTCGACGGCGGCCTGCGCGATATCGTCGAGATCAAGCGCGACTATGATTTTCCGGTCTATTCGCGCTGCGTGTCGCCGGGCACCACGCTCGGCCGGATCCGGACGCTGGCCTCGAACGTGGAAGTGGCCATCGGCGAGGTTATCGTCAGGCCAGGCGACATCATTGTCGGCGATGTCGATGGCGTGGTCCGGGTTCCGCGCGAACTTGCCGAAGAGGTGCTGGCGATGGCGCAGGAAATCGATGCGCGCGAAGCCGAGCAGGCCCGCCTGATCATCGAATCGGGATCATTGAGAGACGGCCTCGCCAAATACGGCCGTATCTGAATTCAACCGGTTGCCCGCAAGCTGCAGCAACAGCTTGCGGGCGGCCAAACCACAGCAAGGGAGCAGCATATGTTGAAATTGAATCTCATCACATTAACCCTTACCGCAGCCTTGGCGACATCCGTTGTCGCACAAGAAAAGCTGGAAGTCATCGCAGAATGGAACAGTCTTCCCTATGCGGTGGAAGACCCGGCAACGAAGGTTGCGTGGGAGACAAGCGACACCTACGGCAAGGCGCTCATTCAGGGCGCCAAGGTCGACAGCCAGGGCAATATCTATGTGTCTACCGCGCGCTGGGGCGGCCCCGCGATTCCGTCGACACTTTCGAAACTGGTAAAAAACGGTGACGGCTGGGAACTCGCTGCCTACCCGTCCGAAGAGATTAACAGTATTGCCAACAAAGCCGGCCTCAAGGCGGTTCTCGGCTTCGAGATCGACCGCAATGACGTGATGTGGATCCTCGACCAGGGTCATGTCGCAGGTGCAGAAAACGCGCCCGGTGATGCCAAACTGGTGCTCTGGGATATCGCCGGGAACAGGGAGATCCAACGCTACGAATTTAGCGCCGAGGAGGCCGATCCGAAGTGTTCTTTCCTCAACGATCTCGCGGTCGATAATGACACCGGCTTTGCCTACATCGCCGATTCCGGCATCTTCTGCGACCCGTTGCATGGTGGACTGATCGTCTATGACAGCAAGGCCAACAAGGTCCGGCGGATTCTCGACCAGAGCAAATTCACCAACAACGAGCCGAACTTCTTCTTCAATATCGATAACCGGCCGGTGCTCAAGTCTGGCGGCATGCAGACCGGTGCCGACGGCATCGCGCTGAGCGCTGACAAAGACACGGTTTACTGGACCAACCTGACCGGCAACACGCTCTACAGCCTCGATACCGATCTACTGCGCAATTTCGAAATCAGCGAAACGGTTCTCGAAAACGCGGTCGTTGTGGTCACTTCGCTGCCATCCAACACCGACGGCATGACCGGCGACAGCGAAGGCAACATCTACATGACCGCGTTGTCGCTTGACGGAGTCATGAAACTGGATGGTGCTACCGGCCAGATCAGCCGCTTTGTCCATCATCCGGAAATGAACTGGCCGGACACTTTGGCTTGGGCTCCGGACGGATCCATGTATGTTGTCTCCAACCACCTGCATGTCTGGGTGGATGGGGAGATGAATTTCGAAGATCCGGATATCCCGAATTTCCGGATCTGGAAGATCCCGGGCGTGGGCAAGAGCTACACGGCGGAATAGTGTGAACGGGCAAACGGGATCGCGCCGGGGTGGCGCGGTCCTGTCTATTTCAAGAGGAAAAACATGACTCCCGACATATTGTGCCTTGGCGAACCGATGCTCGAATTCAATCAGCAGCCGGGAGGAAGTTATCTGCCCGGTCATGGCGGGGATACATCGAATTGCGCCATTGCGGCGGCGCGGCAGGGGGCACGGGTCGGTTATGTGACGCATCTGGGCGCCGACACGTTCGGCAATTCCTTCATGGACCTCTGGGCGGCGGAAGGCATCGACACCTCGACGGTCAAGCAGGTCAGCGACGCGCATACCGGGGTCTATTTTGTCACCCACGGCGCCGACGGCCACGAGTTCAGCTACATGCGCGCCGGATCGGCAAGCAGCCGGATGGGTCCCGACGACCTGCCGCTGGAAGCGCTGAAGGCTGCGAAGATCCTGCACGTCTCCGGCATCAGCCAGGGGATCTCCGCGGTAGCGGCCGATGCCGTATTTGCGGCGATCGATTGCGTGCGTCAGGCTGGCGGCAAGGTTTCCTACGACACCAATCTCAGGCTCAAACTGTGGCCGCTGGCGCGGGCACGGGCGGTGACCCATGCGGCGATGGCGCAGTGCGACATCGCGCTGCCGGGGTTCGATGACGCGCGCCAGCTGACCGGTCTCGACGAGCCCGACGCGATTGCCGATTTCTATCTCAAACTGGGTGCCGGCGTGGTGGCGCTGACGCTTGGGGAACAGGGAACGCTGGTCGCAACGGCCAACGAGCGGCGGCGGATCAAGGGCCGCCGGGTTGAAGCGGTGGATGCCACTGCCGCTGGCGACACGTTCGACGGGGCATTCCTGGCGCGGCTGATGGCCGGCGACGACCCGTTCCAGGCCGCCCGTTATGCCAATGCAGCTGCAGCGCTGTCGACGCAAGGCTATGGCGCGGTTGCGCCGATGCCGCGGGCTGCTGCGGTCGAAGCCTTCCTGGCCGAGGAATGAGCATGAAACATGCGGTCATCATCGGCGGTACCCGCGGTATCGGCGAGGGCGTTGCGCTGGCGCTGATGCAGGCGGGGTGGACCGTCCGCTGCACGGGGGTGAGCGCCGACGAGGTGGCGGAGTTCCGTGCCAGTCACCCGGACGCACAGGCTTGCGTGCTGGATGTTCGCGATACGCAAGCCGTGCAGGCTTTGTTTTCCGGGATCGACCAGCTTGACGGGTTGGTCAATTGCGCCGGCATTCTCGTCCGCGGTGGTGAATACGACATCGCCACCTTCGAAAAGGTCATCGACATCAACCTCAACGGCACCATGCGGACTTGCGTCTCGGCCCATCCATTGCTCGCCAAGAGTGGTGGCGCCATCGTCAACACCGCCTCGATGCTGAGCTATTTCGGCGGGCCGCTGGTGCCGGCCTATTCGGCGTCAAAGGGCGGCGTGGCGCAGCTGACCAAGGCTCTGGCGGGAAAATGGGCCGCGGACGGCGTGCGCGTCAATGCGATTGCGCCTGGCTGGATCGAGACCGAGATGACCACGGCGCTGCGCGCCGATCCCGACCGCAACACACCGATCCTGGCCCGCACCCCGCAAGCACGCTGGGGCAAGCCGTCCGAAGTCGGCGCCCTGGTTGCATGGCTTTTGTCCGAACAGGCCTCCTTCGTTACCGGCAGCGTGTACCCGGTCGATGGCGGCTATTCCGCAATGTGAGGAAATCCGAGATGCCCGTGGAAAAAAACGACAGTGACGCGATGATGCCCTACCAGTTGCCGTTTCCCGAGGAAGCGCTGCCGGAAATCGTGATTCCGAATGCGATCCCGAAGGACGAGCGGATCTGGGTTCCGCAGGCCGAGAACGTCTGGTTCCGGCCGCTCTGCCTCAATCGCTCGCAGGGCTACTGGATGAACCTGTTGAAGGTCAGGAAATCCGGCGTGCTGTCGCGGCACCGGCATCCGCAAGCCGTGCATGGCTGGGTGCTGAAGGGCCGCTGGCACTATCTCGAGCATGACTGGGTGGCCGAAGAGGGTGGCTATGTCTACGAGCCGCCCGGCGAGACCCACACGCTGGTGGTGCCTGAAGGTGTGGAGGAAATGATCACCTATTTCCAGGTCAACGGGGTGATGCTCTATGTCGATCCCTACGGCAAGACCATGGGCTTCGAGGACGTCTTCACCAAGATCGACCTGTGCCGCAAGCATTATGAGGCGGTGGGCCTGGGCGCGGATTACGTCGATCAGTTCATCCGTTAGGCCGCGCTGCGCTCCGAGTTGCGGATGGCGGCAAGGGCGGTGTGGAAGCCTGTTCCACACCGCTTTTATTGGGAAGTTTCTAGATCAGCAGCGGCATCATTGCCGTGGCCAGGCTGAGGACGAGGAAGAAGCCGAACATGTCGGTGATCGTCGTCAGCATCGGGCCGGACGCCACTGCCGGGTCGATATCGAACCGCTTGAGCAGCAGTGGCACCAGCCCGCCGACAGAGACGGCGATCAGCGTGTTGAGCGCCAAGGCCGTGCCGATGACCAGGCCGATATAGGGATTGCCCTTCCAGACCCAGGCGACCAGCCCGATCAGCACCCCGAGCGCCAGCCCGTTGATGATGCCGACCCGCAGTTCCTTGAGCCAGACATAGAGAACGTCGGTTGGCCGGGTGACGCCGAGCGCCAGTTCGCGCATCGACACCGCCACCGCCTGATTGCCGGTACAGCCCGACATGTCTGACACCATCGGCAGGAACACGGCCAGCGCGATGACGGCCGAAAGGGTTTCCTCGTAGGTGGAGATGATGCCTGCGGCGAGGATGTTGAGCCCGATATTGACCGTCAGCCAGGACAGCCGTCGGCGTGCGCGCAGGAAGGTCGGCATCGAGCGCAGTTCGTCTTCCACCAGGCCGCTTGCCTTGAGCGCGTCGAGTTCGGCGCGTTCGAGCGAGGCATGGGCCACGGCATCGCGGGTGACAACACCGATCAGCTTGCCGTTTTCATCGACCACCGGAACGCTGAGATAGGGCTCGTCATCGAAGATGTCCTCGAGATCGCCGAGCGGTGTTAGCGGGCCGACGCTGGAAGCCTCGACCATGACCTCCTTGAGGCCGGTGCTGCGCTTGCTGGTGAGCAGCTTGCGCAGGGAGACCACGCCGCAAAGGATGCCGCGGCTGTCGACGATATAGGGGTGCTGGCCCTGATACTGCTCGAATTCGTTCTCTTCGGAGGCGAGCTGCTTGAGCACGTCGCCGGTGGTTTCGGTCCGCCGGAACTTGAAGATGTCGGCGGACATCAGGCCGCCGGCGACATCTGGTTCATACTCGGCCAGCGCCCGGATCTTCTTGGCGTCGGCCTTGCGCATCTGCCCGAGGATGTTCTCGGCGTCCTCGTCATCGAGGTCATGAATGATGTCGGCGCCGTCGGCGGTATCCATTTCTTCGATGATGTCGGCGGCGTTGCCGGTTTCCAGCGACTCGAAGATCTCGACCGCCTGTTCGGTCGGCAATTCCTCGATCAGGTCGGCGGCCATGACCGGGCCGACCAGTTCGAGCAGCCGCTTGCGCTCTTCGGGTGCAAGCTGGAGGAAGGCGCGGACCGCCTCACTGGAGGTCAGGTCCTCGAGTTGGCGTTGAGCCTCGGCGGAATCGCCCGTCTGCAAGGCCGCATGGAGCAGTTCCGACTGGTCTACGAGTTCGGTTTCCATTTTGACTCCTGCTTTGTTTGTCCTGGTTTCGGGTGTGTGCCGGGGCGGGCCCTAGATGATCTCGTCTTCGTCAAACATCGGATCGGCTTCGAGCTGAGCGGTGAGCTGCCCGATCGCGGCGTCCGCCGACGTGGCTTCGGCCGCAGCCACATGGAACAGTGCGTCGCCTTCATTGACGACAGGCATGTTGGTCCGGCCGATGATGATGCCGCCGGTGTCGGCGATGATCTCGAGTTCCATTTCACCGAACGGATCCGAGATCGCGCCGAGCAGGTCGCCCTTGGCAACGGTTTCACCGACGGTCTTGAAGGTGCGCAGGATCCCGCCGGCGGGCGCGCGCAGCCAGGAGCTGGTTGTCGCCGAGACGCTCTTGACGTTGGGTTTTGCCACACCCTTGGCAGGGATCATGGCCATGGCATGCATGACGCGCAGAATGCCGGACAGGCCGGCGCGAGCGGAAAGCTCATCTATTCTCAGCGCCTCGCCGGCTTCATAGAGAAGCACGTCGACGCCCTTGTTCTTGGCCGCCTGGCGCATCGAGCCCTCGCGCAGCTTGGCGCGCATGACCAGCGGAGCGCCGAAGGCGCTTGCCAGCTTGACGGTCTCGCTCTTGTCGGACGAGAACCGCACCTGCGGCAGGTTGGTCCGGTGGATGGCGGCGGAATGCAGGTCGATGCCGAAATCGGAGCGCTCGATGATCTCGCGCATGAAGATGCTGGCAAGCCGGCTGGCCAGCGAGCCATTGTCCTGGCCCGGAAACGACCGGTTGAGGTCGCGCCGGTCGGGCAGGTAGCGCGAGTGGTTGAGAAAGCCGAAGGAGTTGACGATCGGGACAATCATCAGGGTTCCGCGCAGATTGTCGAGCTGCGGCGCGCGCAGCAGGCGGCGGCAGATCTCGACGCCGATGATCTCGTCGCCGTGTACTGCGGCACTGACAAAGAAGGTCGGGCCTTCGCGGCGGCCATGCGCAACGTGCACCGACATGGTGACGGGCGTGTGGTCGGAGAGCACGCTGACGGGCAACTCGACGGTCTGGCGTGAACCGGCGGCAATTCTCTTGCCGCCGATCTGGAATGCCGGCCGGTTCGCCATCAGCCGCGGCCCTTGGTCTTGGTGGCGCCTGCTTTTGCGTTCTTCTCGAGATACTCGATGATCTTGCCGGCGATATCGATGCCGGTGGCCTTTTCGACGCCCTCGAGGCCGGGGGAGGAGTTGACCTCCATGACGACGGGGCCATGGTTGGCGCGCAGCATGTCGACGCCGCAGACATTCAGGCCCATGGATTTCGCCGCGCGGATGGCGGTCGAGCGCTCCTCGGGGCTGATCTTGATGGTCTGGGCCTTGCCGCCGCGGTGCAGGTTGGAGCGGAACTCGCCCTCGGCCCCGGTCCGTTGCATGGCGGCAATCACCTTGCCGCCAACCACCAGCGCACGGATATCGGTGCCGCCGGCTTCCTTGATGAATTCCTGGACAAGGATGTTGACGCCGGCGCCGCGGAACGCCTCGATGACCGACTTCACCGAGCGGTCGGTGTCGGCAAGAACCACACCGATGCCCTGGGTGCCTTCGAGCAGCTTGACCACCAGCGGGGCGCCACCGGCAAGCTTGACCACTTCCTCGGTCTGCTTGGGGTCGTGGGCGAAGGTGGTGACCGGAAGGCCGATGCCGTCGCGGGCGAGCAGCTGCATCGAGCGCAACTTGTCACGCGACCGGCCGATGCCGACGGATTCGTTGAGCGGGTAGACGCCCATCATCTCGAACTGACGCAGCACCGCAAGACCGTAGAAGGTCACCGATGCGCCGATGCGCGGGATCACCGCGTCATACATCGGCAGCTTTTCACCGTTGTAGTAGATCTCCGGCCGGCGCGAGGCGATGTTCATGTAGCAACGAAGGGTATTGATGATATCGAGCTCATGGCCACGTGCCTCCGCTGCTTCCTTGAGGCGGCGGTGCGAGTAAAGGTCCGGATTCCGTGCGAGCATTGCGATTTTCATATTATACTTCCTTCCGTTTGGTGCGTTCGTTCTTGTCGGCCTCAGTGCAGGACTGCACCGGCAGCAAGAACGATTTGCCGGGATCGACGAGCAATCCGCGGCGGCGAATGGCGGTCCTGCCCAGGATCATGTCGAATTTCATGCTCTCGCGATCGGCGAGAGACGTTTCGATCCGCCAGGAACGGGTCTCCATGCGTATGGTTGTTGCAATGACAATCCGGCGTTCCGGCTTGCCGCTGGTATTCTTGATCTCGCGGTCGTCGATGACCGGCGCTTCCACCCGTTTTGTCTTGAGGTCACCGGCGAGGGGAACGCAGAAACTCACCCACTCGACACCGTCGCGCTCGAAAAACTGCTGGTCCTCGGCATGCAGGGCCGATGTTCGCGCGCCGGTGTCAATCTTGACCGCAAGCGCGTGAATGCCGAGCTCCGGCAGCGAGATATGCTCACGCCAACCAATGATTGTTGGTTTGCGGACAGAAAACTTACCGGTCAAATCTGACGATCCCTTGTGGTTCGTTCCCGCGACAGCCGATCCGGCGACTGACCCTGGTTTTTTGCTGATGTCCGGATGCTGCCGCGATTCTCGGCGGCGCTTGCCCGGCGTGGTTTCGTACAGCGTGGTTACCTGCCGACAGATCGCTGAGCTCAATGAGCCCTGCTCCCCGGCGCTTGCTGTCGATGCGATGCCTGTCTCCCTATGGCGCTTAACATAGACAAAAATATTTTGTCTATGGTGATTTATTTTTTATTTATTGTGCGGATGGACCTGCCGTTCTCCCGACACAGCGATCACAGCTTCTTTGCGGCCCAGGCGACCATTTCGGTCATCACCTCGCCAAGTGCCTGGTCGAGGGCTCCGGTGGCCCGGGAGGCCGGCTTGGTCGCCGTCGGCTTTTCGGAGCGGAAGACCCGGGTGGCAAATACCCGGCCGTTGGCTTCGTTGAGCAGCTTGACCGTGAGCTCGACCACGGCACGGGTTCCGCCGGTCGTCCTGATTTCGAAGGACCGGATTTCGGTGACAATTGTGACATCGGGGCTGAGCCGGTCGCCGGGCCGCCCGACGCTGGAGAAGCCCGAGTTTTCGAACGACTGCACCATCTTTGTCTGCACAAGGCGGGGCAGGGTATCGGTGAGCTGGGCGTCGGGCAGGTAGGAGATCTCGCCGCCTTCACTCATCACGGCGAGTCGCTCTGTGCCCAGAGCCTGAACGGTTGTGGGCTCGGCGACGACGATCGTGGACCGGATGTTCCTGACCTTGACCGAGGCGGCAGCCGAGACGAGGTCGAAGGTGGCGGGCGGAGTGGATGTCACGCATCCCGACAGGACAGCGGCGGCCAGCACCAGCGGCAAAAGGAGGGTATGTTTGATACGCATGATAAATTCCGGTCCTGTCTTTATTTGCGGTAATCGCGGACGCCATCGCCGCCGAAAATGAGACGCTGAGGGTTCTTTTCGATCTGTCCGATCACCCGTTCGAGGCGCCTGAGTGTCTTTTGTCCTTCGGAGGCGAGCGCCTGGTATTCGCGCAGGCCCGAGCCGGAGAACTTGTTGAGGCCGACCGAAATCTCCGCCGTGCGCTTGTCGAGCTGCTCGGCCAGCAAGCGGATCGATTTGGCGGTCTCGGTGAACTCCGCCATCATGCCGCCGCTGTCACCCTCGGAGACCATGCCGTCGACCTTGGCGAGGATGCCGTCGAGGCGGCCCGCGGCGGCATTGAGCTTGCCGGTCAGCTGGGCTGCGTTGGTGACGATCAGGTTGATGTTGTCGGTGTTGCCCGTGACCGAGGCAACAAAGTCCTGCACGCCGCTGACCGTGGCCTTGATCTGATCCGGATCGATGGCCAGCGACGCCTTTTCAAGGGTCGACAGTGTCGTCTGGAGCCCGGCGGACACCTGGTTGAGGTTCTTCGACACGCTGGCGGTTTCGACAAAGAACTGGTCGATGTTGGAATTGTTCTTGGCGATGGTGTCGGTAAACGAGCTGACATTCTTGATGGCGCGATCGATCTCGCCCGGGTCAAGAGCGCCAACCACACCGCGCAGATCGCTGGTCAGGGCCTTCAGCTCCGTTGCCAGCGGGGCGATCTCGTTGCCGGCATTGGCGAGGCTGGCGAGGAATGTCTGCAGCCCGTCGGAATTGGCGGCAAGCGCGCCGGAAAATCGGGCGACATTGTCCAGGGTGACGGACACCTTCTTTTCGTTGTCGGCCAGGAAACCGTCGAGGCGCGCCAGCGCAACGCTGGCCGTGCCGATGGTGTCGCGGACACCGTCGAGGATCGACTGGAACTGCGACTTGTCGGCGAGGATTGTTGCGACATCGTAGCCGGCAGGCGGGCTGAGGTCGGGATTGGACGCGGTGCCGCCGGCAAGCTGAATGAAGCCGATGCCGGTCAGGCCCTGGAACTCCAGCAGCGCCTTGGTGTCGGTCTTGACCGGAGCGGAGGCGTCGACCTCGATCCTGGCGATGACCTGGGTCGGGTCCGACGGGCTGATCGCCAGGGTTTTGACCTGTCCGACCTTGATGCCGTTGAACAGCACATCGGCGCCCTTGCCCAGCCCGGTGACCGTGCCGGAAAAGACAATGTCGAACTCGCGCGGTTCGACCGTGCGTTCACCGGCCGACATCCAGAAGACGAAGCCGAAAATGGCGGCGATGACAGCGGTGGAGAAGCCGCCGATCAGGCTGTAGCGTGCGTTGTTTTCCATATCATATGGCTCCAAGATTTCTGGCGCGGGGACCGTGAAAATAGTCGACGAGCCATGGATGATCGGCCTCAAGCATCTGGGGCAATGTTCCCGCCTTCAGCAGCTTGCCGTCCGAAAGGGCGGCGATGCGATCGCAGATCGTTGCCAGGCTATCGAGGTCATGGGTGACCATGTAGACGGTCAGACCCAGGGTGTTGCGAAGCGTCAGGATGAGTTCGTCGAACCTGGCCGCGCCGATCGGATCGAGGCCGGCGGTCGGTTCGTCGAGAAACAGGATGTCGGGATCAAGCGCCAGCGCCCGGGCAAGGGCAGCGCGCTTGATCATGCCGCCCGACAGCTCCGAGGGGTACTTGTCCGCGGCGTCCTGCTTCAGGCCGACCAGATCAAGTTTGATCCGCGCCAGTTCGTTGCGTTCGGCCGGGGTGAAGCGGGTGTATTCGCGCATCGGCAAGGCGATGTTCTCGAGCACGGTTAGCGATGAGAACAGGGCGCCGTGCTGGAACAGCACGCCCCAGCGCTTTTCGATCTCCAGCCGGTTCTTGCGCGACAGTTCGGCGTATTCCGAGCCAAACACCCGGATCGAGCCGCTCTTGCGGGCGACGAGGCCGACGATGGTGCGCAGCGTTACCGACTTGCCGGTACCCGACGGGCCGACAATACCCAGGACTTCGCCCTTGAGCACATCGAAGGACAGCCCATCCAGCGTATTCCTGTCACCGAAGCCGACGACAAGGTCGCGGATCGAGATGATCGGTTCGCCGGCGGCGATTGCAAAGGCATTCTGATTGTGTTGCATGATCGCCCGCCTCAGATGTTGATGGCTGCAAAGAACATGGCGAAGATGCCGTCGGCGACGATGACCAGGAAGATCGCCTTGACCACCGAAGAGGTGGTATGGCGGCCGAGCGATTCCGACGACCCCTCGATCTTCATGCCCTCGAGGCAGGCGATCAGCCCGATGATGAAGGCCATGAACGGCGCCTTGATCATGCCGACGGCAAAGGTGTTGAAGGTCACGGTGTCGCCGAGACGGTCGAGGAAGGTGGCATAGGGAATGCCGCCATATAGCTTGGCAACGACGGCCGCGCCGCTGATGCCGGCAACCGATGCGATGAAGGCCAGCAAGGGCAGCCCGATCACCAGCGCCAGCACGCGTGGCAGCAACAGCACCGTGTAGGGGTCAAGGCCCATCACCCGAAGCGCATCGACTTCCTCACGCATCCGCATCGATCCCAGCTCGGCGGTGATCGCCGAACCCGAGCGGCCGGCAATCATGATCGCGGCGAGCAGGACGCCGACTTCGCGAAGCACCAGGATTGCCGCCAGATCGACGACGAAGATCGAGGCGCCGAAGGTGCGGAGCTGGAAGATCGACTGCTGGGTGACGATGGCGCCGACCAGAAAGGTCATCAGGGCTACGATCGGTACTGCCTGGAAGATCATCCGGTCGAACTGGGTGACCAGCGAGGCGATACGAAATCCGGAGCCGCCGGTGAAGAAGCCTTCGCCGGGCGCGATCAGGCGCCCCTGCATGGCGGCTGCATCGCGCAGTCCGTTCATCAGGCTGGCAATCGAACGGCCGAATTTTTCAAAAGGCAGCGCCTTGGCTTTCGCCGGCGGCGAATAGGCCATCGCGGCCGCCCTGGCATCCATGACCTTCTTCAGCAGCGTCGCATGATTTTCGGCGGCCCCGGTGATCTCGATGTTCTTGCCTGAGACGGCATTGGCGATCGCCACCGCTCCCGCCGTATCAAGTGCGGTGATGGCAGAGATGTCGACCACGCCTTCGGAGGCCCCGAGCAATTGCCGGTGGGCCTGTGCGGTGGGCGAAGATGTACCTGTCGAGCGGCTGAATGCCCAATCGCCAGTGAGCCGCACAGCGGCGCCTGTGGTGTCTGCATACTTCATTGTCATGGAACCTTGTTCAGCCCTGAATGACAAAAATATTTATCTATGTCAAAAAATGTTTTCTATTAATTCACGGTTCGCTTGGTGATTGGCGCAAATCGAAGACGGTAGTTTTATCGCTGTTCCTCGAGATAAATATTATATTACAAATATTTATGCCCGTTTCAGCAAGCTCTTGGTTGGCTTGAGGCTTTTGAAACGATAAATTCTCGTTTGAATTATAAGTAAATATCGTTTTGATCACTTAAATGGGCCGTCGCCGGGGCGGCGTCCACGTCCTGATGGTTCCGGATCGGCCGGGAATTGTGTTTGGTGCCATGGCGCTGTAGTGGTCCGGGTCAGTGCTGCGGAACTCCGGAGGAAATCATGGGCCTTGATGAACCGGTTACGGCGCACCGTCCCGAGACAAAGCGTAAGCGCGGCAAGGGGGCCGGCGCGGTCTATGAGACGCTGAGGCGCGAGATCCTCGATCTGACGCTCGAGCCCGGCAGCCCGGTCGATGAAGTCAAGCTTTCGGAGCGGTTCGGTGTTTCGCGAACCCCTGTGCGCGAGGCGATGGTCAAGCTGGCGGGGGAAGGGCTGGTTGTCACCCTTCCCAATCGTTTCACCATCGTGGCGCCGATCGATTTTCCCAATCTGCCGCAGTTCTTCGATGCGCTGTCGCTGATGTACCGGGTGACCACGCGGCTGGCGGCTGCGAACCGGACGGATGGCGAACTGACGGCAATCCGCGCGCTTCAGCAGGGCTATACGCAAGCAGTCGAGGCCAGGAATGTGGCGGCGATGATCGAGGTCAACCGCAATTTCCATGTCGAGATCGCCCGGGCCGGGAAGAACCGCTACTACACAGATCTCTTCACCCGGCTGCTTGACGAGGGCCGGCGGCTGCTGCGGCTATATTATTCCTCCTATAATGACGAACTGCCGCGGATCTATCTCGACGAGCACGAAGACATGGTGGCGGCGATCGAGCGGCAGGACATCGAGGCGGCCGATCACGTTGCCCGAGCCCATGCCGAGCAGATCGTGCGGCAGATCCAGGCCGCGATCACCGAAGACCGCCGCCTGAGCGCGGACATAAAGCTCTAGTTCTCATTGCGGTGACGACGATGATCCGGATGGCGGGAATGCCGCCCGGCTTCCCCCAGCTTGGTCCTGTTCATCGCATAATTAATGTCGACAAAGAAAATACAATCGCTTATTGTGACGCCATATCCGGGGATATGGAGCTGTCGCGAGGATGGGAAAGTCATTCGTTCCTCTCGCGCTGGCTCAGACCCCGTATCGCCGGCCACGGCTGCCGGTTCATTGAAACGAAGGGCGCTCCCCGATGGACAACACGATTTTCTCCGGCTGCATGCCAGCGCTGATGACACCTTGCCTGCCTGACCGGACCCCGGATTTTCACGCGTTGGTGCGCAAGGGCAACGAACTGATTGCAGCCGGCATGTCGGCGGTTGTCTATTGCGGCTCGATGGGCGACTGGCCGCTGATCTCCGACGCGCAGCGGATGGAAGGTGTCGAGCGCCTCGTCGCGGCCGGCATTCCGACGGTGGTCGGCACCGGCGCGATCAACAGTGCTGCGGCAGTGGCGCATGCGGCCCATGCGGCCAGGGTCGGCGCGCAAGGGCTGATGGTCATTCCACGGGTTTTATCGCGCGGCAGTTCGGCCGGGGCCCAGGCGGCGCATTTCAAGGCAATCCTGTCGGCGGCGCCGGAGCTGCCGGCGGTGATCTACAACAGCCCCTATTATGGTTTTGCCACCCGCGCCGAGCTGTTCTTCGCGCTGCGCAAGGAACACCCGAACCTGGTCGGCTTCAAGGAATTCGGCGGTGCTGCGGACCTGCGTTACGCCGCCGAGAACATCACCTCGGCGGATGACAGCGTTACCTTGATGGTCGGCGTTGACACCAATGTCTATCACGGCTTCGTCAATTGCGGCGCCACCGGCGCGATTACCGGCATCGGCAATGCGCTGCCGCGCGAAGTGCTGCATCTGGTTTCGCTGTGCCAGAAGGCCGCCAAGGGCGATGCCAAGGCGCGGGTGCAGGCCAAGGAGCTTGAGGAGGCGCTCGGTGTGTTGTCCTCCTTCGACGAGGGCGCGGATCTGGTGCTCTACTACAAGCACCTGATGGTGCTGAACGGCGATGAAGAATACACGCTGCATTTCAACGAGACCGACGTTCTGACGGATTCGCAAAGACGCTACGCCGAAAAGCAGTACCATCTCTTCAAGGACTGGTATGCCAACTGGACGTCCTGATTGCACCGCAGGTCTTTCTCCGGTGCCGAACGTCGTTCCTGTCAGCAATTCCTGGTTTCTTGGCCGGTGAGAGATTTTTTCTTCCACCGGCTTGATCCGGCTGAACGGATCTGACGATCGTCTTGAGCTTTGCTTCGCCGAATATTTAGGGCCTTGCTAACCACTTCGCTTAGCCTGAGTTTCAGCTTTTTCTGCTCAAATACCCCTCAAAAGGGGGATTGGCGTCATGCTGGGCATCGCGAAATTACCGAAGACTGGCCTGCCGGGAGCCATTCAACTGAGCTGTGCGGCAATCATCGCGGCTTTTCTGGCGCTGGGGTTGTTCGTGTTGTTTCTGGCCGGCGGCATTGCCGACAGGGTCCGGCTCGAGGCCGAAAACCAGCTTGTTACAAACGAGCTTGACCGGCAGATCCAGTTGCTCGCGCGCGATCAATCCCAGATCTCCTACTGGGACGACAGCGTTGTTGCGATCGCCGACCGTATCGACCCGGATTTCGTCCGCGAGGAGATCGCAGGATGGCTGTGGGAAGATTTTGGCATCGAAACCACTCTTGTCGTATCCGACGATGGCAGGCCGCGAGTCGTTGTCGAGCGGGACAGCGTGCTTGAGCCGCGGCAAGGCGTGGCCTTTGTTGCGGCGGCGGAAGATCTGGTCGCTGCGGCACGGCGGAACTATCTGAAGCGGCGCCGGGCAACGGACGGTGGCTACTTTGTTCCGGGCAATCCATTGCGCAAGAGCAGCCAGCTGTTCGTTTCCGATATCCGGCCGGTCGATGGCCGCATGGGCTTTGTCGTGGCCCAGGCCATCATACCGGACGAAGAGGCACTGCTGCCGGACGGTGCACCGCAGGTGTTGCTGACCTTCAAGCCGGTTTCGCCGGAATTGCTGCAGACCATGGGCAAGACGCTGGGTCTCTCGGATTTCCGGATCCTGCCCCAAGCGGAGGCACATCCGGACCTGGCTTCAATGCAGGTTGGCAAGGGCGCGACAGGGTATCCGGTGGTGGCCGAGTGGCAGAGTGCCGCGCCGTCGAATGCGATCTGGAGCCTGTCGGCGATTCCGGTGCTGGCCTTGCTGGCGCTGGTCGCTGGAGCCCTGGTGTTCGTCGCCCGCCGGTCGTCGGCGGCGCTTCACGCGCTTGAAACCAGCGAAAAGCAGAACCGGTTTCTGGCTCTGCACGACGCGCTGACCGGACTGCCCAATCGTCTGCAATTCGACCGGGCGCTGGAAGACACCATTTCCATGGGCCGGTATGACCGGTGCGCAATCCTGTGCATCGACCTCGACCGGTTCAAGGCGGTCAATGACACGTTTGGCCATCATGCCGGCGATGCGGTGATCAAGACGGTTGCAAACCGGATTGCCGAAACAGTCGGCGAGGCGGGCATCGCGGCGCGCATCGGCGGCGATGAATTCATCGTGCTGCTCAACGACGGGCTGGACAAGGATACCGTGCTTTGGTGTTGCGACCAGCTGATCCAAAGCGTCTGCGAGCCGGTTCACTTCGAGGGCGGCACTGCCGATGTCGGTGCCAGCATCGGGGTTGCCTGGTGGCCCGATGATGCCCTCACCGCCAAGGCGGTGATCCGCAGCGCCGACGAGGCCTTGTACCTGGCCAAGAAACTTGGCCGGGGGCGGGCCTGCTGCGCCGGCGTGCCGGGCCGCTCGGAGGGTGGAGCGCCCAATCGCCATCGCGCTGCCTGAGGGGGCCCGCATCACCCTGATCATGATAGGGCGAGTGCCATCGCGCTTGCGCCAATCCCTGGTTTGGACAAAGCTGCGTCAGACTGCCCGGACCCCCGGTTGGCCCGCAAACCATTGAGATAGTTGAGAGCCGCCGATGCCGCGTTTTGCCGCAAACCTGTCGATGATGTTCACCGAACATGATTTCCTCGACCGATTCCAGGCTGCGGCCGATGCCGGGTTTGAAACGGTCGAGTTCCTGTTTCCCTATGATTATCCGGCCGAGCTGATTGCCGAACGTTGCAGAGCTGCGAAACTCGAACAGGTGCTGTTCAACCTTTCGCCGGGCGATTGGGATACCGGGGACCGCGGATTGGCCGCGTTGCCGGAGCGCAAGGCCGAGTTCCGCCAGTCTGTTGGCACTGCGCTCGAGTATGCCGGCATCATCGGGACCCGGCGGCTGCACATGATGGCCGGGATTGCCGATCCGGACGATCCGCTGCATCAGGCCAGCTACCGGGATTCACTTTCATTTGCCGCCGATGCGGCAGCGGAAAGGGGTGTCTGCCTGATGATCGAGCCGATCAACAAGCGCGACATGCCCGGCTATTTTCTCAATGATTTCGATCGCGCCGCCGATCTGATCGCCAGCCTTGATCGTCCCAATATCAGGCTGCAATTCGACATCTACCATCGGCAGATCCTGCAGGGCGATGTGCTCAAGGGGCTGGAGAGCCTGATGCCGCTGATCGGCCATGTGCAAATTGCCTCGGTGCCCGGCCGCAACGAGCCGGGATCGGGCGAGCTTGATGATTTCCGGGTCCTTCAAACGCTGGACGAACTTGGCTACGAGGGCTTTGTCGGATGCGAATACCGGCCCAGGGCCGCCACGCTGGACGGCCTTGGCTGGCTGCAGAAGGTTCACCGCGGCTGAACCGGGCGAACAGCTGAGTCTGTCCGGGTGCCGATGCTAGCCGGCTTGCCGGTCGGCGTGGCGCATCAGCCCGGAAAAGATCAAGGGCATCAGCACAAAGGCCGGCAGCGCCATGAAGATGACGGCAAATCCGGTGTGCTCGGCGATGAAGCCGATCACCGACGGGGCGAACAGGATGCCGGAATAGCCCATGAAGGTGACAATCGAAATTCCCAATCCCTGAGGCAGGCCGGGCAGGTTTCCGGCGGCGGAGAAGGCGATCGGAATGGTGTTGGCAAAGCCGAGCCCGGCAACGGCAAAGCCGGCAATGGCCAGTTCCGGCGACTGCGCCATGCTGGCCGTGCCCAGACCGGCCATGGCGAGGATCGCCGAAACCCTGAATGTCCGCACCGCGCCGAAACGGTCGCGCACCAGATCGCCGAGAAACCGCATCAGTGCCATGGCCGCCGAGAACGCCCCGAAGGCGAGGCCGGACAGCGCCGGGTTGGCTCCGAGTTCCTGGCGCAGGTAGAGCGCGCCCCAATCAAGCACTGCCCCTTCCGGGGTCATCATGATCAGGCAGATGATGCCGATCAGCCAGACGGCGGCGCCGCCCTTGAACAGGGCGGACATGGATACTCCCGAGGCCGAGGAGGCGTGCTCACCGGTTTCCGGGTTGGCCGTGTGTGGCGGATCGACCAGTACGCGGGACCAGGCCAGTGCTATCGTCAGACCGGTCAGCAGCGAAGCTGCGATTGCGTGTGCAACAACGCCATACAGCGAGATCATCACCCCACCCAGCGCCGCGCCGGCGACGCCGCCAAGGCTCCAGAAGCCATGGCAGGACGACATGATCGCCCGGCCCTGGCGTTTTTCCACCTCGACCGCATTGGCGTTCATGGCGACATCCATGGCGCCGATCAGCCCGCCGATGAGAAGCAGCGAAAGCGCGGCTGTCCAGATCGATGGCGCGATCGTCACGAACATCAGGCAGGGGGTGAGCAGGACGGCGGCCAGGCGGACGACCGTGCTCGAGCCGTTCTTCGAGATCAGCGCCCCGACCACCGGCATGGCCATCAGCGAGCCTATGCCGAAGCACATGATCATCAGCCCCAATTCGCTCTCGTCGAGGTAAAGTCTTGCCGCGAACTCCGGAATCTTCGGGGCCCAGCTGCCGATCACGAAGCCGTTGGCGAGAAACAGAAGCGACACCGCCAATCGTTGCGGCGAGAGGAAAGGTGGTTTTGCAGAACTGGAGGAGGTCATTGAAACTTCCGTTTTAAATCGATTGAAGAACTGGTACATGCATTTTCAGTTCAGGTACATCGGCAAACAGGTAACACTCAGAGTGACGATGTGACACATCGTGACTTGTTGATGGAGGGCAGAAAAGGATGCCGTTTTTGGCGGTGCTGTGTTAAGGCCGCGCATCTGCGTGCCGAGAGCAGCAACATTTGCCCGGCCGGTGAGGAAACTAGGTAGGAGAGTACGAATGGTGACAGGATCAGCGCGGGAATGGGTGCGGCGGTTGCAGCCCTACAGGTTGCCGAGTGACGGACGCAGCGCGTTTGAGACGGTCCTGACCTTTGGACTTCTGGTTTCCTTCTGGGTGGCGATGTGGTTCGCGCTGTCCTACAGCATCGTCCTGACGTTGCTGCTTTCCATTCCCGCAGCGTTGCTGATGGTGCGCCTGTTCATCATCCAGCACGATTGCGGTCATGGTTCGATGTTTACCACCGCCAAGTGGAATGACCGGGTCGGGCGGGTTCTCGGCGTGCTGACGCTTACGCCTTATGACTACTGGCGCCGCTCGCACGCGATCCACCACACGGAATCGGGAAATCTCGAACGCCGCGGCGTCGGCGATATCGATACGCTCACGGTTGAGGAATATCTGGCGCTGTCGAGCGTCGGCCGCTGGAAATACCGTCTCTACCGGCATCCGCTGGTGATGTTCGGTCTCGGGCCGGCCTTCATCTTCATGCTGCAGCACCGCTTGCCGGTGGCGGCATTGAAGGACGGCATCATGTCCTGGAAGAGCGTGATGGTGACAAACCTGGCGATCCTGGTGATGTGGGTCGGGCTTGGCATGCTGGTCGGCTTCAAGGCGTTCCTGATCATCCATCTGCCGATCATGCTGATCGGTGCCTCGGTGGGCGTCTGGATGTTCTACGTCCAGCACCAGTTCGATCCGACCCATTGGGACCATGCGCCGGAATGGGAGCGCGAGTACGCCGCCCTCCACGGCAGCTCGTTCTATGACCTGCCCAAGCCGCTGATGTGGGTCACCGGCAATATCGGCATTCACCACGTGCATCATCTTTCGAGCCGGATTCCGTTCTACCGGCTGCCGCAGGTTCTCAAGGATTTTCCGGAGCTGGCCGAGATCGGACGGCTGACCCTGTGGCAGAGCTTCCGCTGCGTGCCGCTGGCGTTGTGGGATGAAGAACTGCGGCGGCTGGTGCCGTTCCGCTCGGTTCGCGGCCGCACCGCAGGAGCTGCTGCGGCGGCCTGACGGGCGCTTATATCGACAGGCGCGGCGGTGCCGGCGGGGCGAGATTTCCGGCCTGCCCGCCGGCCGGTTGCGCTTTTGCTTGTGCGAATGCAAAAAACAGTGTACTACACGCCTATCGATTTTTGACCGGACGACTTGGTCGCTCACCGCTTGAGGCGGAGACACGCTCAACACTTCACTTAAATTCGATGACGAACGCCTGCGCCGAGCGCTTTATGAGCGCTAGCGCCGGAAATTACATTCATGGACAAAAAGGACTTCCCCCCATGAAAACTGGTACTGTAAAATTCTACAATGACCAAAAGGGCTTCGGCTTCATCGCACCTGACGACGGCAGCAAGGACGTTTTCGTCCATGCAACTGCACTTGAGCGTGCTGGCATGCGCGGTCTGGCCGAAGGCCAGAAGGTGTCTTTCGACACCGCTGAAGACCGCCGCACAGGCAAAATGGCTGTTTCGACCATCGAAGCTGCCTGAATAGCCCCAACAGAGGTCGGCTGGCTAAGCTGGTCGCTCTGAGTTGAATTCGCCCGGGAGTTTCGGCTCCCGGGCGTTTTTGTGTCTGGAGGTCTTGCGTCCTGGATTCTTGTGCCCAGGGGAGAAGGCACCGCGTCAGAGTCTCGGCTGCAATGGGCGGGCGGTCCCGCCAAGGGCTCAAAACACGCAAAGAAAAAAGCCGGCCCGCGATGGACCGGCTTTCAAGCCATAACAAGCTTTGAAAAAGCTTATGCGCTTTCTTTCGGCGTCAGCACCTGACGGCCGCGGTACATGCCTGTCTTCAGGTCGATGTGGTGCGGACGGCGCAGTTCGCCGGAATTCTTGTCCTCGACATAGGTCGGGGCCTTGAGGGCGTCAGCGGAACGGCGCATGCCGCGCTTGGACGGGGTAGTTTTTCGCTTCGGAACAGCCATGACGAACTCCAGTTCAACACATAGACATGATCAACGGCCGACCCACGGGCCGAAACTGACGCATGTCGATTTCGGAAATTTGCCGGGCTTATACATGGCATTTCCGGGTTTGACCAGCGTGCGACCGCATTTTTTTGCGGTCGCCGCCGTTGATGCTTCTATACAGCTCACAGGCAGCCGCCTCAAGCCTCATCCTCTGCGACGGTCCATGGCTCGGCACGACCGGCTTCCTCCCACTCCCGCCAGGCCGGCAGCGCCTTCATACGGTCCATGTAGGCGGCGGATTGCGGACTTGTGTCAAACGCGTAAACGTCGAGACGGTTGACCACCGGTGCGAACATGGCATCGGCAATCGAGAACGCACCGAACAGGAACGGTCCGCCGCTCCGCTCAAGGCAGCCGTCCCACAGCGCCTGAATGCGGCCAACGTCGGCAACGATGGCGGGCGAGACCTCGATGGGCTTGCGCTCACGGCGCATGTTCATCGGGCAGGCCCCCCGCAAGGCCGTAAATGACGACATCATCTCGGCGCTCATCGCCATCGCCTTGCTGCGGTGCGCCGGGTTGTCCGGCCAAAGCCCTGCGTCGGGGTGCTTGCGGGCAACGTGATCAAGAATGGCGAGCGATTCCCAGATGGTCTCGCCGCCGTCGACCAGCACGGGTACCTTGCCCGTCGGGGAGAACCCCTTGAAGGCCGGATTTCCGGCTGCCATGTCGAACGGCACCAGCTGCTCCTCGAATGCAATGCCTGTGGCACGCATGCCGATCCACGGTCTGAACGACCAGGACGAGTAATTCTTGTTGCCAATGTAAAGGATCGGGTCGGCCATCAAACACACCTCGCTGACTGGAGGTTACTGTCTCGCACGCGGCAGATGGCCGGAAAAGCCAATTTGGTTGAACTCAATCATAAAGGCATTTGATGTAGGCGCCGGATTGGCTGGCCCTTGTCTCGATGATGCCGGCCAGGCGCTTCATGCCGCGCGAGGGATTGGCGGCATTGCGCTCGATCGGGTTGGGCAGTGTGACCGCCAGCAGCGCGGCCTGACGGGCTGAGAGCTTCGCCGCCGGCACGCCGAAATAGGCCTGAGCCGCGGCCTCGACACCGTAGACACCCGGTGCCCATTCGGCGACGTTGAGGTAGATTTCCATCAGCCGTCGCTTTGACCAGACGACATCCATCCACATCGCCAGCGGGATTTCCATCGCCTTGCGCAGCACCGACCGGTTGGGACGCAGGAACAGGTTCTTGGCTGCCTGCATCGGGATGGTGCTGGCGCCACGGGTTGCTTCGCCCTCCAGGGCGTCGTCGATGACCAGATTGAGCGCCTTCCAGTCGACGCCGGAGTGGGCGCAGTATTGCCCGTCCTCGGACATCATCACCGATTGCACCAGGACCGGGGCGATGTTGTCGAAATCCACCCATTGCCGCTCGTAGGCGCGGCCGGTGAAGGTTTCGGCGAGCATCAGGGTCGATACGGGATGGATCTGCGGCAGCACATAGAGCGGGATCAGCAGATAGGGCAGAGCCAGCACCAGCAAGACGAGGGTCAAAGCCCATGCCAACAGTCGCCGCACGACAAACCGGCGTGGCGGTTTGCCTGACGTTTGCGGTGACCGGGAGGTCTTGCTGGTTTTCTGTTTGGCCACCTTGCTTACCCTGGACAAAGCGTGTCGCCGGAATCGGCTTTCACGCTGTGTGCATAGCGATCTTGGCCGGTGAATGCCAGACAGGACCTAAGTATTGCCAACAAGGTTGCCAAGCCGCCGGCGGGTCAACCGGTTTGCCCGGGCAGGCGGAAGCGCGGGGCAAACAAACCGTTGCCGCACGGATCGCGGCATGGCAAGAGACCGGTATGAACCTCGATCAGACAGACAGTTTTTCGGCACGGCTCGAAGCAACCGCCCAGGAGACAGCGACGCTGCTTGAGGCCTTGTTGTCTGAGCGCGTGGCGGAGGGTGAAATCGCTCGCCCTGAGCAGCTGATGGCCGCGATGCGCCATGGTGTTCTCAATGGCGGGAAACGGCTGCGTCCGTTTCTGGTGATGGAGACCGCGCGGCTGCTGGGCGCGCCGGAGCTTGCTGCCAGGCGGGTCGCGGCGGCGCTGGAGTGCATTCATTGCTACTCGCTCATTCACGACGATCTGCCGTCGATGGATGATGATGATCTCCGCCGCGGGCAGCCGACGGTTCACATTGCCTTTGACGAGGCGACGGCAATCCTGGCCGGTGACGCGCTGTTGACGCTGGCCTTTGACATTCTGTCGGCGCCGCAGACAGAGCTGCCGGCCGAAGCCAAGCTGGCGTTGATCAATCAGCTCGCCCGGGCAGCGGGCCTCGGCGGCATGGTCGGCGGGCAGGCGCTCGACCTGCAGGCCGAACGGCTGGCGCCGGACGAAGCGGGCATCGTGCAGCTGCAGGCCATGAAAACCGGGGCGCTGCTGCGCTATGCCTGTGCAGCCGGAGCGATTGCCGCCGGTGCCGGTGATGAGGTGTTGTCACGGATGACCAGGTTCGGTGAAATCATCGGACTTGCCTTTCAGCTGGCTGATGACCTGCTTGACGTGACGTCCGATGCGGCGACCCTGGGCAAAGCGGCAGGCAAGGACGCAGGCCGCGGCAAGGGTACACTGGTGTCATTGCACGGCGTCGAGGCAGCGCGGCAAAGGCTGGATGACCTGGTCGCAGAAGCGGCATCACTGCTTGAGCCCTTTGGTGCCAAGGCCGGAACGTTGATCTGCGCCGCGGAATTCATTGCCAGCCGGGACCGGTGACCGGATCGGAGGCACCTTTCCGGTTGCGATGAACAGAAAAGAACACTTTTTCATACGTCTTTATTAACCTAGTCGCGGCAATATCCTGTCAAACGGATGCTGCCATAACCATGACTGAAGTACGTGTAGATCAGGATGAAACCGCTGTAGCGCGCCGATCCGTCATCCTGTTGCGGATCGGATATATAGCGTCGCTGACCGCGATTGCGGTGATTTGCACATTCTTCTTTCTCGGGCAGAACGAACGCAACCGGACGATCCAGCAGATTGGTGTCTTGTCGAAGCATTTCGCGGAAGTCGATCATGCCGTGCGGGCGATCGCCGACCGCAGCAAGCGGCTGGCGCAGACCTATGTCGAGTATCAGGCTTTCGTCGATTCGAGGCTCGATGGTGCAACTCTTGCCGAGAAGCGCGAGATCCGGGAAAACATGCCGCTCGACCCGGACATCATTTCGGCGGTCACCAGCCTGCGGTTCCGGTTCGAAAGGGCGCGGTGGAAGGTCAAGCATCTCAGAGACGAGTGGAGCCAGGCCCCGGCAGACCTGGTTGAAAGTATCCAGTCCCGATCCCGCTACATGACCAATGCCGATCCGTTCATGCACCACATGCGGATGCTGGCAGCCGATCGCCTGGATGCGGCCCGAACGAAAAAGGACATCTATTGGGTCGGCCGCGAGGTTCACGCGCTTTATGAAGAGATCATCCAGCCGACCAACCTGTACGTGCATGAAGAGTTCCGGGACTATCTTGCGCAACTGTCCTTGTCGCAGGGTGAACTGCTGCAGCGCTATATCCTGGCGACAATAGGCCTTCTGGTCGTGTTGGGCCTTGGCGTCTTTGTGCCAATCGATGTCATCATCCGCCAGATGATCAAGCGGCTGCAGAACAAGACCCGCGAGATCGATGCGGCGTTGACCAAAGCCAAGATGGGTGACCGGGCAAAGTCCGAGTTTCTGGCCACCATGAGCCACGAGATCCGCACCCCGATGAACGGGGTTCTGGGGATGGCCGAACTGCTGACCCGGACCGAGCTCGATACACGGCAACGCACCTTTACCGATGTCATTCTCAAATCCGGCAATGCGTTGCTCGAGATCATCAACGACATCCTCGATTTTTCCAAGATCGATGCCGGCCAGATGACGCTCAGCCCCAAGTCGTTCAATCTGGTCGACACAACCGAGGATGTGGCTACGCTGATGTCGTCCCGTGTGGTCGAGAAGGACATCGAGCTGGTTGTCCGCGTCGCGCCGGGTTTGCCTGACAAGCTGATCGGGGACCCGGGACGGATCCGGCAGATCCTGACCAACCTGGTCGGCAATGCCGTCAAGTTTACCGAGCATGGCCATGTCATGGTCGACATCAACTGGAGCAAGGTCGATAAAATTACCGAGGCGGACCGCCTGGCGATAACCTTCGCCGTGCGCGATACGGGCATTGGCATTCCGGCCGAGAAACAGGACGCGATCTTCGAGAAATTCAGCCAGGTCGACGGTTCATCGACCAGGAAGCACGAGGGCACCGGTCTTGGCCTGGCGATCGCTACGCGGCTGGTGGAGCTCATGGGCGGAAAGATCGAGCTCGAAAGCGAAGTCGGTGTCGGCTCCACCTTCAGCTTCACAATCCAGATGGACGTGGACGGAGAAACCAGCGAGGCAGCAGCGGTTGAATCTGACCAGCTGCCAGGCCGCCGGGTTCTGGTCATCGACGACAATGCGGTCAACCGGATGATCCTGACCGAACAAATCCGTGACTGGGGGTTTGACTGCGTCGCGGTGGAAGGTGGTGAAATCGGCCTGGACCTGTTGCGCCATGCCCGGTCGAGCCTCGGGATCGGGATTGACCTGGTGGTGCTCGATTTCCAGATGCCAGGCATGTCCGGCGCCGAAGTTGCCCAGGCAATCCGGTCCGATGTGCTGATTGCCGACACACCGATCCTTGTCCTGTCGTCGGTCGATCAGGCGGACCAGCTGCAGGCGCTCAATCATCTGGACATTTACGCCCAACTGACCAAGCCGGTCCGCACCGCGCAATTGCGCAAGACGGTGGAAGCGGCACTGCGCCGATCCACTCCGGATCCGGAACGGAAAGAGGCGGCCCCCGCAGCAAGCGACGATCCGGCCCCTGTGCAGCAGCCGGCGCCGGCCCAGGAAAGCGCCGGAATCAAGCCAGCTGTGATGATCCGGACAACGCCGCTGGTTCTGGTGGCGGAAGACAACCAGATCAACCAGATCGTGTTCCAGCAAACACTCGACGGTCTGGGGCTGCCGCATAGCCTGGCTGTCAATGGACGCGAAGCGGTCCGCAGTTGGGCCGAGCTCAGGCCGACACTGGTGCTGATGGATGTCTCGATGCCGGAGCTCAATGGATTGGAGGCGACTGCCGAAATCCGTGAGATCGAGGCGCGCGAAGGGCTTGTCCCGACCCCGATCATTGCTGTCACCGCGCATTCGCTGAAGGGCGACGAGGACCGTTGCCTGGCTGCCGGGATGGATGACTATCTTTCCAAGCCGATTTCACCTGAAAAACTCAGCGCGATGATCGACCGGTGGATGCCCAGTGCCCACCGCGATTCAAGAACGGCCTGAGCTCCGCAGCCCGACGCAGCGCCAACGGCGTGGCCGGTGACCTGAAATCACGGGGTCTGCCAGGCGCGGTTCAAGACCAGCGGTGTCAGCTGCCCTGGCCGAAACGCTTTTCGATGTAATCGGCCACCATCGCCTGGAACTCCTCGGCGATCTTCGGGCCGCGCAAGGTCGCGGCTTTCTTGCCATCGATGAAGATCGGGGCTGCCGGGCTTTCGCCGGTGCCTGGCAGCGAAATGCCGATATCTGCGTGCTTGGATTCGCCCGGTCCGTTGACGATGCAGCCCATGACCGCGACCTGCAGGCCTTCGACGCCAGGGTACTTGTCGCGCCAGACCGGCATGTTGCGCCTGAGATCGTCCTCGATGGTGCGGGCCAGCTGCTGGAACACAGTCGAGGTGGTGCGGCCGCATCCGGGGCAGGCCGCAACCACCGGCAGGAACTGCCGGAAGCCCATGACCTGCAGCAATTCCTGGGCGACGATGACCTCGCGGGTGCGGTCGCCGCCGGGCTCCGGGGTCAGCGAGACGCGGATGGTGTCGCCGATGCCGGCCTGCAGGACGATGCCCATGGCGGCGGACGAGGCGACAATGCCCTTCGATCCCATGCCGGCTTCGGTCAGGCCCAGATGCAGGGCATGGTCGGAGCGGCGGGCAAGTTCGGAATAGACCGCGATCAGGTCCTGCACCTGGCTGACCTTGGCGGACAGGATGATGCGGTTGCGGGCCAGCCCGGTCTCCTCGGCGAGCGCCGCCGAGTGCAAGGCCGACTGAATGATGGCTTCGCGGGTGATATCGCGGGCGCTGAGCGGCGAGCCGTTCTCGTGGTTCTCATCCATCAGCCTGGTCAGCAGGACCTGGTCGAGCGAGCCCCAGTTGACCCCGATGCGGACCGGCTTGTCATGGCGGATCGCCATCTCGATGATCTCGATGAACTGCCGGTCCTTCTTGTCCTTGAATCCGACATTGCCCGGATTGATCCGGTATTTCGCCAGCGCTTCGGCACAGGCGGGATGCTCGGCCAGAAGCGTGTGGCCGATATAGTGGAAGTCGCCGACAAGCGGCACGTCGAGGCCGAGCCGCTCCAGCCGCTCGCGGATCTTCGGCACGGCGGCGGCGCTTTCGTTGCGGTCGACGGTGATCCGGACAATCTCCGAACCGGCGTGATGCAGCGCTGCGACCTGGGCGACGGTGGCGTCAATGTCGGCGGTGTCGGTGTTTGTCATCGACTGCACCACGACCGGCGCGCCGCCGCCAACCATGACGCCGCCGACATCCACCGCGACGCTCGAGCGGCGGGGTTGCGGGGCAACGAAGGGGGAAATGGTCATGATGGCCTCGGATTGCAGTCTGCCAAAGGCGGGAGCCTTCTGTGTGGTCACTTCCTAAAACGCGAGCCCGTGAAATGGAAGCGGGATCGCGGATGGTTTGATCAAGATAGTGTGCCGGTGGGGCTTTTTCAGGGGCAGGCTGAGCTGGCTGCCCTTGCCGACAAGGGGATGGAATTCCCGATCGCACGTGGTCTGCGGTTCACCCACATGCAGGTTTGACCGTATGTTTTGATCAGGATCATTGCCGACGGCTGCATTTTCGGCACAAATGACAAATGACTTGTGGGGAGTCGAGGGAGGATTGAATGACTGACAAGACTGCAGGAGTACCCGGGGAGGGCCCGGTTGGTGCGCCGCAAATGCGCAGTGTCTCGGTTGCGGATGTGAAGGCTAGCCTGTCGGACGGGTGGAGCGATTTCAAGGCTTACCCGGGCTTCGGTCTGTTCTTCGGTGGTATCTACATGGTTGGTGGCCTGCTGATCCTGGGGTTCCTCACCAGCATCGGTTCGCCATGGATGATCATCCCGCTGGCCATCGGATTTCCGTTGCTTGGTCCGTTTGTCGCTGTCGGGCTCTATGAGGTGAGCCGCCGGCGCAGAATGGGTGAACCGGTCACGCGCAGCGGGGTGTTGACCCAGGTGTTTCACCAACGGGAACGCCAGCTCGGCTGGATGGCATTCGTGGTGATGTTCATTTTCTGGATCTGGGTCTACCAGGTGCGGCTGCTGTTTGCGCTGTTTTTGGGGTTCAAGTCGTTTTCCAGCTGGGACCGCTTTACCGAGATCGTGCTGTCGACACCAGAAGGCTGGGGCTTTCTCGGAGTCGGAACGATCGTCGGCGCCTTTCTGGCGACAGTGCTTTTTTCGACAACGGTGATAGCCCTGCCAATGCTCGCCGAGCGTGAGGTGGATTTCGTCACGGCGATGATCACCAGCATCGCGACGGTTGTGAAAAATCCGCTGCCAATGCTCGGTTTCGGATTTGTCGTCGGCCTGTGCACGCTGGTGGCGTTGCTGCCGGTGTTTGCCGGGCTGTTGCTGGTGCTGCCGGTGATGGGGCATGCGACCTGGCATCTCTACCGCAGGGCGTCATCGCCCGGGTAAGCCCCGGTCAGGTGCAGGATAGCTGGCGGATGACCGGCTGGCAGAGGTCGGGATTGCCGCCGCAGCAATCCTCGAGCAGGAAGCCGAGAAGGCCGCTGATGCCAGTGTGGTCGGCATGGTAACGGACGTTGCGTCCGTCGCGGACCCGGCGCACCAGGCCGGCCTTGAGCAGGATCCCGAGATTGGTCGACATGGTGTTCTGGCGGACATCGAGGCGCTCGCCGATCTCGCCCGAGGTCATGCCATCGGGACCGGCGCCGACCAGAAGCCGGAACACGGCAAGCCGGGTTTCCTGACTGAGAGCCGAAAAGGCGTCCAATGCGGTTTGTTGGTCCATGTCTGATGGGTATTTGATGCGGCGGATTTGTGCAAGCATGCAGCAAAGGGCGCGAAGAGATCGGCTGTCCTGTTCTGTTCTGTCTTTTTCTGGGCAGGGTGGCTCCTACCGGCCGGAAAGATTGTTCCAGTGGATATCCTCGAGTGTCTGCATGCGGGTCCGGGCGCTGTCGGACTGGGCGCGGGAGACCCGGTCGATCAGCGCTTCGGCCAGCGCCATCAGCGTGACGCTGGAATCCCAGGTCCGGTTGGCGTCGACAACGCAGGGCAGCACAACCCGCGCCGAGCGGGCGATCGGCGACAGCCAAGGATCGGTGATCAGCAGGATACGGGCCTTGCGCTCGACCATGAGTTCACCAAGCCGCACCAGATCCGACTGGTAGCGGCGGATGTCGAACAGCACCGCGACGTCGCCGGGGCGGACATCGAGAAGTTGGTCGCGCCAGGTCGAGGTCTGTCCGTCAAAATGCCTGACATTGGGACGGATGATCCTCAGATGTGCGGCCATGTAGGCGGCGATGCTGTCGGTAAACCGCCCTCCGATGAAATAACAGGCCGACTTGTGATCGGACAGCAGCTCGCAGGCTGCTTCGAATTCGCTTTCGGGGACGGCCTTCAAGGTGGCGTCGAGATTGGCGATTACAGTTGCGAAACTGGCCTTGAGGGCCGGGTTTTCGGTGGCCGGCCCGGAGCTGCGGGCGCGCTCGAGCGGCGACATCAGTTGCGCCTGCACGTCATTGCGCAACACCCGCTGGAAATCCGGGTAGGAGTCAAAGCCGAGCCGCGAAACAAAGCGCAGCACCGTCGGCGCGCTGGTTCCGGCGAGGGCGGCAAGCTCGGCGATCGTCGACAGCCCGATGCTGGGGTAATTGGCGAGAAACGCGTGGGCGATTTTCTTTTCGGCGCCCGGCAGCGTCCCGAGGGCTGCCTGAACCTGTTCCCGTATTGCCATGACTGTCTCGATCCCGTGTCCGATGTGGATGTAATAAAAATTACAGGATTGACAATGATCGGGCAATCCTAATCAATGTTACAAAAGGCAGATATTTCAGACCAGAACTGCCGGGGAACAGATTTCAAGATGCCTGACGACGCGCTGATCGAACCATCAGAAGGGCCCGCCTTTGCAGACCGCCATAGGGACGGGGCAAGCGACTTCGTGCTGGTGTGCGAGCATGCGTCGAAGACCATGCCGAAAGCATTGGGCACCATGGGGCTCGATGCGGCTGCGCTTGAGAGCCACATCGCCTGGGATATCGGCGCGGCCCGGGTGGCGGAAATGTTGTCCGATACCCTGGATGCGCCGCTGATCTCGCAGCGGTTTTCGCGGCTGGCCTATGATTGCAACCGTCCGCCGGAGGCAGCCGGGGCCTATCCCGAGCGCAGCGAGATCTTTGATGTTCCGGGCAATGCCGGTCTCAGCGCCAAGGACCGGGCGCGCCGCGCCACCGCACTTTATTTCCCGTTCCACCAAGCCATCGACCAGCTGATTGATGCGCGGCTGGGGCAGGGACGCAACGTGGCGCTGGTTACCATTCATTCCTTCACGCCGGTCTATTTCGGCCAGCCGCGTGACGGATATCTGGGGATCCTGCATGATGAGGACCGCAGGCTGGCTGATGCGATGCTTGAGGCTGCTGCCGCGGCAAAGCTGGAGAACGTCAGCCGGAATTATCCCTACGGTCCCGAAGACGGGGTGACGCATACGCTCAAGCGGCACGGATTGACCCGGCAAATCCCCAACGTCATGCTTGAAATCCGCAACGATCTCATTTCCGCCGAAGCTGGCCAGCGTGTCTGGGCGGACAGGATTGCAGAGCTTCTCAGGGTTGGACTCGAGCGGCTCAAGTCAGAAGGGGGACGTCTTCATGCATGATTTTGCCGCTCCATTGTACGGGAGAGGATCTGCATGCCGTTCGGGAGGCGTTCGCGCATGAAACTTATCGAGAGCTATATCCGCGCAGTCGATGTCTTCAACCGGCGTGTCGGCCGGTTTGCGATGTATCTGATCTTCGTGCTGATGGGCGTGCTGTTCTGGTCGTCGATCTCGAAATATGCCGGTTCGCCGGCGCTGTGGACGCTTGAAATGGCGCAGTTCATCATGGTCGGCTATTACCTGCTCGGCGGCGCCTATTCGATGCAGATGGGCGATCATGTGCGCATGGACCTGGTCTATGGCGGCTGGTCGCCACGCCGCAAGGCCGCCGTCGATGCCGTCACCGTGCTGTTCCTGATCTTCTATCTGTTCGTGCTGCTTTACGGCGGCATCTCGAGCACCACCTACGCGATCGAATATGGCGAGCGAGCCCATTCGGTCTGGCGGCCGTACATGTGGCCGGTAAAGCTCATTGGCGTTATCGGCATCTCCCTGATGCTGCTGCAAACCATTGCCGAGTTGTTCAGGGACATCCTGTTCCTGCGCGGCGTCAGCGTAAACCATGCAAGTGAGGCGGGCCTTTGAGCTACGAACTTATCGCCCTGTTCATGTTCGCCTCGATGATGGCGCTGCTCCTGACCGGGCAGCGGGTTTTCGGGGTCATCGGTGCCGTCGCGGTGATCGCCGCGCTTCCCCTGTGGGGCACGGGGGGTGTCGAGATCGCCTTCACCCAATCGATCAAGCTGATGAAGTGGTATCCGCTGCTGACGCTGCCGATGTTCATCTTCATGGGTTACATGCTGTCGGAAAGCCGGATCGCGGATGATCTTTATCGGATGTTCCATGTCTGGTTCGGGCCGGTGCCCGGCGGCCTGGCAATCGGCACGATCTTTCTGATGGTGGTGATCTCGGCGATGAACGGCCTGTCGGTGGCCGGCATGGCGATCGGCGCCACCATCGCATTGCCGGAACTGCTCAGGCGCAATTACGACAAGCTGATGATCACCGGGGTGATCCAGGGCGGCTCAAGTCTCGGCATCCTGATCCCGCCCTCGGTGGTTCTGGTGCTTTACGGCATGATAGCCCGGCAGCCGGTGAGCCAGCTGTGGCTTGCCGGGGTGTTCCCCGGGCTGCTGATGGCCGGCATGTTCATCATCTACATCGCGGTGCGCTGCCAGTTGCAGCCGCATCTCGGACCGCCGCTGCCCAAGGAAGAGCGTGACGCGATCACCTGGAAAGAGCGGATCAGCCTGCTCAGGGCCGGCATCCTGCCGTTCATGATCTTCTTCCTGATGAACGGGTTGTTCCTGATGGGCTACACCAGCCTGGTGGAAAGCTCGGCGGTGGGCGCGCTGGCCTCGATGGCAGCCGCGCTGATCAAGGGCCGGCTGACCCGCGAGGTGATGGAAAATGTCATGCGCAAGACGCTCGGCATTTCCTGCATGTTCATGTGGATCATTCTGGCGGCGCTCTGCTTCGGGGCGGTGTTCGACGGCCTTGGCGCGGTGCGGGCGATCGAGAATTTCTTCCTCGGCCAGCTGGGGCTGGAGCCTTGGCATGTGCTGATCCTGATGCAGCTGAGCTTCCTGCTGATGGGGACGTTCTTGGACGACACGGCGATGCTGGTGATCGTGGCGCCGCTTTACGTGCCGCTGGTCAAGATCCTCGGCTTCGATCTTGTCTGGTACGGGGTGCTTTACACCATCACCTGCCAGATCGCCTACATGACGCCGCCTTTCGGCTACAACCTGTTCCTGATGCGCGCCATGGCGCCGCCGGAAATCAAGCTTCGTCATATCTATCTTTCTGTCATTCCTTTCGTCGCGGTCATGCTGCTCACACTGGTGATCGTGATGATGTTCCCGGAGCTGGCCTTGTGGCTGCCGCAGCAGTTCCAGGGCAAACTTCAGGGTTGAAATGAGCACATCAACAGAAGACGAAACCAAAAAGGAGAACAGCATGAGCAATCTCAAGAGGCGTCAATTTCTCACCAAGGCCGGCGTTGCTGCCGGCGCAGCGGCCGGCACCGCACTGGCAGCCCCTCCGGCAATCGCACAGGAGCCGATCCGCTGGCGCATGCAGACCTATGCCGGCGCAACGCTCGGCCAGTACGTGACCCAGCCCTTCGTCGACGCCTTCAACAAGGCGGCCAATGGCGAAATGGTGATCGAGCTGTTTTATGCAGACCAGATCGTGCCGACCGGCGAGCTGTTCCGCGCCATGCAGGCCGGAACCATCGATGCGGTGCACTCGGATGATGATTCGATGGCATCGCCGGTGGAAGTCGGCCTTTTCGGCGGCTACTTCCCGTTTGCCACCCGTTCGATCCTCGACGTGCCGGTGCTGTTCCAGCAGTACGGCCTGGCCGACATCTGGCGCGAAGCCTATTCCGGCACGGGCGTTGTCTGGCTTTCGGCCGCGGGCCAGGATCCGTGCAACTTCAACACCAAGAAGGAAATCAAGAGCGTTGCCGATCTCGACGGCCTCAAGCTCTACACCTTCCCGACGGCAGGCCGCTTCCTGACCCAGTTCGGTGTGGTGCCGGTGTCGATCCCTTACGAGGATGCAGAAGTCGCGGTGCAGACCGGCGAACTCGACGGCATGTCCTGGTCGGGCATCACCGAAGACTACACCGTCGGCTGGGCCAACGTGACCGACTACTTCCTGACCAACAACATCTCGGGCGCGTGGATCGGTTCCTGGTTCGCCAATGAAGACAAGTGGAACGCTCTGCCGGACCACCTCAAGCAGCTCTACATGTCCTGCATGGAAGCCGCTCACACCTTCCGCAACCAGTGGTACTGGGGCGGCGAAGCCAAGCTGCGCGCCACCGGCGACAAGCTGCAGCTGCGCTCGGTTCCGGCCTCGGACTGGAAGCAGGTCGAAGATGCTGCCGTGAAGTTCTGGGATGAAGTGGCCGCGGAAAGCGAAACCAAGGCCAAGGTCATCTCGATCTTCAAGGAATACAACGGCGTGATCAACAAGGCCGGCTTCCCTTACGGCGAAAGCTGAGCCGCGCTTCGTAAAACTCCGCCTCCCGGCTTGTGCCGGGGGGCGGTTTACCGTTACAGCGCCTCATAGAATCGATGCCCCCGAGGGGCGATTACCAGGATAAAATCACATGGCTGGAAACCTTACCTTTGACGAGTTGAAATCTGCCGCCAAGTCCGGCGACATCGACACCGTGCTGGTTTGCTGCGTCGACATGCAGGGACGGTTGATGGGCAAGCGTTTCCATGTCCAGAACTTCATCGATTCGAGCCATGACGAGACCCATTGCTGCAATTACATGCTGGCGACCGACCTCGAAATGGCGACTCCGGACGGCTATGCGACCACCAGCTGGCGCGCGGGCTACGGCGATTACGTGATGAAGCCTGATCTTTCGACCATGCGCCGCGTGCCCTGGCTGGAAGGCACGGCCATGGTGCTGTGCGATCTTCTCGACCACCACAGCCACAAGCCGGTGCCGCAGTCGCCGCGTCAGATATTGAAGACCCAGATCGCCCGGCTCAAGGAGATGGGCTACGAGGCGATGATGGCGACCGAGCTGGAATTCTTCCTGTTCGAACAGAGTTTCCGCGATCTCGCCCGCTCCGGTTACCGCGAGTTGACGCCGATCAGCGCCTACAACGAAGATTACCACATCCTCCAGACCACCAAGGAGGAATCGATCATGCGGCCGGTGCGCAACCATCTGTTCGCTGCCGGCATTCCGATCGAGAATTCCAAGGGCGAGGCCGAGACCGGCCAGGAAGAGCTCAACATCCGCTACGCGGAAGCGCTCGACTGCGCCGACCACCACACCATCGCCAAGCACGCGGTCAAGGAAATCGCCTGGGCCAACGGCCGCTCGGTGACATTCCTGCCGAAGTGGAATGCGGGCAAGGTCGGCTCGTCGTCGCATGTGCACATGTCGCTGTGGAGCGGCAAGACGCCTGCCTTCCGGGACGAGAACGGCGAGCATGGCATGTCCGAGCTGATGCGCCATTTCATGGCCGGTCTGATCGAGTATGCGTCCGACTACACCTGGTTCATGGCGCCCTACGTCAACAGCTACAAGCGCTTCATGAAGGGCACATTCGCGCCCACCCGCACCGTCTGGTCGGTTGACAACCGCACCGCCGGTTTCCGGCTTTGCGGCGAGGGCACGAAGGCGGTTCGGGTCGAGTGCCGCATTGGCGGTTCGGACATGAACCCCTATCTTGCCCAGGCTGCGCTGCTGGCGGCGGGTATCAAGGGAATCGAGCAGAAGCTGGAGCTGGCGCCGCCGACGGGCGGGGACATCTACGAGAATGCCGAAGCCAAGCACATTCCCTCGACACTCAGGGCTTCGACCGAAACCCTGCGCAATTCGAAGATGCTGCGCGAGGCGATGGGCGACGCGGTGGTTGACCACTATGTCCGCTGCGCCGAGTGGGAACAGGAAGAGTTCGACAAGGCGGTGACGGACTGGGAAATCGCCCGTGGTTTCGAGCGCGCCTGACCGAAAAAGAAAACAGACATGAATGATGGCCGGCGCCGCGCATCTGAAGGCCGGGCCGCCAGAAGGAGACCAAGCAATGAGCAGTTTGAAACTGATATCGCCGGTTGACGGGTCGGTCTATGCCGAACGCCCGGTGATGGCACTTGATGCGGCCGAGGCCGCGGTTGCCCGCTCGCGCAAAGCGCAGAAGGATTGGGCCCGGCGGCCGCTCGAAGAGCGCATCGCGCTGGTCCGCGCCGGCGTGAAGCGCCTTAACGAGATGAGCGACGAAGTGGTGCCGGAACTGGCCTGGATGATGGGCCGCCCGGTCCGCTACGGCGGCGAGTTCGGCGGCGTCAACGAGCGCACCAATTACATGGCTGAAATCGCCGCGCGAGCATTGTCGCCGATCGAGATCGAGAATTCGGCCCAGTTCGAGCGCCGCATCGAGCGCGCGCCGCACGGCGTCGTTTTTGTCATCGCGCCCTGGAACTACCCCTACATGACCGCCATCAACACCGTGGTTCCGGCGCTGATCGCCGGCAACACGGTGGTGCTCAAGCACGCCACGCAGACCCTGCTGGTCGGCGAGCGCATGGTCCGCGCCTTCACCGAGGCCGGTTTGCCGGAAGATGTGTTCATCAACCTGTTCCTCGATCACCAGGGCACCGAGAAGCTGATTTCGGCGGGACGTTTCAACTTCATCAATTTCACCGGCTCGGTCGGTGGCGGCAAGGCCATCGAACGCGCTGCAGCCGGGACCTTCACCGGCCTCGGACTGGAGCTCGGCGGCAAGGATCCGGGCTATGTCATGGAAGACGCCGATATCGACTGGGCCGTGGATACGCTGATGGACGGCGCCATGTTCAATGCCGGGCAGTGCTGCTGCGGCATTGAGCGGCTCTACATCGCCCGGCCGCTTTACAATGCCTTTGTCGAGAAGGCTGCCGCCTGGGTATCTTCAGGCCTCAGGCTCGGTAATCCGCTGGAGCAGGAGATCACCATCGGGCCGATGGCCAATGTGCGTTTCGCCCAGGAAGTGCGGTCGCAGACCGCTGAAGCGATCGCCAGCGGCGCGCGCGGCCTGATCGATCCGAAACAGTTCCCGACCGATGATGGCGGTGCCTACCTGATGCCGCAGATCCTGGTCGACGTGAACCACGACATGCGGGTGATGCGCGACGAGAGCTTCGGACCCGTGGTCGGCATCATGCCGGTCGACAGCGACGAGGAAGCGCTTGCGCTGATGAATGACTGCCAGTTCGGCCTCACTGCCTCGCTGTGGACCAATGATGCCGAGCGGGCCGCCCGCATCGGCGACCAGATCGACACCGGCACCGTGTTCATGAACCGGGCCGACTATCTCGATCCGGCGCTGTGCTGGACCGGCTGCAAGGCTACCGGCCGCGGCGGTTCGCTGTCGGAAATCGGCTTCCACAATCTCACCCGTCCAAAATCCTATCACCTGAGAAAGAAATCAGCATGAGCCCGCGCGCCAACTGGTCCTACCCCACCGCAATCCGTTTTGGCGCAGGGCGCATCTCGGAACTCGCAGACGCCTGTGCCGCGGCCGGCATGAAGAAGCCGCTTCTGGTCACCGACCGGGGCCTGGCCTCGCTGCCGATTACCGTGCAGGCGCTCGATCTGCTGGAAGCCGCTGACCTTGGACGGGCCATGTTTGCCGAAGTCGATCCGAACCCGAACGAGAAGAACCTCGAAGCCGGTGTTGCCGCCTTCAAGGCCGGTGGCCATGACGGCGTGATCGCCTTTGGCGGCGGTTCGGGTCTCGATCTCGGCAAGCTGATCGCGTTTCAGGCCGGCCAAAGCCGCCCGGTCTGGGATTTCGAGGATATCGGCGACTGGTGGACCCGCGCCAATGCCGACACCATTGCCCCGATCATTGCCGTGCCGACAACCGCAGGCACCGGCTCGGAGGTTGGTCGCGCCGGGGTGCTGACCAACTCGGTCACCCATGTGAAAAAGATCATCTTCCACCCGAAGCTGCTCCCGGCGGTGACCATTTGTGATCCTGAACTGACCGTCGGCATGCCGAAGATAATCACGATCGGCACCGGCATGGATGCGTTCGCGCATTGCCTGGAAGCCTATTCGTCGCCGTTCTATCATCCTATGAGCCAGGGCATCGCGCTCGAAGGCATGCGCCTGGTCAAGGAAAACCTGCCGCTGGTCGTTGCCGACGGTTCCAACATCGCGGCCCGCGCCGAAATGATGAGTGCCGCGGCGATGGGCGCGGTGGCCTTCCAGAAGGGTCTCGGCGCCATCCATGCGCTGTCGCACCCGGTGGGCGCGGTCTACAACACGCATCACGGCATGACCAATGCGGTGGTGATGCCTCCGGTGCTGGTGATGAACCGCCCGGCGATCGAGGAACGCATTTCCCGCGCCGCCGATTACATGGGAATTGGCGGTGGCTTCGACGGGTTTTATGATTTCGTGCTGAAGCTTCGTGCCGATCTCGGCGTTCCGGACAAACTGGCCGAACTCGGCGTCGGGCGCGACCGGATCGACGAGATGACCGCGATGGCGCTGGAGGATCCCAGTGCCGGCGGAAATCCGGTGACGCTGACGACCGAGAACACCAAGGCGTTGTTCGAGGCCTGCATCTGATCTTCAGTCATCCTCTTGTTATCGATGTAGAATACAGATCGGTCCGTGCTCGCTGCGCGGGCCGTTTTGCTATTCTGAGGGGCAATCTGGTGGCTTCATCTTGCCGCCTGGTTGCAAAGAAAAAATGGCAATACTGCAAGATTTAGCGTTACATTGCTTCGAGGATCATGGTCTTACGGTCGTTCAGTGCTGATTTTCAGCGAAAACAACAGGTCTCGATCCAATGGGGGAAACGATGAACACGAACGCCGTTCTGCAGTTTCTGGAAACCGAGAGAAAAGATCATGAGGACGCAAACGACGTCCGTGAGCGGGTTCGTAACGTCATCAGTGAACTTGGTTTCGACTTTTTTACTCTTGTCCGGCAGCCTGGGCCGGAGAGTGATGCAAGTGATATCATGCTTGCCGGGCAGTGGCCGAAGGGTTGGCCCGAACTCTATGTAAAGCGGAAATATGCCGCGATCGATCCCATTGTCCGGTATCTCGGGCACAGCCAGCGCGGCTATCGCTGGCGTGAGCCGATGGAAGCGTTTCTGGACGACCCGCATCGCAAGCGCATGGACCGGATGATGGTCGATGCGCGCCGTCATGGCCTCGAAGACGGTTATGTTTTCCCCGTTCACGGACGGCGTGGTCTGGTGGGCGTGCTCTCGGTTGCCGGTCGCGCCATTGATCTTTCGGCCTCGCAGATGGCGGTGATGGATGCGTTGGCCAAGAAGGCGTTCTGGGAGCTTCTCGAAGTCCTTGATCCCGCCGCTTATGAACGCATCAGCCGACCGGTCACCATGCCGCTCACGCGCCGCGAAATGGAAACACTGGAATATCTCGGCTACGGCATGACCTCCAACGAGATGGGCGCCACGCTCGGCCTGTCGGCCCACACGGTCGACTGGTACATGAATGGAATTCAGGAAAAACTGCAGGCCAAGAACCGTCATCATGTGGTGGCGATTGCATTCAGGCTCGGCCTCATCTCCTGATTTGCACTGCAGCAAAACAGACGCTAATGATTGAAATCAGGGTTGGTTCCAACCCTGATTTCCTTGCCCAAACCCGGGAGCCTGTCTGTGCCGATTTCCAAGATCCTCGTCGCCAACCGTTCGGAAATTGCCATTCGCGTGTTTCGCGCAGCCAACGAGCTGGGGATGAAAACCGTCGCGATCTGGGCGGAGGAAGACAAGCTCGCGCTGCACCGGTTCAAGGCCGATGAATCCTACCAGGTCGGTCGCGGGCCGCACCTGGCGCGCGATCTCGGACCGATTGAAAGCTACCTGTCGATCGATGAGGTGATCCGGGTGGCCAAGCTGTCGGGCGCCGATGCGATCCATCCTGGCTACGGGCTGTTGTCGGAAAGCCCGGAATTCGCCGATGCCTGCGCCGAAAACGGCATCATCTTCATCGGCCCCAAGCCCGACACCATGCGGCGGCTGGGCAACAAGGTGGCGGCACGCAATCTCGCCATCGAAATCGGTGTTCCGGTGGTGCCGGCCACCGATCCGCTGCCCGACGACATGAATGAAGTGGCGCGGATGGCCGATGAGATCGGCTATCCGATCATGCTGAAAGCCTCCTGGGGTGGAGGCGGCCGCGGCATGCGCGCCATTCGTGATCCGAAAGACCTGGCCCGCGAGGTC
>Ga0189291_100143_pt1 | contig 66343 bp, 59 predicted proteins | sample UW1redminimetaG_FD_130331 | JGI IMG/M metagenome (GOLD analysis project Ga0189291, IMG submission 130331) | Marine microbial communities from the Costa Rica Dome - UW179B-red mini metaG | ecosystem: Environmental > Aquatic > Marine > Oceanic > Photic zone | place: Costa Rica: the Eastern Pacific...
AAAGCCAAAGAACCGACAAAAGAGAGAATTGCGATTACAATAACGATCAATCGATTGTTTAGGGAGGTTTTCAAAAGACTTAAATAAACGGCTTCAGAAGTAGTATAGATCTTATCAAATAACCAAACAAAAGGGGAGAAGATGAACTTCAGAACTTTGGCAAAGAAACCAACAATTGCACGAATAGCTTTAGTTATCGCAGTAGGGATGGTATAGAAAAGAAACAGTCGGAGTTTTCTTAAAAATTTTCCGAAAGAAGTCTTTGGCTCTTTAAGCTCAAGTGGTCTAATCTCTTTCTTTTTGCCACTTAAGGAGGACATCATTGGTATTAAAGTAACGGCAACTACTAAAGAAGCAATCAATGAAAAAGTAACTGTTAACGCCTGATCCCGGAACAGCTGGCCGGCAATACCATCCACAAAAACGAGCGGGAAGAATACGGCAACGGTGGTTAATGTAGAAGCAATTACTGCTGTTCCCACCTCACTTGCTCCGTCTTTCGCTGCTTGCAGGGCATTCTTACCCATATCTTTGTGTCGTGCGATATTTTCAAGCACCACAATGGAGTTATCCACCAGCATACCGATACCAAGAGCAATACCACCTAACGACATAATATTCAGAGTGATATCATTTCCGTACATCAGATTAAAAGTGGCGATAATGGAAACCGGAATTGAAATCGAAATAATTACCGTGCTCCAGAAATTTCTTAAAAAGAAATACAGAACAAGAACTGCCAAAATGCCACCAATAATACCGGCAGTTTTAACTTCATTTACAGCAGAAGAGATAAAAATTGACTGATCATATACTTTTTCCAACTTCATTCCGGAAGGGAGATTTTTACCAATCTGATCAATTCTTTCTTTTACTGACTCAGCAACAGCTACAGTATTAGCATCACCTTCTTTATAAATAGCCACTTCTACAGCTTCTTTCGCATTAAGTCTTGTAATAGCTTCTCTTTCTTTATAACCCTGACGGACATCTGCTACATCTTTTAAAAAAACTGTGTTTCCATTAAGAACAGTGAGTACTGTGTTTCTGATTTGATCTATATTCTTAAACTCATTTAAAGTTCTTACAAGATATTGTTGAGTACCTTCTTCTAAACGTCCGCCGGAAAGATTAATGTTTTCAGCACTCAGTGTTGAGGTAATTGTTTCTATCGGGATGTTTAAATACGCAAGGCGCTCTTGGTCAATATTGACCTGAATCTGTTCTTCAAGTCCACCACTAATTTTAACGGATGCTACACCTTCGGAAGATTCGAGGCTCTTTTTTAAGATCTCATCCGACATTATCCTAAGTTGCTTCAATCTGGCAATGGCTGCGGGGTCGTCTAGATCTTCTTCTTGTTGATCTAAATAGGAAGCCAGATCAACTTTTCTGTCATCCTGTTGTTTATCATTTGAATTCTTAGCATCGTCATAATACAATGCATATCTGATAATTGGATCTAAAGTAGGATCAAAACGAAGAGTAACCGGTTTTTTTGCTTGAAGTGGAAGTTGAATAGCATCCAATTTAGCTATTACATCCAAATTGGCGATATCCATATTGGTTCCCCAGGCAAATTCGAGGACTACATCAGATTGCCCTGCTCGTGAAATAGAACGAACCAGCTTTACGCCTTTAACAACACCAACTGCTTCTTCAATGGGCTTAGAAATCAGGTTTTCAACTTCAATTGGAGCTGCTCCTTCAAATTCTGTACGAATAGTTAAGGTAGGGTAGCTGAGATCAGGAAGCAGGTTCACACTTAATCTTGAAAGTGAAACGATTCCGAATAACAGAATCGCCACAGTAAACATTGAAATGGTAACTTTACGTTTAACAGAGAAATCGATGAGTTTCATATCAGAATCCTTTCTTAGCTGCGAACTACATTAACTTTAGCACTGTCTTTTAAGCTTCCTTGTCCTGTAGTTACAACTACTTCCCCGTCTTCAAGACCTTCTAACACTTCGATGTTCCTTCCGTTTACATATCCTGTTCTAATGATCTTTTTGTAAGCCAGAGAATCTCTCACTACAAATACGCTTTGAGTTTCATCCTCTGACATCACTGCAACTTTCGGAATCATTTTGGTACTTAAGCGTGTGTCATAAACGATTTTAACCCGTCCAAACATACCCGGTTTTAGCTTGCTACTTTTTTCATCAATTATAACAGTCACTTTAAATGTTCCGGTAGCAGGATCAACGATAGGGCTGATTCTTTCTACATGAGCTCGAAATGATTGTCCGGGCAAAGCATCCACTTTTATTTCGGCAGGCTGATTTTTGTTAATCTTAGCCATTTCATGTTCTGGTACATAAAGTATTGCTTGGAGAGGATCGAAATCAGTTACGCGATATATATTCTGATCAGTTCCGATCATGTTTCCTTTTCTGATCAATCTCTCAGAGATTATACCGCTAATTGGAGATTTGATTGAGGTATATTCGTGATTTAATTTTGCAAGTTCGTATGCTGATTTTTGAGCTTCATACTCAAATTGTTTGTTCTGATATTCTTCAACAGATATCGCTTGTTTGTCGTAAAGTTCTTTGCTTCTTTTGAAATCATTATACAGGCGATCCATGTTAGATTTAGCACGTTCAGCTTCAATTCTATACTGTTCGTCCTCAATTTTAGCGATTACTTGTCCGGCTTTAACAAAATCACCTTCTTCCACTAAAACCTCGTTAATAATACCACGGACTTTGGCAACAATAAGAGCTTCTTGTTCTGCTTCCAGAGTTGCAGTATTAGAGTAATAAGCAGAAATATCTCCGCGGGATACGGCGGTTGCTTCAACGGGAATAACTACGATTTCTTCGTTTTCATCATTCTCTCCAATGTTGTTTCCTTCGTTGCTGCAGGCTGATAAGGTGAGAAGTAGTGCAGCAGATAAATAGCCAAGTTGTTTGATTTTCATAATAAAAAAAGCGTTTGAGTTGATTACAAACGCTTAGACGACTCATATAAGAAGATGTTACAGGCGGGTAAATTTTGATTTACGAATGTTGATTTTTTTCAAGCTAAATCATCATTCATAAATCAACAATCTAAACCATATGAAAATATTAGTAATCGAAAAGGGTAGGACAGGAAGCTCAAACCTGAAGGATCTGCAAAGTAATGTGGTAATGAAATTATATATCTGGACATATTCTCACAAGCCCTGGAGGACTTGCTTGGTTAAGTTCTAAATTTCAGAACGAAATCTTTAAACACTGAGAACTTGTATGCCCTAAAAAAACCTATTTATCTTCAGATGAATCCTTCTTTGGAGCTTTTTTAAAAATGATATCACCATAATAAGCTGTCGCTGAACCTTTAGAATTATCCGAATCAGTCATTATTGCTACTCCGGTAATGTTTTTAGGTTCTTCATCAAATGCATCTTTGTAAGTATCATATACATTAGCTGTTGAGGTAATCCATTTTCCTGACTTCTCTCCACCCGATTCTATAGCAACCATGTTCACCCAATTGGTGTACACATTTTCCTGTACAGTTCCGGTATCAGCTACATTAGCCCATACATAGTTCATAGAACGTAATGGGATATCAAAATCGGTGAATGTTTTCATACTTCCGTATTTGATACGCTCTCCTAAAGGAAGATCTTTCCGGCTGTATTCATACGTAATGTAAATGCGAGCAGGATAATCATCGCCGTCCTTTTCAGTCATATCACCTTCCTCAAGAACACCGTCAACTTTCCATTTCCATTCGATTATAGGATATTCTTTTGGATCGATATCAACTTTGTATTTCCATCCCGAAGCAGAATTATTGCTCACGGCTTTAATATGGGGTTCATCCGCATCAGATACTAAAGTATATTCTGTATGATTCTTTTTCGGAAGAGTGAGTTTTTCCCATTTATTGTCTTCTATATTCTTATCATATTCAGCCGGATTAAACTCTGTTACCGGTATTATTATAGTAGATTCCGGATCGGGTTTTTCACTGGATTCTTTTTCTGAACTTTTGTTGCAAGCGAAGGAGAAAAAAATGGCTGTTATAAATAAGTACCCGAAAATTGATTTTACTGGTTTCATAATAATAAATTGTTAGTATTTACAAATTGTTAGGTCCTTTTTAATCAATTTGTTCCAAATTCTATATTAATGAGTGATTACTTACTTTTTCTTTTTGAAAACAATGTTCCCGTAATAGGCGGTAGCTGAACCCTTTGAGTTATCAGAATCAGTCATAATAGCTACTCCGGTAATGTTCTTTGGTTCTTCTTCAAATGCCTCTTTGTAGGAATCATAGACGTTAGCAGTGGAAGTAACCCAGGTTCCTGCTTTATCATTTCCCGATTCGGTAGCTACCATATGTACCCAATTTGTAAACACATTTTCCTGAATGCGACCAACTTTAGCTTTGTTAGCCCATACATAATTCATTGATCGGAGAGGTATGTCAAAACTGGTGAATGTTTTCATGGTTCCATATTTGATTCTTTCGCCAAATGGAAGATCTTTTCTGCTGTATTCATATGTTATATAAATTCTGGCTGCATAGTCATCACCATCTTTTTCGGTCATATCACCTTTTTGAAGAACACCATCAATTTTCCACTGCCATTCGATAATCGGATATTCTTTAGGATCAATATCGATCAGATATTTCCAACCGGAAGCAGAATTATTACTAACAGCCTTGATATGAGGCATATCGCCATCAGTAACTAAAGTATATTCAGTCCAATCTTTTTTAGGAAGGGTGAGTCGCTGCCACTTATTGTTTTCTGCATCTTCATTGAATTCAGCAGGATTAAAACTAGTGATGGGAATAACTAATGAATCCTGAGCAACAGTATATGTGCTGAAGAAGATTATAAGTAATAAAGTTGATATAAATGATCTCATTGAATCTATAATTGATTTAAAATTCTGTTCTATTAGGTACGAACTAAACGATCTAGCGGTTCTACTATCTCTGTAAACATAAGGTAGACAAGGAATGTTCACTTTATATCACGAATGTGTAAAAGAAAAGAAATGTAGAACTTTGGAACAGATGAACGACGAAATATTGAATATTGAACAAGGAATCTCGAATATTGAACGGAAAGGAATAGATGTAAGGCATCAAAGTTTGCACACACGTTGGATATTTTTCAAGATTGATGTCCTTTCTTGCTTATGATCTGATTAAAATCTCGTACATAAGCAAGTATGGGATTTGTCCCTGCGGATTCGTTCATCCATTCGTATTAGAGAATCTACCTACGGAAGACAAGTTCATCGCTTGTTAACCATGACAAGAACAGAAACATTTTGCCAAGAATTGCTCAGGTACACCAGCTAGGACTTTAGTCTGGTGTGTTATATCAAAGCAAATTATTACACCACTTTTCTTTGAACAAACAATCCAGATCTCGAGCATACGCCGTGAGATGACAGCCTTTGTTTAATATGGAGGAAGAGATTTAAAATCCGAGCTTTGAGGGCGATTTTGAGATGTCTCATATTCATTCGACATGACAAATAATGGGAATGGAGTTTTTTTAATAATAATGTGAAATCAACACCCAACAAGGAACAGAGGAACCGAAGAACATCGAACATAGAACGTTCAATTTTAACACCTCTTGTCATTTCGATTAATCATGCGGAAGCATGAGATTGAGAAATCTACAGTTCTCAGATGTTGGTAAGAAATTTTTAGATGTCTCACATCCGTTCGACATGACAGATAGCTTATTTCTTATTATTCTTAGTTCTTCTGTTGGAAGTTCCTCTGTTCTTTACTGTTGCTTGTGATTTGAACGGTTTGTAATTTAGAAGTCAATAGTGTTGGTTTTAGAAACTTGTTTGTTTCTGAATTAAAAGGGAATTCCGTGCCCCGAAGTATTCGGCGAAATCGGAAGCTGTTCCCGCAACTGTAATCCTTTTCGGTTTTTAACAGACCGAAACCGCAGTCTTACCTTTGCCACTGTCTTGATAATTTTTTCAAGATGGGAAGGCGCTGCACAAGGAAAGCCAGGAGACCTGCCTACACGTAATTTTTCATAGCATCTTTCGGGAAAAAAGATCTGTCGAATTTTTCAATTCATGCGGTTTTCTGTATTTATTTTATTTCTGATAGCATTGCTGTCTTCCGGATTAGTAGCTCAGGTTGTATCTGATACTTTGGAGATGAAAGAGATCACAGTGCTTTCTACCCGATATCGAATTCCAATTATTAAGCAACCAAGTCATACGGTAGTAATCGATTCAGCTAAGTTGGCAAATACTCAAGGTCAGTCACTCGGCGAAGTTTTAAGTCGATATTCATCAATTTTTGTACGATCAAATGCTCCGGGAGCTGTTTCAGTTGCTTCATTCAGAGGTTTCGGAGGAGAACAAACACGAGTGCTGTGGGAAGGTATGGCGATCAATCATTCTATGTTGGGAGTTCTGGATCTTTCATTATTGAGATCCGGCTCATTTTCTTCTGTTGAGGTAAGTTCAGGATCAGGAAGTTCGGTTTATGGAAGTGGAATAAGCGGTTCGGTATCCTTGGTTTCCTCAATAAAGTCAAGAGAAGTTACAGCTGGTCAATCTATAGGTTCTAATGCTAATTACATTTCATTTGGAAAACTGGGATTGGAAATTGGAAATTGGGAGTTGGGTTTAAGCGGGTCATTTCAGCAAAACAAAAACAATTACAGATACTACGACCGAAATACTGAACAAGAGGAAAGTAGACGGCACGCCGAGTTTGATAACACTCAGTTTCAAATACAGGCGGGATGGCAAAAAGAAGACAAAAGATACCGATCAAAATTTTGGTATGTAGAATCAGATCATGAAATTCCTGAAAACGTTTTTGTTGGATCGGGAACTGCTCGTCAATATGATGCAGCGTATAGATGGATAAATACATTCAATTTCAGAACCGGAGCTGTTCAGCATGGAATAAAATCATACCTAGCACAAACTGAACTTGATTATTTTGATCCGAATAGGAATATAGTGAGTATAAGCACAGGAAGGGAGTGGAATAATGAATGGTCTTCGAATATATATTTTTCTCCTGGGTTCTCACTTACCAATGTTGCATCAGCTAATTTTACAGAGGTAAACACAAACAACTATAATGAGAAGAAATATAGAACGGTTTTAAGTGAGCAGTTGATGGGGGAGATTTCACCGACTGAATTGTTAGGAGTATTTCCGGCGCTTAGAGTAGATTATTATTCAGATTTTGGAGTTGCTTTAAGTCCGTCGCTGGGGATCAATTATCAAATTATAGATGAGGAAATCTATGTTCATTCGCTGATATCGAGCAATTTTCGCGCACCTACTTTTAATGATCTATACTGGCCGCAAGGTGGTAATGAAAACTTAAAAGCTGAAAGAGCCATTCTATTAGAGGCCGGTATAGGTGTTACGGACAGTTGGAAAGAAATTGGAGATCATGACCTGACTTTTTTCAGAGCAGATATTTCAAACGGTATTAAATGGACACCGGGATCAGGAACTTTTTTCCAGGCTCAAAATTACCTTTCTTTACTGAGTTATGGAGTTGAATGGAAAGCTTCAAAATCATTCGAACTCGATTCTTTTGGCATAAATTATTTCCAATCTACAAGTTATACCAGATCTACCATTGATGAAGCCAGATTTACTGGAGATGCTGCTGTAAATAACCAGCTGCCATATGTACCTAAATGGAAATATTCCGGTTCTTTCTCTATCCAAAAAGGAAATATTTCGACTTCAATTTATGGAAACTGGGTGAGCGAAAGATTTAGTACGGAACAAAATGATCTGCGAAATCCTGAACCTGCATATTTTATAATGAATGCTTCCATTTCTTATTCCAAGCTTTTCAATAAAACTAAAATGGGTTTAAGCATTCAGATAAATAATCTCTTTGATGAAGAATATGAAGTGGTTCGTTTGTATCCGCAACCACTCAGGAATTTCTTAATCACATTAACAATCAAACAAAAAACTAACTAACCTAATTAATCCATTAACAATGAAACAAACTTTACTACATTTATTAGTAGCCTCACTATTACTTACAGTTGCCTGCGATTCAAATAATTCAGACGCGAACTCCAAACTAACGGGAGTGTTCGTTTTGAATGAGGGAAATTTTGGACAAGCCAATGCCAGTATTACTGCTTATAATCCTGGAACAGGAGAAGTTTCTCAAAATCGATATGAGAATGAAAACGGAAGCCCGATAGGTGATATCCTTTATAGTGTTACAGAAATCGGAGATCGATTATATCTGGTAGTAAACAACTCCCACAAAATTGAAGTAGTAGATAAAGAATCATTGACCAAAATCGCGACTATTCGCATTGCTGACGAAGCGAGTCCAAGAGAGTTAGTTCAGGTAAGTACAACTAAAGCTTATGTAACCAATCTTTTTGGAAATTCTGTTTCAGTGATAAATCTGGAAACAAATGAAGAGGTAAATACTATTCCCGTAGGATCAAATCCTGAAGGAATTGTGGTTGTTGGGGAAAGAGCGTACGTAGCAAACAGTGGCTTCGGAAATGGAAATACCATCAGTGTAATTAACATTTCTACTGATGAAGTGGAAAACAACTTAACAGTAGGGGACAATCCTGTTAGCATTTTAAAGCGAGATAATGATCAGCTATGGGTGGTTTGCGTGGGAGCTTTCGGAGACTTCAACGACCCGAATGATGACACTCCCGGAATGATTTATGTAATTAATGGAACTACGTCAGAACTAATAACAAATTTTGAAGTGGGCGGACATCCCAGTGATTTGGTTTTAAATGATAAGGATGACGTAGCTTATTTGATAAATGGTTCGGTGATGAGTATTGATATGAATTCATATGAGGTTTTAAATTCATCTTTTATTAACAGAAGTTTTTACTCAATAGGGTTTTCCACATCTGATGAAACTCAATTTTTATGGGGAAGTGATGCTAAGAATTTTGCACAGGCGGGCATTGCTATTCAGTATGACCTTAACGGTGTAAAGTTAGATAGTTTTCCAACGGGAATTATCCCGGGAGCATTTTATTTTTCTGCCGAATAACATATTTGAGAGCAGGTTATTTTTTATGTTATTGATAGTATTATGAGTAATTATATTAACAATATTGTTTATTAAAATATATTATTTATTAAATTAAAAAATGATAAAATAGATAATTTAAAAATGAATTATATTTGTGAATTGCAATACAAATGTGGATAACTTTTTTATGAGTTTTTAGCATAAAGCTTTCTTTAATATAATTTAGAGAAAGCTTTTTTATTTTAATTTAAAATCAGAGAAGTGAATTTTATAATTTAAGAATCAATATTATTATCCATTATTTTAAGCTGTAAATTCTGTTCAAAGTTAATGTGGATAAGTTTTCTTATTTGTGGAAAAGTAATTGAGATTTAACTTGCTCACTCCACGCCTCACTTATATATTAATTCTCACTTCTAAAGGAGAATTTGACTCCTGGCTTTAGGTTTATCCTGCTCTATCAGCCCGAAGAAAACAGACGATTTTAGCAAAGAAACAACGGAGAAATTATATGAAATTTACGCGCTTCTATACTCAAGAAGATTGGACAACCCCTTATGACTCAATAAAATTTGAATCCCGCACATCTGAGATTAAAAATCCGGATGGCTCACAAGTTTTTCATATGGCGGATGTTCAGGTTCCTAAAAGTTGGTCGCAGGTAGCAACCGATATTATAGCGCAAAAATATTTCCGTAAAGCCGGTGTGCCTGTTAAGCTTAAAAAAGTTTCTGAGAAAGGTGTGCCGAAGTGGCTGCAGCGTTCCGAAGCTGATGAAAAAGCGATGAAAGAAATTGATACTAAAGAACGTTTCACACATGAAGTAGATAGTCGTCAGGTTTTTAGTCGATTGGCGGGTTGTTGGACGTATTGGGGTTGGAAACATGATTACTTCGACTCTGAAGAAGATGCTAAAGTCTTTTATGATGAGCTCTGCTACATGCTTGCAAATCAGATGGCAGCTCCGAATTCTCCGCAGTGGTTCAATACAGGTTTAAATTGGGCATATGGAATTAACGGTCCTGCACAAGGTCATTATTATGTAGATGCGAAGACAGGCAAGCTGACTAAATCAAAAGATTCTTATACACATCCTCAACCACATGCTTGCTTTATTCAGAGTGTTGATGACGACTTGGTGAACGAAGGGGGTATCATGGATCTATGGGTTCGTGAAGCTCGTCTTTTCAAGTATGGTTCAGGAACAGGAAGTAACTTCTCTAATATTCGTGGAGCTAATGAGCCGTTAAGTGGCGGTGGTAAATCATCCGGATTAATGAGCTTCTTGAAAATTGGGGATAGAGCCGCAGGTGCTATCAAGTCTGGTGGAACAACCCGCCGTGCAGCAAAAATGGTTACGCTGGATCTGGATCATCCTGATATTGAAGAGTATATCAACTGGAAAGTTAGAGAAGAGCAAAAAGTTGCGGCTCTTGTTTCAGGCTCAAAGATCACGCAAAAGCATTTAAAAGATATTATCAAGTTGTGCCATACTCCGATTGAGATCGAAGGCAGAACTTTCAACGGTGCAATAAGTCGTGATCCGCTTAAGAACAAAGATCTTGGAAAAGTAATCCGTCAAGCAAAACGAGATCAGGTTCCTTTGAACTATATCGAGCGTGTAATTCAGCTAGCAGCCCAAGGTATTACTGATATCAAGTTTGATGCTTACGATACGGATTGGAATTCGGAAGCATATGCTACTGTAGCAGGACAAAATTCAAACAACTCAGTTCGTGTTCCGAATGCGTTTATGCAAGCAGTTAAAGATGACGGACAGTGGAATCTTGTTTGGAGAGTAGAAAAAGCCAAAGCGAAAAAAGAAGGTCGTGAGCCGGAACCAATGAAGGTTCTGGAAGCAAATGATCTTTGGGATGAAATTGCTTACGCAGCTTGGGCTTCAGCAGATCCCGGAACGCAATATCATGACACGATTAACGAATGGCATACTTGTCCTGAAGACGGCGAGATCAAAGCAAGTAATCCTTGCTCAGAATATATGTTTTTGGACAACACTGCTTGTAATCTGGCTTCATTGAATCTGATGAAGTATTTCAAAGATGAAGCATGCACTACTTTTGATGTGGATTCTATCAGATATGCTTCCAGAATCTGGACAACTGTCCTTGAAATTTCTGTATTGATGGCTCAATTCCCATCCAAAGAAATTGCAGATCTGTCTTATGTATTCAGAACTTTAGGGCTTGGATACGCAAATATCGGCGCGGCGCTAATGGTACAGGGAATTCCTTATGATAGTGATGAAGGAGTGGCAACTGCCGGAGCAATCACCGCTATGATGCATATGCAATCGTATGAAACCAGTGCTGAAATGGCCGGGGAATTAGGCGCTTTTGAAGGATATGAGCGCAACAAAGAACATATGCTCCGTGTGATGAGAAATCACAAACGTGCAGCTTATAATGCAGATCCCGGTGAGTATGAAGATTTAACTGTTAAGCCGATGGGAATTGATGCGAGCATCTGTCCTGATTACCTGTTGAAAGCAGCCAAAGAAAATGCAGACCGCGCAGTAGAACTCGGAGAAAAGAATGGATACAGAAATGCTCAGGTAACAGTTCTTGCACCAACAGGAACAATTGGCTTGGTGATGGATTGCGATACAACCGGAGTTGAGCCTGATTTCGCTTTAGTGAAATTCAAGAAACTTGCTGGTGGTGGATATTTCAAGATCATCAACCAAAGTGTACCTAGAGCATTAAAGACGCTTGGTTATTCTGCTAAAGAATCTAAAGCGATCATTGACCACGCAAAAGGGGCTGGAAGTTTAGATGGATGTCCGCACGTAAATCCTGAAGCTTTAAAAGCGAAAGGATTTACCGATGAAAAATTAGAAGCTGTTGAAGCGGCTCTGCCAAGTAGTTTTGATATCAAGTTTGCTTTCAATCAGTGGACACTAGGCGAGGATTTCTGTAAAGATGTTCTCGAAATTACGGAAGAACAACTAAGTGATGTTACTTTTGATATGTTGCGCCACTTAGGGTTCAGTCGTGAGCAAATCACCGAAGCTAACGATTATGTATGTGGAACAATGACCGTAGAAGGAGCTCCATTTTTGAAAGATGAACATCTTGCCGTTTTCGATTGCGCTAACAAATGTGGTAGAACAGGAACAAGATTTATTTCAGCTCGTGGTCACATAAGAATGATGGCTGCAGCGCAACCTTTTTTATCAGGCGCGATATCTAAAACGATTAACCTTCCAAATGAAGCTACCATCGAAGACATGAAAGATGCCTATATGCTTTCTTGGGAAATGATGTTGAAAGCAAATGCACTATATCGTGATGGTTCAAAATTGAGTCAGCCGTTAAATAGTTTAGCAGATGTATTTGAAGAACTGGAAGATGAGGAAGAATCAGATGCGCCAACAGCAGCTGCACAAGACAAAGTTGTTGAAGTTGCAGAACGAATTATTCATAAATATTTGGCTCGTCGTCAACGACTTCCATTCCGTCGCGAAGGATATACTCAAAAAGTTAAGATCGGTGGACAAAGTGTTTACTTAAGAACAGGTGAGTACGAAAACGGACAGTTGGGTGAAATCTTCATTGATATGCATCGTGAAGGAGCGGCATTCAGAAGTTTACTGAACTGTTTTGCAATTTCGATCTCTCTTGGCTTGCAACATGGTGTTCCATTAGAAGAATTTGTGGATGCATTCGTGTTTACTAAATTTGATCCAAGTGGAATGGTTTCAGGAAATCCTCATGTGAAAATGAGTACTTCTGTAATCGATTATATTTTCCGTGAGCTTGCGGTTTCTTATTTAGGTCGTGAAGACTTAGCACATGTTCCGGCAGATGAAATTTCGACCCGAGATCTTCGCCCAACGCCGGGTGGTGAAGTAGTGGAAACTACCAAGCCTGTTGCTAAAGCTCCCGTTGCTGAACCAAAGCCGGAAAAAGTGGAAGCTGTAGCGCCTCAGGCAAAAGCCAAAAAAGATTCCAGTTATGAAACCGATTACGAAAAAGCAAAACAGCTCGGTTATACCGGTGATGCCTGCCCGGAATGTGGCAGCATGACGATGGTTCGAAATGGTACGTGCATGAAGTGTATCACCTGCGGATCAACTTCGGGTTGTAGTTAATTAACGTTTGCGAAGGACTCAGCGTTAGCAAGCTCTGAAGCAATCTCCTGATAAATGATTTTATTACGGAGATTGCATCGCTAGCGCTCGCAAAAACTTTCTTTCATGGAGAACATAATAAACCCTGACTGGCTGAATGTGGGTTAGGGTTTTATAAAATGGATATAAATATGCTTTTAGAAATATCACTAATAATTTTGTCGATAGTACTTTCGTCATTTATTACGTGGTTTTTTACTAAAAAAGCCAATGAAAGAGAAGATAAAAAGGAGTTAAGAAGTTATTACAAAGAGCTTTTGATTGTCACACAGGATTTAATGTTATCTTTTAATAATTATAGATCCATAATCAATAGTGAAATTTCGAAATTGAACACACGAGAGTTTTCTAAAAGAAATATTACTTCTGCTTACAATGATTTTATGGCAAAATATAAGAGGCTTACCGAAGAAAAATTTAATCTAGATTTGTTGGGTGATGAAATTGTTACACAGAAAGTAAAAGAGTTTGAGCTCCAGCTAATGGTGTTTTTTGGTATGACGAACAATTTATCAAGTAAATCTAATGAATTAGAACCTGATAAAATTAGAGTAGGGCTTGTTAAAATTTCAGATAATGTGAATAATTCACTCGAAGAAGTTTGTAAAACGTTATTAGATTTTAGAAAAAAGTAACATAAATATTATTCAAGATTTTCTAAATCATCCAGGTCTTTATGCCTTCCGGTTGCTTTTTTGTTTCTTTTTAATTCTTTTATTCCAATAAAAATTAGATCAACCCCATCTAAGTTCACCACCTTTTTATTGGGATATGCTTCATCAAAAGATACTCCATCAATGCCCGTAATTATATCTATTCTATAAGGGGGGTAACCAATTTGTATAACTGAATCTTTTTTCAGGAAATCTTTTTCCGATACTTCAAAAGATGAAAGTCCAAATTCATTGAAAACCTGTACTAAATTTTTAGCATTAGTATCTGTAGGCTCCACCCAAAAATCAATATCACCAGTATTTCTTGGATGACCGTAAAGCGAAACGGCATACCCCCCGGTAATTAGATATTTGACTTCATTTTTGTTTAATAATTCTACAAACTCTTTGAAGTCCGGGCTGAATACCGTTAAGTCTGACATATTGTTGTCTTAGAGTTTCAAGCGCTATTAATCTCTCTTGAGGAGTCTTAGATATCCAAAAATTTTTACAATTCGAGGACTCTTTTTTAGTCACTATGGTTACTGTTTTTTCCATATTTGAATATACTTAAAATCAAAGAAAGATTGAATTTTCACGGAAAACATAATAAACCCATACCTACTGAATGTGGATCCGGTTTTTTTATTTACTTTTCTTTGCTTCGTTCTCTTTTATCCTGATTTGAATAATCTTTCGTATTAATTTTTCAGGAAGAGGCTTCTGGGGCGGGAAGTAAAGAGTGCTTCCTGAATGTTTGATGTCAGCTAATTCATCTTTCATTGACTTCACTAACTCAGGATTCATTGTATAAAAACTACAAGCCGTTTTGGTAACTCCAATCCCAACCAACATGTAATGATGCTTAAAACAGGGAATGCCATAACTTATAACTTCTTCTGCTTCAGGAACTTCAGAAAAAATTATATCTCGAAGTTGTTCTAAGTTATTTCTAAACTTTTCAGACTGAAGAAGGATGTATTCTATGGCGTCATGCGGAGCAGGGTTTTTCATCAGTGTAAACTTTCTTCTTAGATCAAATGGTTTGAGAAATTACCTATCTGCTAGAATAATTCCCATCACTTTTTCGGTAATAGTATCACATTTACTGAATCCAAATTCTAAGATTTCCTGATCAATGGATAAATCGAATAAATGGTCTTTGATCATGGTTCGAGCACGGTGCAGACGGACTTTCGTATTAGAAACACTGATCCCCAAACATTCTGAAATTTCCTTGACACTCATGCCTTCCGTTTCCTGCATTATAAACGGTGCCCGATATTTCGGTTTAAGTTCGTCAATGGCTTTTTCCAGGAAAGCAACGGCTTCTTTTTGAATCATTTTTCTTTCAGGATTTAGTTCTTGGATAACATCTGCTTTGGAAGCATTCAGGGTTGAAACAGATTGGGAGTGATCAATTAATTTAAAGTTCTTTTTAAATGCATTAAGCCGTGCAAGTGCTTCATTGATTCCTATTCGTATCAGCCAGGTGGAAAATTCAGCTTCATGATTAAACTGAAATAATTTTTCGAACGCTTTCAGGTAAGTTTCCTGCATAGCATCCTTTACATCCATTTCATTTTTTAAATAGCCTCTGAGTACTCTGAACAGCTTTTGATTATTTCGCCGTACAAGTATTTCATAGAGTGCTTTCTCTCCAAGTAAAACCCGTTCAACGATCTCGTTGTCTGAGAATTTGTAGCTGTTATGATCTTGAATTCTAAGTGTTTTCATAATGTCCTTTTCACATTAGATGGACTTTTAATCAGTTGGTTACAAAAATTTTGTAACCGGAATTCATTTTTACAATCTAAGAAGCAAAGACTATAAACGCTTAACTCAAAACAACACAATTATGAACTCAAATACTACACAAATTCAACTCATTTTAAAATACACTTACGGAATTGTACCCATAGTGGCAGGACTGGATAAGTTCACTAATATACTAACAGACTGGACTCACTATTTGTCTCTTGGTATTATAGAAATACTGCCCTTCGAAGCTTCAACTTTCATGATGATCGTTGGGGTGATAGAGATCATCGCGGGAATTTTGGTCTTTTATAAAGTCAAAGAAGGAGCTTACCTAGTGATGGCATGGTTAGTCGCCATTGCATTATCGTTACTATTTACGTGGCACTATGTGGATGTAGCAGTCAGAGATCTGGTGATGGCAATTGGTGCATTCTCTCTTGCAAAACTTTCAGTGGCAAACTCAGAAATTGTTAATTCCTAAACCAAATAAAGTACATTTCTGATTCGGAGATGTACTTTTAATCAAAATAAGCGTCAATTTCTTTTTTAAGATTTTTCCACTGATCTTTATCTCCTTTAATGGCTCCCCACACTTCTTTGATTTTTGAAGTCCCAAAGCCAATCACTTCATCCGCTCCGATTCGAGGAGGTAGTGAAAGTTCGCCACTGGTTACCACCGCATCAATAATAAAAGGTTTGGTTGATTTCTTTGCCATCAGTACTGCTTCTTCAACATCGCGGGAGTGTTCTACTTTTATACCGTCTCCGCCACAGAGTTTTGCATATTCAGCAAAATCAAAATTGTTAACATGCAGGGCATCAAAGTTAGGGGCTAGACCGTGTTCTTCCATCTCAATTTTTACGAAGCCTAATTCTGAATTATTAAACACAATCAATTTTATGGGCAACTGATATTCAACAGCGGTAATGAAATCGTTGAGTGTCATATTAAAAGCACCATCGCCCAGTAATCCCCATACTTCACGACCAGGAAACTGAGCCTGAGCTCCAACGGCAGCAGGCAATCCGACAGCCATAGATCCATGATTAAATGCTCCGATCATTCTGCGATCGCTGTGAAAAGACATAAAGTTAGAAGCCCAGATGGCTGATTCCCCTGTTTCAATAGCGAAAATGGCATCATCTGAAGCATGATCGCTTATCGACTTAGCAACGATTTGCGGATGAATGGGTTCCATATCTCTGGAAGGATCAGCAGATTCATCCATTAAACCTTTCCACTTATCAAATCCCTTTTGAAGCTTATCTAAAAAATTGCGGTCTTCTTTTACTTCACATTCAGGTTTCAGAAGGGCAAGCGTGGCAGAAATATCACCGTGAATTCCAACATCCACAGAAGTACGACCACCTATATTCTCCGGTCTTATATCAACCTGAATGGTTTTGGTATTTTCGGGCAGAAATTTAGTGTACGGGAAATCAGTGCCCAGCATTAGAAGCACATCGCATTTCATAACGGCGTTGTAGCCGGAAGGATTACCAATAAGTCCGGTAAGTCCTACCACACCTTTGGTATTGTGATCAAAAATATCCGAAGCCCGAAGAGAGTGTGTGATTGGTGCTTTGATCTTGTCCGCAAATTCAAGGACTTGTTCTCTGGCATCACGACAACCTGCTCCGGCAAGAATACCTACTTTTTTTGCCCCATTGATGAGATCAGCAGCGTTTTTAATTTCTTTAGCAGAAGGAACAATAGATGATCCGGATCGAAATACTTTGTGAACAAAATCCTGATTAGCAGCTTTCATTCCTGCAATATCAGCCGGGAGTTCAATACGACAAACACATTTTTCGTTGATGGCGATTCTGATGGCTCGTAAAATAACTCTGGGCGCTTCTTCCGGAGATCGGATTATTGCCTGATATCCACACACATCATCATATACTTTTTTTAGATCTACTTCCTGATGATAATCCGTTCCGATGTGTTCTACAGGAACTTGTCCCGTTAATGCAATGACTGGAGTTCTTTCTTTTTTGGCGTTATAAAGTCCGTTTATGAGATGAAGAGCTCCGGGACCAACTGTTCCGGCACAAACACCAAAATTACCATTCAGTTCCCCCTGTGCAAAGGCAGCAAATGCTCCGTTTCCTTCGTGTTTTACTCGAATCCAGTCGATATTGTCACGCTCGGCAATGGCAGTTACAAAGTGATTTAAAGCGTCGCCCGTGACTCCAAAAATCTGTTTTACGCCTTCTTCTACAAATATATCCAGTAGTTGTTCTGATACGTTCTTTGCCATGCTGAAATTTATTTTGTGAATGTGATCCGAAATGAAATTTTTCGAAAATGTAAACTGTCTCTGGCAAGAGAACCGCTACCTGACTCATATAGTTTCGATTGACAAATCTTAGAAAAGAGAGTAATACTACAGTTTGAATTATTCTAGAAACTGAAAGAACGTGGAATATTTTAATTAGAGTTAAAGAAATTCACCAATTCAGTAGCTACAGTATTGAGTGCTTTATTGACAGCTTCTTGCTCAGTACGTCTAAGAAGATCTTGATCGTTGGAGTCTTGTTTCGTTTTTTCGGATTGAAATTCTTTGGTAGCAATACTTGTAAAGGGTATGATTCCTGTCCTAATGTCCAACAAAACTACTTCTACAGTAGCATAAGCTTTGGATTTTGTAGCTCTAAAAACACGGTATTCCTGATAAATATCACTGTTGATACGATATACTAAAAGTAAAGGAGCTTGTAAACGTACTGCGGCTTCTCTAAGAACCGGGATGGTTGGATTTTTTGGTGTTAATAAAGATGGTAATAATGAAATAGACGCTATAGATTCAGAATCTGAAATTAAATTTTTCAGAGTGTCAACGTATGATTGTTGAAGTTTTAAATATGCTTCTGATCTCCAATATCCATAACCATATTTCGATGAGTTTTGCTCCAGTGAACCTGAAAATTTGATTATCGCTAACTTTGAATTATTAGGAATCTCGATTTTGCTTGAGAGAATGGTATCAATAACAGCTTGAGAAAGTAAAAGTTGATCGGATGGGAAAAGAGATTTTTCCAGAGTGGGTTCGTTACCGTAATAAGAATTTGAGGAGCCATAAGGCATAGTAGAGGTGCAATTCAAGAAGAAAGGAATAGATAAGGCAAAAAGGATCAAATATTTCATGAGATTCAGATAGTTATTTTATGATCACATGATACAGAAAATCAGTAAATAGAAACAATGCTCCGCATAATTTTAAGTGATTTTTTGGATATGCTTTTTGTAATTGGATCTAAGTCAAAGATCAAGAGTTGCATCAAATCTCGAAAACCTGCATACTCTCGTTGATTAACAACGAAGGACAATGACAAAAGAAAAAGACCTTAAAGGCTACTGGAAAAAGAATCTTCAGTACCTAAGTATTTTATTAAGCATTTGGTTTACCGTTTCGTACGGATTTGGGATTTTACTGGCGCCCTGGCTCAATAATTTCAAAATGGGCGGTTTTAAACTAGGGTTTTGGTTTGCTCAACAAGGATCTATCTATGTGTTTGTGGTGCTTATCTTTATCTATGTGTACCTCATGAATCGTTTAGATAAAAAATTCGGTGTAAACGAGGAGGATGCCTAATGGATGTGCAAACGTGGACCTATATTTTAGTCGGAATAACCTTTACTCTTTACATCGGAATTGCAATCTGGTCAAGAGCAGGAACAACCAGTGAGTTTTATGTGGCTGAAGGAGCAGTTAATCCGCTTACCAACGGAATGGCAACGGCTGCAGATTGGATGTCTGCCGCTTCATTTTTATCTATGGCGGGATTGATCTCGTTTATGGGATACGATGGAACGGTTTATTTAATGGGGTGGACAGGTGGTTATGTTCTTTTGGCGTTATTATTGGCTCCTTATTTACGAAAATTCGGAAAATTTACAGTTCCGGACTTTATCGGCGATCGCTATTATTCTAATACTGCCAGAACGGTTGCTGTGATATGTGCTTTGATCGTTTCTTTTACGTACGTAGCCGGACAAATGCGCGGTGTTGGTCTTGTATTCTCAAAATTTCTGGAAGTGGATATTTTTTGGGGAGTAATTATCGGAATGGCAATCGTTTTCTTTTACGCGGTTTTAGGAGGGATGAAGGGAATTACTTACACGCAAGTTGCTCAGTATTGTGTGCTGATTTTTGCGTTCATGGTTCCTGCATTTTTTATTTCGATGCAACTAACCGGAAGTCCGATTCCTCAAATTGGGTTTGGCTCTACCGTAACAGATGGCTCGGGAATGTATTTGCTGGATAAGATTGATCAACTACATACAGAACTCGGTTTTGCTGAATACACTTCCGGTACAAAAAGTATGCAGGATGTATTTTTTATAACGGTGGCTTTAATGGTCGGAACGGCAGGACTTCCACACGTGATCGTTCGATTTTTTACGGTTCCGAAAGTAAAAGACGCCCGAATTTCTGTAGGCTATGCACTAATCTTTATTGCCATTCTTTATACAACAGCTCCGGCTATTGCTGTATTTGCACGAACGAATTTGATCGAAACAGTAAGCAAACAACCTTATGAAGAAATGCCACCATGGTTTGCCACTTGGGAAGAGACTGCATTGCTGAATTGGGTGGATAAAAACGAAGACGGTATTATTAATTATGCTCCCGGAGCAGCGATAGTAGGCGCTCCAAATATTATTCGTGATGGATTAGATATTCGCCGAGGAGTAAATAATCAGGTAATGATTTCTAATGAAGTCACAACAAACGATAATGAATTATATGTGGATCGGGACATTATGGTATTGGCGAATCCTGAAATTGCAGGTCTTCCGGCCTGGGTAGCAGCTTTAGTTGCTGCGGGTGGATTAGCAGCGGCGCTTTCTACTGCCGCAGGACTGTTGCTAGTGATATCAACTTCGGTTTCACATGATCTGATCAAAAAGCAATTCAATAAAGATATTTCTGATAAAGCTGAATTGCGATATGCCAGGATTGCAGCTGCAGTAGCTGTAATAGTAGCCGGATATTTTGGAATCAATCCCCCGGGGTTTGTAGCCCAAGTTGTAGCTATTGCCTTTGGATTAGCTGCAGCCTCATTTTTCCCGGCTATTATTCTGGGAATCTTCTACAAAAAGATGAACAAACAAGGAGCTCTTGCCGGAATGATCGCAGGACTGATATTCACGCTGGCTTATATCATCTATTTCAAGATTGCATTTCCGGAACTGAATATCCCTGAAAACTGGTGGTTTGGTATTTCTCCTGAAGGGATCGGGACTTTTGGGATGATTATTAATCTGATCGTAGCACTGTCAGTTAAATCATTCTACCCAGATCCACCCGAAGATGTTCAGGAAATGGTAGAGGGAATTCGGTATCCGAGGTAGTTTTTCTAATTACTTTTGATAAATCTCCCTTCGAAGGGAGATGATCAAGCCGACGGTTCTCGGCTTGATCTGAGGAATGAGTTTAAGCTCCTGCTTCTATTAATTCTTTGTAGAACTCGAAATGTTTATTTGGCTTAAGTTTATACGATAATCAAAAGACTTATATCTCTTACTTTTGGCTTGACCTCCCGTTCTGCAACGGGACAGGCGCCAGTAACAAAAGGTCAAGACTAAGAATTCTTGGCGGGTTCACGATACTTTCGCTGAATAAATCCAAAGGTCTTCTAACTGTAGAAAAATTTTACTTATTCTGAGCCTGAATGGATTTATCCATCCTACGGATACGCTCAATCATCTGTTCACTGTCCGCTAATAATTCTAAGGTCGATTTAAAAAATCACAACAGAGTTTTTTTTACAGAAAGTTGATTTCTTACGGTTAAGAATTATCTTAATAAAGATGAAATGTTCATCATAAATATATTGGCATACAATCGAAAAATTTTAAGATTTATATATGGGAAGAAGAAGCTCAGGAGATGAAACATGGTATAGGCTCAAGGAATGGACTAAAGGGAGCAAAGAAGCAGAAAGATTAGCTTCTCAAACATTGAGATTCGAAGGCTTTAAGTTCCTAGACCCATCACATCCTCTTGGTGGTCCCGACCAAGGGAAAGACATTATTTGCCATAAAGATGATAAAACTTTTTTGATTGCTGTCTCATTTTCTAAAAATGATCTTAGTTGGTCAAAGTTGAAGAAAAAGTTTACTGACGATTTAAAAAATCTGAAAGAGCAACAAGGATTTATCTTTTTTTCTAATCAGGAGATAAGTGTTACGAAAAGGCAGGAACTCAAGAATATTGATAGCGAAATCGAAATCGATATTTATCATTTGGAAAGGATTTCTCAAGCTTTAAATTCTCCATCTTGCTATGGAGTGAGGCTTGAATTTCTTGATATAGATATGACAAAAGAGGAGCAAATTTCATTTATAAGTACGAGAGACGAAATTTTATTTCAAATAAATGATAGAATTAATGAAGTTATTCAAGAGAATAAAAACAATATTCCAACCGAACAGTTAAGAGATTTTCAAAATATTTTGAATCAAATTTCAGGCTTTTCACATGAATCAATTGCTTCTATTGCTAATCTATCAGGAAGAGGTCATATCTCACGATTACGAGTACCTTTAGACGACTTAAATGAGTTTAAAGTAATTCTAAAATCCATTGCAGGAAGTAATATCCATTCAAGAGGAATTTTTGGGGACCCCATTAGTAGACTTCATGTTCCATTAAGTCAACTAAAAGAGTTTAAAGAAGTACTTACATCAATAGTAGGAGAAGGTGGTATTGATATCCAACAATCTATTGGTTTAAATCAAATAAACATGCTTCAAGTCCCTCTCCAACAATTGAAAGAATACGAAGAAACTTTAGACCGAATAATTGAAAAGAAAGATTTAATATAATTCACTAGCTAAGTTCTATTGATGGAAAAGAGAGAAGTCTTCGTCATCGATTTAAGAAACTTTCTATTTCGTTAACTAAACTATTTACAACTCACATTCAACTTTTTCAACTATGACTCCAATTCTCAGAATTGCCACTGTGATTAGGAGAAAGACCAAGAATATCTCCATCAGTAGTAACTCCAAGACCAATAACACTTCTGTTCACATAGTTGAAGTAGCTGGTAACCTGATTTATCTCCAAAATTTCTCCATCAGAAAAACCAATTTCCTGAAGTTTTACCACATCTTTTTTCACGATATTTGGAAGATCAAGAGTAAGTTTTTGAGAATATTTTGCTCCCTGTAAATATTTATCGTCAAAGAAATTTTCAAGTTGATTGGTTTTTACTGCTTTTAAAAATTGATTCGCTTTGTCCTCATCCTCTAAAAGCCTGGTCAAACCTGCAAAATGATGTTCCACACAGTAGAAACACTGGTTTAAATAACTAACATAAACCCCAAGGGCCTCTAAGTACCATTTCGGTAGTTTATTGGCAGAATTATGAAGCACATTTTTGTATAAAGCCATGTGTCCTGTAAGTGTATGAGGGCGTAAACTGTGGATGCTAAGCACATTATCGATATTGTTGTCAGGACCCTTAACACGGTCATATACTTTTTTTAAACCAGGATTTGCGTCTTCATAGCCAATGGTTTTAATCCAGCTCATTTTGTTTAAGATTGTATTATAGGATTAACTGAACATAAGAAATAAATATGGGGAGTTTGGTTCTTGGATTATAAATTAGGAGATGTTATCTCGTTCAATAGTTCCGTCTGTCTGTCCACAAAAGCTAAACTACGGTTTCATTTTAATCTCCCTTCGAAGGGAGACAATCAAGCCGACGGTTCTCGGCTTGATCCGAGGGATGGTTTTTAGATTTAGCTTCAAATCTATTTACAATCCTCATTCAACTTTTTTACCTACATTCACAGGCATTTTCATTTTATAAACTAACCCGGGGTTCATGAAATCATTTCTTTCAGCTTTTGCTGTATTACTATTCTCCAGCATTACTTTTGCACAAACCAATCCTCAATGGATTCGTTATCAAACCATTTCACCGGATGGTTCAACAATTATTTTTACTTATAAAGGTGATCTGTATTCAGTAGCTACAGCAGGTGGTGATGCCACTCAACTTACTTTTCATGAAGCCCACGATTATATGCCCGTGTGGAGCAAAGATGGGAAGTCCATCGCTTTCGCTTCCGATCGTTACGGCAACTTCGATATTTACACGATGAGTGCAGATGGTGGAGCAGCAAAGAGATTGACTTTTCATTCTAACGACGAAAAACCATTCACTTTTTCAGCAGATGGAAAAAATATTGTGTTCGGTGCTTTACGAATGGATACCAAAGAACATCGTCAGTATCCAACCGGATCTCAGCCTGAATTGTATTCCGTTCCTGTTAATGGTGGACGAGTGGATCAGATCTTTACTGTTCCTGCCGAGTTTGTGCAAGTGAATAAAAGCGGTTCTCAGATGGTATATCACGACAAGAAAGGAGGAGAGAATGAATGGAGAAAGCATCACACTTCTTCCATTACCCGCGATATCTGGACCTACGATACCAAGAGTAAAGCACACAAAATGATTACCGGTTTTGAAGGAGAAGATCGTCAGCCCATTTACAGTGCGGATGAAAAGTCTTTGTATTATTTAAGTGAAGAAAGTGGCAGTTTTAATGTGCATAAGCTCTCATTGGCCAATCCTTCTCAAAATACTCAGCTAACTCAGTTTAAAACACATCCGGTTCGATTTCTAAGCGTGGGAAATGGAACACTTTCTTTCGGATATGATGGTGAGCTTTATACAATGAAAGAAGGAGAGCAGCCTAAGAAGGTGAAAGTGAATATCCGAACTCAAGAGAAGAGTAATTCTGATAAGTTCATCACCATAAACGGCGGGGTTCAGGAAATGGCTGTTCATCCGAAGGGCAAAGAAATTGCTTTTGTAGCTCGCGGAGAAGTATTTGTAACATCAATTGATGGTTCGCTTACAAAACGGGTAACCAATACTCCTGAAACAGAACGATTTATCACATTCTCTCCGGATGGTAAAAGCCTGTTGTATTCCAGCGAAAGAAATGGAAAGTGGAGTATTTACAAATCCGGAAAAGTTAGAGAAGAAGAACCGTTTTTCTTTGCTTCAACCCTATTGAAAGAAGAAGTAGTAATTGAAACTAAAGAAGATAATTATCTGCCGGAATTTTCTCCTGACGGTAAGAAGCTGGCTTATATCGCAGGAAGGAGAACGCTGCGCATTATGGATATGGATTCTAAGAAAACCGTAGATCTTTTAACTCCAAAAGACCTTTTTCATATGAGAGACGGGGACAAATATTTTACTTGGAGTCCGGACAGTAAATGGCTACTGGTAGACTGGAATAAGCTATTGAACAACAGCGAAGTATTGTTGTTATCAGCAGATGGAAAGGAAAGAATTAACCTAACTGAAAGCGGTTATTACGATTATTCTCCAAAGTGGATGAATGATGGCAAACAAATGATTTGGTTCAGTAACCGTGATGGACTAAAAAGTTATGCTACAAGCGGGAACTTCCAATCTGATGTGTATGCCATGTTTTTTGATCAGGATGCCTGGGACAAATTCACCATGAGTAAAGAAGACTATGAGTTGATGCAGGAGATCGAAAAGGCGAATAAGAAGGAAGAGAAATCAGACGAAAAGAAAGAGGACGATAAAAAGGATGAGAAAAAAGAGGAAGTAAAATCTTTGGAATTCGATTGGGATGGAATGAAAGATCGAAAAGCTAAACTGACTATACATTCCAGTAACCTTTCTGATGCTACACTTTCAAAAGATGGGGAGAAGCTTTATTACTTATCCAGATTTGAAGGAAGATACGATCTTTGGGAAACGGAGCTCAGAACCCGTGATACCAAGAAACTGATAAGTTTAAATACCGGTGGTGGTAGTTTGGTTTGGGACAAAGACATGGAAAACCTGTTCCTTTTAAGTAGCGGTAGAATTTCAAAAGTTGATCTTTCTGCTGGAAGCGCCAAAGGAATTTCTATTTCTGGAGAGATGGAATACGATGCTCAAAAAGAACGAGAGAAAATGTTCGAACATGTGTATATCAGAACCAAGAATATTTTTTACGAACCAACTTTTCATGGAAATGATTGGGATATGCTTTACAAAGAATATCAGAAGTACATTCCGCATATTTCAAACGGTTATGAGTTTGCTGAAATGCTCTCGGAAATGTTGGGAGAGCTGAATGTTTCTCATGCCGGAGCCGGTTACAACAGCAGCATAGAAAACGGTGATGCCACTGCTTCTTTAGGAATTTTCTGGGATTATAATCACAAAGTGGATGGAATCAAGATCGCCGAAGTTATTGATGGCGGTCCCCTGGATAAAGAATCTTTGAAAATCGAAGCAGGAATGATCATCCAAAAAATAGATGGGGAAACGGTTTCAGCGAATAAAGACATGGCAAGTTACTTAAACCGTAAATCAGATAAATTCACCTTGCTTGAAGTTACCGATGAAAATGGTAAAAACACGAAGCAAGTAACTGTAAAACCAATTTCTTTGGGATCAGAACGTGGATTGCTGTATGATCGGTTCGTGCGAATGAATGAAAAAGAAGTAGCCGAAAAAAGTAATGGTAAGCTGGGTTATGTTCATATTCCGGGAATGGGCGATGGTCCGTACCGTGATATTTATGAAGATATGCTTGGGAAATATCTGGAAGCGGAAGCAATTATTGTAGATACACGGTTCAATGGCGGTGGTGACTTAGTTGCAGATCTAGCAATGTTCTTTACAGGTGAGGAATTTATCACTTATGCTACAGCTGCAAAAGTAGTAGGAGGGGAACCGACTTCAAGATGGACTAAACCAACGTTAACTATGTTCAATGAAAGTAATTATTCTGACGGACATTGCTACGCTCAGGGTTATACCGATCTTGAAATCGGAATCACTTTAGGAATGCCTGTTCCGGGAACCTGTAGTTTTGCAGGTTGGGAAGGTTTACCAAATGGCGGTTATTGGGGTGTTGTTCCTGTAAGTGCAAAAGATAAAGCTGGTCGTTGGATGGAGAATCTCCAAACAGAGCCGGATGTTAAAGTGAAGAATATGCCGAGTGTTGTGAACTCTGGACGAGATCAGCAACTGGAAAGAGCAATTGAAGAATTAATGAAAGAAATAGAATAAATTTTCAAACTCATTTTAAGCCTCTTTCATAACCGAAAGGGGCTTTTATTTCAGCCACTTTCTAATTACTGACTCTATCTCTGAAAACTGCGAGGGCTCGGGAATATGTTTAGAGTTTTCTAACGTATAGACTTCCCTGAAGTTCTTAAAGAAAGCTTTACATTTCATGATTGAGATTTGAGCAGGAAAGAATACATCGTTATCAGCTACCATCAGGTAAACCGGACTTTCAAAATCCCTGACTTCCTCTTTTTTGAGAAGAGGAGGTCTACGAAAATCCATGTTTACGCCCGTTAAAGTATTTTTTTGAAAGGAGAGTGAATAATCATCAGTTTTATTATAGAAGCTATTCATAAAGGATTTAAGATCAGATTCTTTTTTAGTAATCATAAACTTGATAAGTGGCATGGTGAGTTTTTTTGTTGATTCCAGAAAAGACCCGTTTCCGAAACCCGCAGGAACTACAAAAATGGCTTTAGAGGCTTTTTTGGGATAGAAAGTAATTAGCTTTTGTAGTAAGAATCCGCCATATGAAGCTCCAATAACCGGCACGCTTTGTAAGTTTAATTGATCAAAAGTTTCTGAAAGCCAGCGACCATACTCATCATTCTGAAGATTTAATCTGGTTTCAGAGCTTTTTGTAGTTTGCCCAATGGTGTCTATCGCATAAATCAAATAGTGCTTTGCCAAACCTTTTACTGATTCTAAAGCAACTGGTGCTCCTGCATTAATACCATGTAGAATAACCAGAGGTGGATTAGAAGGGTTACCAGCTTTCACAACATGTGTTTTTCCTGCAAAAGTATCTATAAATAGATCTTCATAATTTATTTCCAATGACTCCATTTTAGAGTCGTAAAGCTTCATTAGATTTTCTTTTGCTTCAGCGGTTTTATAAAGAGATTTTGTTTTCAATGGAGTAAATTTTCTGAGAAGTTAAATAAATTTAGAATAATTAGTCCAAATGACCTAATTTATTTTATGGATACAAAACTAAAAATAAAACAAGCGGCACTAAAGCTATTCAATCAACATGGATTGATGAACGTGACATTGAGAGATGTGGCAGCGGATGTTTCTAGAAGCTATGGGAATATTACTTACCATTTTAAGAATAAAGAAATGGTTATAGAATCTATTTACAATGATATGATTCAAGAGTTATCACTTATTAATAAAGATATCATGGAAAGTGATGAGCCGCTGTTTACTAAGATAATTACGGCGCCTAATCATACTTTTGATATAACAATGAATTATTTGTTCTTCTATGTTGATTACGTTGAAATACGAAGAAACTTCATGAAAGTATTCAAAAAAATAGACGCTAATAACAAATCTAGGATGGAGTCGTGGAAGCATAGTTTGATCGAACTTCAGAGACAGAATTATATCCGTTCAGAACTAGATGAAAGTGATCTATTCTATTTGATGGAGTTAAGCGGAGCAATGAGAACATTCTTTTTCCTAAAATTATCAAAAGAAGAACTAGGACAGAGAGATCTTAAAAATAAATATGTCGAATACACAAATAAGCTGTTTTATCCATACTTAACAGAACGAGGAAGAAGAGAATATAAAGAGATTAAATAGCTTCTTAACACTTTTGTTACAGCTTTTCTAAAGCTTCTTTTGCACGTTCGAATTCAGGATTTACTGCTAATGATCTTTGATAATAAGTTTTTGCCAGTTCTACATTATTTTTGAGTTCATAGATCATTCCTATTCTGTAATTAGCATGATCGAGATAGCGTTGATCTCCTACCACAGCCTGTTCAATATATATTTCAAAGAAGCTGATTGATTTATCGAGATCAAACTCTCCAAGCAACCCTGCAAGGCCCAAATGGAAGTATCCAAGGTAATAGGTTGAATCCATATCAATAGCTTTTCTAAAATAATCGGCTGATTTTTGGTATTCTTCCAGTCTTCTATAGCTTAATCCAGTTTTAGCCAAAGGAGCCAGCGAATCTGGGTATTGTTCTATTGCACTTAGAAAGATCTTATTTGCTTCCTCATAATTTTCTTTATCTGAATAGAAATCCCCTTTATAAATGAGGTATTTGAAAGGGTCATGGGGTTTTATTCCTTCAATAACTTGAAGAGCTTTATTTGTATTTCCTCCTACAATTCCCGGAGAATAGAGGTAATAATCGGAAAGTTCTTTATGGGCTTTGATGAGTTTAGGATCGAGTTCAATTGCTTTTATGTATTGATCACGACCTTTTTTTGCATAGGAAATTTTTTTAAAGATGGAAATTTCTCCAACCATTTGAATTAAGGTATATCCATATAAAAAATGAAGTTCCGCATCATCAGGATAAGTCTTTAAGTTCTTCTCAAGGGTTTTCTTTGCATCATTAAATTCTGAATTATCAATCAATGCCTGAACTTCTTCATATAGTACCTTTTGTTGACTTGATATATTCGAGGTCAGGAATAGAAAACAAGATACGGTGGTTAATAAGATCTTGTAGCTCATTGTTTTACCTCAGACTTTTCAATCGAAATAAATGTAATTACAAACGAAAAGAGCTGGATATAAAGAACAATAATCCCAATTTGATCGGTAGTTCCATTTTGCTCTCCAAACCGGAATAAGAAGAAAGTTAGCGGGAGAGTTAGAAGAGTGTAAAAGAGTTCTTTCTTGCTTTTATCGCTTAACGCAGGGAAGGATAAGTTTCGAGTCTTATTTCGAGCTACCCAGGCTATACTAAGCACAAGTAATAACAATTGTTCAGCCGGACCAATGATGTAGTAAGGAAGTACGATACCAAATGTATCTCCGCTTATTGTGTAATCAGTTCCCAAACCTAGTGCAATAGTGACTTGCCATAAACTGAAAATGGAAACCCACCCTATTAAAAGAATTTTTGTCAGGTAATCAGGTCGCCGAATAAGTAAATACATAAGCACAGAAAAGAACAGAGCCAGTAAGAGAATAATTACAAAGTGACCATCAGTTCCACTGCCGTAAATATGAACTTTACGTGCTTCTCCCCAAGCAACAGTATTAATTGTATTTGCCCATCGAAATGGTTCACCATCCATAAAAGCCCTCAGAGCAACTCTGTAAATCCATGAGTAAACGAATATGAAATAGAAAATGATAATCGTGTGAAGTTTATCAGTCTTCCATAGAATCTTTAATGATTGTAGTTCTTTTTTCATTAAGGTCTCCGGTTAATTTCGATTTGGGAGACTATAGGCAATGAAAAAGAAGGAGTTTCGGAGAGATGTCCAAATAGTTATGAATAACTAAATGATGTGACGAATAGCAAGAACAATCAATACTCAGTTGTAAATTTTTTCCAATGTTCCTGAAAATCAGATATGTAGCTCCGTGATACTTTTATAGGTTCATCTAGGTGGGCTATTGTCAAACTCAATCCTTGACTGTTTCCCTTCACATTTTTCACGTTGACCAGATTTACGATATGGGATCGATGAATTCTGATAAAAGGCAATTCAAGTTCCTTTTCGAAATTAGAAAGAGTGTTTCTCAGTAACTTCTTTTTCAAAGTATCATTTTCAACATACTGTATGGAAACGTAATTCTCATCGCTGGTTAATGCAAGTACATCAGCTAAAGGAACACGAAGCTGTTCAGGATTCTTCTCATTCGAAGTGAATAGAATTTCCTGATTTCCGGATCTTACAGATCTTGAATAATAGAGGTACACTAAAAAAATCGATGAAGGGATGATCGCAATAGAAAACACTCTGTATAAAACTATTCCGTAATCGGGAAGAGTAAATGCAGAAAAACCCATCCAGTAATTCTTACAAAAGTAAATGCCGGTAGTGATCACAAAAAGCATGATACTGTACCAAAATAACCACGCAAGTTTTGATTGTCCCAATCGTGTGTTGATGAATAATGGAAGCAAATACAACTCCATCAAAATATACAAACCACTGGCGGTGACGGCATAACTGAGAGTACGAATGATACCCATAAACTGAAATCCGTGGATTACCTCACCAAATGGTTGTAAGAGGAACAAAGTGAGAAAGCAAGCCAAAAATATCAAAGCACCCATTCTGAAGACAGAACTCTGTTTTGAAATTTTTAGCGGTATGGAAAATGATTTACTCATTAAGCAAAACTATAATAAAAATACTTTCTCTTTTTTTGACACTTTTGTAATTCTTAGTATATCTGTTTCGACTAACTTACAAAAGTACTTTTAATATAAACCATACTATTGCAGAAATCTGTGAGTGAACAAGAATTCGTTCAAAAGGTGACGGAATCCCAGGGGATTGTGCATAAGGTATGCGGAATGTATTGTGATAATGAAGAAGACAAAAAAGATCTTTTTCAGGAGATATTGATCCAGCTCTGGAAATCATATCCGAGTTTCAGAGGAGATTCAAAGTTTTCATCCTGGATGTACAGAGTAAGTTTGAACGTAGCAATTTCGAATCTGAGGAAATCCAAAACAAAAAAAGAAGATTCTACTTTGCCTGAATCTTTCGACAGTATTTCCAAAGAAAGTGATGAGCAAAGCCTGAGTTTAGAAAAAGGATTGCTACGTGATGCAATAGAACAACTCAACGAAATTGAAAAAGGGATCATGGTGCTGTACCTGGAAGAAAAACCAAACGATGAAATTGACGAGATCATGGGGATTACTCAAAATCACGTTCGGGTAAAAATGACACGAATAAGAACGAAACTTAAAGAAACTCTTAATCCGGGTTGATATGGAATTAGAAGAACTTAAAATTTTATGGAAGGAAGAAGCCGAGAAAGAAGTTTCGGCTCACAAAGTAAATGTGGACGAAATCCGTGGAGTAATTACACGAAAATCTCAAAGTACCATTGCCGCTGTTAAGAAAACCATGAAAATGAAAGTTGTGGTTACGGGTCTTACCAGTATTATTTGTCTGGCAACCGTATTTTTTGGATTAACTGATTCGCTGAGTGAGAGTCTGGGAAAGTTCATGAATGCAACTCAAATGGCGATTATGTATTCCATTCTGGGGGTTTCTCTTGGGACCATTTCCGTCTTTAATTTTTTCAATCATATTCGTATCACAGATTTCGAACGATCTGTTCTGCCAACCAAAGAAACCATTCAACATGTTGCAAAAATCATTAAAGGAGCAATGAGTTTGGGAACTTATTCTGACTTGATAGTAAGTCCATTCATTTTTGCCTTCGTGGGTTATGCATATTTCTATAGGGAAGAAGTTTTTCAATTTGATATCAGAGTGCTGTATGTACTGCTTGTTTATGCCGGTGGACTCGCGTTCAGTTATTTCACGAACAAATACGCCATGCAAAAACGTTTTGGCAATGATTTAGACCGGCTTAAAGGATACTTAAAAGAATTGGAATTATGAGTAGTGTTAATCAAAACATAGAATCAAAGAAAATTTACTTAAGTGATTTAAAAGTAAGAGGTGCAACCTGGAATCTCTATTGGATTAACTTTTTACTTTTTTTCGTCTTAAAAATTTGGTTCAGACCATGGGTTCGTGAGCAAGAAGGATTTGAGTTTTTAAAAATCTTCGCTAATTCATTCCCGAATTTTGTGGAAGCTTATCTCGGAACTTTCACTATTGCCTCTCTTATGCTATTGGGGAAAATTCTGGATTATTCATGGTTTAAGAACTTAAGCAATAGAGTGATTTATCTTGCTTCCACAATGCTTGCAGCAATTTTTGTCATTACACAAGAAATGAAAATTCATAACCTGGGTGGGGAAAACATCTATGACTTTAATGATGTAGTTGCTTCTGTGATAGGCCTAATCTTCATATTTGTGATGCTGAATCTATACGGCGTCAAGCTTATCAAGAAATAAAGTTCAGCATTCTGAATTCCGGAGTTTTCCTTATCAGCAGTAATTAAAACAAAATTAAGAAATGAAAAATCACATAGTTAAATTCTCAGCATTGGTAGTTATACTGTTTCTAAATGCTTGCAAAACTGATAAATCGAACACGAAAGAGAATGATTCTTCAGCCATAGAAAGTTCTTATTTTGGTCAAAACCCTCCTGGTTTAATACCAAAAGTTTTCGCTCCTGATATAGTTTCGATCAATGGAAGGTATGAAAGCTCTATTTCCTTTTCTCCAGACCTAAAAGAGCTATACCTTGATGCTAAGTATGAAGGCGAAGCATCTCAAATCTATTTTTCTAAATTTGTTGATGGTACCTGGACACCCATTAGAAGAGCAAGTTTTACTAGAGGAAATAAAATGGAGGAAATGCACCCTTTTGTGAGCCCTGATGGTAAACGGATTTATTTTACCGCATTTGACTCTACTTTTTCAGATGAAAGAATATGGTATGTCAACCGTTTAGAGGATTCATGGGGTGATGCTATTAAACTGAACTCTCCGGTAAATGATGATAAAGTTTTTTTCGCGAATCATACAAAGAACGGTGGTCTGTATTACTTCGACTTATCAAAATTTGAAACCTATTACGCTCTTTATAAAAATGGTGAATTTGTAGAACCTCAAGCAGCTGAGATTGAAATAGGGCATCATGCTTTTATCTCGCCAAATGGTGATTATTTATTAGTGACCGATCGGAGCAATCAAGAAGAAAACAGAAGGGATAATGATATATATGTCTATTTCAGGAATGAAGATGGAACATGGTCAAAACCTATGAATCTTGGACCTAAAATAAACACCAAATTTTCTGAAAAAACACCGACAATAACTCCAGATGGCGAGTATTTATTTTTTGGCAGGGATGAAAGAGATATAGAACCAGGACTATCAAATATTCATTGGGTGAGCACAACTGTTATTGAAAACCTAAGACCAAAACAACAGGGGCAATGAAAAATCATTTAATTAAATTCTCAGTACTGGTATCTATCATATTTTTAAGTGCTTGCAATACAGAGAAGTCAAACACAAAAGAGGATGATTCTTTAAACGAAGAAAACTTTTATTTGGGACAAGAACCGCCTGGTTTAATACCGAAAGTTTTCGCTTCTGATATAGTTTCAATCAATGGAAGGAATGCATCGGCTATTTCGTTTTCTCCTGATTTAGATGAAATGTATTTTTCAGCTCATGAAAAAGATGAAGAAACATCATCTATCTATTTCTCAAAACTTAAAGGTAAAAAATGGACTCCCGTTAAAAGAGCAAATTTTACCAATGGGGGGGGAAATGAGGAATTATATCCATCCGTTAGTCTTATTGGCGAAAGGATTTATTTCACAGCTTTTGATTCTATTTTTTCGGATGAGAAAATTTGGTACGTAAACCGATTAGAGGATTCTTGGAGTGATGCAATACAACTTGATTCGCCTATTAATAATGACTTAGTTTTTTATATAAATCAAGCTAAGAACGGAGATCTTTTTTACACAAGTATTTCAAAAGGGAAAATGTATTATGCACCCAACAAAAACGGTGAATTTCCCGAAGTACAGGAAATTGAAATTGAATATGGTCATCATGGGTTTATTTCTCCATCTCAAGAGTATTTGCTGGTATATACTCGAAACAAAGAAAATAAAGACCACGATATTTATGTCTGCTTCAAGGAAAACGACGGGACATGGGCAAACCCAATTCCTCTTGGAAATGAAGTAAATTCTAGTTTTAACGAATCGGGTCCGAGTATTACGCCAGATGGCAAATACTTGTTTTTTAACAGATCCAATGAAGATGAGTCATCAAACATTTATTGGGTGAGTACGGATGTTATAGAAAACCTAAGGCCCCAACAATAGAATAATTCTAGCCACCAAGATGTATGGATTAGCTTCGGTGAAAAATAATTTCCCGATCTGTAATTCTGTTGCTTTTTGTTTCGACTAACCGAGTAAACAAGTCCAACATAAAAGCAAAATGATGAAAGAGTTAAAAAGATACGACAGAATAATTATGATAAGCCTAATTCCAATTTATTTGGGATTAATGCAAGCCATAGAAAGATTTAACGGAACAGTATGGGGAGAAATACTTCAGGTTTTGTCAGTGATAGGATACGTAGTATTGGCTTGGGCAGTTTTTAAAAGAGCGTCGGTAAAAAGGTCGATCAAAAATAAGGCCGGTGCGGCATTAATGGTTGGTTTTTTGTTTGCTTTGGGAACGGGAGTTGATGCCCAATCTGCGAACTACGAAAAGCAAGTTCAGGCTCTTGAACTTAGTTTCGAAAATAAAAATATCGAAGCACTCAAAGAGTATATAAGTTCTGAGTTAGCGTTTGGTCCCATTCCTGTTCAAAACACACCGGTTATCCTGACCAATATCGTAAATAACTTCCCAAAGTTGCTTGAACTAACCATCAAGGAAACTGGTGAAAAAGAAGTATTGGTCTATTACAACTTTGAAGGAATGGAAGAGGCAGAGTCTAAGATCCTTTTTGATGAGTCCGGTAAGATCACAAAGATGGAATATTTTGAAGAGATCATCATACAGCAGATCAGAGCTCAACAAGCATTACAAAATAGTGTTCAGCAACCAAAGCCGGGTGAACTAGGGGAGAAGTACCAGCCAAAAAGTGTTGAATTCAAATCTAAAGATGGACTATTGGTTTCAGGAAACCTTTACGAAATTGATTCAAACAAACCGGTAATTCTTTTACTTCATCAAGCCAACTATAATAAACATGAGTATGCAGATATTGCCCCAAAGTTAAATGAGATGGGGTACAATGTTCTTGCTATTGATCAAAGATCCGGCGGTCCTTTTGCAGGAAAAACCAACGAAACTTTTGAGAGAGCTACTAAAAGAGGAGATACTGAAATTTCATTTGTAGATGCACAGCAGGATATTGAATCAGCGATTAACTACCTGTATTCAAAATACAACACAAAAGTTACGATCTGGGGAAGTTCGTATTCATCAGCGTTAGCTATTTTTGAAGGAGCAGAAAATGAATATGTAAATGGAATTATCTCTTTCAGTCCCGGTAACTATTTTGGAGATGCCAGACCAAAGCTGCAATCGGTATTCGAAAAAATAGATAAACCATTTTTAGTCACTTCATCTAAAGCAGAAGCAGTTGAACTTTCTAAGGAATTGGAAGGTATAGATTTAAAGAAGAACCAATCACAGTTTATTCCGGAAAGTGATGGCTTTCATGGATCGAGAGCCGTTTGGGAAGGACAACAAGGAGCAGAAGAATACTGGCAGTCCATTACAGAGTTCTTGAACAAATTATACAATTAGATAGAAGAAGATCATGAATCAAGAGCAAGCTTTGAATCAAACAGACAATAAGAAAAGAATAATGTGGATTGGGTTAATACTGATGATCGTCGGAACGGTATCTTTCAGCGATCATGAGAAAGTGGGGGATGTACTCACATTGATTGGAGCGCTAGTGATTTTAGGAAGTTGTATTTGGTCACGATCAACAAGAAATGAATGACCATTATTCGGAAAGAAGAGCTCTAAGAAACTCTGAAGATTCTGTTTTTATTTATCGCCTTTCAAAGGTATTCCTTTTATCTTTTGTCGTAATCTAAAAACATCTACGACTTGAGAATCCTCACCACAGCACTTTTTGTGCTGCTTACTTTATTACTTGTACCCGAATACCTCGCAGGACAGTTTTATCCTGCCAAGACATACTCTACAACAGACGGAATGCCTTCAAATTCTGTCTTTTCTATTACCCAGGCAGAAAATAAAGTGATGTGGTTTATTACCTCAAAAGGTGTTGCAACCTATGATGCAACCGAATGGTATTTATTTCCTGATTCGTTGGCATTACCATTTACAGAACATTCCTATATACAAAAAGACGAATTAGATAGAATTTGGGTAGCAGGCTACAACAAAGAAGGATTTACTATTCAGTTTTATACAAATAATGAATGGAAAGAAGTCAAAACTCCTGAATCCTGGCCAACCGGCAGGGCTGTTTTTTCATTCAGAAAGGTAAATGGAGAAATTTTTCTTGGCTTAAAAAATCAAGTCTATCATTTAAACAAAGAGCGCTCTGATTGGGAGACTACTGAATTATCTGTAGGTAATAGAAAAGCGATAATCAATGACTTGGTTGATATAAACGGAGAGCTTTATATAACTACTAAAGAGGGAATTTTTGTCTTTAAAGGAGATGAAATAATTTATAGTGAATTGAATGAATTCGATCTGAGAGATAAGAATATTCTTACCATCAATAAACATGAGAAATCGTTTTATTTGTTGGGATTGAATTGGACAGGGAAAATAAACGGAGATAATTACGATCTCATCTCGGATGAACTGGGAATATTTTCAGAGTCGCCTTACAAGAAGTATAGCTTAGAAATAGATGCCAGAGGAAAAATCTATTACAGTAGCTTCAATGTTGCTTCATTTGTAGACGAAGAAACAGGGATATGGAAGCCTCTCAAGGTTTTGGCAAGACAGCAAAACGTGCTAAGCAATCAGATTTTTGTGGACGCAGAAAACAATTATTGGGTAGGTGATAACCGGGGGTTGTTCAAATTCAATTTGTTGAGATTCAGAAACTTCAACAGCATTACTAATCTGGTTGAAGACGAAGTAAGCAGTATTCTTGAAACCGATGATGGTCGTGTTGTGCTTGCAAATCCCAGAGCCTTAAACTTTTACAAAAATGATGAAATCACTTCTGTCGATTTAAGGGATAAGTACCCAAATTTTGTAACAAGAATTTTAGATATGGAACAGATCGGCGATGGGAGAATATTTCTGGCATTATCCCGTGGTGGATTGATAAGTTTCATGGATGGAAAGATCAGACAATACGATTCTGAAATTTTGAATAACTTAGTTACTTCACTGAGTGTTTTTAATGGAGATTTGCTCGTAGCAGATTTTAACTCCGTGTATAAAGTTAAGGATGGAAAATTTGAGCTTTTTGGTAATTTTGATGGTATTCGAAATATAGTTGATGTTGAAAAAGATAAGCTGGCTGTTCTTACGTATGAAGGAGTGTATATAACTGATGGAATAGAAACTCAAAAATATGAAGGTGAAGAAAAATCTTTAAATAATGTATATGATATTGAATTCTGGAATGGTGAGTATATAATTGCTACAAAAACAGGTTTAGGCGTACTAAAAGATGATGAAATCATTAAATACGATCTCATAGAGCTCGACAGAACCTCGACGTATTCTTTGATGCGTGATTCAAATAATTTTCTTTGGGTAGGTACTAACGATGGAGTATTTAGAACTGATGGAAAGGAAGTTATGCAATTCAACAAAGGGAATGGGTTAATTGGGAACGAGATTAACAGAAACGCATTAATAGAAGATTCAAGTGGAGATATTTGGATTGGTACAGATGCGGGAGTATCAATATTTGACCAGAGCGAAGAGATTATTACTGACTATGAGCCAAGTATTGAGCTTAAAGAATTCAAAACTCTTGATGGAACCAAGCTGACAAATGATTCTGAAAAATCAATCAGCTACAGTGAAAACAGTGTCGAACTGAAATTCAGAACCGTTTCATTTTTAAACGAAGATGAAATGTCGTTTCAATATAAACTGGAAGGCTTCGAAGAAAACTGGAATCCATCTTCAGATATATCAGGCAATCCGATCCGGTACACAAATTTAAACCCCGGAAATTATACCCTTTGGGTTAAAGGCAGAGTTGAATCAGAAAGTTGGAGTGAGGATTATGGGGTTAATTTTATTGTAAGAAAGCCTTTTTATCAGGAAGCCTGGTTTGTTCTTTTAACTGTGTTCATCCTTATTGCAATTGGTTATTCTATTTACAGATTGAGAATTCTTTATCTTATTAAGCAGCGAGAGACATTAAGAAGGGTGGTTAGCAGAAGAACGGAAGAGATAGATATGCAAAACAGAAATTTAAAAGGAGCATATAAAGATCTTGAACAAGCCCATGATAAATTGGTTCAGACCGAAAAAATGGCTGCCTTAGGAGTTTTAACGGCGGGTATTGCTCATGAAATAAATAATCCTCTTAATTATATAAAATCCGGTAAAGAAATCTTAAAAATGATTACGGAACAAGAAAATTCTGAGATTGTAATTAAAGATAAAGAAACTTTTGAAACGGTTTTAGATGGTATTGATCTGGGAGTGGATAAGATTATGAACATCACAAAAAGTCTGGGGGCATTTACAACTACTTCTGATAAACTGGACAATCACATCTATTTGAATAAAGTCCTGGATGATACACTCACAATTCTGGATCATGATCTTAAGAACAGAATCAATGTTGTAAGAGAATATGCCGATAAGGAAGTATATGTAACCGGTAACGAAGGTAAGTTATATCAGGTTTTTTCTAATCTGATAACCAATTCCATACATGCGATCGAAGGCTCCGGAGAGATTACAATTTCAACACTGAAACCGAAGAACAGGTTTTTATATCCATAGCTGATTCAGGAAGCGGGATATCGGAAGAAGTGATAAACAAAATTTTTGATCCGTTTTTCACCACTAAAGAACAAGGCAAGGGCACAGGATTGGGATTGTCCATCGTTTATAATATAATAAAAGACCTGAATGGTGATATTGAAATTGATTCAACGGTAGGTAAAGGAACTACAGTGACAATTAAACTGAATAAAGAGATACAGAAAAGCTAGATGTCAGATTTAAAGAAAGTACTTTATGTGGACGATGAAGTAATGAACCTGTTTTTATTCGAAAACTTATTAGCCGGAAAATTCGAGATCCTTACGGCAAAAAGTCCCGAGTTGGGATTGGAGATTTTAAAAAATGACAATACCATCGATATTGTTATTTCTGATATGAAGATGCCGGTAATGAACGGACTTCAATTTATTGAAAAAGCTCAGGAGTTTTATAAAAAATGCCCGTATTTGATTCTCTCCGGTTACCATAAAATCTCGGAAATTGAAGAAGCGCTGGAATCCGGAATGATTCGTGGTTACCTGCAAAAGCCCTTCGAAGTTGACCAGATCACAGCTACCATCCATAAAGAGATTGAGGCGTTTGAGGAGTAGTAAATTGGCATTATTTGGGTTCTAGGGCTTTGCTAATCCAGTAAAAGATGAATAAATAGTAGCCGAGACCAACTCTATTATTCTTAAAACAAATAAATTGTCCACCCGTTAAAATTGTGTTACATTGTAAAACATTCAACATAATTCTACTGTTATGGACACAACGCTCACTATTCGAATTGACAAAGAACTGGAAGCACTTCTTGAAGAATCCTCCAAAAGATCCGGTCGGTCCAAAAGTGAATTAGTTCGCCAGGCTTTAAAACGTCAATTGGCGGTCGAGTCATTTCAACAATTACGGAAAGAACTTTTACCCTATGGGGAAGCCCAGGGATGGCTCACCGATGAAGACGTCTTTCGTGAAGTTTCATGAAACTGTTCTGTATTAATTTAAAGGATTTACGGTGCACTTCGGAAAAGAACCGCCTGTTTTGCTCCTACAAAGAAACAGGGGTATAAATGAAAATTTTTGCCGACACCAATGTTTTAGTAAGTGCTTTTACGGCCAGAGGATTATGTGCTGATCTTCTTGAAGTAATTCTTTCTGATCATCAGTTAATGACAGGGGAGTTTGTTCTGCAGGAGCTAGAGCGTGTACTTATTACAAAGCTTAAAGTGCCTGATGATAAAGTAAAGGATACCATTCGATTTCTTGAAAAGTATCATGTTGAACCCATTCCTGAAGCTCCTTCTGATGTAAAAGTGAGAGATGAAGATGATCGTTGGGTATTGGAATCCGCTTTAAGAGCAAAGGCTGATATTTTAGTTACCGGAGATAAAGATCTGTTGGTACTTTCAAAAGATATCACTTCAATCAAGATCATTTCACCGCGTGGATTTTGGGAGATTATGAAAAAGTGAAGCAGCTATAACAAAGGCACTTTGTTAATCTTATGTAAGAAACTCCTTGTTTCTTTGAGATTTAAAATTATCTTAGGTGGATGATTTTATGCGAACAATTGAAACTGTACTAGTTCGGGAATAATATGCTAGGCATAAATTAATTCATAAAGAATGACAACAGCTAATTGCCAATTTTGTGGGACTTTCAAGAATGGTGTACTTGTTCTATGTTCTAATTGTCAAAAAGTATCTCTTGATGATGAGAAAGTTGGGAATGTACTTACTTTAATTAAGGCTTAGATGAAATCTTTTTACCAATACGGAATCTTTGGTCACATGTAGATAATAAAAGTTATCATCTTTATCCTTCCAGTTTATAATTGGTTTCCAAAGTCGGTATTGAGTGTTAATTGAAAATAAATAACTATCTAAATAGGTTTGATAATTTTCATCAAATATTTGGACTCTGATATCTAATACACTTGTACTGTCTGGTTTGTTGTTAGTGACTAAGTCACTCCATTCCGACCTGAATTGTATTATTCTCCCATCTGATAAAACAAAAATCCCTTCATCTGCACTGTTGACTCTTCCTCGATAAGGTTCAAGTTGGTCAAAATAGGTACGAGTTATTCCTGGAACTTTACGCTTTGTGGCTTCATTAAATTCTGCCTCCGTATAAACAGAAAAAGTATTAAAAGATGGTTTAGAACCTTCGAACATAACTATATCCCATTCATTCTTATTTTTGGTAAGCTTATAAAAATTGCCAGTGTATAAACGCGGAGAATAAATGATCTCAGGTTTTTTACTTTTATTTTGTAGCACAAAAGTACCAGGTGTCTCAATAAAATTGACCCATGCAAATTTCTCCTGAAGTCCCTTCAGCTCAGAATAAGGGAAAAATTCAGCTCGTTTCGTTTCTAGATTGGATGTATGAACGTAAAAAAAGTTGCGTTGCAACATGGGAGTAGTCAAAGCTGTAACCCTGTTCGGGTCTTGATATAAGCTCAGTAGGTCTCCATTTATCAGATATTCAACATCATTAGGATAAAACTGCCAGTTTGAAATATCGATTTTTTTTGAAAGTACCTCTTCACCATTAGGAGTAATAATTGTGTATCGAATATTCCCTTTATCAACAATAAAAAAATTTCCTTCTGGAGTAAGTTCAAATGTGTTTATATCATGGAATTCCCCAGGCCCACGCCCACACCTTCCTATCGTATCTAAAAAGGTTCCGTTTGTGTCAAATTTCTTAATTTTTAGCGTTGCTCTGTCAGCTATATAAATATTTCCAAGTGAGTCAGTTAATATTCCTATAGGATCCCCTAATTGATATTGATCAGGTTGGCTTTCAGAACCAATCGTAAGATTTACTTCGAAGTCAACCAAAGGAGTTCTTTTAATAGAATTCTCTTCCGGTTTCTTATTGGAGGAACAGGATAGCAAAGCAGGGAAAAAAAATAGTACCAGAATAACCTTCTTAAGATTAGCTATTCTGGTATAGAGGTAGAATGTTTGATTAATCATATAAATTTGGAATAGTAATAATGTGTATTGATTAATCAATCACAACCGTAAGGTATTACAGAACATATGCTGTCATAGTCCAAGCCAAGCTTATCCTCAACTTCTTTAGGTATAAATATAGTCTTATTATTGTTTTTTGCAATTAACACAATGATTAGAGAAAAAATTTAACGCTGGGTCGTAAACCTAGCCGCTAATTGGTTACATTAATTTCTTTTAGTACATTAATAGTACTTTAAAAAACTTTATATGCACTTATATGAATATTTCTATTTCCAGCGGTATTGAACCCCTTTCTGAGTTTCGCAAAAAATCCGCGGACTTTGTAAAGCGTCTAAAAAAAGATAAAAATCCCATTGTTTTAACCCAGCACGGTAAAAGTGCTGCAGTGCTGATGGATGTCTCGGAATATGAACGCATTGCCAAAAAGATGGAGATGCTGGAAGATCTGCTCGAGGCAAAACAACAAGTAGAGCAAGGCAATACTTTTACCACACAAGAGGCTAAGGACCGAATCGATAAACATCTTTCTAAATGGAAGTAATTTTCACGGAACGGTTTTTGAGTCGGGTAGAAGAGTTCACGGATTATATTGCTTTAGATCACGTTCCAACTGCAATAAAATGGGCTGAGGATGTATTCAAACATTGTGAACAGCTAAGCATTCAGCCGGAAAGTGGGAGAATGGTTCCTGAATTCAACCGACCGGAAATAAAGGAATTGATTCATGGAAATTACCGATTGATTTATGAACTCAGATCTAACCGAATTGATATGCTTACAATCTGGCATACACGTTAATCTTTACCGGAAAAACCTTAACCCCTTTTCGAAGTTCCTCCTCGTGTTGTTTAAATACTTCCGAAGCTCAACCAAATCCCCAACCAAAAACCAAACATTCCATCTTCATTATTCCGTTAATCACTGTATCTTTGAGGGTAATCAAACATACAGAACGTGAACATACGCTTAGCACAACTTAATCCCACTATTGGTGACCTTTCCGGCAACAAAAATCTGATGCTGGAATCCATCCAAAAAGCCAAAGAAGATGAGGTAGATCTTTTGGTGTTACCCGAACTCATTGTTTGTGGGTATCCGCCTCAGGATTTGTTAGAACGGGAAATATTCCGGGAAATGTGCTATGAGATAAACGAAGAAATTATCGCTTCTTCAGAAGGTCTGGCACTGATTTTTGGTTCCATTACTCAGAATCATGGATTGGGAAGAAAGGTTTTCAACTCAGCAATTGTCGCACAACATGGGAAGGAAATAGGCAGGGTTCACAAAGCATTATTACCGACCTATGATGTATTTGATGATCTGCGATATTTTGAGCCGGGCAATGAATTTGAACCTATCGAGATAAATGGCATTCCTTTTGGCATCACGGTTTGTGAAGACATCTGGTTTAATGATAACGAGATCAATTATCACACCTATAAAGTGAACCCGGCGGAAGTACTTGCAAAAAAAGGAGCACAGGCAATCATCAATGTGTCAGCTTCTCCGTTTACCAAAACCAAACCCATCAGCAGAGTGGGTATGCTTCAGAAACATGCCGATGAATTGGATCTTCCGCTATTTTATGTGAATCAGGTGGGAGCGAATACCGAACTAATTTTTGACGGAGATTCCTTAGCACTCAACAAAGACGGAGAGATAAAGAGCAGAGCCAAACGATTCGCCACTACCTTTATTGATGTTGCTTTTGATCCGGTTACAAAAGAAGTAGAAGCGATTGGAAATACATCTAGTAGATTAGATGTGCCGGAGCGAATTGAAAGTATGTTTAACGGATTAGTGCTAGGCACCAGAGATTATCTGAGCAAATCCAAAGCTGCAAAAAAAGTGATTCTGGGATTGAGTGGCGGCATTGATTCGGCATTGGTAGCAGTAATTGCCAAAGAAGCTTTGGGTGCTGAAAACGTAATAGCAGTGACCATGCCCTCGGAATTTTCATCCAAAGGAAGTGTGTCAGATTCGGAAACGCTGGCAAATAATCTGGGAATCAAGCTGCATGAAATTGCCATAAAAACCATTTATGATTCATATCTGGATCAGTTAAAACCTATGTTCGAAGGAACCGAGTTTAATGTTGCAGAAGAAAATCTGCAAAGTAGAACACGTGGCGATTTGTTGATGGCAATGGCCAACAAATTCGGGTACATGCTTTTGAATACCGGAAATAAATCAGAAACGGCAGTTGGGTATTGCACGTTGTACGGCGATATGGCGGGGGGACTCGGTGTAATTTCTGATCTGTATAAAACCGAAGTCTACGAAATGTGTCGCTGGTTAAATGAGAGTTATTACCGGAAAGAAGTGGTTCCGAATTCCATTATTGAGAAAGAACCAAGTGCCGAATTACGACCCGATCAAAAAGATTCAGATTCTTTACCGGATTACGGAACATTGGATACTATTTTGGAATACTATCTGGAGCATCAGCTTTCCAGAGAAGAGATCATTTCGAAAGGATTTGATGAAGAATTGATTGACCGGATTTTGAAACTGGTTGATATCAACGAACATAAAAGATATCAGGCTGCGCCCGGTTTAAAAATGTCTGCAAAAGCTTTTGGAGTTGGGCGAAGATGGCCCGTTGTTCAAGGATGGACAGGCGAAGAGAAAAAAATAAATAAACCTATTTCTGTTAAACAATAACCTTGCTTTTTCTTGGTTGACAAGCGGGGATAAAAAATGCCTTTTTTCAATTATTAAGGCATTAATTTAGTACTTTTAGCAAGATTAAAACTACAGACAAGTATGCACAAATTTTTTAAGATCAGTTTATGTGGTGCTCTTCTTTTAAGCACTGCATCAATTTTTGCACAAGACTCTACAATTATACGAACCGAAAAGATGCCCTTGCGGCTTTTACCGGTTACGAACCCTCTACTTGATAAGGTTATAGAACAGGAGCCTACTCACAACCCCGTTGTTGTAGAGCTGGATTCATTCCAAAAAGATATTCTGAGAAGAATTACGGATATATATCAATTACATGTGCTCAGTTTGGAATCCCAGCTCAGTGATAATCCCATTGAAGCAGAAACACATATCAATGATGCCGTTAATGCTTCTCAATCATTATTGGATGATTATCCCGAGTTGAAATCTGATCGTCGGTTCGTTGAACTTTCAAGAGCTGTAGTTTCTGAGTACCGGCAGTTTTATGGTATATCTGAATCCGCAAATGATGCTCAAGGTGAAATTTTTGCTATTCAAGAAGAACTTTTTGCAGACGACGATGCTTATTTGGATGAAGATTTTGACTTTCCTAAAGATGTAATGCTCACCAAAACAGATGTGCCTCTAATCCAAAATAGATACGTTACAAATAGTTTGGTGTACTATACACTTAAACGTCCTGAAGTAATGGAGAAATGGCTACAAAGATCGGAAACGTACATGCCGATGATCCAAAAGATATTTAAAGAAGAGAAGGTGCCATCAGAGTTAGCTTATCTGGCATTTATTGAAAGTGGGTTAAATCCTTCAGCCCAAAGCTGGGCATCAGCTGTTGGAATGTGGCAATTTATTGCAGCTACAGGTAGAGTTTATGGCTTAGAAGTAAATTGGTGGGTTGATGAGCGTCGCGATCCTGAAAAAGCGACCCGAGCTGCTGCACGTCACTTGAATGATCTTTATGAGATTTGGGGAGATTGGCATCTGGCCATGGCAAACTACAATATTAGCCCAAGAGGATTAAATCGAGCAATAAGAAGAGCAGGTGGAAAAAAAGATTACTGGGAAGCATATCCTTATTTACCGAGAGAAACCAGAGGTTATGTTCCCGGCTTTATTGCCACTGCAATGATCGGGCTTAATCCGGAAGAATTTGGCTTTCAAAGAAAATATGAAGGAGATCCTTATAATTATGAAGTGGTTGAAGTTGAGGGATTAATGCCACTGGATGCACTTGCGAAAGCAACAGGGATTTCTACTGAAGAGCTTAAAGATTACAATACCGAACTTTTGAGATGGGCTACTCCTCCCGGGAACAAGTACCCGCTCAAAATCCCTGTGGGTAAAAAGGAAGAGTTTCTGATAGCGTACAAAGAAATTCCTAAAGACAATCGCGCACAGGATATGGCAGTTCACACTGTTAGAAGCGGTGAATCAGTTGGGTTAATTGCTCAAAAATATGGCACTACAGTTAGAGGGATCTATGCGAGTAATGATAATCTTTCTAATGTAATTCATCCCGGACAAAAATTGGTTATCCCGTTGCCTGCCGGAAGTGCCGGGAAAATATCTGCAAATCGACCTACTAATATTACGAATACAAGTCGATCAAGATCGAGCTCTTCGAATCGTTCAAGCGCACCTTCCAATTCAACAAAGTTGATATATAAGGTTAAAACAGGTGATACAATTGGTCATATTGCTGAATGGTATGACATTAGAGCATTCGAAATTAGAGCGTGGAATGGAATCGGAAATACAATTAGAGTTGGACAAAATCTAACTGTATATGTGCCTTCTAAGAACTCTAGCCATTATGAAAAAGTTAATTCTATGAGCTACGGTCAAAAACAGGAATTGGAGAGAAAGCAAAAGAGAGGTGAAAATATATTGCTCGCTTCTGCTTCCACTAGTTCAAATGGATTCAAAACATACAGAGTTCAAAGGAATGATACTCTTGGAGAAATCGCACAAAGCTTCGGAGTTAGTGTTTCTTCAATAAGGAATTTAAACGGTATTTCAGGGTCAACTATTGTTGTAGGTCAAGTATTGAAAATAAGCAAGCAGTAAATTATAGACCAATGAAAAAAATACCATTTTTAATAGGATTGGGAGTTTTGATTCTCAGTTCTTTCTCTGCCAGAGCTCAACAGAATGATATATACTTTTTGCTAAAAAAGAATTTTTCGATTTTTAGTGAGTCTTATCAAAATGTTGCTCTGGATTATGTAGATGAAATTGATCCGGAAATTTTAATGAGAACCGGACTAAAAGCGATGTTTGAAACGCTCGATCCTTACACCGTTATCTACAATGAATCCCAAAATGAACAGGCAGAAATTCTATCTAGAGGGAATTACGCTGGAATCGGTATTGAAGCGGGTTACAGACAAGGAGAAGTTGTAATTGTAGCACCAACTGAAGGAGGTCCTGCAGACAGAAGCGGATTAAAGGCCGGAGATGTAATTGTTGCAGTGGACGGTATTTCTACAGAAAATTTACAACCCGAAGAAGTACAAACATTGACGGTTGGAGAAGTAGGTTCTGAAGTTACAATTAGTATTAAGCGATATGGAGTTGAAAAAGCATTAGACTTTGAACTTACTCGCGAAAGAATTGAAGTTACCAACGTTTCACATTCAGCCTTAATAGGCGACAATAAAAATACGGGATACATCAAGCTCAGCCAGTTTGGATCGCGCTCTGCTGACGAAATAAGAACCACGCTCATAGAGTTACAAGGGAAATCAGAATTAAATGGGTTAGTACTGGATCTGAGAGATAATCCTGGCGGTATATTACAGGAAGCAGTTGCAATAATAGATAAGTTTGTTGAACCGGGTTTAATGGTTGTTGAAAACAGAGGTAGAATTGCAGAATACAATCAAACTTTTTCTACAGAAGAACCTGTGTTTTTTGACAAACCTGTGGTTGTTTTGGTGAATGGGGGAAGTGCGAGTGCTTCAGAAGTGGTTTCAGGAGCATTACAAGATCTTGATAGAGCTGTTATACTTGGTGAGCAAAGTTTCGGCAAGGGTTTGGTTCAAATCGTTAAGCCTTTGCCTTATAATACATCTATGAAAATAACAATAGCTCGATATTACATACCTAGTGGTAGAAGTATTCAATCTATTGATTATACACACGAAGACAGAAATTCAGGTGTTGTAAGACGAGAAGAGTCTTCAAAAGTATTTAAAACGAAAAATGGCAGAACTGTAAATGAAGGCAGGGGTATTGAGCCTGATCTTGTAGTGGAAATTGATCAACCAAGCTTACTTGAGATATCATTGTTGCAGAAAGGTGTTTTGTTTGATTTCGCTACTCAATATTATTCCAAGAACGAGAATAATGAATTTTCTGAACCTCCAAGTGATATTTTTGATAATTTTGTTCAATACATAAAAGAAATTGAGTTTGATTTCAGCAATGAGACCGAAGATTATTTAGATGTTATCGAAAATGATCTGCAAGGAGTTGAAGGCGCTATGTCTAAGATTAATGATCTGAGAGCTCTTGTTGAGGCTCAAAAAGATATAGAACTTAGAAAAAGTAAAGAGTTTATTGAAAAAACTATTTGGCTGGAATTAATTGCAAGAAAAGGCGGGCAGAGCGCAAAAACAAACGCTTCACTAGGTAAAGATATACAATTGAATGCAGCGATTGAACTAATCAATAATCCAGAACAAACGAAATCTCTGCTTAAAGGCGATAACTGATGCCGAATAAAGCAGATCTTCATATCCATACAACTTGTTCTGATGGTCAGCTTTCTCCGGAAGAAGTGATCGAACTGGCGGTTGATAAAAAACTAACATCAGTTTCAATTACAGATCATGATACTTTTGAAGCTTATCATATTGCAAAACCATTTGCAGATGAGTTTGGGATCGATTTGATTCCAGGAGTTGAAGTTACTACAGTATATAATGGAAGAGAATCGCACATTCTTGCTTACTACTTTGATACCGAAACAAACTATTTTGCTGAATTTTTATCACGACAAAAGAATTCTAGAATTGATCGGATAAAAAACATTGTTCAAACTTTGCAATCTAGGAAAATAGATGTTACTTACAATGAAGTTTGGGCAGAAGCAGCCGGGGCAAACTTGGGAAGACCGCACATCGCAAAAGTACTTATTAGTAAAGGATATGTGTTAGGTTTTAAAGAAGCTTTTGATTTATACCTTAGCAATGATAAACTTGGCGAAATTGAGAATAGCTACCCGGATTCGGAAGAAGCAATTCAAATGATAAAGAATGTAGGCGGAGCTGCTGTATTGGCTCATCCGGGGAGCTTGTATTCGAGCGAGGAAGTACTGGAATTTATAGAATTTGGAATAGATGGAATCGAATGTATACACCCGAGTCATAACTGGAGAAGGCAACAATATTATTCAGAATTATGCGAAAGCAGGTCGCTTCTAAAAACTGGAGGAAGTGATTATCACGGATCACTTGAAATCGGTCATAGTAATGTAGGTGTTATTACAATTTCAGATAAAAATGTTCAATCAATGAAAAGAATGACCGATCAAAGAAAGAAAACTATTTTAATAAAGGACTAAAATGGGTATCAGATATATTGAAGGGAACACAAAACCCGAAAATGCAAAAATTGGAATTGTGGTTTCAAGGTGGAACTCCTCCATCACTGAAAAGATGTTAAATGGAGCTCTTAAAGTATTAAAAGGCAATGGAGTGATTGATGAAAACATTGTCGTAACGAAATGCCCCGGTTCTTTTGAGCTTCCATTGGCAGTCCAAAGCCTAATGCAAACTAAAAAACTTGATGGGATAATTGCACTTGGTGTTGTAATTAGAGGAGGTACTCCACATTTCGAATATGTTTGTGATGCTGTAACCCAAGGTATTTTAGAAGTAAATTTAAAGTTTGGTAAACCCGTTTCTTTCGGGGTATTAACAACAGATGATGTAAAACAAGCGCTAGATCGTGTAGGCGATGAAGGAAACAAAGGCGGAGAAGCTGCGTTGGCATTATTGGAAATGATTTCACTTCAACAAAATCTTAATGATTGATTGGATTTCTTACCTTGATATATGGCGATTATTAGCCTATTTTTTAAGGCTTGAAAATCAGCTATAAATTGTGAAAAAACTCACTCTAACAAATACAGACCAAACCAAAGAAGATCAGGAAAAGCAACTGGCACTTAAAAAAGCCGGTGAAATTCCTGAGCATATTGCTATTATAATGGATGGCAACGGCAGATGGGCTAGAAGTAAAGGTAGTTTTCGTTTACATGGTCATAAAGTTGGAGTGGACTCCGTTAGAGATATCACGGAATCTTGTGCTCAATTGGGCGTTAAATATTTAACGTTATATGCTTTTTCAACCGAAAATTGGGGCAGACCTTCGGCCGAAGTAAGAGGATTGATGAGATTATTGGTTTCATCCCTTAGAAAAGAAGCTGATAATCTTCACAAAAATGATATTAAACTAGTTACTATTGGTCAAACAGATCGTTTTCCTGAAGACTGTAAAAAACAACTTAAGGAAGCAATAGAACTAACCGAGAATAATGACCGTCTTCAGCTTTGTTTAGCATTGAGCTATTCGGGAAGATGGGATATTACAGAAGCAGTAAAGAAGATTGCAACGCACGTGAAAGAAGGACGATTGGATCCTGTTCTCATTAATGATCAAATGATTGCGGATCATTTGTCAACAGCAGAAGTACCAGACCCCGATTTAATTATTAGAACAAGCGGTGAATACCGGATAAGTAATTTTCTGCTCTGGCAACTTGCTTATTCAGAATTATACATTACCGAACAATTTTGGCCAGATTTTAGACGAGACGAGTTGTATAAAGCAATTGATTCATTTCAAAGTAGGGATAGAAGATTCGGAAAAATTGAATCTTCTAAAGACGAAAAAGGGTTGGCAGCCCGTTTACTGAAAAACAAAAATAAGTGAACCTTAAAAAAGAAGTATTTAGTTTGTTAAAAAAAATATTATTTGTATTAATTGGGGTTGTGTGTTTAGGAGCAGTTTCAGCAGAATTATTAGCTCAGGATACGTTTGAAATTACTGATCCTACCGCTGTCACTCCTCAGGAGTATACAATAAAAGCAATAGCAGTTGAAGGTAATGAGCATACCCGAGAGCAATTCATAATCAATGCCAGTTCGCTTACTGTAGGAAGAGAGATTACCTATCCAGGTGAAGATATTCCTGATGCGATAAAAAGACTATTTAACTCGGGATTGTTTTCTGATGTTGAAATTTATATAACTGAAAAAATTGCTTCTGAAATAAGTTTGATAATAAAGGTCACTGAAAAACCAAGATTGATAGAATATAAGATAAAAGGGGTAAAGCGTTCTCAAAGAAGAGATTTAGAAGATTTGATCATTTTTTTGCCGGGTGTTGCAATCACAGAAGCAAACATTGCAAAAGCCAAAAGCACCATTCATAGGTTTTATAAAGGCAAGGGGTATTGGTATACAAAGGTAGAAGCTAAAATTGAAAATTCACTGGAATTGGAAAACAAAGCTACTTTGATATTCAATATAGATCCGGGTGTTCGTTTGGAGATAAAAGACATCAAATTTGAGGGAAATGATGCTTATTCTGATAAAAAACTAACTAAGAAGATGAAGCCACTGAAAGAGGATAAATGGTGGAAGTTTCTATCGAAAAAAGTTTATAAAGAAAGCGACTTTGAAGAGGGTATTAATAATGTATTGGCTTTTTACCGAAAAAATGGATACTCAGATGTACGAGTGATTGACGACACAGTGTTTGTATATAATTATGTTAAAGACTTGGATGGTGTTGGCGTAACCATAGAACTGGAAGAAGGACCACAGTATAAAGTTCGTCAGATTACCTGGGATGGAAACACTGTTTACACTGATGAACAACTTTCCAGATCTTTAGACTTTGAAAAAGGGGATATTTTTGATGAAGAAAAGTTTGAATCTAATTTGAATTACAATAGAAATAGTACTGATGTAACTTCATTGTATCAAAACATAGGTTATTTATTCTTTAACAAGTTCCCTACTATTGAAAAAGTTGCGGAAGATTCAATCGATATTCATATTGATATTTATGAAGATGAAATTGCTACGATCGAAGAGGTTTCGTTCACAGGTAATACCAAAACACATGACGACGTAGTTAGAAGAACCCTAAGAACTGTTCCTGGTAATAAATATAGTAGAGAAGGTATTATCAGAACGATAAGAGAACTAGGAACTTTAGGCTATTTCGATGCTCAGAACCTACAACCTGATGTTCTTCCTGATCCAAATAACAAGACTGTTGACATTGCCTATAGATTAGATGAATCAGTATCCACTGACAACTTTGAGTTCTCAGGTGGTTATGGAGGGCAATCAATTGGTGCAATTATTTCAGCCCGTGTTAACTTCAATAACTTTTCAATAAAAAGAGCTTTTGAGAAAGGTGGTTGGGCGCCCATTCCTTCAGGTGATGGACAAAAATTATCTTTAGGTGTTCAGGTTACCGGGCAAGGCTATCAGAGTTACTCCATTAATTTTGTGGAACCTTGGTTAGGTGGAAAGCCAACATCCTTAGGGGTAAATTTCTCCTACAACCTTATCAATAATAATAGATTCAGTGCCGGAAAAAGTGAACTATTTTCAGGAAGTATTTCGGTAGGAAAAAGATTGAAGTGGCCGGATGATTACTTCTCAACAAGAACAACGTTGGGTTATCAATTATATGATGTTAACCAATCGACAAGCTTCCAGAGAGCTGGTGTATCGAATTCAATAACTATTGAACAATTAATAGAAAGAAATTCTTTGGATAACCCCTTATCTCCGAATCTTGGCTCCAAGATTGGTCTTTCTGCCGAAGTTGCTTTACCAATAGCAGGTTTATCAGATTATTATAAGATCAAGGCAAATTATCAAAGTCATTTCCCTTTAGTTGATAAGTTAATTATGACTACAACTGCAGATTTTGGATATATTGGTTATTTTACCGTTTCTAATAGAAGTGACTTCCAGCGCTTTTTACTTGGTGGTACACAATTGCAGCAAAGACAAAGCTTTTTGTATGACAATATTGATATGAGAGGTTATCCGGGTGGTATTGGTCAAAGTATTGCTCCAATTGTTGACGGTGAGCAGTTAGGAGGTAGAATTTTCAATAAATTTACTTTGGAAATGCGTTATCCGGCAGTTCAAAACGATCAATTACAATTAATCCCGTATACTTTTGTTGACGCAGGAAATACATATTTGAATTTTTCAGATTACGATCCATTTGAACTCAAAAGATCAGCTGGATTTGGTGTAAGGTTATTCCTTCCGGTACTAGGTTTGGTAGATCTTAGTTATGGATATAGATTTGACGGTGTAGCCGGAACAAATCCATCTGTAAGTCCGGGAGAATGGGAATTCTTATTTAACATTGGAGCACCTTTTTAAAATGAGAAGTTTAAGAAATACATTTTTACTAATTCTGTTGTCATCATTTTCAATGAATTTAATGGCTCAGGATCAAAAGATAGGATATTATGAGTCAGATTTCGTTCTGTCAAAAATACCTGAATACGGGGGAATAGAACAGCAACTTAAGATACTAAGTGATGGCTGGAAAAATGAAATTCAAGAGAAAAGAACTGAGATAGATAATTTAGAACAAGATTATCAAGCTAAAGAGATTCTTTACACCGATGAGATAAAAAAAGAAAAGAGACAAGAAATAAATAGTAAGAGACAGCAGTTAGAGAATTTTACAGCTCAAAAATTTGGTCCTAATGGCGAGTATTTTTTGAAGCAAAAAGAACTATTAGAACCAATACAAAGACAAGTTTTTGCAGCTGTTAGAACAGTTGCACAAAGAAATGGAATGGATTTCGTTTTTGATCGCTCGGGTGACATATACATGGTATATGCCAGAGGTGAGTGGAATCTTAGCGAAGACATTTTACTCGAACTAGGAATAGAAATAGAACAATAATTAAAATAGAATATATCCGATGAAAAAATTACCAATCATAGCTTTATTTATACTGATGGCTTCGTTTGAAGTGACAGCTCAGTTAAAAATAGGCTATACTAATCCTGAAGTAATTCTTTCTCAATTACCTGAAGTACAGGAAATTGACGCAGAAATTACACTTTTACTCGAAAGAAAGGATTCTTTATTGGCTATCAAAGCAATTCCATTACAGAAGGAATTCAATGATTATGATGCTGAAAAAGAAAATCTAAGCCCGGATCAGAGACGAATTAGAGAGCAAGCTTTATTAGAAAAGAATCAGGCTTTCGAGCAAGAAAGACAGAACAGTTTAAATGAAGTTCAGCAAAGGCAAATTGCTCTTTTAAGACCTGTCGAAAATAAGATATACGCTGAGATCAGAAAAGTAGCCAATACATTGGGATTGGATATGGTATTAAATGAAGGTTCTGTTAATGGCGGAGCAGTAATATTTTACGCTTCTGAAGACCAGATAAACATCACAGAAATGGTATTGGAAAATTTAAAAAAATCATAAAATGAAGATCATGTTAAAGAAATTATCAATAGCTTTAGTTTTAGTATTAACATCGCTAATTACACTTGATGCGCAAGCTCAGGCTAAAGAACCAAAAATTGGATTCGTAGATCCGCAAGCTGTATTAAGCAGAATGCCAGAATTGAAAGCGGTTCAACAAAGAGTTAAAAATTTCACAGATAGAAAATCACTTGAACTGGAACAAAAAGATTTAGCATTTCAAAACGCTCTCGAAGTTTATGACCAGAAGAGAGATGTTATTTCTGCTGCTGCAAAGCAAGAGGAAGAAAGAAAACTTCAGGAAATGAGAAATGAACTTACCAATGCTGAGAGACAGGCACAGTCTGACGTTCAGCAAAAAAGAAATGAACTTATGGGCCCACTCTTATCTCAAATAGGAAATGCAATAAACGCAGTTTCTGAAAGGAAAGGGCTGGATTTCGTCTTAAATACAACAACAAATACAGGCGACCTTATTATTCTTTACGCTTCCGAAGAATATAGTTCTGAGTTTAATATTACTGATGATGTGATGGTAGAACTAGGAATCTAAAAACCCGGTTTCTTTATTTAAGAATTACAAAGGTTGTCATATTAGTATATATGGCAACCTTTTTTATTTAAGAGATATTTTTTTTTCGGTTTTGGATATAATCCTCAAATATATAACCCCCAAGTTCATCTAACGAGGCAAAATATGCTTTCCCTTTGTTAGCTTCCGTCATTTCTCTAACAAAGCTTTGTAAATATGGATCACTTGCAATCATGAATGTAGTGATTGGAATTTGTTCTCTTCTACACTTTACAGCTTCATCCAACACTTTATTTACGATTTTACGATCTAGTCCAAAGCTGTTTTTGTACATCTTTCCATTTTCGATGATACAGGAAGGTTTTCCATCTGTAATCATAAAAATCTGCTTGTTAGAAAATTTCTTTCTTTGAAGCAGGTGCCTTGCTCTCTCGAGGCCTTGTAAAGTATTTGTATGGTATGGTCCCACTTTTAAGTATGGAAGATCCTGAACTGAAATTTCCCAAGCCTCATTGCCAAAAACAATAATATCAAGAGAATCTTTAGCATAGCTAGTCATAATAAGTTCAGATAAAGCCATAGCTACTTTTTTAGCGGGAGTGATTCTATCTTCACCATACAAAATCATGGAATGACTTATATCAATAAGTAAAACTGTAGAGACGGAGGTATAATGATCTGTATCATATACAGAAATATCATCTTCATTTAAACTAACATTTTCAATAGTACTATGATTAAGCATGTTAAGCATTGTTCCTACTGTGTCGATTTGACCAATGTCGCTTCCCGGTCTCCACTTTTTTGCTTCAGGTTGGCGTTCAAGTCCCTTTCCGGAATGTTGAGTTTTATGTGATCCCATTCCTCCTTTTTCAAGATTTTTAAAAATCTCTTCAAGGGATTTTTTACGTAAACTTCGTTCAGTTTTTTGGGTTATAACAACAACATTTTGGTCATCATTTTCTATATAACCTCTGTCTTCGAGATCCTGCATAAACTCAGCAATGGAATAATTTTCGTCAAATTGATCAGTTACTTTGTATTCTTTATCCAAGTCAGTAAGCCACTTCATAGCTTGATTTACATCTCCACTAGAAATTGTGAGCAACTCTTGAAAGAGATTCCAAAGAGTATCAAAAGGAAGTTTGTTGTTTGAACTCCCAAAACGCTTATCCCATTCTGTATATCTAAAATTCATATCTTGGCTTTATTATGAAATACATCTTACATAAAATCAGTTCCATTACAAAAGAATTGCTAAATGAATAATAGAGAAAACAGGAAAAAGTTCGAAGAAAATTTATGGGGCCAAGGTTATCAAAGGATTATGGGATTAGATGAAGTGGGAAGAGGGTGCCTGAGCGGTCCTGTTGTTGCAGCGGGAGTGATTTTTCCAAAAGGCATAGAAATCGAAGGTATTAGAGACAGCAAAGCAATAAGTGAAAAAAATCGTATTGCCATTGAAAATGAGATTAAAGAAAAAGCACTTTTTTATACTGTCGAGGAAGGGACTCTTAAAGAGATATTAGACCTTAATATTTTATGGGCTTCTCTAAATACCATGAAGAAATGTGAGGAACATCCTGATGCAGAAGCTGATTATTTACTTATTGACGGAAACAGGTATATAACTACTTTAACTCCTCATACATGCATAATAAAAGGAGATGATAAGTCAATTTCTATAGGAGCGGCATCAATTCTTGCAAAAAACTATAGAGATAGATACATGAAAGAACTTGCCAGAACTTTTCCTGAGTTTGGGTGGGATAGAAATGTTGGATATCCAACTAAAGAACATAAGAATGCTCTTAAAGAGTTTGGCATTACTTGCCATCATAGAAAAGGATTTAATCTGGGTACGAATAAAAAATACATTAGACCGGATAATTAGCGATAAATACTAAACTCTCTTTTGTGAAACTCCATGTTTAAACAAATGGCTAACATCAGGGAGTTGGTTAAGAAAGCTGAACCACCATAACTAACAAAAGGTAAAGGAATCCCAATTACCGGTAGAAGAGCAGTAGCGCTACCAATGTTAATAACAAAGTGAATGAAGAATACTGCTGTGACACTTACAGTTACCAATTGAGCAAAAGGGTGTTTATGATTCCCGGCTAGTTTTAGAAGACGAAGAAATAAAAATAGAAAAGTAACGATCAATAGTCCTAAACCCAGAAAGCCAAATTCTTCACCTACTACACAAGCAATAAAATCTGTCCATTGTTCTGGTAAAAATTTTAGTTGGGTTTGAGTCCCTTCCATAAATCCCTTTCCCAAAAAACCACCTGAACCTATTGCGGTTTTAGCTTGTATCACATTCCAACCTGCTCCTGTTGGATCAAAGGCAGGGTTTGTAAATGCCGTGATCCTGGAAATTTGATGAGGTTGTAGTATGTCAGTAAGCGCTACATTTACTCCTATCACAGTTATGATTCCGGTAATTAAAGAAGTGAATGTTAGCCAAGGTCTTTTTTGAACAATAAAGATCAACGCTGAAATAAGTACAGTTGCTATAGCCCCATACTTCCAATCAAATACGGTGAGATATAAAATTAGAGCTGGGGAAACGATATAAATAGAAACACCATAAGGCAAACCGGACCAAAAAAGCATGACCGGAATTAGGGTGAGAAACACTATAGCCGTTCCAAAATCATTCTGTAAGATAACGAAGACAGTTGGTACTAAAATCATCATCACAGCAATAAATGCGTAACGAATATTTTCGGCGGAAATATCTCGCCTGCTGGTTAAATATTGTGCAGTGGCTAAAATAGTAGCTATTTTCATTAATTCACTGGTCTGCAAATTAAAAAAACCGAGTCTCAACCAACTTTTAGCCCCGTTTATTTCTGTTCCAAAGAAGTACGTGCAAATCATCAATATCATCACAATACCATAAAACAGATAAGATAACTGCATATAAGAACGAGGAGTGAAAAACTGAAATGCAAGTACCAAAACAACTGCAAGGCTAACCCATACTAATTGCTTCGAAAAATTATTCTGAATATAGTCAGGTAAGAATTCTGAAACGGGACCTTGAGTAGCACTATAAATAGCAACCAGACCAATTATTGCAAGTAGCAACCAGGCACCAATTATTGACCAATTAAGATTACGAAGGTTATTCATTTATCGTTGCTGAAGCCTCCGAATTATCTTCTTTAGGTACAAAATTCAGAACATAATTTACTAACCATTCTCGTTCAACTTCACCTTTTAAGTGTTTTTCTAAAATCAATGAAGCTATTGGTACAGCTGATATAGAAGCCCAACCTGCGTTTTCAAGAAATACTGTAACAACAATTTCAGGATTTTGAGAAGGAGCAAAAGAAGTATACCAGCCATGTGAAAAACCAAATGGGTTTTGAGCTGTTCCTGTTTTTCCTGATACTTCAATTCCCGGAATACCAGCATAATATCTACCGCTACCTTCCAGAACATTTCCACGCATACCTTTTTTTACCGTTTCAAGGTATTCGTCTTTAACCCAACCAATCTTTTCACTGCTATTTGTACTTTCAATAATGGAACCATCGGCTTTTTCTATGCCTTCAATAGATGAGGATCGATTTTATACCCACCATTTACAATGGAACTTGTCATTTGCGCTATTTGAAGTGGGGAAGCAGAAACTAGACCCTGACCAATTCCAAAATTGAGGACATCGCCCAATCCCCATTTTTTTTTACCAAACCTTCTATCTAAATAGGTGCTATCTGGTAATATACCTCTGTTGGCACTGGGCAAATCCACATCATTTGGAACACCAAGTCCGAAATCTTTTGCTAATTTACTCCAAGCATTAAGCTGTCCGGTTGTTGCAATTTTATCCATTACACTAAAAAAATAGGTATTACTGGAATGAGCGATTGCAGATTCCATGTTATATAATCCGGGATCAGCAAGATCTTTATAAGCTCGCCCTCTTATGTAATAGCCACTATTGTAGATCTCTGTTTGTGGGGTAACAATACCTAAATGTAATCCAATAATTCCCATCAAAGGTTTGAATGTAGAACCCGGTGGTTGGCGACTGGAAATAGCTCTGTTATAAAGAGGACGAGTTGAATCTGAATTGATAAATTGCCAGTATTCTTTGTCTATTCTTCCGGCTAATTTTCGCACTTCGTATTCCGGAGAACTTACCAAGGCAAGTATTTCCCCGTTATTAGGATTCATTGCAACGATTCCACCACTTTTGCCCTTCATCAATTTTTCAGCAAAAGCTTGAAGGTCGGCATCAATTGTAGTAATGATATTATCACCTTGAACAGGAGCAATAGAATTCTTTTCATCATTAAACCTACCAAGAGACTGCCCAAGTGCATTAACTTTCAAGTAGTTGATTCCAAGATCTCCTTTTAAATCTTCTTCATAGATCAATTCCAGTCCACTTTTTCCAATTTTATCTCCCAATCGGATAGATTCATTACTTTGATAATCAGACTCATCAGCTTCTCTCAGATATCCGAATATATGAGAGCCGGTCATCTCCGCAGGGTAGTTTCTTTTACTATCTATTTGATGACCGATACCGGGTAGTTGCCATAAATTTTCTTGAATCAATGAAAACGCTTTGAAATCGATATCAGAGATCAATTTAGAAGTTCTGAATCGAGAGTACCGCTTAGCATCGTTCACCAGTACATTAATAAGGCTGTCGGGTTCTTCCAACAGCTGTGCTAGAAGTGGAATATTTTCATCTTCAAAATTAACAGGAGTAATAGTGATAGAATATATGGGCTGGTTATCAACAAGAAGCTTCATATTTCTATCATAGATCAAGCCACGAGCAGGATCAACATATTCCTGTCTGATAGAATTTTTTTCTCCCAATTCATCATATACATCGTACTGAACAATTTGTAGATAAAAAACTCTTCCAAGAACTACTAAACAAAGCAATACCATTATCACTTGTAATGCTAAAATGGACGTTCTTATTCTGTTTGATGAATTGCTCACTAATTAGAATCTCCTTTAAGTATATATAAAATACTTCCAATGATTGCAGTATATAAACTATTGCCCAGCATCATTATTACAGGTGAAAAGGGATATTGATAAGTATCTAAAAAAAAGGTAAAGCCTAGATAAAATAGATTATGAACAAATGCAGCAGAAAATATTAGAGCAAATACCTGCCAAAAAAGAAGTTTTATTTCCGAGTTTCTTGAGATAAATCTATAAGTCAGAAATATAGTTACTGTTTTTGTAAACATATTTAAACCCCAGGTATCAAAGAGGGCGTCTTGAAAAAGGCCTAAACCTGCTACAAAAAGTAAAACCTCAAACCTTTTGTATCTCAAAGCTAACCATAAACAAAAAACCAATAATGGGTCAGCAAGAGCACCGAAAATTGTAAGGTATTGGAACAACAATAACTGCGATAATACAAAGATCACCCCAACCGCAATATGTTTTAGGACGTTATTTCTCATTCAAAGATCTCCTCATATTTATCGAGAAGGTTGACGATTGATGAATCAGGATAGAAATTTACTATAAAACCCTGAGAAGCTTGTTCTAGTGATGCAAAAGGTCTTATAAAGATTCTCTGAGTTTCCTTTCCTTCTTCAAGTTCAGTACGAATAACAGACCCGATTGGGATACCAGCCGGTAATTCATTACTAAAACCAGATGTAACAACGGTATAACCACTTTCAACCGGGATAGTTTGTGGGATAAAATCAAGAACCAATTCGGAAACACTTTCCGCATTCCACGATACAATTCCGGGAGCTTGATTTTCCTGAATCAAAGCACTGACTCTGAACAAACTATTATTGTAAGGCAGAATCTGAGAATATTTACTATTTGTTAGAATAACTTTACCAAGAAGTCCATCAGAAGTAACCAAAGGCATGCCTTCCCGTACATTATCATTAGTTCCTGAATTGATGGTGAGACTTTTATTAACACCAGTTAGTTCTTTGCCAATAATGAGGGTGGGAGTGAGGTTAAACTGCGAAGAATCTCTGAGTCCCAACAACTCCCGGAGTTCAATGTTTTCTTGTTCTATAGCTCTTAACTTACTCAATTCATCCTGGAGAAGAATATTCTGACGCTGTAGATAAGTATTGGTCTTTAAAGCTTGTCGATATACTCTGATGTTAGCTAACGGAGTCTGTAAAACACTAACTGTTACTGCAGAAAGTTGACGCAAACTATGTATACCGCCTTGATTTCTACTAACAGCTATAGTAACTGAAAGTAAAATGAGAAAGGCCGTTATTATATAGTCTTTAGCTTCTCCAACTTTAAGTGTTTTAAATTGCATTCATTACTAAAATTAAGATATCACAGGGCGATAGTAATCCAGATTCTCCAGAATAGCTCCTGTACCTCTAACTACTGCTGTTAAAGGATCTTCAGCAATATGAACAGGAAGATCAGTGGTTTCCATGATTAATTTATCGAGATTTTTTAAAAGCGCACCACCACCGGTAAGCATAATTCCACGATCAAGAATATCAGCGGAAAGTTCAGGAGGTGTTTGCTCCAATGACTTAGTAATTGATTCCACGATGGTATTAACTGATTCAGCAATCGCTTCACGTGCATCTTTTGAAGTAATATGTCGGGTTCTTGGAACCCCATTTACTAAATCACGTCCTTTTGTAATCATTTCAAGTTCTTCATCAAGGGGAGCTGCTGAACCGATCTCACATTTTATTTTCTCAGCGGTTCGCTCGCCAATAAGCAGGTTATGATTTCTTCTGAAGTAGTTGATTATATCGTCATTCAACTCATCGCCACCTAAACGCACTGACTGAGCATATACAATACCTGAAAGAGCAATCACAGCAATTTCAGTTGTACCACCACCAATATCTACGATCATGCTACCAACCGGTTCATGTACATCCAATCCAATTCCAATTGCGGCTGCCATTGGCTCATCAACTAAATACACTTCTTTTGCTCCTGCGTGTTCTGCACTATCTCTAACTGCACGACGCTCAACTTCCGTAATTCCACTAGGAACACAAATCACCATTTGGCGAGTTGAAGAATACCACTTCATCTTTACTTTCTTAATCATTCCTCTAATCATATGCTCAGCAACTTCAAAATCTGCGATCACACCATCACGCAAAGGGCGTACAGTTCTGATGTTTCTGTGTGTTTTCTCATGCATCAACCGAGCTTCATGTCCCGTTGTAACCGGAATATTGTTTTGATTGAGAGCCACAATGCTTGGTTCATCAAGAACAATTCCTTCTCCACGAGCATAAATTAAAGTATTCGCAGTACCTAAATCGATTGCGATATCAGTATATAAAAAATCGAGTAGACCTTTCTTTTGCTTATTTTTTGAAGATGCTGGTGACGGAATACCGTAATTGTCAGACATTGCCAAGATAGTAGATATTTAAAAGTGCTGAGTAGTATATTTTTGGGAAAATACGAGAATGACATTGTATATGCGAAATATAATTTTAATGTTTAAAATGTCTTCTCCCAGTAAAGATCATTGTCATTCCAAATTCGTTTGCTTTAGCAATCACTTCTTCATCCCTGATACTTCCTCCGGGCTGAATAACTGCTTTAGCTCCTGCTTTAGCCGCGGCTTCTATTCCATCAGAAAACGGGAAGAATGCGTCAGATGCAATTGCTGAATCTGATAAGTCTAACCCTTCTTTAGCGGCTTTATCAACAGCTATTTCGGATGAATCGACACGGCTGGTTTGCCCTGAACCGATTCCAAGTGTTTTTCCAGCTTTTGCATAAACGATAGCATTCGACTTTACATGTCTCACTACCTTCCAGGCAAACATTAGATCGTTCATTTCTTCTTCACTAGGTTTTCTATCGGTTACAACAATAAAATCAGTTTCATTTACAGGATCCAGATCTGCATCTTGAGTTAATACTCCACCAAAGATAGAACGAAACGAAGTACCTTGTACTTCACTAAGTTGATTTTTGATCCTGATTAATCGTCGATTTTTTTTCTGTGTGAGTAAATCTAAAGCTTCTTCATCAAAATCGGGTGCAATAATGATTTCAGTAAATATTTCATCGATTGCTTTTGCAGTATCAATATCCAATTTTCTGTTTACAACTACGATTCCACCGAAGGGAGAAACCGTGTCTGTGCTAAAAGCTTTTTCGTAGGCTTCTTTAAGAGATTTGCCAATACCAACTCCACATGGAATAGTATGTTTGATAATTGCACATGTTGGCTGATCACTTTTAAATGAAGAAATGATATTTAAAGCTGCATCTACATCAATAAAATTATTATAACTGAGCTGTTTTCCGTGGAAACAATCAATGATTGAATTTTGATCTCCGTAAACTGCTCCTTTTTGATGTGGATTTTCTCCATATCTCAATTCCTGTGAAAGAGGAACAGATACATTAAATTGTTTTACCGGTTCCTCATCTACAAGTTCATTGAAATAATTAGCAATAGCTGAGTCGTAATCTGCTGTATGATTGAACGCATCTTTTGCTAAAGTCTTTCTCATTTCAAAAGATATTCCATCTTCCTGATTCAACTCTGATATAAATTTTTTGTATTGGGCCGGGCTACTTAAAATTCCAACATGAGCAAAGTTTTTAGCAGCAGCCCGGATCATAGTAGGCCCACCGATATCAATAAACTCAGTGGCAATAGCAGGTGTAATTTCCTCTTCTTTAATCTTTGTTTTGAAAGGGTATAAATTCACTACTACGAGCTCAATAGGTGTAATACCAAGATCTTTAATTTCTTTTACGTCTTTATCATAACTTGTCCGCGCAAGAATTCCACCATGAACGAGAGGATGAAGTGTTTTAACTCTGCCATCTAAGCATTCTTGGAATTGTGTGATTTCAGAAACGTCTTTAACTGGAATACCTGCATCTGAAATAGCTTTAGCAGTTCCCCCTGTAGATATCAACTCAACTCCGTTTTCATGAAGTGCGGAAGCAAGTTCTGTTATATCCGTTTTATCAGATACAGATAATAAAGCCCGGTTTATCTTTAAGGATTCTTTAGGAAGTTCTGAAAGAGGTTGTAGTGCCACTTGCTTAATTATTTAGAGTTTTTAAGTATTTTTGAATGACTTCAGGAAACAACTTATGCTCCTGTTCGAGTACTTTTTTTGAAAGATCTTCTGCTGAATCGGAAGGGAGTACCTCAACTTTGGATTGTCCAATAATCGGACCATCATCATATTCTTCAGTAACAACGTGAACAGTACAACCCGATTCCGTTTCATTATTTTGAATCACAGCTTCATGAACTTTAGATCCATAAAAGCCTTTACCTCCATATTTCGGAAGCAGGGAGGGGTGAATATTTAAAATTCTATTTTCATATTTTTTAATGATCTTAAGTGGGATTTTTTTTAAAAATCCAGCTAAGATCAACAAATCTGCATTCCATTCTTCTAGATGTATCAAAATATTTTGGATATAATCATCTTCAGAATCGAAATTCGAAGGGGAAGTAGTCAAAACCGGAATATTATTTTCTATTGCTCTCTGCACGGAAAAGGCATTGCTGCTATTAGAGATAAAACCGGCTATTTTTGCATCTAGCTTTTCATCTCTGATGGCATCAATAAGTGACTGAAAATTAGAACCTGATCCTGAGGCAAAAACTACAAGATTCTTCAAAAATATGTGTGATTTGAGCATGGTTTGATAGAGCACTAAAGATACACAATCTTTACGTGTCAATCAGAAGAGATGTAGCTATCCCGAAGGTTTTTTTGCAAGCTCAATATCCTGATTAAAAATCTGATAATTATTAAAACTCCATATTATCTGGAGGATTGTGATTCTGATTATTGTTGCTAAGGGAATAGCAACCAGCATCCCAAGAATTCCTGCAACTTCAGCACCTACTAAAATGATAAACAATATAGCTACAGGATGCATATCGGCTGAGCGAGAAAAGAGCAAAGGTTGAAATAAAATGTTATCAAGCATCTGAACTATAAAGATAGCCAGCATACAAGCCAGCACTAAAGAGTAATCTCCGGTAGAAAAATCACCTATTTCTATAAACGAAATAATAATAGAAAGAATATAACCGATAATAGGCCCGAAGTAGGGAATAGTATTCGCTAAACCAACAGCAATTCCCACAGAAAGAGAATTATCCAAGCCAGCTATGGAAAGTGTTGCCCAGGAGCTTGCTGCTACAAGCAAACTTTGCAATAATACACTTCTGAAGTAGAGCCCAAGTCGCTTTTCGATTTTATCAATAAGAGTGAGTGTAGTTTCAAAGTACTTATTTGGGACCAATCGAAGTAAGTCTCGTCTGATCTTGGATCCATCTTTTAAAAAGAAAAAAGCAGCAAATGGAACTACTAAAATGGCAGAAAAAATATCAGTAAACAGCCCTACAATATTGCTAAACACAGAAGAAAACTGATCAAAGTCGAAAAGCGAATTTAAAACCTGTGTGAGATTATCACTTAGAAAACCTTCTGGAATAAATTCATAATCATCACTCAACCTATTTTCTACATTATTAGCAATTTTCTCGATATTCTGTATGTCTAGTTGTCTTGCCAGCTGAACCATTTGTTCAGCAACTTTTGGTATCACAGTTGTTGAAGCATAGACAAAAACAAGGATCACCGCGGATAAAGTTAATGTAATGGCGAGAGTTCGATGAATTTTATTTCTTTGCAACCAATTTACAATAGGATCTAACACATAGCTCAAAATGAGAGCAAGTACTAAATACAGAACCAAGTTCCCAAGTTTCACTAATATCCAACCAAGAAGTACCAGTCCGGCAATCCCGATTCCAAATTTAACTATCCGTTCTAAGGTGATATTTTTCATGTATTCACTAGTTCAAGTAAGCCGTCAATCTCTTTTAATATAACATTTGAATCGTATCCTTTTCTTATTAAATAATCGAATATTTTCTTTTTTCTTTTCTTTTTATCGGTTCGAAGCAAGGAGGGCTTCTTTTTGTCTATAAGATTTCGAATAGAATCTAAAACATCATCTTGTTGAATTTCTTCATCCAAAACGTGTTCAATAATTTTCTTGTTTATTTTCTTGCTAATCAGTTGCGTTCGAATTTTATTTGGTCCCCAGTCATTGAATCGGAATTTATCGCGAACATACTTTTTAGCAAAACCATAGTTATTGATATAATCTTTAGCTTCTAATTCTGAAATAATCTCGTCAAGTATTCCTGAATCATAGCCTTTTTTAATTCCTTTCAGCTTTAATTCATGGCTGGCATGATCTCGTCTCCCCAAAAGTCTCATCAAATACTCTCTGATTGACCACCGCTCTTCCTCCAAAGAAATAGCTTTGTACAATTCCGTATCCAGTACCGAACCTTTTCTCAGATTGTGCTTGGTAAGCGTAGAATCTGAAACCCCTGTAATAAAACCTTCTTTTGAAAATAAAGAATAGCGAAAGGTATTCTTCTTTTGAACTTCAATTCTGTGAATTGTTACAGGAAGATCGGGTTCTTGTTTTGAATATGTTTTGATGGAATAACTCATAGCTATATAAAGAAAAAGCTCTGTTGGTTAAGAACAGAGCTTTTATATAAAAAAATACAGATCAAGCTTCTGCTTTTTCCGGTTCTTTTTCTTTGGATGCATCCGGTATAGGCTCATCCAGATCTTCGCCACGCAATTTTGCGCGAACGATTTTTTCGATCTTATCGCACAATTCAGGATCTTCTTC
>Ga0189291_100144_pt1 | contig 66184 bp, 69 predicted proteins | sample UW1redminimetaG_FD_130331 | JGI IMG/M metagenome (GOLD analysis project Ga0189291, IMG submission 130331) | Marine microbial communities from the Costa Rica Dome - UW179B-red mini metaG | ecosystem: Environmental > Aquatic > Marine > Oceanic > Photic zone | place: Costa Rica: the Eastern Pacific...
AAGATCGCGATGAAGCTCGACGACGAGGGCGACGCGATCCTCAATGTCGAGACCTGCAACGAGTTCGACGACGTGCTTCTGACCACCGCGCTGGGGCAGTGCATCCGCTTCCGGGTTGACGATGTCCGGGTGTTTGCCGGCCGCAACTCGATCGGCGTGCGCGGCATGAACCTGGCCGAGGGCGACCACATCATCTCGATGACCATCGTCCATCATGTCGATGCGGAAGCCTCCGAGCGTGCCGCCTATCTCAAGCGCGCCATGGCTGAACGCCGAGCAGAAAATGAAGACGAGAGTGAAGATGTCGGTCTGGTCGGCGAGGATGCCGGCGAGATCGGCGAACTCTCCAATGATCGCTACGAGGAACTGAAAGCCCGCGAGCAGTTCATCCTGACCGTCTCTGAGAAGGGTTACGGCAAACGTTCATCAACTTATGAGTTCCGGATTTCGGGTCGCGGCGGCAAGGGCATCCGCGCCACTGATACCTCGAAAACCGGCGAGATCGGTCCGATGATCGCGACCTTCCCGGTCGAATCGGGCGACCAGATCATGATGGTGTCGGATGGTGGTCAGGTGATCCGGGTTCCGGTTGGCGGCATCCGCATGGCCGGGCGTGCCACCAAGGGCGTCACCATCTTCAACACCGCCAAGGACGAGCGCGTTGTCTCGGTCGACCGGATCAGCGAGCCGGAACACGATGACGAGCTGGAAGAAGGCGTTGAGGGGGTTGAGGGCGAAGCCGGAGCCGAAACGGCATCCAACGCTGCGGTTGATACCGCGCCGGATCCAGACGGCACGGACACCGGAGCGGATGAGGATCCGCAGGCCTGATTGGCCAACATGAAATGTCAAAGCCGGGGAGAGATCTCCGGCTTTTTCGTCAGAGGCCGGCGGTCTGGCCTTGTGAGGGGATTGAAACAATGATTGGCTACGTCACGGTCGGCGCTGACGACATCGAGCTTGCAGAGACATTCTACTCAGCATTCCTGCCTAGGCTCGGCTACGGTCTGGATATCTCTGAAGCGGGCCTGAGCTACGTGCTTCCGCCAATCCCCGGCCAGATGCACGAGCCGCCGGATTTCTACGTCAAACCGCCTTTCAACGGCGAGGTGGCCTCGGTCGGCAATGGCGCGATGGTCGCCTTTCAGGTGCAAACCCAGGCCATGGTGCGCGAGCTTCACGCCGCAGCACTCGCAGCCGGCGGCCGGAACGAGGGCGTGCCGGGCTTCCGGGCGGACTACAGCGCCAATTTCTATGTCGGCTATCTGCGCGACCCCCAGGGCAACAAGATCGCGCTGTTCTGCAACAGCCCGGGAGAGCCGACCCGGCCCGGCTGATTGCTTTTCAGGCCGCGGCACGACACGCCGAAGCCTGCCGAAAATCCGGTCTCCTGATGCTAATCGGATGCCTGGTCCGTCAATCGCTGATTGACAAATCCCGGCGCGGGGCTCTCTCTGTTGCCACAATCTGTCAGCATGGCCTGCTATTCCAGCGTTTTGCATTCCCGACCGGAGCCGAAATTTGTCCCGCGCCGAACGTCTTCTTGACCTGCTGCAGCTCTTCCGGCGTTACACCCGGCCGGTCAGCGGCGCGGCTTTGGCGGAAGAACTGGGTGTTTCGCTCAGAACCATCTATCGCGACATCGAAACCCTGAAGGGCCAGGGCGCCGCGATTGACGGTGAGGCCGGGGTCGGCTTCGTGCTCAAGCCCGGCTTCATGCTGCCGCCGCTGATGTTTTCCGAAGAGGAAATCGAGGCCCTGGTGCTCGGCTCGCGCTGGGTTGCCGAACGGGCCGATCTGCCGCTGGGGCAGGCGGCGCGCAACGCGCTGGTCAAGATTGCGGCGGTGTTGCCCGACGATCTCAAGGCTGGTCTGGATGGTTCCACCCTGCTGGTTGGCGGGCCTGCGCCGATTGCCGCCGGCGAGAGCGAGTTGCCGCTGATCCGCGATGCCATCCGCCGGCAGCGCAAGCTCTCGATCTCCTATGCCGACGTCAACGGCGCCTTGAGCGAGCGGGTCATCTGGCCGATCGCGCTGGCGTTCTTCGACAAGGCCAGGGTGGTGGTGTCCTGGTGCGAGTTGCGCAAGGATTTCAGGCATTTCCGCGCCGACCGGATCGTCGGCCTGTCAGTCGAGAAAGCAAGCTATCCGCAACGCCGCGCCGCGCTGATGAAGGAATGGCAGGACCGGCAAGGGATCAAGCTGCGCTCGCGGCTGGATGGGTGAGATGATTTACTGCTGACAAATTTTGACATCATGAAACCGTAACCTTCGTCTGCAGCCAAACGGCTGTCCATCCAGACACTGACGGAGACACCAATGTTGAATTTCAATTTCGTGCTGCTGCATGTCGCCGATCCCGCGGCAAGCGCTGGTTTCTATTCCGATCTGCTGGGCGTTCCGGTGACCGATTCCACGCCCGGCTTTGCCATGCTGCCATTGAGCGAGGCGGTGCTGCTCGGGCTATGGCTGAACAGTGCGGCAGATCCCGACGGCGTAGGCAAACCCGGCGCCAGCGAGATTTCGTTCGATGTCGCCGACCGCAAAACGCTTGAGAAGCTCCACGCCGAATGGGCGGGCAAGGGGCTGAAGATCCTTGTCGAGCCCGTCGCGATGCCGTTCGGCCATACCTTTGTCGCCGCCGATCCGGACGGGCACCGGATCCGGGCCGTCGCCGCCATCAGCCAGTCCTGACCCGCAGTTCACCTGCTGACAAAAAAGCCCGGTCCACTGACAATTCCGTGGACCGGGCCAAATTGACTGGGAGGTATCTATTGGTGGGGAGGTCTTACCGGTCGCGCGTCCAGACAGTATTGGCCGCCTTTGGCGGCATTTCCTGGCGCAGGGCGCCAAACACCAGGGCACTGAAAAACATGACGATCATGAGGGCAAGCGAGGCCAGAGCTACGGTCATCAGGGTGTCCTTCCTTCACATCAATCTTTGATGCCCCCACAATGACAAATCGTAAATGAACGCAACCTGAACGCTATTATGGCTAATTATCGATGAGGAACCTCACCCCGGAATCCGTGCGCTCAGAACAGGTGGACGGCACCGGGAACCGCAAGCCCGAAGTCGGGGCCACCGGGGCGGGGCGGCGGGAGAGTGTCCAACATCGCCAGCACGTCCTGATCGCTGGTCCCGTCTTCGATCTGGGTGCTCCAGACTCGAAATGAGGTGAGCTGGTAGGCGCCAAAAGAGGTGATCATAGCCACATCGGACGCGTCCGAGCCGCGCACCATAAGGATGCGGCCGATGCGGGGCACGTTGTAGCGGGCATCCACGGTGTGCCAGCTGCCTCCGAGAAAGACTTCGAACCAGGCGCAGAAATCATCAAATCCGGAATCCGGCACGCCAATGTCGCCGAGATAACCGCTGGCGTAACGGGCGGGAATGTTCATCGCGCGGCAGAGGCTGACGCCGAGATGGGCAAAATCGCGGCAGACGCCGGATTTTTCCTCGAGTACGTCCTTTGCGGTCTTGTCAGGGCGGCCGAATTTGTAGCCGAAGGTGACGTGATTATGGACGAATGTGCAGATCGCCTGCACGCGGGCCCAACCTTCCTGGGTATTGCCGAAAGTGGCCCAGGCAAAGTTGCCCAGACTGTCTGAATCGCAATAGCGGCTCGCTCCGAGGAAATCGAGCGTGTCGCTGGGCAGATCCTCGATCCGGTGCTGGATGGCATGGGTGGGGACATTGTCCGGTGCGCCACTGACCTCGGCCACGCAGTCACTCCAGAAGGTGGTCCGGCCGTAATCGGCGACAGCGCGGGAAATCCGGTTGCCGTAGCGGTCCACATAGGAGGTGATGGGCGCCATGCTGGTCGACCTGACATAGTCTGCGCCGATCAACCGTCCGTTGAATTCGGTGTGCGTCGACAGAGCCAGCAACATCGGTACCGGTGCCGGGCACTCGACACTTATCTCAAAGCCAAACCTGATCAGCATGCGGTCACCTTATGTCATGAACTTCTACAACGCACAGATCGTTGGTTTGTTCCGGGCCGGCGCCTTCAATCCAGCACCGGATCCGCACTCGAGAGCGCGACAGGAAACAGTATGGCACGGTTGGAAAGGTCTGGTGTCGTTCTTTTTTCGCAAGTGCAAAATTTGTTGAGTTTTCTGCCGTTGCCGGCGAGCCTTGATCCAAGTTTTGCCTTTGATAAACCGCAATAAAGGCCTATGAACCGAATGTAATCACTCAAGCATTCATTGGCAGCGGATAACGCTGGCGCGCATTTTTATGCTTGTATCTCGACTATCGATTAAAAAATACAGCTCCGGACGCAGCATTGCTGCGCCGGGAGCAGACCGTATTGGATTGTATCTATGAGCAAGACCGTCTTCACAAAAGGGCAACAGGTAGCGCTTCAGTCACGCGTCGGACTGTCACCGCGGACACCGGTGGAATTCACCGTTCTGATGCGATTGCCCGACAACAATGGCAAGGCGCAGTACCGGATCCGCAATGAAGAACAGGGTCACGAGCGTGTCGAACAAGGCAGCAATCTGGAACTGATAGCTTCCGTCAAAAGCGGATAGCACGAATTGCCACCGCGGGGCGCCGCATCCATGGTGCCAAAGAAATGCATGACAATTACCCGCAATCCCAGATTTCGACCGATCCCGGTCAGGAAACGATTCACCAGAACAGGAAAAATTCATGGCCAAGGGTCAAGTGAGATCAAGCAAGGAAATCCGCAAGCCGAAGAAGGACAAGGCTGCGGCAAAGGCAACTGCGGCGGTCGGTACCGCCGTCAAGCAGCTGGAAGCAAATTCGTTTCAGAAAAAGGCCAAGAAGTGAGTGCGAGCCCGAGCCGGCTGGGGCGTTCAGTGCAATGATCGGGTTTCCAAATCAGATGCGCAGTTTCGATGAAGATGCCGGAACCATCCGCTTCTCCGGCTATGACGGCGTGATGGAAGTCCGTTTCGTGCTGGAAGCTCCGGCGCTTGAGAGGCTTGCCGGGCTCACCCGCTCACCGGATACAGCCTATCTTGATGCCTTTGACCGGTACCGCCAGCAGATCGAGACGGCCGGCATCCGTGCCTATAAGAAAAACCGAAAATCGCTCATCTGGCTGTCATCCGCCGATTTCTGAACCGGTTTGCCTGAAGAACGCCCAATCATTGCTTGATGGAGCTGGTTTGTCGTGACAAAAGTCCTCGCAAAGAGGACAGCTGCGATGCGGATTGCGTATTATCCCGGTTCATTCGACCCCATGACCAATGGTCATGTCCACGTGCTCGAGCAATCTCTGGCGCTCTGCGACAGGCTGGTGGTGGCGATCGGGGTGCATCCGGGCAAGACCCCGATGTTTTCCTTTGACGAGCGGGCCGCAATGATCGCAGCCGTGGTCAAGGCCGAGTTTCCGGATCGGGCAAGGGATGTCGAGGTCGCCTCGTTTCAGGGGCTGGTGGTCAATGCCGCCAGGGATGCCGGCGCCAGCGTGCTGGTGCGCGGGCTTCGCGACGGCACCGATCTTGACTACGAGATGCAGATGGCCGGGATGAACCGGGCCATGGCGCCCGGCATCACCACCGTGTTTGCACCGGCCTATCCCGAATCCCGCCACATCACCGCCACGCTTGTCCGGCAAATCGCCAAGATGGGCGGCGATGTCACGCCGTTCGTGCCGCCGGTCGTGCAAAAAGCGCTGGCCGAGCGGTTATCTCGCGCCTGACAGGTTTGGCGGCAAGCGTTGCCAAGCCTTCGGCGGTGTGTCAAACGATTGCCGCCGGGCCAATAAGGCGCCCGGCCGGTAAAAATTTCTGGAGCCATCATGCGTTCTTCACGTCTGTTTCTCGCCGCGACCCTGGCCCTCGGCCTGGTCTCGACATCTCTTGCCGCCGCAGCTGAAAAGCTGACGATCACATTGCAGACCGGTGACGTTGTCATCGAGCTTGCCGATGACGTGGCGCCACAGCACGCAGCCCGCCTCAAGGCGCTGGCCGATGCCGGCGAATATGACAATGTCGCCTTTCACCGGGTGATCGAGGGCTTCATGGCGCAGACCGGCGATGTCCAGTTCGGCGACATGGAAGACGGCTTTGCGCCGAACCGGGCCGGCATGGGCGCATCGTCCGAGCCGGATCTGCCGGCAGAATTTTCCGACCGGCCGTTCGAACGCGGCACCGTCGGCATGGCCCGCTCGCAAAGCCCGGATTCGGCCAATTCGCAGTTCTTCATCATGTTCGCGCCCGCACCGCATCTCAATGGCCAGTACACGGTCGTCGGCAATGTGGTGAGCGGCATGGAGCTTGTCGATCAGATCAAGCGCGGCAGCGCCAGCAACAATGGTTCGGTTGAAAATCCCGATCGCATGATCAAGGTCCGCTCCGGCGGCTGACGAGACATCACTACCCAATCAACACAGGAGAGACCCCATGGCGGAGATCAAGGATCCCGAAAACACACTTATCATGGAAACCACCAAAGGCCAGGTGACCATCGAACTGCTTCCCGACCTGGCTCCCGGCCATGTCGCGCGGATCAAGGAACTGGCCCGCGAAGGCGCTTATGACGGCGTGGTGTTTCACCGCGTGATCGAAGGCTTCATGGCGCAGACCGGCGACGTCAAGTTCGGCAAGTCGGACGGCAAGGACTTCAACCCGGGCCGCGCCGGCATGGGCGGTTCGGACAAGCCGGACCTGAAGGCCGAGTTTTCCAACATGAACCATGCCCGCGGCACCTGCTCGATGGCGCGTGCGCAGGACCCGAATTCGGCCAACTCGCAGTTCTTCATCTGCTTTGACGACGCCGGCTTCCTCAACCGTCAGTACACGGTCTGGGGCCAGGTCACGTCCGGCATGGACAATGTCGACAAGATCAAGCGCGGCGAGCCTGTCGTCGACCCCGACAAGATCGTGTCGATGAAGGTTGCGGCCGACGCCAAGGCCTAAGCCACTGTCACGCGCGGGATCGGGGGCTTCATGCCATTTGAGTTCCGCGCGTTTTTTATATGAGACGCCGATATGCGGGTAGACCTTTTCGATTTCGACCTTCCCGACGAGCGGATTGCGCTCAGGCCGGCAAATCCGCGCGACAGCGCCCGGTTGTTGCGCGTTGATGCAGATGGAAGCCTCAAGGATCTGTCGGTTGGCGATCTTGCGGATCTGCTTGAGCCCGGCGACGCGCTGGTGTTCAACGACACCAAGGTCATTCCCGCGCAGCTCGAAGGTTTTCGCACCCGCGGCGAAAACCAGCAACGTATCTCCGCCACCCTGCACATGCGCTCTGGCTCCGATCGCTGGAAAGCCTTTGTCCGTCCCGGTAAGCGCATCAAACAGGGCGACCGGCTGTCCTTCGGCGGTGATGGCGCAACTTGCCTGACCGGCGTGCTTGACGCTACTGCGGGAGAACGCGGCGAGGGCGGTGAGCTGGAGCTGATCTTTGATCTCTCCGGCCCGGCGCTGGATGAGGCGATCATGGCCACCGGCCACATTCCGCTGCCGCCTTATATCGCCTCAAAGCGCGGCGAGGACGATCAGGACCGGCTCGACTACCAGACAATCTACGCCCGCGAAGACGGTGCAGTGGCCGCCCCCACCGCCGGGCTGCATTTCACCGACGCGCTGTTCGCCAGTCTCGACGCCCGCGGCGTCTCCCGGCATTTTGTCACCCTGCATGTCGGCGCCGGCACATTCCTGCCGGTCAAGGTCGACGATACGGCGGAGCATCTGATGCATTCGGAAATCGGCCATGTCAGCGGCGAAACGGCCGAGGCACTCAACGCGGTGCACGCGCGCGGCGGGCGGGTTGTTTCCGTCGGCACCACCTCGCTGAGGCTGCTCGAAAGCGCGACCGACGAGGACGGCACCATCAAAGCATGGTCCGGGCCGACGGACATTTTCATCACCCCGGGCTACAAGTTTCGCGCCGTCGACATCCTGATGACCAATTTCCATCTGCCGCGCTCGACCTTGTTCATGCTGGTCTCGGCTTTCAGCGGTTTTGAGACCATGCACGCGGCCTACCGCCATGCCATCGACGACAAATACCGTTTCTATTCCTATGGCGACGCCAGCCTGTTGTTCCGCCGGGACAGCGCGCCATGATCGTCCGCTATCTCACACACCCGCAGGTCTTGATCGATCCTGAGATGCCGGTCGAGCGCTGGGGTCTCAATGATGTCGGCCGCGCCCGCGTCGAGGCCATTGTTGCTGCTAGCGCATGGCGGCAGACGCGCAGTGTCATCTCCAGCGCAGAGACCAAGGCAATCGAGACTGCCCGACCTATTGCCGAAGAGCTCGGCCTTGAGCTGATCGTGCGCGAGAAAATGCACGAAAACGACCGCACAGCCACCGGCTATCTGCCGCCTGAGGAATTCGAGCTTGTGGCCGATCAGTTCTTTGCCAGCCCTGACCAGAGCGTTCGCGGCTGGGAGCGGGCGGTGGATGCGCAGTCGCGGATCGTGGCCGAGACATTGGCGACGCTTGACGATGCGCACGAGGGCGACGTGCTGCTGGTCGGCCATGGCGGCGTCGGCACGCTTCTCATGTGCCATATTGCCGACAAGCCGATCGCGCGCAGTCGTAATCTGCCGGCGGGCGGCGGCATTGTCTTTGCTTTTGAGCGGCAGACGCTCAAGCTCAGTCACGGCTGGCAGCTGATGGAAACCCTGAATGATCCGCAACAGGCGAATTGAAATGACCGACACCTTCCAGTTCAAGCTTCTGGCCACCGACGGCAAGGCGCGGCGTGGCGAGATTTCCATGCCGCGCGGCACCATCCGCACCCCGGCGTTCATGCCGGTCGGCACCGGCGGTACGGTCAAGGCCATGTATATGGATCAGGTCAGCGATCTGGGCGCCGACATCATCCTGGGCAACACCTATCACCTGATGCTGCGCCCCGGTGCCGAGCGGGTGGCCAAGCTCGGCGGCCTGCATGAATTTGCCCGCTGGCCAAAACCGATCCTGACCGATTCCGGCGGGTTCCAGGTGATGTCGCTGTCGGCCTTGCGCAAGATCAACGAGCAGGGCGTCACCTTCCAGTCGCATATCGACGGCTCGCGCCACGAAATGAGCCCGGAACGCTCGATCGAGATCCAGGGCTTGCTAGATTCTGACATCCAGATGCAGCTCGATGAATGCGTCCGGCTGCCGGCCAGCGAGACCGAGATCGAGCGCGCCATGGAAATGTCGCTGCGCTGGGCCGAGCGCTGCAAAACCGCTTTTGGCGATCAGCCCGGCAAGGCGATGTTCGGCATTGTTCAGGGCGGCGATATCCCCAAACTGCGCGAGCGCTCGGCGTTAGGCCTGGCTGGCCTCGATCTCAAGGGTTATGCGGTTGGCGGGCTGGCGGTGGGCGAACCGCAGGCGGTGATGCTCGACATGCTTGATGTCACCTGTCCGCTGCTGCCGCGTGAGAAACCGCGCTACCTGATGGGTGTCGGCACGCCCGACGACATGCTCAAATCCGTCGGCCGCGGCATCGACATGTTCGACTGCGTGATGCCGACCCGCGCCGGCCGCCACGGTCTGGCCTTTACCCGCCACGGCAAGATCAACATCAAGAACGCCCGCCACGCCGAGGACCACCGTCCGCTGGATGAGGAAAGCTCATGCCCGGCGGCGCGCGACTATTCCCGCGCCTATCTGCACCACCTGGTCCGCTCCAACGAGATTCTGGGCATGATGCTGATCACCTGGAACAATTTGTCCTATTATCAGGACCTGATGGCAGGCATCCGCGGCGCTATCGAGGCTGGCCGCTTCGAGGAATTCTCCGCTGAAACAAGCGGGATGTGGGCGAGGGGCGATATCCCACCGCTGGGGTGATGGGCGGATGCCGATTGTGGTGAGCGCGCCCCGCGTCCCCGGACCGTCATCCCGGATCAAGTCCGGCATGACGGCGGCTGGGACCAGCAGTTGCAGCATGATCCACTCATTTGCCCGGTGTGGCAATCCGACACCCCCGGCGGGATCGCCCGCGCTTGACCGATTTTTTCATCAAAGGCACACTCAATCAGGGATTTAATCCTGGATCCCCGACATCACTGGATTGAGGACTGAGCGATGAGAGTTCTGAAAGTGGCAATCGTCCTGGCTGCGGTCGGCACACTGGCTGCCTGCACGACAACCGAGAAAACCGCCAGCGGAGCCGGGATCGGCGCTGCCGTCGGAGCCATTGCGTCGAAAAGCGCAGGAGGTGCGGTCGCAGGCGCCCTGATCGGCGGCTTCGGAACCTTCCTGTTCGAAGTTGCCGATGGCAAGTGCCAGTACCGCAACTCCAGGGGCCAGGTCTACACGGCCCGCTGCCACTGGCTGAGATAGCGGGCAATTGCCCCTCTCGGAGCCCGCGATGACTGGGACGACAAGACCATGATGAAGCCGATTGCGATCGGCGTGACAGTCTTGAGCCTCGCGGGGATGGTCTTTGCCTGGTGGGGACTGGAAACAGTCTCGGGACGGCGGCATTTTGATGAAATGGCCGGCATGATCCCGTTCTTCGCAGGCATTGGCTCTCTTATCCTGCTCGTGGTTGCCGCAGTTCTTTATTATTTCTCACGGCGGTAGGCCCGGTTGCGGCCGCGATACCGGTCGCTTGCTTCAATCTCCCCCTTTTGGGGGAGATGTCGGCATCGCCGACAGAGGGGGGCATGTTCCGGTTTGCTCCGATGGATTGGCGTCCGCGAAAGCTCACCCCCTCTGACACCTGCGGTGACATCTCCCCCGCAAGGGGGGAGAACAGCCGAATACCAATCTCCCCATTTCTTCCACACCCTTTTGAACCCATGCGATGATTGTGCCGCTCCCGTTCACCGGATGGCCCGCGAACGTGCCGGACCAGGCGGGAGGAAGGCCTTCCGGTTCTTGCCGTAACGTGTGGCAAGATCCGGAGGGAGGCGGTGACAGCGTGGCTCCGTCGGCGGACCCGTTCACTCCAAGGGATGATCCTGATCACCCCGAAGGATGACCGGGTTCAGCCGGCCACCGGACCGACCTCGGATCTCAGCCCGTCACAAGGACGGGTGCGGGACCTGACAGCGGACCGGGCCTGTGGCGGATTTGCGCCCCTTCGCCGGGGCGCAGCTTCGTGCCGGAGACCGCGTCAAAAACTTCCGCCGCGCCCCACGTCCGGGGCTTGCGGCCCGGGGCAACCCGGACAAATCCGCGTCGGGTGAAACCCTCAAGCGGGTCAAGCGAAGCGATTGCCGCCTGTCGGATGCGGACATCATCCGGCGATCATCGGGCCGCGCGCGTGCTGCGCCACCCATTCCTTACTCTCCAGAGGCAAAGCCCGCGTGCGGCCCTCCGGAACAGGTATTCAAGCCCCGGCGGTTTTATCGCGCGGGATCAATTGTGCATGCCCAAAGAGAGCGAGACGTCAGCGTGGTTGCCCCCTACACCCGCTTAGGCGATCGAGACGATCTCCAGCTCCTGGCCGTTGACCTCGACGACATCGCCGACAGCCTTGTCCATCAGCGCGCGGGCCACCGGGGCGATGAACGAAATGGTTCCGGCCTTCGGGTCTGCCTCGTCCTCGCCGACGATACGGTAGCTCTGGGTGCGCTCGTCGTCGCGCAGGTAAGTCACGGTGCTGCCGAAGCTGACGGTGTCGTTGGAGACCGGATCGGCGATCAGCTGCGCCGTGCGCACCCGTTCGGCAAAGTAGCGCGCATCGCGCAACGGGCTCGCCTGCTGCCGACGCTTTTCGTTGACGTCCTCGATCGCGTTGGCCGCTTCATAGAAGGCTCGCGCCGCATCGAGCTGGGCTTGCAGCTGCTTCAATCCGGCTTCGGTGACAAGGTTCGGATGAGGCGAAATCGCCCGGTCGGGCAGCAGGGTTTCCGCGGCGGTTTCGGAACTATCTTCCTTGGTGAAGGCAACGCTCATTGTCAGATTCCTTTCCCGCAGCAGCGCCCGGCGGAAGAGTGTGCGGATGGCGGTCAGTGGATTGAATACGATGAAACCGGGCGGACAGCCAATCAAGATTGCTCAAAGGCCAACGCGGCGTCTCGGGCATGGTTCCACCAGCGGCGGGAGCTTGACGGCAGGCCTAACCGTTCAATGTCGAGCTGACGTCGAGGAGGTGCGTCATCACCTCTGGATTGTCTTTCCGGCTTCATCCAACTTGTGAAAGACCAATGAATAATATCGCATTTACAACAACATACACTCATATGCTAATAGAGTGAATCATCACTCTGATCGCAACCCGAAGGCACAATCATCACCTTGCCATCGCCGATCTTGATCGCGTCGGGCAGGTCCTGCATGGCGTCCGAGAGCTTGACCGTGGCCACCACTTCGGTGCTCCAGCTGCCCGAGATGAAACGGTTCTGTACCGCGCGCAGCGTCTTCAGCTTGCTCAGCAGCGAGGCCTGGCGGAACCAGTTCATCAGCCAGTAGCCCTCGATCTTCTTGTTCATGAAGATGAACTGGCCGGGCTCCTTGAGTGTCGGCAATTCGGTGTCGAGCTTGCCGTAGATGATCCAGCGGGCACGCGCCGGCATGGCGGTGAAGATATCGGCGGAGAGCTGGTTGGCGACCGCGTCGAGCAGCACCCGCGGCTTCTCCGCCTTGAGGGTGGCGGCAAGCTTCGAGGCGAAATCCGGGTCCGACTGCACCAGCACATGCCTGGCGCCGAGCTCGGTCAGGTGTGCTGCCTGGCTCTGCTTGCGGATGATGGCGATCATCGCATAGCCGTTGTCGCGGGCAAGGCCGGCCATCAGTTTTCCGAGCTGGGAGAAGGCGGCGGTGAAGATGAAACTCTTCGAGCCGGATGCCTTGACGATGTCGAACATGGTCCAGGCGGTCACCGGGTTGACCACGTGGCCGGCGGCGTCCTCGTCGCGCATGCCGGATTTGACCGCAACGCACATGCCCGCCTTGACGACGATGTACTCGGCCCAGGCGCCCGAGCCGTTGACGCCGCCGACGAAGGCCACCCGCTTGCCCTTGAGAAAGCGCGCATGCAGGCCCTGACCGTCGACCACGTCGCCGACACCCTCGAAACCCGCGGCGGCACCCTTGATGCGCGGCTGGCCGTATTCGCCCTTGATGAAGTAAAGATCGGAGGGATTGACCGAGGCCATCCGCACCTTGACCAGCACCTCGCCGGGTCCGGGCTTGGGGAGCGGCAGCGTTCCGTAATCGAGATAGGGCTCAAGCGTCTCGATCGCCGTGCCTTCACGGGTGGACGACAGGCCGTGGCCCTTGAGGATCAGCGCGTTCATTGTCGCGGGCAGGGGCATGGCGTGATATCCTTACGGGATGAGGATGGTCTTGCCGACGGCGCCGCGGTCGAGAATGCGCTGCACCGCGGACGCGGCGTCGGAAAGTGGGCGGCGTTCATCGATGCGCGGCTTGATCCGGCCCTTGGAATGCCAGTCGAACAATTCGCGGTTGTTGGCGGCGTAAACCTCCGGCTCCTTGACGGTAAACGCACCCCAGAAAACACCAACCAGCGAATACTCCTTGAGCAGCACCAGATTGACCGGCAGCTTGGGAATTTCGCCCGATGCAAAGCCGACGACGAGAAGCCGGCCATTGCGGGCCATGGCGCGGGCAGCGACATCGAATGCCGCGCCGCCGACCGGATCGAAAGCTACATCGACGCCGCGGCCGGGATGAGCCTTGAGCGCCTCGCGCAATCCTTCATAGGGCAGGGCTACATCGGCTCCGGCTTCCAGGCAGGCGGTCTGCTTGGCCTCGGTCGAGGCCACCGCGATGACATTGGCGCCCATCGCCTTGCCGATGGAAATCGCCGCCAGGCCGGTCGAGCCGGCGCCGCCAAGCACCAGCAGCGTTTCGCCGGGCTGAAGATTTGCCCGCTGCTTGAGCGCGTGATGCGAGGTGCCCCAGGCGCACATCAGCGCGCAGGCGTCGTCAAAATCCATCGTCTCCGGAATCGGAAACACCCGGTCGGCCGGCGCCAGCACCTTCTCGGCATACCCGCCATTCTGGAGCAACGCCACCACCCGGTCTCCCGGCTTGACGTGGATGACATTGTCGCCGATCGCCTCGACAACGCCGGCAGCTTCCATGCCGGGGATGAACGGCGTTTCGGGCTTCATCTGGTAAAGCCCCTGGACCAGCAGGCCATCGGGGAAATTCACCCCGATCGCCTCGGCCTTGATCACCACTTCATCGGGGCCGGGTTTCGGATCCGGCAGCTCCCGGTACTCGAGATTGGAGACCGGGCCATATTCGGGACAGACAATCGCCTTCATGTCGGATCACACCTTTTCCTGCGTGTAGCGCTTGAGTTCGGTGCGCGCCACCTGACGGCGGTGCACCGCATCGGGTCCGTCGGCAAGCCGCAGGGTGCGCAGATGCGTCCACATCCGGGCCAGCGGCGTGTCCTGGGAGATGCCCTGACCACCGAACATCTGGGCAGCCTCATCGGTGACCTTGAGCGCAACACGGGGGGCCACGACCTTGATCTGGCTGATCCAGGGGGCTGCGGCGCGGGCATTGCCCTGATCCATCATCCAGGCGGCCTTGAGACACAGCAGACGCGCCATCTCGATTTCCATGCGGCACTCGGCAATGATGTCGTAATTGGCGCCGAGCTGGGCCAGCTTCTTGCCGAAGGCCTCGCGTTCCAGCGACCGCTTGCACATCAGTTCAAGCGCCATTTCGGCCTGTCCGATGGCACGCATGCAATGGTGGATCCGGCCCGGTCCAAGCCGCCCTTGGGCGATCTCGAAGCCCTTGCCTTCACCAACCAGCAGGTTGCTGGCGGGAACCCGGACATCGGTGAACCTGAGATGGAAATGGCCGTGCGGTGCGTCGTCCTGACCGTAGACCTGCATCGGCCGGAGCTTCTCGATGCCGGCGGTGTCGGCAGGCACCAGGATCATCGAATGACGTGCATGCTTGGGCGTGTCTTCGCCGCCGGTGCGGACCATGACGATGTAGATCTTGCAGCGCGGATCGCCCGCGCCCGAAGCCCACCATTTCTCGCCATTGAGCACGTATTCGTCGCCATCGCGAACGCAGGACATCGAGACATTGGTGGCGTCCGAGGAAGCGACATCCGGCTCGGTCATCAGGTAGGCCGAGCGGATCTCGCCGTTGAGCAGCGGCTCGAGCCACTGCTTCTTGTGATCGGGCTCGCTGTAACGGTCGAGCACTTCCATGTTGCCGGTGTCGGGCGCCGAGCAGTTGAAGCTCTCGGCACCGAGATGCGCCTTGCCCATTTCCTCGGCGAGATAGGCATACTCGACCGTGGTCAGTCCGCCCTCGGCTTGCGTCCGCCACAGGTTCCAAAGACCGCGCTGCTTGGCCTTGGCCTTCAGACCCTCGAGAATTTCGGTCTGGCGCGGAGTGTAGCTCCAGCGATCGCCGGCAATGCCGACTTCGGCAAGGAACTGCTCATCGAGCGGCAGGATCTCGTTGCGCACCATATCGCGCACAGCTTCGAGAATGGGTTTAAGATGCTCGGATATGCCCAGATCCATCGATTTTGCTTCGGTCATAGAATGGCTCCTCCAAATGTTCGTTCAGGGCGCTTTGCCCGTGTAGCCCAGAAGCCTGATGGCATAGAGTACGCACTCATCAGCAACGGCTTCGATTTCTGTTTCGGCCTGACCCTTTCGCGGTGTGAACCAGACGATCGGGCCGTTGATGCACATGAAGACCGAGTTGAGGGCGATCTTGATGTTCTTGTAGTCGATGTCTCCATCCGCCCTGGCCGCCTCGAGCACCATGCGAAAGTGTTCGGAATAGGCGTCACGCAATTCAGCCAGTTGCATGAGTTCGGCATGTTCCTTGGCCGGCATGGTTCCGTGCCGGAGCATGTCGACACCCTGACCGACAACATTCTGGAAGGCCTTGGTGCGGATGACGCAGAGAACATGCGCTTTCAGCACCATATTCAATCGCTCAATGGCCGGCATCTCGACCTCAAGCAAAGGCTCGACGGTCTGGAAATTCATCATCATGCCGGTCCTGTAGACGTCGAGGAACAGTTCGGCCTTGGAGGCGTAGTGATGATAGATGCGCCCTTTTGTCGAACCGATCCGGGCTGCGACCTCATCAAGGCTGGTGGCGGCATAGCCGCGCGCCTCGAAGCACAATGCGGCTCCCTCCATGATTTCCATCCTGGAGAGATCGGTGTCGCTCTGGCGCCTGTATTTTGTCGATCGCGCCGCGGTCGCCATGTCTTCGTCTGCTCCAGTTCAGTCGACCGGCGCTTGTGCCGGAGGATGCAAAAAATGTTTTCAAAGCGTCTTGCAGTTGGATTGGAGATGAACATACTAGCGAGTATGTTGTCAATCTGAGAGACAGCGCTATTGTCAAACAAACCATATAACGGCCCGAGTGCCGAAAAAATCAAATGCGGGGAAAATCGATGAGTGAAGTGCGCGACAGCTATCTTGGCAATCTGTTTGGCGTAAGCGGCAAGATCGCGCTGGTCACCGGTGGCGCCACCGGCATTGGCCGCATGATCGCAACAGGCCTGGTGCATGCCGGTGCGCGGGTGATGATCGCATCCCGCAAGGGCGAGGATTGCATCAAGGTGGCCGAGGAGTTCAATGCCCTGGACGCGGCCGGTTCGGCTGTCGGTTTTGCCGGCGATGTCGGCACCGAGGAGGGCGTCAAGGCCCTGGTTGAAGCAGTCCAGGCGCGCACCGACCGTCTCGATATTCTCGTCAACAATGCCGGGGTTTCCTGGGGTGCGCCCTATGCCGATTTCCCGCATGCGGCCTGGGCCAAGGTGATGTCGGTCAACGTCGCCGGTCTGTTCACGCTGACGCGGGATTTGACACCATTGCTGCGCGAGGCGGCGACGGACGAGGATCCGGCGCGGGTGATCAATCTGGGCTCGGTGATGGGGACCCAGCCGGTAGCCGACGGAGCCTATTCCTACACCGCGTCGAAAGCGGCCGTGCATCACCTGACCAAGGTTCTCGCCGAAGAACTCGCCCCCCACCGCGTTACCGTCAATGCCTTTGCGCCGGGACCATTCCAGAGCCGGATGACGGCCTTTGCCACGGCACGCGATGAGCAAGTCGAAAAGGTCGGGACGGGCGTGCCGCTGGGCCGGATTGGCGCACCTGACGATGTGGCCGGTGCCGCCATCTATGTGTGCAGCCGGGCCGGGGCCTACCTGACCGGCGCGATCCTGCCGATTGACGGCGGCGTTTCGGTGCAGCACGGTATCAGTCTGTTCAAGGGCGCCTGAGATGGAAGACCAACCGTTCGACATGGAAGCACTGGCCGACGAGTTGCACGAACTCGTCCCCGGATTTTCGGGTTTGCATGCGATCGAGAAGTTCAACACCGGTCAGTCCAACCCGACCTACCGGGTTGAGGCCGATAGCGGGCGTTATGTGTTGCGCGCCAAGCCGCCAGGAACCCTGTTGAAATCGGCCCACCAGGTCGACCGGGAATACCGGGTGATGAAGGCGCTCGCCGAAAACGACGTGCCGGTGCCGAAGGTCTACGCGCTGTCTGAGGAGCACAGCTCGATCGGGCGAATGTACTTCGTCATGGAGATGGTGGACGGCCGGATCTTCTGGGATCCGGCGCTGCCCGAAATGACCCGCAACGAGCGCGCGGCGATCTATGACGGGATGAATGATGTGCTGGCGCGGCTTCACAGTGTTGATCCGGAAGCCGCGGGACTGGCGGACTTCGGCCGGTCCGGCAATTACTTTGCCCGGCAGATACGCCGCTGGAGCGAGCAGTATCTGGCCAGCAAGACCGAAGATCTGCCGGACATGGACCGGCTGATGGAGTGGCTCTGGGAAAACCTGCCCGACGATGACGGGGTCGTGTCGATCGTGCATGGCGACTTCCGGCTCGACAACATGATCTTTTCTCCGCATGGCGAGCATGTGCTGGCGCTGATCGACTGGGAACTGTCGACGCTCGGCCACCCGATGGCCGATTTGGCTTACCAATGCATGCAATGGCGCCTGCCGCACAAGAGCGGCTTCAGGGGACTGGGCGGGCTGGACCGGGCCGAACTCGGGATCCCAAGCGAAGCCGACTATGTGGCCAAGTATTCGGAACGCAGCGGCATCAAGGTCGACAACTGGGCCTTCTGCCTGGCGTTTTCGTTCTTCCGGTTGGCGGCAATCCTGCAGGGTGTCTACAAGCGCTCGCTCGATGGCAATGCCTCCAACCCCGAACGCGCCCGCGATATCGGCCGCGCCGTACCACTGCTGGCCCAGATGGCCAACGACATCATGGCGGGGAAGGCGTAACAAATGGCGGATTTTTCAGGCAAGGTCGTGCTTCTGACCGGAGCCGCGGGTGGTTTCGGCCAGGCGGCGGCACGGTATTTCTCCAAGGCCGGCGCCAGCCTGGTGATCAGCGACCTAGCTTCGGGCCCGCTCGACGCGCTGGCGGAAGAGCTTGGCGGCAAGATCGCAGCGATAAGCGGCGACATCACCGATCCGGAGCTGTCCGGCAGACTGGTCGAGACCGCCTTGTCGGAATTCGGCCGGCTGGACGTGGCGATCAACAATGCCGGCATCGTTCATGACATGGCGCCCTTGCCCAAAACACCTGTCGATGTTGCCCGAAAGATCATCGACGTCGACCTGATGGGGGTGATCTACGCCATGCAGGCGCAGCTCCCGGTGATGGAAAAACAATTCCGCGACAGCGACTCGACCGGGGCGATCATCAATGTCGCTTCCGTTGCCGGCGTGCTGGCCGCGCCGATGCTGTCGGTCTACGCCGCAGCCAAGCATGGCGTCGTCGGGCTGACCAAGTCGACGGCGATCGAATATGCGCGGCGCGGTGTGCGCATCAACGCACTGTGTCCGTCTTTTGCGCGGACCCCGATGGCAACCGATTTTCTCGACAAGGCCGGGCCCGACCGCGACAAGGCGGAAGCCTCGATGGTGCGGGCAATCCCGATGGGCAGGCTGGCGGAGGTCGACGAGGTGATTGCCGGCCTGATCTATCTGGCCGATCCTGCCTCGAGTTTCGTCACCGGCCAGACCCTGCAGATCGATGGCGGTCTTTCGGCAGCCTGACCGGACTACGGTTTTTGCACATCGGTTGAGCATTCTGGCGGATTGAACTTCAATCTCAGGCAGCGCACACTGGTTTCAACCAAATCATTCCGGAGGCAGGACCATGCAAGAACTCACCCATTATATCGGCGGCCAGCACGTTAAGGGCAAATCGGGCCGTTTTGCCGACGTGATGAACCCGGCAACGGGCGAAGTCCAGGCCAAGGTTCCGCTGGCGTCGAACGAGGAAATGGCCGAGGCGGTAGCGATTGCGTCGAAGGCGCAAATCGGTTGGGCCGCCACCAACCCGCAGAAGCGCGCCCGGGTGCTGATGAAGTTCGTCGAACTGTTGCACCGCGACATGGACAAGCTGGCCGAAGCGCTGTCGCGCGAACACGGCAAGACCATCCCCGACGCCAAGGGCGACGTCATCCGCGGGCTGGAAGTGGCCGAGTTCTGCTTTGGCGCGCCGCATCTCTTGAAGGGCGAATTCACCGAGGGTGCCGGCCCGGGCATCGACATGTACTCGCTGCGCCAGCCGCTGGGCGTGGTTGCCGGCATCACACCGTTCAATTTTCCGGCAATGATCCCGATGTGGAAGTTCTGCCCGGCAATCGCCGCCGGCAACGCCTTCATTCTCAAGCCGTCCGAGCGTGATCCGTCGGTGCCGCTGATGCTGGCCGAACTGATGAGCGAAGCGGGCGCGCCCGACGGTATCCTCAACGTCGTCAACGGCGACAAGGATGCGGTTGACGCGATCCTCGATCATCCCGAAATCATGGCCATCGGCTTTGTCGGATCGACCCCGATCGCGCAGTACATCTATGCCCGCGGCTGCGCCAACGGCAAACGGGTGCAGTGCTTCGGCGGCGCCAAGAACCACATGATCATCATGCCGGATGCCGACATGGACCAGGCCGTCGATGCGCTGATCGGCGCAGGCTACGGCGCGGCCGGCGAGCGCTGCATGGCGATCTCGGTCGCCGTGCCCGTCGGCGAGAAAACCGCCGATCTGCTGATCGAAAAACTGGCGCCGCGCGTCGAGGCCCTGAAGATCGGACCCTACACCGACGGCAACGACGTCGATTTCGGCCCGCTGGTGACCAGCCAGGCCCGCGACCGGGTGCTGGGCCTGGTCAATTCCGGGGTGGAGCAGGGCGCCAAGCTGGTGGTCGACGGCCGTAATTTCTCGATGCAGGGCTATGAGAACGGCTACTTTGTCGGCGGCTGCCTGTTCGACAATGTCACCCGCGACATGGACATCTACACCCAGGAAATCTTCGGCCCGGTTCTCTCGGTGGTGCGTGCGCCGACCTATGCCGAAGCGCTGCGGTACCCGATGGAGCATGAATACGGCAACGGCACCGCGATCTACACCCGCGACGGCGATACCGCGCGTGACTTCGTCAGCCGCATCAACATCGGCATGGTCGGAGTCAATGTTCCGATCCCGGTGCCGCTGGCCTACCACACCTTCGGCGGCTGGAAAAAATCCGGTTTCGGCGACCTCAACCAGCACGGCCCGGATGCGTTCCGCTTCTATACCCGCACCAAGACGGTGACCGCGCGCTGGCCTTCCGGTATCAAGGAAGGAGCCGAGTTCGTCATCCCGACCATGGGATGACCGAACTCGACCAGGTGATTGTCAGGGACGGAGAGGCGGACCGCCATGGACTTTGAACTGAACGAGGAACAACAGGCGATCTTCGACATGGCGCGCGATTTCGGCGCCGAGAGGATCGCCCCGTTCGCGGCCGAGTGGGAGAAGCAGGAGACGATCCCGCGCGAGGTGCTGGAGGAAGCCGCAGCGCTGGGACTGGCGGCGATCTATGTGCCGGAAGACGATGGCGGTTCGGGCCTGACCCGGCTCGACGCGACGCTGGTGTTCGAGGCGCTGTCGATGGCCTGCCCATCGGTCGCCTCGTTCCTGTCGATCCACAACATGTGCACCTGGATGGTCTCATCCTACGGATCCGACGAGATGAAGGCGCGGTTGCTGCCCGATCTGGTCAGCATGAAGAAGATCGCCTCCTACTGCCTGACCGAACCGGGATCGGGATCGGACGCGGCGGCGCTGAGAACCCGGGCCGACCGGACCAATGAGGGCTACAAGCTCAACGGCACCAAGGCGTTCATCTCCGGCGGCGGCTATTCCGATCTCTACCTGGTGATGACCCGCACCGGGGCGGACGGGCCGAAAGGCATCTCGGCGGTGATCGTCGAGGACGGCACCGAAGGGCTTTCCTTCGGCGCGCCGGAAAACAAGATGGGCTGGCGCTCGCAGCCGACCTCGCAGGTACAGTTCGACGATTGCGTCATCCCGGCCGAGAACCTGCTCGGCGAAGAGGGCGCGGGCTTCCGCTATGCTATGAGCGGGCTTGACGGCGGCCGGCTCAACATCGCCGCCTCGGCTCTCGGCGGCGCGCAATCGGCGCTCGACAAGACGCTCAGCTATATGGGCGAGCGCGAGGCGTTCGGCAAATCCATCGACCAGTTCCAGGCGCTGCAGTTCCGGCTGGCCGACATGGAGACCGAAATGCAGGCGGCGCGGATCTTCCTGCGCCAGGCAGCCAGCAAGCTCGACCGCAAGGCACCAGATGCCACCAAGTTTTGTGCCATGGCCAAACGGCTCGTCACCGACACGGCGTTCAAGGTGGCCAATGACGCGCTACAACTGCATGGCGGCTACGGCTATCTGGCGGATTATGGCGTCGAGAAGATCGTCCGCGACCTGCGGGTGCACCAGATCCTCGAAGGCACCAACGAGATCATGCGGGTGATCGTCTCGCGGGCCCTGCTTGCGGAGCGCTCTGCATGAGCATCCGCATCCGCAAGATCGGCCGCATCGGCCAGATCACGCTGCAACGGCCCGAGGCGCTCAACGCCGTGACCTATGACATGGTGCTTGCCATCGAGGCCGCACTTGACGATTGGCGCGACGACGAGGAAGTGACCTGCGTGCTGATCGATGCCGAAGGCAACAGGGCGTTCTCGGCCGGGGGCGACCTGCAGTTCATGCATGAGACTGCCTCGAAGGGCGATTTCGATGCGGGCCGCACCTTCTGGCGCGACGAATACCGGCTGAATGCCAAGATCGCCAATTATCCCAAGCCCTATATCGCGCTGTGTCAGGGCTTCACCATGGGCGGCGGCGTCGGCGTCTCGCTGCACGGCTCGCACCGGGTGGTGGGCGAGAGTTCGCGCATCGCCATGCCGGAATGCGCCGTCGGCCTGGTGCCCGATGTCGGCGGTACGCTGCTGCTGGCATCCGCGCCGGGGCGGCTTGGCGAATATCTCGGGGTGACCGGCTACCGGATGAACGCGTCGGACGCGATCCTGGCCGGATTTGCCGATTATTTCATTCCCGAGGCGCAATGGCCGGAACTGACCGAGATCCTGATCGAGACCGGTGACTGGTCGGCAGTCGCAGCACGTGCCGAGGATCCCGAGGACGGGCCGCTGATGGCGATCCGGGCACAGGCAGACAAGTATTTCGGCAGTGAAACGCTTGCCGAGATCCTGGCTTCGCTCCCGGATGACGACTGGGGTGCGGCGACGGCCAAATCCATTCGCGCCGCTTCGCCCTTGTCGGCGGTCTGCACCATCGAGTTGGTGCGGCGGGCGCGGGAAGAGGGCACTATCGAACACGCGCTTCGCCAGGAATACCGCTTTACCTCGCGCAGCGCGTCGGACGGCGATTTCGTCGAGGGCATCCGCGCCGCGATCATCGACAAGGACCGCAATCCGCGCTGGCGGCACGCCAGTGTCGAAGCGGTGACTGCGGCAATCGCCGAGGCGATGCTGTCTCAACCGCCGGGCGGTGACATCGAATTCTAGACCGGCCAAAACGCCGGACATTGGTCAATTGGCAGGGAGGACGCCATGAAAATCGGGTTCATCGGACTGGGCAATATGGGTGCGCCGATGGCGGCCAACCTGGTCAAGGCAGGACATCAGGTCACCGGCTTCGATGTCGCTGGCGTCACCGTAGAAGGCGCCACCATGGCGGGATCTGCAGCGGAAGCGGCGGCCGGTCAGGACGCGGTGATCACCATGCTGCCGAATGGCGATATCCTGCGGTCGGTCTATGCCGAGATCGTGCCGGCCGGCCGAAAAGGTGCCGTGTTCATCGATTGCTCGACGGTCGATGTCGACAGCGCCCGCACGGCGCACGACATGGCCGCTGCGCAAGGCTTGCTGTCGGTCGATGCGCCGGTGTCCGGCGGTGTCGGTGGCGCTGCGGGCGGCACGCTGACCTTCATGGCGGGCGGCAGCGGCGACGCGTTCGGCCGCGCAGCACCGTTGTTCGAGATCATGGGCAAGAAGGCTGTGCATTGCGGCCAGGCCGGCGCCGGCCAGTCGGCCAAGATCTGCAACAACATGCTGCTTGGAATTTCGATGATCGGCGCCTGCGAGGCTTTTGCGCTGGCCGAAAAACTCGGTCTTTCGGCGCAGAGCCTGTTCGACGTGGTCTCGACCTCGTCGGGGTCGTGCTGGTCGGTCAACACCTATTGTCCGGTTCCCGGCGTCGGGCCGCAAAGCCCTGCCGACAATGACTACAAGCCCGGCTTTGCCGCCGAGCTGATGCTCAAGGATCTGAAGCTCAGCCAGCAAGCTGCGGGCAGCGTATCTGCGCAAACACCGATGGGCGCGCGGGCCACCGAACTCTATGACCAGTTTGTCGCCGGAGACGGCAAGGGCCGTGATTTCTCGGCGATGATCGAGCGCCTGAAATAGAGAAAATCCATCCATGGTACGGAGCGGGGCGCAGCCATTGCGTCCCGCTTTTTGCATGCGCTCCTAACCCGGCACCAACCATTCTTGGACCGAACCGAATTCATGGCCGGTTTTCACCCGGATTCATCGGGTTAACCCGGATCAACCGCTTGATGGTTACATTTACAACTGATTTTATGCGGCCCTGATTTGAACAGCTGTCGGAGTGCTGCAATGTCGCTTGCCTATATGCCGGGTTTTGGGAACGATTTCGAAACGGAAAGCCTGCCCGGTGCATTGCCGCAGGGGCAGAATTCGCCGCAGCGTTGCGCCTACGGGCTCTATGCGGAACAGCTCTCCGGCTCGCCGTTCACCGCACCGCGCGGCACCAACGAGCGCTCCTGGCTGTACCGGATTCGCCCGAGCGTGCGTCACACCACGGATTTCCGGGTGATCGACCGGCCGCACTGGAAGTCGGCGCCGAATCAGGAAGCGCAGATCCTGTCGCTGGGCCAGCGGCGCTGGGATCCGATGCCGTATCCGAATGGAGCGGTGAATTTTCTCGATTCGATGTACACCATCACAACCGCGGGCGACGTGGTTGGCCAGGCCGGAATGGCGACGCATATCTATGCGCTCACTGCAGACATGGAGGATGACTATTTCTTCAATGCCGACGGCGAGTTGATGATTGTGCCTCAGGAAGGCGCGCTGCGGATCTTCACCGAGATGGGCATCATCGAAGTCGCGCCGCTGGAGATTGCTGTGCTGCCGCGCGGCATGATGTTCAAGGTGATGCGCGCCGAGGGCGTGGAGCGGGCGCGCGGTTATGTCTGTGAAAACTACGGCGCCAAATTTTCGCTTCCGGAGCGCGGCCCTATCGGGGCCAATTGCCTGGCCAATCCGCGTGACTTCAAGACCCCGGTGGCGGCCTATGAGGACAAGGAAACCACCTGTCTGGTGCATATCAAATGGTGCGGCGTTTTCCATGTCACTCCGATCGGCCATTCGCCGCTCGATGTGGTGGCCTGGCACGGCAATTATGCACCCTACAAATATGATCTTCGGACCTTCTCGCCGGTTGGGGCGATCGGTTTTGACCATCCCGATCCGTCGATCTTCACCGTGCTGACCGCGCCGTCGGGCGAGGCTGGAACGGCGAACATCGATTTCGTCATCTTCCCGCCACGCTGGATGGTGGCCGAACATTCGTTCCGCCCGCCCTGGTACCACCGCAACATCATGAGCGAGTTCATGGGCCTGGTCGAAGGCCAGTACGACGCCAAGGAAGAAGGCTTCCTGCCCGGCGGCATGAGCCTGCACAACATGATGATGCCGCACGGCCCCGATCACGACGCCTTCGAGAAAGCCTCGACGGTGGATCTGAAGCCGGTCAAGCTTTCGGACACCATGGCCTTCATGTTCGAGACCCGGTTCCCGCAGATGGTGACCCGCTACGCAGCCGAACTCGAGACCCTGCAGTCAGGCTATGTCAATTGCTGGGACGGTATCGAGCGCAAGTTCGACGGCACCCCTGAAGCCGGTGGCTGGTCGGGCGCCAAGTGAACGAACGGCTGGTCATTTTGGGCTCGAAGGGCGGGCCGGCGATCCGGCCCGGCGGGCCGTCGCCGACATCGTCGCTGATCGAGATCGGCGGACGCCGGATCGTGATTGATTGCGGGCTGGGCGTTTCGCGCGGGCTTGTCGAAACCGGCGTGGCGCTGTCGGGCCTCGATCTGGTGCTGATCACGCATCTGCACTCCGATCATGTGCTCGAACTCGGACCGCTGATCCACACCGCATGGACCTCGGGGCTGAAGACCCCGGTACGCGTGCTCGGCCCGGTCGGCACCAGGGCCGTGTGGGACGGATTTGTCGCCTCGCTTCTCTACGACATCGATCTCAGGATCGACGACGAGGGCCGGCCGTACATTCGAGACCTGGTGATGATCGAGGAATTCGGCGAAGGCCTGTTGCTCGATGAAAACGGGCTGACGATCGAGGCTTTGCGGGTCGACCATCCGCCGGTCACCGAATGTTATGCGCTGAAGATCGCCCATGAAGGCCGGACCATCGTGATGTCCGCAGACACCGCCTATTTCGAACCGCTGGCCGGCTTCGCGGCCAGTGCCGATATCCTGGTTCACGAGGCGATGCACCCCGACGGGGTCGACCGGCTGGTGGCGCGCACCGGCAATGGCGAGCGGCTGAAGGCCCATCTCCTGGCCAGTCACACCATGGCAGCCGATGTCGGCCGTATCGCGGCCATTGCGAAAGTGGACCATCTCGTGCTCAATCACCTGGTGCCGGCCGATGATCCGGAGATCACCGAGGCACATTGGGTCAAGCAGACCAGAACGACGTGGGACGGGCAGTTGACGATCGGCCATGATGGCCTTGAGCTGCCGCTGCCGCCCGCAAAACCACAAAGGAAACTCGCATGAAACTTGCCACACTCCGCGAAGGTAGTCGTGACGGCCGTCTGGTCGTCGTCTCGCGCGATCTGACCCGCGCCTCCGGCGTGCCGCATATCGCGCGCACGCTTCAGGCAGCCCTTGACGACTGGCAGCATGTGGGCCCGCGTCTTCGCGACGTGGCGGCGATGCTGGAAACCGGCGCCGAGCCGACCGAGCGGTTTCACGAGCGCGACGCGCTGTCGCCGCTGCCGCGGGCCTACCAGTGGGCCGACGGTTCGGCCTATGTCAACCACGTCGAACTGGTGCGCAAGGCGCGCGGCGCCGAAATGCCCGCCAGCTTCTGGGAAGAACCGCTGATGTACCAGGGTGGCTCCGACAGTTTCCTCGCACCGCGCGGGCCCATTCGCATGGCCGACGAGGCCTGGGGCATCGATTGCGAAGGCGAGGTTGCGGTGATTGTCGGCGACGTGCCGATGGGTGCCGACATCGACACCTGCCGCGAAGCGATCGAACTGGTGATGCTGGTCAATGATGTCAGCCTGCGCGGGCTGATCCCGGCGGAACTCGGCAAGGGTTTTGGCTTCTTCCAGTCCAAGCCATCCTCGGCGTTCTCGCCGGTGACGGTGACGCCGGATGAGCTGGGCGACGCCTGGGATGGCGGCAAGCTGAGCCTTCCGCTCGATGTCGATCTCAACGGCGACGCCTTTGGCCGCGCCAATGCAGGGGTCGACATGACCTTTGATTTCCCGCAGCTGATTGCCCACGCGGCGAAAACCCGGCCGCTGTGCGCCGGCACGATCATCGGATCGGGCACGGTGTCGAACAAGGGGCCCGAGGGCGACCCCGGCAAGCCGGTGAGCCAGGGCGGCGCGGGCTACTCCTGCATCGCCGAGATCCGCATGATCGAGACCATCGCCGCGGGCAAACCCTCCACCCCCTTCATGCGCTTTGGCGACACCGTGCGCATCGAGATGAAGGACGCCGATGGCCATTCGATCTTTGGCGCCATCGAGCAAACTGTCGAAAAAATCTAGGGAATACAGATGAGCAAGAAATTCGCATCCGCCGGCGACATGGCGGAAAAGCAGATCTCTTTCACCGAGATCGGCCGTGACCTGTGGGCATTCACCGCCGAGGGCGACCCCAATTCCGGTGTCATCATTGGCGATGACAGTGTGATGGTGATCGAGGCACAGGCAACCCCGCGGCTGGCGGGCAAGGTGATCGAGAAGATCCGCTCGGTGACCGACAAGCCGATCAGCCACCTGGTACTGACGCATTACCACGCCGTGCGCGTGCTCGGGGCTTCGGCCTACAATGCGCCGACGGTGATCATGGGCGATGCCGCACGCGCCATGGTCGAGGAACGCGGCGCCGAGGACTGGGCCTCCGAGTTCGAACGATTCCCGCGGCTGTTCCAGGGCCATGAAAGCATTCCCGGCCTGACCTATCCGACCACAACGTTCTCCGAGCGGATGACGGTTTATCTCGGCAAGCGCCGGGTCGACCTGATGCATCTCGGCCGCGCCCACACCGCCGGCGACATCGTTGCCTGGGTGCCGGACGAAGAGGTGATGTTCACCGGCGACATCGTTGAATATCACTCCGCCTGCTATTGCGGCGACGGCCATTACGAGGACTGGGGCGATACGCTCGACATGATCCGCTCGTTCGATCCGCAGGCGATTGCGCCGGGACGCGGCGATGCGCTGGTCGGACGCGAGGTGGTGGAAACCGCCATCGACAGCACCCGCGATTTCGTTGACTCGACCTACCGCCCGGTCGCCAAGGTGGTGGCGCGTGGCGGAACGTTGAAGGAAGCCTGGGATGCGGTGCGGGCCGAATGCGACCCGAAGTTCAAGGATTTCGCGATCTATGAGCACTGCCTGCCGTTCAACGTCGCCCGCGCCTATGACGAGGCCCGCGGCATCGACACGCCACGGATCTGGACCGCGGAACGTGACGCGGAGATGTGGGCGCAGTTGCAGGGCTGAAGGCTTGAGGGGGCAGCATAAGCTGCCCCTGAATGCCCGGGAGATGTGATGAGTAAGATATTCGAAGTTCCGCTTTATCCGTATCAACGATCACCTGACCAGGATGCTGCGACGCCGGTCAGGCATCCGGTGGTGGTGGTCGGCGCCGGGCCCGTGGGGCTGGCGCTGGCAATCGATCTGGCGATGCAGGATGTGCCGGTTGTCGTCATCGACGAGAACGACAAGGTCAGCTGGGGATCGCGGGCGATCTGTTTTGCCAAGCGGCCGCTGGAGATCCTCGACCGGCTGGGCTGCGGCGACCCGATGGTCGACAAGGGTGTGATCTGGAATCTTGGCAAGGTCTATTTCGACGAACGCCAGGTTTTCGGCTTCAACCTGCTGCCCGAGCAGGGCCACAAGCGCCCGGCCTTCATCAATCTGCAGCAATATTACATGGAACAGTACCTGGTGAACCGGGTGCGTGAACTTGAGGCTGAAGGCAAGCCGATCGAGTTGCGCGGTGGAGCCAAGGTAACGGACGTATCCCAGGACGAGGCCGGCGCGGAGCTGACCGTCAGCACGCCCGACGGGCCGTACCAGCTCAAGGCCGACTGGGTCGTGGCCTGCGATGGCGCCGCATCGCCGATCCGCACCCTGATGGGGCTCGATTTCACCGGCCGGGTGTTCGAGGACAATTTCCTGATAGCCGATGTGGTGATGGAAGCGAAGTTTCCGACCGAACGCTGGTTCTGGTTCGACCCGCCGTTCAATCGCGGCCAGTCGGCGCTGTTGCACAAGCAGCCCGACAATGTCTGGCGCATCGATTTCCAGCTTGGCTGGGACATCGACCGCGCGGAAGAGCTCAAGCCCGAAAACATCGACAGGCGGCTGAAGGCGATGCTGGGTGAGGACATCAGTTACGAGCTGGAGTGGAGTTCGATCTACACCTTCCAGTGCCGCCGCATGGACCGGTTCCACGAGGGGCGTGTGATCTTTGCCGGCGATTCCGCGCACCAGGTCTCGCCGTTCGGCGCGCGCGGCGCCAATTCGGGCCTGCAGGACACCGACAACCTGGCCTGGAAACTGAAGCTGATCCTTGATGGTAAGTCACCGATTACGCTTCTCGACTCTTACGACACCGAGCGTATCCACGGCGCCGACGAGAACATCCTCAATTCCTCGCGCTCGACCGATTTCATCACGCCGAAATCCGAAATCAGCCGGATATTCCGCGATGCCGTGCTGGACCTGTCCGAGCGCTATGAAGCAACGCGGCCGATGGTCAATTCGGGCCGGCTGTCGGTTCCGTGCACCTATGACGGCTCGCCGCTCAACGGCCCGGATTGTAGCTCGATGCCGGACCGGACCCGTCCGGGATCGCCGATGGTCGATGCGCCGGTTCCGGACGGATGGCTGCTCGATCAGTTGGCAACGGAATTCCGCCTGATGACCATCAATCTGGAAGCGCCGGACAGGATTGAGATCGACGGTATCGAAGTCAGGCGGCTGGCACTGTCGAGCGCCGATGATGCCGACGGCTATCTCACACAACGCTATCTCGGCGATGCCAACACCGCGGTTTATCTGGTCCGGCCGGACCAGCATGTCGCCGCGCGCTGGGACCATTATGACGAGAAGGCGGTCAAGGCGGCGCTTCTCAAGGCGATCGGGAGGTAGATCATGGCTCAGCTCAATACCAAGGCCAACATCAAGGCTCCGGATGAATTCTATGCCGAACTGCTCGCCGTTCACGAGGGGCTGAGCAAGGCCGAGAGCGACGCGCTCAATGCGCGGCTGGTGCTGCTGCTCGCCAATCACATCGGCGACCGCGAGGTGCTTTCGCAAGCGCTGCAGGCGGCCGCGTTGAAGGAGGAAACATGACCCTGAAAATCGACCAGATCCACCACGTCGCCTACCGCTGCAAGGACGCCAAGCAGACAGTCAACTGGTATGTCGACAATCTGAACATGGACTTCGTTCTGGCGATTGCCGAGGACAAGGTTCCCTCGACGCATGAACCCGATCCCTACATGCACGTGTTCCTCGATGCCGGTCAGGGCAACGTGCTGGCATTTTTCGAGTTGCCGACCAAGCCGGAGATGGGGCGTGACGAAAACACCCCGGTCTGGGTGCAGCATATCGCTTTCAAGGTGAAGGATCGCGACACGCTGCTGGGCTTCAAGGAAAAACTCGAGGCCAATGGCATCGACGTTCTCGGGGTAACGGACCATTCGATTTTCCACTCGATCTATTTCTTCGATCCGAACGGCCACCGGGTTGAACTGGCTTGCCCGGATCCGGAAGAAGAGGCGATGATCAAGCGGCTCGATGCAGTTAAATGGGACATGCTCGAGGAATGGTCGAAGACCAAGCGCGCGCCCAAGCACGCCGACTGGTTGCATGCCAAGGAACTAGAAAAGAGCTGAGGATCCTGTGATGGCGACACCCGTTCTCTATGACTACTGGCGCTCGTCGGCGTGCTACCGGGTGCGGATCGCACTCAACCTGGCCGGCATCGACTACACATCGGTAGTGGTCAACCTGGTTGACGGCTCGCACACCACCGCCGAGCACCTTGAACGCAATCCGCAAGGCTTCGTGCCGGCGCTGGAGATCGACGGGCTGATGCTGACCCAGTCGCTGGCAATCATCGAGTACCTGGTCGAGACCCGCGGCGTGGCGCTGCTGCCGGACGAGCCGGCCGAGCGGGCGCGGGTGAGGGCGCTTTCCCACGCCATCGCCATGGACATCCACCCAGTGTGCAACCTCTCGGTGGTTGGAGAGGTGATGAGACTCTCCGGCGGCGGCGATGATGTGCGCGTGGCCTGGATGCAGAAATTCATCAGCAAGGGGCTGGAAGCTTTCGAGAAACTGCTCGACTATCCGGAAACCGGCAAGTTCTGCCATGGCGACACACCGGGCCTGGCCGATATCTGCCTGATCCCGCAGATTTACAACGCCGAGCGCTGGGGCGCCGATATTTCCGGGCTTGAACGGATCCAGGCGATCCGTGCGGCTTGCGATCAGCTGCCGGCCTTCGCCAACGCGCACCCGGACAAGAACAATTTTTAGGCGGTAATCAGATCCTAGCGAGGCGTTTTTCGACGGCGGCAAGGTATCTAGCGCGGCTTTCAGGCGTCGATTTGTCCATCAGGTAGTGCGCCATGAACAGCCGTTTGCACTTCCTGCCGCAGAGCGCCCGCATGCCGCGCAGGATGGTGCGCTTGCCGGGATGGGCGACGAGATAGGACCACCAGCGCGGCGCGCCACAGGTGGTGATCACACCCAGCAACTGGATATGCGTCATCAACGGTTCGATCGGGCCGGGGCCATCGGGGATGCGGAAGGTCAGGTCGGGGGTCCAGACGCGGTCGAGCCAGCCTTTGAGCATGGCCGGCAGCCCGTACCACCAGGTCGGATAGATAAACAGCAACGCGTCCGCCGCCTGCAGCCGCTCGGCATGATCCGGGAACGGATGATCGGCCAGGGTCATCTCATTGTAGTGGCGGCGCTCGTTGGCCGGCATCACCGGCTCGAAGCCTTCGGCATAGAGGTCAAGCAGGTCGACCTGGTGCCCGGCCGTTGTCAGGGTTTGCATGGCCCTATCGCGGATGGCGGCGCAGAAGCTTTCGGGCACGGGATGGCAGTAGACCAGAAGAATCCGCATCAGATCCTGTCCAAGGCTTTTTCGACGCGGCTCATGAAGGCGTGGCGCGTCTTGTTGGTGGAGAGGTTCATCTCATAGTGGGCAAGGTAGGTGACCGGCGCGCCGGGCTTGATGGTTGCGCGCAGCATGCGGTTGGCGATCCTGCGCGGCGGATCGCCCATCAGCCAGGAGCGGAAGCGTGACCCGCCGTAGGAGGTCACGACCAGCAGCTTTGAAATGTTGTGCAGCGTCGGGCGAACCTTCCCACCCACCAGGCCGAAAGAGACACCGGGCAGGAAAACGCGGTCGAACCAGCCCTTGAGGATCGCCGGAAAACCGTAGTTCCAGACCGGATAGACCAGCACGAGGGCTTCGGCCTTGAGCAGGCGATCGACATAGGCTTCGACCGGCTGCCGGTTGACCTCCAGATCGTGGTAGTTGAGGCGCTCGGTCTCGCTCATCACCGGATTGAAGCCATCCTCATAAAGATTGATGACATCCACCTCATGGCCGTTCTTGATCAACCGCTCGACACTCATGCGGAACAGGCTTGCATTGAAGCTTGAGGCAACGGGATGGGCATGGACCACGAGAACACGCATTTTGGTTGCCTCAACTTGCCTGTTTCAAGCCCCTGAACAACCAGGTTTTTCCGGAGGCAAAGTCATAATCCGGATCATCCCAGGCGATCATCTTGCCGGGATTGAGCAGGCCCTTCGGATCGGCCTGGCGCTTGAAAGCCAGCTGGATTTCGTCGGTCTGCTTCATGCCGCCTTCCTCGAGTGTGTAGCGGTGCGGATTGAAGATCGGACAGCCATTGGCGTTGTGCAGGTCAATGATCTCGTCGAGCCGCTCTTCCGTGGTGAAGCGGATCAGCGGCAGGCCGAAACAGGTGATGTCGCCGTCAAAGCGGACGAATTCGAGATGCGAGATCAGCTCGCCGGGAAACATCCGGTCCATTTTCGATGTCAGCTCGAGCTGGTTGGGGAAGGGGTAGAGCACCTGAAGATAGGTCCAGGCCGGATCAACCCTGAGCGCCCGCAAGGTGGTATGGTTCCAGGCCAGTTCAAACACCGGCGGCAGGCCTTTCAGATCGCCTGCGGTGGTGGCGTTGAACACGATCTCGCCGCCGGTTCGCGCGGTAAACGCCTTGAAGGCGTCATGGCTGTGCGGCGCCACCATGACCAGCACCACGCTCTGGCCTTCGGTGAGAAACTTCTGATGGCGTTTGAAATAGTCGAACGGGCAGGGGGCCGCGACCACGGAGACCAGTTTGGTCAGGATGCCGTCCTGCCGTGCCAGTGCATTGGCATAGGTTGCGGCCTCATCGAAGCTGTCGAACCCGACGATGGTATCGACCCAATCATAGGCCGGCGCCAGCGGCATTTCGATTTCGGTGATGATGCCGTTGGTGCCATAGGCGTGGGTAACCTTGTGCAGATCCTCGCCGGTGAGCTCAAGCACCTGCGGCTCTGCTTCCATGGTGACGACGCGAAGCCGGATGATGTTGCCGAAATCGCGTAATCCGCCCCAGGAAATCGATCCGACGCCACCGGAGCCGCCGGCGATGAAGCCGCCGATCGTAGCGGTGTGGGCGGTGGATGGATGCATGCGGAGTTCCTGGCCGGAGGCGGCACGAACCGCCTTGTCGAGATCGGCGCAGATCACGCCGGGTCCGCAAATGACGCGGCCGGGCTTGATGTCGCGGATGTCATTGAGATCGGCGAGGCTCAGCACCACGCCGCCCGACAGCGGCATCGCCTGACCATAATTGCCGGTGCCGGTGCCACGCGGCGTGACCGGAACATCGTGGCGATAGCAGGCCTCGAGAACCTTGATCAGTTCCGCCTCGGTCGCGGGCGAGACCACGAGATCGGCGGTGACATGATCGAGCTGGCGCTTGAGCACCGGGGAGTACCAGTAGAAATCCCGGCTTTTCTGCTGAATGATCTTGTCATTCTCTTCAATGCGGATGCCGTCCAGATCGGCGATCAGTGCGGTCATGTCCATGGCTCAGGGCTCCATCAAATCATCCAGTTCCCGATAATCGGGAACAGTAGTGTCAATCGCTTTTCCATCCCGGATTACGATGCGGTCGCTTTCGGGACGAGAGAGAAGTTCGGTCAGGCTTCGGCCGCGAAACAGCACCAGATCGGCTTTGGAACCGGGCGTGATCTGTCCCGCGTCATCGAGCCCCATGGCGCGCGCGGCATTTCCGGCAATCGTGGCAGGCCATTGTCCGACGGGATGATCGAAGTGCAAAATCCTTGTGGCCTCGCGATAGACCTCCAGCACATCCAGATCGCCATAGGCGTAGAACGGATCGCGGGTATTGTCGGAGGCGACACTGACATTGATGCCGCGCGCGGCCATCTCGTGCAGCAGGGTGACGCCGCGCCAGCGCGGTGTCGTGCCGTCATGGCGTCGGTCCTGCAAATACATGTTGCACATCGGCAGCGAGACGACCGAGAGGCCGGCGCGGGCAACCTTGTCGAGCGTCGCGCGCACCCTGTCATCGGGCTGCCGGGCGAGCGAACAGCAATGGCCGACCAGGATCTTTCCCTCGAAGCGATGCCGCAGGGCAGCCTCCGCGATCATGTCGAGCGAGATGGCATCGACATTGTCGGTCTCGTCGGCATGGAAATCGAGATCGAGGCCGAGATCCATGGCCTTGATGAACATGCGGTCAATCAGGCCTTCGACTCCGGGCACCATGTAGGTCACGGCGCCGAGAATACCGCGGTGGCGGGCGACGATACCGGCCAGGCGGTCAAACCAGCTCTCGTCCTTGGCTTCGTCAATTCCGATCAGGCAAGCCGCCTGCAGTTCGATCCGGTCCTTCCAACGCTCGCGCATCATCTCGAACACCGGCCAGGAGATAGCCTCCTGCGGCGCGGCTGAATCGATATGGGTGCGCAGAGCCCTGGTGCCGTGCGCATAGGCGCAGCCCAACGAGAATTCCATCCGCCGCTCGATATCGTGTGCCGACCAGTGCGTCCTGCGGTCGGCAACCACCGCTGTCAGGGCACCGGGAAAACTGCCGTCCGTGTTCGGGTTGCGCGGCCAGATATGGCCCTTGTCGATATGGGTATGGCAGTCAACGAAGGCCGGGAAAACGATGCCGCCACGGCAGTCGATGCTCGCGTTGTTAGGGTCTTGGGCGCCGGGCCCGTGAATGCGGGTGATTGTTCCCCCGGCAATATCGATCCCGGCGAGCGCAAAACCGTCAGTATCAAACTCAAGCCCTTCGGTCCCGGCAAGATGGGACCGGTGCAGCCGCAGATTGGCGAGGGTAAAGGCCCCGGATTCGGGCAGGCTGATGGAACGCTGTGCCACTTACTGCTCCTGTTTCAATGCGCTCTCATGCCAGCGATGCAGCACGAGATGGGAAATCCAGGACAGGGTCAGGAAGATGATGATGCCGGTCAGCGATATCAGGATCAGGGCCGCAAACAGCCTTGGTGCATTGAGCCGGTAGCCGGCTTCGATGATCCTCGAGGCCAGACCTGACGACTGGCCGGCGGTGCCTGCGACAAACTCGGCAACGACGGCGCCGATCAGTGCCAGACCGCCGGCGATCTTCAATCCGCCGAGAAAATAGGGCATCGCGGCAGGCAGCCTGAGATGCCACAGCGTCTGCCAGCGGCTGGCGCCGTTGAGCTTGAAATAATCGATCAGGTTGCGGTCGACCGAATTCAGCCCCAGCGTGGTGTTGGACAGGATTGGAAAGAAGGCAACGATCCAGGCGCAGAGCAGCAGCTTGGTGGTCTGGTCATCGACATAGATGTTGATCAGCGGAAAGATCGCCACGATCGGCGTGACCTGCAGGACGATGGCGAAAGGAAACAGGCTCATTTCGATCCAGCGTGACTGGGTGAAAAGCACCGACAGCCCGACACCGCCGATGACGGCCAGCGCCAGCGACAGCATGGTGATCCGCAAGGTGACCAGCAGCGAGGAAAACAACAGCCCGGAATCTTCGATCAGGGTGTTCAACACCACACCGGGCCGCGGCAGGATGTATTGCGGGATTTCGTACCAGACGCAGAGCCGGTCCCACAGCAACACGGCCGCCGTCATGATCACCAACGGCAATAGCCAGCGGCCGGTGCGTTCCAGCCGGCGGTTGCGTTCGCGGCGCGCTTCGTCGGCGTCGATCACCACGGGTTGCCTGGTTTCAATGGACGACATCGGCTGCCTCCATGCCCATGGCGCGCGACAGCGTGTCCGACGTGTTGCGGCAGAGTTCGGCATAGTTGGCCGAGGTCCGGAACGCCGCGTCGCGCGGGTAGGGCGCATCGATGGTGAGCTCCTCGAACACCCGGCCCGGATGCGCAGCCATGACGGTGATGCGGTTGGACAGGAAGACGCTTTCGAACACCGAGTGGGTCACGAAAAGCACGGTGAAGCGGCGCTCCTGCCACAGCTCCAGAAGGTCATTGTTGAGCTTGAAGCGGGTGATCTCGTCGAGTGCGGCAAAGGGTTCATCCATCAACAGCATGCGCGGCCTGGTCACCAGTCCGCGGGCGATGGAGACGCGCATCTTCATGCCTCCGGACAATTCCCTTGGCACCGCAGTCTCGAACCCGGTGAGATGAACCCGCTCGAGCACTTCGGCAATCTGCGGTTCGGCATCCTTGCGCGACACGCCGCGCAATCGCAAGGGAAGCCAGACATTGTCATAGACGGAGGCCCAGGGCAGCAATGTCGGCTCCTGAAACACGAAACCGATATCGTTTTGCTCAAGCGGCGGGCCGCGCCAGTCAACCACGCCCGAGGTCGGCGACGAGAGCCCGGCGATGATCCGCAGGGCAGTCGATTTTCCACAGCCCGACGGACCGAGAAGGCTCATGAAGTCGCCTTCGTTGACAGTCAGATTGACCTGATCGAGCGCAGTGACGCCGGAGGCGAAGGTCTTGCCGATGGAATGCAGAATGAGAAAAGGATGTGTCGGTGCGGGCATAAGTGTCCAGAAGGGATGCTTGTGGTATAAAAAAGCCCGCCCGAATGCTGACATCCGGACGGGCCGTTCCGTCATTTTTTCAATTCGAGGCCGACGCCTTTGTTGACGTAGTCAAGCGTGTAGGACGCCTTGATGTCGAGGCCGTCCTTGACCACGCCGGCCTTGACCATCTTGGCGTAGAAGCTGGCAATCCGCTCGTCGGTCATGGCGCCGATGCCCATGGTCTCGGTGTCGCCGGAATCGGCGATGCCATATTCCTTGAGCTTGCCGATCGAGAACGCGATCTGCTCATCGCTCATGTCCGGATTGTCTTTCTGGATCAACGCGTTGGCAGCTGCATTGTCACCATAGAGATAGTTGTACCATCCCTTGATCGATCCTTCGACGAAGCATTTGACCACGTCGGGCTTGGTGTCGATGGTTTCCTGCATCACCTCGATGGTGCTGGAATAGGTATCGAACCCGTAGTCCGCGACGAGGAACAGGTTCGGCTTGAAGCCGCCTTCGCGCTCGACCGCGAAGGGCTCGGAGGTGATGTAGCCCTGCTGCGCGGATTTCGGATTGGCGATGAAGGGCGCCGGGTTGAAGGTGTAGGGGACGCGCTTGGATGCATCAAAACCGAACTCGGTGATCATCCACTGGAAGTAGCTCTGGAAGCCGGCGTCGCCGAGGATGAACTGCTCGGCGTCCTTGAGATCTTCCCAGGTATCGAGACCCTGGCCCGGATGGGTCATGAGAACCTGCGGCTCCTTCTGGAAGGATGTCGCGACAACCTTGACCGGAATGTTCTGTTCGACCGCGGAGAAAGCCTCCAGCATGTTGCCGCCCATGTGGAACTGGATTTTGCCGGCCAGCAGAAGCGCCCGGTTGTTCACCTGTGGGCCGCCCTGAGCAATGGTCACATCCAAGCCGCAGGCGGCGTAGGTGCCATCCGCCACGGATTGATAGAAACCGCCATGCTCGGGTTGTGCCAGCCAGTTTGTGCCAAATGTGACCTGCTCGGCAGCGGATGCCTGCGCGGACAGGGCGAGGACGGCCGTCAAAGCGACCGAGGAACGAAGAAGAAACGTCATGTACACCATCCCTTGATTTATACGGGTCTCCAAATCGAACCCGGTGATTTTTCCAACTCTCAAGCCCTGCAAGAGCCATGCCATCAGAGCCGGATCATGGCCCGCCGTGTCAGCGCAGGGATGATTTGCTTGTTCGCTCGGCAGACTTGCATCTTGCGCGACCAAACTGCTCAAATATTTGCCTGCATCTGGCAGCACCCACTCAGATTGAACCATTCCCGACCGGTTTGGAATAGACTGGGGAAACTTTGTGGGGTTAATAAACAGCCGGATTAAGCTTGAGGCACTTGCCATGAAATACCACACGCCAGTTTCCATCCGGGCTCCGTTTGCCCGCTACTCGCACGGTGTGGAAGTGCCGTCAGGACATCGTTTGCTGTTTTGCTCCGGGCAATTGTCGATCACCGTCGACGATCACATTCCGGAAACGGCCGAGGCGCAAGCCGAGCTGTGCTTTGGGAATATCGCAGCGGTGCTGGAGGCAGCTGGCATGGGGCTTGCCGATATCGTGCGGATTAACGCCTTTGTCACGGATCGGGCACATTTGCCCGGTTACATGAAGGTGCGTGACAGGTTGTTTGCTGATCCACCGCCGGCCTCGACCCTGATGATCGTCTCGGGCTTTGCCCGCGAAGCCTTCAAGGTTGAAATCGAAGTCATTGCCGCTGCGCCGGAGTAAGGCCCCACAAGGAGAATGAAGATGAAACGGAAAATCTGGTGGGGCGATTTTACCACGCGCGAATTTGACAATCTCGATCCCGAATCCGCCATCGCGGTGCTGCCGGTTGCCGCGGTGGAGCAGCATGGCCCACATCTTCCGGTGTCGACCGACAGCTCGATCATGCAGGGCATGCTCGAGACAGTCATTGCCCAGGCGCCGGACGATCTCGATATCCGGATTCTGCCGATCCAGTGTGTCGGCAAATCCAACGAGCACCAGCATGCCGCGGGCACACTGACAATCCCGGCGACCACGCTGATCGATCACTGGGTGGAACTCGGCCACTCGATCGCGCGCGCCGGTATCCGCAAGGTGGTGCTGATCAATTCCCATGGCGGCAATGAAGAGGTGATGGGCATTGTCGCGCGTGAATTACGGGTTCGGGCGCGGATGCTGGCGGTGAAGACATCGTGGATGCGGTTCGGCCTGCCGGACGGCCTCTACAGCCAGACGGAGACCTCCTACGGCATCCATGGCGGCGATGTCGAAACATCGTTGATGCTGCATTTCCGCCCCGAGCTTGTGGCGATGGCGAAAGCCGAGAACTTCGTTTCATCGGTGGCGCGCGCGGAAGGCGAATTCGACCTGCTCCGGCAGACCGGACCCCATGCGTTTGCCTGGATTGCCAGCGACATCAATCCGTCGGGCGCGGTCGGAGAGGCGGCCCTGGCAACCGCGGCGAAAGGTCAAGCGACGGCAGAACACCAGGCCGAAGGTTTCCTGCGGCTGATGGCCGACGTTCGTTCAGCCAAACTCGATGACTGGCTTGCGTGACAGCATCGGCTGTCAGCTCTTGGGGATGGTTTTGATACGCGCGATCATTTCCACGGCATCCGGCTTCAGGAGTTTGGAAAACCTGACGTTGAGCGTGTATTTTCCCTGGGCTCTGACCTTGCCCCGGACCTTGCCTTGGACGCCGGGAATGGTGAGGGCAACATCTTCGACCCGGTGCGGAAAATGGTCCGATGTGATCAGGCAACCGTCTTCACACAGATTGACCATCCAGCACGGCACGCCAATGTGCTCCTCGCGGGCACGCGGGCGAACATGAGCGATGATCGGGCAGTTCGCATCGCGGCGAGGGAAAACCCGCCTGTTGGCCTTCAGCTCTGCATTCTGCGTGAGCAGATAGTTTTTCGCTTTCATGCGTTTACCCCTATTAGCCACAGCTAACCAAGCGTGAGTAGTGCGCTTGCTTTGCTAATGAAACATTGATGGGCGCAGCTGATTTTCACCGGTTACTCCCCCCGCATCATGAATTTCCATGACTAATCCGGCGGCTCAATTCGCCGTTGCTTGGCACGGCAATGTAACGGTGCCTGACCACGGGGATCATTATCTTACGAATTGTATTCACTCGGAGAATCGGATTCGGGCGGTGAGGACCCAACAGTGGTGGGACGCTTTGAATTTGCGCTGCCAAGCGGACATTCAGAGGGGTTTTGCGCGCCTCAACTGCCGCGCACGGCGGCGACGGTAAAGCTGCCTGACAGGTTACCGAAGCGTTGCTCCGGTCCCAAAACGGAACACAAAACCAATGGCCGGATGCCGCAGCATCCGGCCATTGGCATGATTTCCCCACCTGCAGTTGGGGGGATGCGCCGGCATCGCTGCCGCGCATCATCTAATTCAAGCGTCGAGAACAGCCTCGAAGCCTTCGAAATTGGGATGACCGGCATACATTCCCTTGTTGTTGCCGGCGTTCTTGTGGGCATTTCGGAAGTTTTCGGACTTGGTCCAGTCGACGAAATCCTGGTGCGACTGCCAGACGGTATGCGACGCATAAAGTGTCTGAGCGGTTTCCTCGTTCTTCGGCCCCTTGAGCAGGTGAAAGCTCTGGAATCCGGGAACTTCCTTGAGGCTGGAATCACGATTGCGCCAGACGTCCTCAAAAGCGGTCTCATGGCCTTCGTTGATGATGAAACGGTTCATGGCAATATACATTCTTGGTCTCCTTGGTTTGATCTCTGGTTTGTGATCCTGATACCGGGGGCAACGTCCCCCGGGCTGGTTTTCCTTCGCCCGGTCACGGGCTATCTGCGAAATTCAATGGGTATGACAAACCGGGTCCGCGCCCCTGGCGGCGGTTTGGGGAAAGGGGCGGCGCGTTTGACAAGGGCGAGGGCGGCGCGATCGATCCGGCTATTTCCCGAGCTTCTGGCGATCGACACACCGGTCGCCTGACCGCTCGCACCGACAATGAACCTGACATGGGCGACACCGCTGCCGCCGGCGTTTCTCTGCCTGGTTCTTGCGACCTTCGCGTAGACCTTGCCCGGGTAATTCGATGAGGCGGCATTGCCGGTTTCCCTGGATTTGGATTCCGACTTGTTCTTGCCGCTCGATTGCGACTTGGCGTCCTTGGTGCCCGATTGCGATCCGGACTTGTTGTTGACCTTGGATCTGGACTTGCTGTTGCCGGCGCTGGATTTCTGTTTCCGCTCGGCCTTCTTCTTCTCCGGCTCGACAACGGGCTTTGGCTTTTCCACCGGAACCACGGTTTCAACCGGCTGGACCGGTTCGATCCGTGTGTCGGCTTTCTCGGGCTCCACCGGGTCTGGCTGCTCAATCGGCGGCTGCACAGCAGCAAGCTCGGGCGCGGCTGGCTGCGGCGGCTCCACAGGCACTGCTGCGACAAGGCTCCCCGATTGGGCAGGCTCGATCTTGATCGGGGGAGGCGCGCTGGCGCTGGCTGTCTTCGGAACGACCGGTTCTGAAACATCGCGGGGCGTTTCGACCGGTTTGGTTGCCGGCGTTTCAACGGGAGGATGGGTGACCGCAACCGCTTCGGTCTCCACCGGGGCAAGCTCGTCGCCGGCCTTGACCAGATCGGCGAAATTGCTTCCCAACGCCGCCGCCTGTTGGGCATTGCTGCCTTCAATCAGGACATCCTGGGTAAATTCCGGCGAAACCGCCATTGCGGCAACATGCAGGAGGGACGAGGCCAGCAGCGCCAGCACTGCCGCGGCTCGAAGTCTTGATCTCGCTGCCATCACGGGTTCAGCCCCTGTTCGGTAACCAGCATGATCTTCTCGGCACCAAGGCTGCGCAGTTCCCTGCCGATCTCGATCAGCTTGACGGCCGAAAGGTCCCGGTCGGGCACGAGACGGATTGCCTTGAGGTGATCGGGATTGGATTCCTGCTTGATGGTGACGTAATGCGCAGGGGTGACAAGCGCGCCGCGGTATTTCATCAAGCCGTCAGGCATCACCACCAGCGCGTCCGGCGGCTCGCGGTTTTCGAGATCCGCAGTCCTGATCAGCTTGAGCTGCCCCTCCAGCGGCGGCGCGATCTGCGCAGCGACAATGAAGAAGATCAACATCAGGAAGACGATGTTGATCAGGGCAATCGTGGGCTCGGGTTTTGCCCGTTTCGGCGAAGCCGGAAATACTCGCATCGTGGGCCTACTGAACGATCTGGACGCTGATGCCGGGCGACTTGCGCAGGATCAGCAGCATGTCGACAAGCTGCTGAGAGCTTGCCGTTTCATCGACGGACATGATGACCGCATTAACATGAACCGACGCCTTCAGGCGCTCGATCTCGACGGCAAGCGCATCCTTGTCCAACGCGATGCCATTGAGCATCACGCGGTCCGCCGACACCTTCATGAAGGCCGGGATGCTGTCCTGCGCGCTCGAGGCGCGGCCGCCGGTGGCGCCCAGTTCGACATCGGCAAAGCGGGAGAAGGTCGAGCTGAGCATGAAGAACAACAACAGCAGAAAGATCACGTCGATGAGCGATGTCATCGATATCTGACGGCGGCGGTATCCCGTATTCTCAAGCTGCATCGGCCGGCACGGGCCAGGCGCCCGCCTCGGAATTTCGCGCGCGTGGCAGATCAAGCGCCATGTGAGCGACCGGATTGAGGATACGCGTGACTGCCATTTCAATGGCAAGTTGGTGCCGCTCGACCCGGCTTTCGAAATAGGTGAGTGCAATGCTTGTCGGCATCGCCACCGCAAGTCCGACCGCGGTTGTCAGCAGCGCCACCCAGATTCCGCCCGCCAGGATCGACGGGTCGACATTGTTGCCCGATTGCTGCAAGGCCTGAAAGGCGGTGATCATGCCCAGGACCGTGCCAAACAGGCCGATAAGCGGGGCCAGTTGCGCAATTGTGTCAAGAACACGAAAGCCGCCTTGCAGCGACTTGATCTGCGCATTTGCGGTTACCGCCAATGTATCTTCGAGATCCGCGCGTGAGGACGGGTGTTCGATCTCATGCCGCTTCAGGCGCACCGCCAGCGCGGAGATGCCGGCAACCGCCTGATCCGATCCGAGCTTGAGGCTTCTGAACTGGTAGAGCTTGAACAGCACCAGGGCCACCGAAACGACAGACAGCGCCAGAAGCAGAACAACCACCGGCCCGCCGACCGATATGAATTCCTGAAGGCGATTGAGGGGGCTTTCGAGAAAAGTCATCCGACGATCTCCGTCTTCGAGGAACTCTTGAGGTCGAGTTGGTCGATGCATTCGGAGCCTGCGAGCGACGGCCCCTTGCAGGATGCCGCACCGTTGATGAGAATGCGGCCTACGCTGCCGCACTGGGTTTCCGGAAGATCGAACTGGCGCACCCGGGTCTTGCCTTCAGGCAAGGCCTTGAAATCGAACAGGGCGAAACGATCGACAGTGCCGGCGGCATTGAACAACACGGTCTCGAGCGTCATCTCGTCGATGGCCTTGCCGGTCTTGTTGGTCGCCACGAACGACAGCCGGCAGGCCTGTTCAACCTGTTCGAGCGCATTGAGATCGATGGAGAGCGACGGCTGGCTGCTGTCCTGAGCACACACAGCCGTCGCAACAACTGTAAGCCCCAACGCGAGTGCCCAATGTGCTGGAGGTCTGGGGCATACAATTGTCATTTTCATTCTCCTGTTATTTTACCAGCCAAATTGCTTGGCGAGTGTCAGCTTGAAGGTTCGGCCCTTGCCGTTGTCGTTGGAAAGGAAGTCGCGGTACTTGGTGTCGAACACGTTCTCGACCCGGAATGATGCTTCCCATCCCTTGAACTGGCTTTCCTGATCCGGGCGCCAGTTGATGTAGACATCGTGGGTGTTGAACGCATCGCGGCGCAGGGTTTCCGCAGCCGTCATCGCAGCCGGCAGCGGTGCACGGCTTTCAGCGAAGACAAAGCGGCCTTCCCAGCCGAAGGTCACGCCCCGGTCGGGCATGCGGTAGCCGGCGCCGATGTTGAGCTCAGGCGGTGCGACGGTGGTCAGGCCGGTGCCATCGGTGAGGTCGGTGCCGACGGTGAGGCCGAGCCCCGCATCAGCGAAGAAGTTGTCGCTGGTGTAACCGGCCTCGAACTCGACGCCGTAGATCTCGGCGCGCCCGACATTGACGTACTGCGGGTACAAGTTGCGCTGACGGATGATCAGATCATCGATCTTGTTGTAGAAGCCGGTGGTCTTGAAATCGAAGCTGTCGCCGGCCTGGACGAGATCGTTGGTGGTCACCACGAACCCCATCTCGTAATTGTTCGACTTCTCTTTTCTCAGACCAAGACTGTAATTGGGAGTTACGCCGGCGCCGTAATCATTGGAGTAGATCTCGTCGATCGACGGAAACCGCTCGGTGTGAGCGTAGGAGCCGAACACGGAGAAATTGTCCGTGAACTTGTAAAGAGCGGCGAGCTTGGGCGAGATTGCCGTATCGGTCTTGTCCTCGGGAACCAGGCCACCGGTCAATACGCCAACCGAACTTGCGCCCGAAAGCTTTTGGTAATCGACCCGGACGCCCGGGATCAGGGTCAGCTTTTCATTCCAGACAAACTCGTTCTGAACGAAGAAGCCGGCCTGGAAATCGGTGCCCTCGGGATGGTGGCCGAGAGGTGAGGCCGTGCCGGTGGTGCGCTCCTGCTGGACCAGCTGACCACCGACAGTCAGGTAGTTCTCGTAATTGTCGCCGGTCCATTCGAAGGTGTTCTGGCCGAGGAACTGGTAGCTCTCGTAGCCGTATACCGAATCCTGACCGATGGAGCTCATTGCGCCGAGCGACGCATTGCTCTGCTCGTTGGTGATGTTGTTGTAGGACAGCGTCAGCTTGAGATCGAGCCACGGATTGTCGGTTGCCGCATCCTCATAGGAGATCTGGGCCTGCTTGTTGTTGACCACACGGTCGACCGTGCCGAAAAAGCCGGTCGGCTGCAGCTGCGAATAGGCCTGGTTCTTCTGGTCGCTGTTGAACTGGCTGTAGCTCACCTGAACCTTACGTACCTTGTTCTCATCGAGATAGAACGTGCCCTTGGCCAGTCCGTTGGGCGTGGTGAATTCAGAGCCTTCGACCAGCGCGCCGTCGCCATCGCTGAACTGGTCGGCGGTACGGTAGTTGCCCGACACCAGGAACTCCGCATAGTTGCTCAGACGCATGGCGAGGATGCCGCTGGCCAGATACCCGTTCGGATTGGAATCGTAGCTGCTCTTGAGCTTGAGCGCGCCGGTCTGGCCTTCTTCGAGAAAGTCGGATGCATCCTTGGTGGTGAAGTTGATCACGCCGCCCAGGGCACCGGAGCCGTAAAGGGTCGACGATGCCGGTCCGCGCAGGATCTCGACGCGCTTGAACAATTCCGGATCATTGAAGAACCCGCCCATGCGGTATTGTTCAAAGAACTGCGGAACGCCATCAACGTTGACGAGGATGCGGCCTTCATCGGATGCGGATTCGCCCTTGCCGATACCGCGGATATTGAAGGACTGCCCGAGCGCACGGTTGGCGCCACCGACCACGCTTACGTTTGGCACATCCTTGAGGATATCGGTGACAGTGGAAGCCTGCTTGTCGTCGAGATCTGCCTGTTCAAGTGCAGTCACGGCCTGGGGAGTGTCGGTGGCGACCTTGGCCCGTCCGGTACCAAGGATAAGCCTTTGCAGCAGAGTGAAACCTTTCGGGGTCTCAGCTGCCTCCTGAGCATGGGCGATCGGGATCGCCGTCAATGCGGTTGTCGTACACAGTGCCAAGGTCACCGCCGTGCGATTTATCGTTGTCTTCAAAGCAATCATAACGCCCTACCTGATCCATTTTTGGTTGAATGGCTGGCTGGCGATACGCTTGCTTGCCCCCCTGAGCGGTTCCGCAATTTGACTTGAATATCAAACTTGACAGTTCCACTCAGCTTATGCGAGACACCGCTTACTAAAACTGGAGCGTTGCAGTCAAGTTAAAAACGCAACAGGAGTTCACGCCAAGCCAGCTTGCAGCCAGCCAGGCCAACAAACGGATGTTGTCCATGGAAAAGAACCCGACCGAACACGCGGTAAAGCGCACTCATCTGGAGCCCCCTCTGGCCAACCGGGTGATTGAATCGCGGACATTGTTCGGTGAGCGCAAGGAGGTCGCCATCGAGCATGATGGCTCCGTCTATCGCTTGAAAATTACCAAGCAAGGCAAATTGATTCTCAACAAGTGAGCAGGCTGATGAACACACAAACCCGTCCCGACGCCGCTGCCATCCGTGATGCGCGGCAAGACAACCCCAAGATGCGCGAACGCGACCTCGCCAGCCAGCTGGGGATTTCCGAAGCTGAATATCTGGAAGCCTTTGTCGGCTTTTTTGTCGACCGGCTGGAGCCGGATCTCGACGTGTTTTTCCCCATGTTGTGCGAGGCCGGGGAGGTGATGGCCCTGTCGCGCAACATAAGTGCGGTGCATGAGAAGACCGGCGTTTATGAGAAGTACTCCGCCGGGCTGCATGCATCGGTCGTGTTAGGCAAGGACATTGACCTGCGGATCTTCCCGAAGCACTGGCGACACGGCTATCACGTCGCCAAGCCACTGGATGACGGCAAGATCCAATACAGCTTCCAGTTCTTCGACGCCCGCGGCGACGCCGTTCACAAGGTCTTTGCCCGTGAGGCGACCGACATGACCAAGTGGCACGAGATCGCCGAACGGCTGCGCAAGCAGGACACCGGGCCGGCGTTCAAGGCCACGGCTGCGAAAAAGCCGGCCGAGGCGCCGACTGCTGAAGCGATAGCCAAACTGCAGCAAACCTGGGCGACCATGGAAGACACCCACCAGTTCCAGGCCATGCTGCGGCAGACAAAGATCTCCCGTCACGACGCGATCAAGTCTGTCGGCGATGACTACGCCACCCGGCTCGCCGGCAACGCTGCCGAGTTGCTGTTCGAGCAGCTTTCCGCAGGCCAGGTTCCGGTCATGGCGTTTGTCCGCAACCCCGGAATTCTGCAGATCCACTCCGGCCCGGTAGACAACATCAAGGAAATGGAGCCGTGGCTGAATGTGCTCGACAAGGGGTTTCATCTGCATCTGCGCAAGGATCATTTCGCCGCGATCTGGCTGGTCCGCAAACCGACCAAGAGCGGCGACGTCCACTCCATCGAGATTTTCGATGAGCAGGACGAGCAGATCATCCTGATCAATGGCGACCGCCGCGGCTGCGACGTCTCCGAACAGGTCTCCCGCTGGGACGACCTGGTCAAGGCTTTGCCCCGGGCGGAAGCCGCGGTAAGCATGGAGGCCGCGCAATGATCAGAGACAACAAGACCCTGGTGAAGGGCCGCAGAGGAGCTCTTGCCGACCTGATGGTCATGGCCGCTGCCGCAATCGCGCTTGCGCCGATGACATTTGCCGCAGCAGATGCACAAGAGACCAAGGCACAGCGGGTTCTGGCCATTGGCGGCGCGGTGACCGAGATCGTCTATGCGCTTGGCGAACAGGACCGCCTGGTCGGACGCGATTCGACCTCGAGCTATCCGCCGGAGGCAACCGCCTTGCCCGATGTCGGTTACATCCGCGCCCTGTCGCCCGAAGGGGTGCTGTCGGTCAAACCGGACCTGATCCTGGCGCGCGAAAACAACGGCCCGCGCGAGGCCGTCGAGGTTCTCAAGAGCACAGGCATCCGGTGGGTGGACGTGCCTGACGACTTCACGCTTGAGGGCATCGATGAAAACATCACCATCATTGCCGCCGAATTGGGGGTTCCGGAAAAGGGTGAAACGCTGAAGAAGAAGGTCGCCAAAGACATCGCCAAGGCGAGGCAACGGCTGGCCGGCGTCGGCGACAAGCACAAGGTGATGTTCGTACTGTCGCTGAAGGACGACAAGATCAACACGTCCGGCACCAACACCGCCGCGCACGGCATCATCGAACTGGCCGGTGGCGTGAATGTTGTCGCCGGTTTCGAGGGCTACAAGCAGATCAGCAACGAGGCGGTGATCAATGCGGCTCCGGACATCATCCTGATGATGAACGGACGCGGCGAGGCGGCCGACCACGAGGCGACCAATGCGCTGATTGCGGCGCATCCGGCACTGTCGACAACGCCGGCGGCGAAAAACGGCAGGATCATCCGCATGGACGGATTGTTGATGCTGGGCTTCGGTCCGCGCACCGGCGAGGCTATCGCGCAGTTGGCAGAGGCGTTTTACGGCCATGAGCATTAGCCTCGAAGCCACTAGCACCAACCCGGCGCGGGCCTATGCGGGTGACCGGACGGGCTCTGCCAGGAGGATGCTTCTGGTGCTGGCCGTGCTGCTGCTGATCACAGCCATATTCAGTCTCGCTTCCGGGGCCACCGACACATCGGCGTTTTCGGTGGCCTGGGCGCTTGTGTCAGGCCAGGACGACCTGATCAGCGCCGTCGAACGCGTGGTGATCATGGACATCCGCATGCCACGCACTCTGCTGGGCATGATGATCGGCGCATCGCTGGCAGTCTCGGGCGCAACCATGCAAGGCCTGTTTCGCAATCCGCTGGCCGATCCGGGGATTGTCGGCGTCTCGGCGGGGGCCGGTCTCGGCGCGGTGACCTTCATCGTTCTCGGGGCAGGGGTTCTGGCCCCTGTCGCAGCCCTGTTCGGCCTCTACCATGTGCCTTTCGCGGCCTTTCTGGGCGGTCTGGCCTTCACCTTCGCACTCTACCGGATTTCAACGAGTAACGGCAGGACCTCGGTGGCGACCATGTTGCTGGCCGGTATTGCGCTCGGTGCCATGGCCGGTGCCTTCACCGGGCTGCTGGTGTTCTGGGCCGATGACGAGCAATTGCGCGACCTGACCTTCTGGGGACTGGGATCGATTGCAGGGGCGACATGGCTGAAAGTGCTGGCCGTGGCCCCGATCATCGTGCCCGTTCTTTTGTTCGCGCCTTTCATGGCGCGCGGCCTCAATGCGATGACGCTTGGCGAGGCGACGGCGCAGCATCTCGGCGTCAATGTCCAGATCTTCAAGCGGATAGCGATCGTGCTGGTCGCGGCGGCGACCGGGGCTTCCGTGGCGGTGTCGGGCGGAATCGGCTTCGTCGGCATTGTCGTACCGCATCTGCTGCGGCTGTTCATCGGCCCAGACCATCGCTACCTGCTGCCCGCCTGCGCACTGCTGGGGGCCATCATGCTGCTGTTTGCCGATGCGATCGCACGGCAGATCGTGGCGCCTGCCGAACTGCCGATCGGGATCGTGACGGCGACGATCGGCGCTCCCTTCTTTCTCTGGATCCTGCTGCGGCGCCGCGGCCTGATGGACATCTGACATGCTTGAAGCTCACAACATCCGCGTCCGCCTGGGCAAGACCGAGATCCTTCACGGCATCGACATGGCCGCGGCGAAGGACCAGTTCACCGTGATCATCGGCCCGAACGGATCGGGCAAGACCACGCTGCTCCGGGCGCTGACCGGCGAGATCGGATTCGGAGGCACCGTGCGGCTGAACGGCATCGACATTGCCGGTGCGCGTCCGCTGGATCTCGCCAGCCTCAGGGGCGTGTTGCCGCAATCTGCCAACCTGTCGTTCCCGTTCACGGTGCACGAGGTGGTCAGGCTGGGCCTGACCATGGGGGTCGATACCGATGTCGACATTCCGGCACGGATTGAAGAGGCGCTGGCTGCCGTCGACCTGACAGGGTTTGGCGGGCGGCTCTACCAGGAGCTCTCGGGCGGCGAGCAGCAACGGGTTCAGCTGGCGCGGGTTCTCACCCAGGTCTGGGAGCCGGTGTTCGAAAGCCGGCCACGCTGCCTGTTTCTCGACGAACCGATCTCCAGCCTCGACATCAGGCACCAGCTGCAGATCATGCAGATCGCCCGGGCGTATGCCGAGGCCGGCGGCGGGGTGGTCGCCATCCTGCACGATCTCAACCTGACCGCACATTTCGCCGACCACGTGGTGCTGATGAACCGGGGCTGGGTGCACGCGTCCGGCGATCCGCGGCAAGTGCTGACGCCATCCAACCTCGAAGCCGTCTATGGCTGTCCGATGACGGTGGGACATATCCCGCAAGGCATGGATTTCTTCGTGCTGCCGGTGATCGAGGGTGGAGTGAGTGCCCGGACCCTGTAAGTCGCGGCAGCTTGCCTGACGCAGATACTGAGGCGGATCGTTGGTGGTGAGCGCGCAGGGATTCGAACCCTGACCTACTGATCAAAGGTCTGAGGGTTCTGCTGTTCTTGGGGTGGCTGAAGATTCGGCGCTCGAATAAAATAGGCATAATTATCAAGAGGATAACTAGCTTACCATTCCCGGAGATTTTGCGCTTTCCTGCTGCATTGCTTACTATCTGATTACTGGAAACCGGTTAGCAAGCAGGTCCAGCGATGCCGAAGATCACCAAGCGACTGATTGACGCCACCGAAGCCACAGGGAAGGACACGTTTCTCTGGGACGAAGAACTCGCAGGGTACGGGCTGAAGATTACGCCTGCAGGGCGCAAGGTTTTTGTGCTGCAGTACAGGATCGGTCGGCGGTCGCGCCGCATGACGTTAGGCACATATGGTGCATTGACCGCAAATCAGGCGCGATCTCATGCGCGAACGGTTTCTATCACCTGCTGAGATTGCCCATCTTGGTGAAATCCGTGTGGAGATCGAACGAGAAGGCAAGCAGAGTCCTTTTGTGGTCGCAGCTATCAGGCTTCTCATTATAAGTGGCTTGCTTGCGGCAAAGACCGACAGCCGTAATCCTCGCCTGGTGCTCATTCAAAACCCCGATGAACTGCTCTTCCGAGAGACTGTATCGCTTCACTGCCTGCTCCTATCTCTAGGAACGGGCCGACCTAGAACCGAGGACATCTCAGGGAAGCACGTCTGCCGAGAGCAGAACCGCAACGGTATCACCAACTAGCTCTTACCTATCATGATCCAGTAAAAGCATACGACGATTGCTAGGCCTAGAATTATCGATCCGGAGTGTTTTTCCATCCTCCGTTGCTCATGTCCAATTTTGTCACCGATCGTGGCCGCAGTTTCCGAAAGAACTGGGAATTCCTGCCCATGCATCTCGATGAATTTTACATCCGCTATTGTCTCCAGTTCGCTGCGTGGATACTGCCCCAACACCCTCTGGTGCAACAAATGCGTAGCCGCATGGCGACTGATGAACGGATGGCTCTGCTCCCAGAGATAGGCAATCAGATACGCTACAATCGCACACAAAATCAAAGCAAAAAACGCGATCGGCCGCTCGGCACCCGCTGAAAACACTATTAACTGCGCCGCAATCACAAATCCAAATAAAAATATCAAAAAAAGATGACTACGAGGAAAAAAATTCATCTTCGTGGAAAGCCAGCATTGTAGCGCCACTATGATTTCCCTTTTGTCTTCATCAGACGGCCCATTGGTCGACCAAATTGTTTCGGCCAACTGTTCTGTTTTCACATACCTTTGCAATGGATCCTGCATCCTATCAAGATCAGAAATGCGTTTTTGCAAATCAATAGTTTCGATCGCTGGCCATTTATGAACTCGCGCTGAATCGATGATCAAGTTGATCAGATGAAAAAGATTCTCATGGTGTTTCAAGCGGACATGGTTCGCTCTCTCAATGGCAAAAACTATCACAAGTCCAAAAGCAACAAAGCTTGTCTCAATTACAAATACACTGCTTCCACTTGATAGGTCTATATTTTGATCGTACAGCAGGACAATAACATATCCGAAAACAATCGCCGATAGTGCAGACATCATGCTTGAATTAATCGATGCCGAGCTTAGAGAAACGAGATAGCTCGCCAGAAGTATGAGTGAAACCCCAAAAGAAAAATAATATGTCAGAGAGTTACCGTAAAATATACTTATTGATATGATTGCAACTATCGGTATGAAATAGAATACGGATGCAGATGATGATGAAGGTCTAATAGAAAGAGCATATATAAATACAGGAGAACCAAGACCTATAATGAAGACCCCCATAACAAATGACATAATTATATCATTTGAATCTATAGATAGCGGAATATTTATTTCATAGGCATGCAATTCTGAACTTGCAAAATAGGAAATAGCATAAACGAAAAAATAAACAATTACCGAAATTTGCACTGAGTAAGCATGAGGCATCAGAGACGAGATGAATTCGATTTTATGCTCTCTGGCATTGCCATTTGTATAGCTTGTAAATTTTTTTATCCTTGTGCGAAAGCGAACGCTGAGATGACTGTTGACGCTGCTTTTCAGGCCCATCGCCGCTGCAGAAAAAACTGCGAGTATCGCCCAACGATTGTCGAATCCGAATGTGCGATCAAATTCATTCGGGTCCACAATACACATCGCTGCTCCCACGAACGCAAAACACAGCAGCATGAGGTCTTTGTGTTTCAGTTCAGCTTTCCACAGACGCCATTCGAATAGCACCAGGAAAATGATCCAAAGCTCGAAGATTGCAGTTGGAACAATAGGATTGGCCATTTTCAGCGCAATGAAGAAAGAGATGTATTCGGCCGCATTGGCAATTCCGGATATCACGATGAGCTTCCGATCTTTCCTGCTCAGCTGCCAGAATGCCAAGCGGCACATTCCAATTCGCCACATTATTGCTAGCCAAAGGAGCAAGCCAATGCTCTGGGCTAGAAACAGAACGGAAAGATAACTGTCGCCGACAAAAGTCACTGTTAGCGGATAGAGGCCCCAGATTATTATGGAAGCTAGCGAAAATACGACGAACCTACTCATGAAAATTGCTCGGTGAGATCATTGCTGTGAAATGCGAACCTATACGTGTGGACAGGCTTCGTGAAGGGTCAGGCGAACCCGTGCGATCCGGTTTGGAAAGAAGCTCATGGCCTTGGTCGGGCTGGGACACCTTAAGCCGATAGTGACCTGAGACCCGAGTTCCCTCCAGTTTTCGGGAGAGTCTTGGGTTTCTTGCTCCGAGACCCAACCTTGGACCGCCGGCCTTTGGAGTTTTCCGACTGCCCACGCTGTAACGGGCGTTGTATGGTGCTGCATGGCGGTTCACGGTTCCATTGCAGAAAATGCCAGAACCTTGCCTATGCCAGTCAGAACAGGAATGCCTGCGATCAGGCGTCTGCGAAGGCTCGCAATATTCGCAAGCGATTGGGTGATGACGGTTGTTTCGACGATCCGTTTCCATCCAAGCCCAAGGGCATGCATTGGCGAACCTACGAAAAACTGAAGCGGCAATGCGATAGATACGAAGACGAGGCTGCAGAGCAGTCTATATATCTATTGGCGAGGTTATAGGGGCGCGTCGGCTTCAACCAGCACACTGAATTGCGGTTGAATTGCTTACTATACACTTGCTAGGCGACGAAACTTACAGTCAAAGACAGCGAAGCTATTGAATTATTTGGTGAGAGCGCAGGGGCTCGAACCCTGGACCTACTGATTAAAAGTCAGTTGCTCTACCAGCTGAGCTACGCTCTCACAAAGCCCGGTCCGCACGTCGGCGAAGCAGGGCTCGATTGGCGCGGAACATAGGCAGGCATCCGCCTATGGTCAACAACAAAAACCACTCCATCACGGTGTTTTTTCAAAGCGCTTTCAAGGGACCGGAAAAGCCCTGCCGAAAGCCCTTTTTGCAAGGGTGAACCGCGCCGGGACGGCGATCTTGGCGCAGAACCAAAATCACGGCTCCCACTCCAAAACGTGACTGGCGAAGTTCGGGGCCGGGGTTTAGATAGGGACCCAAAGCCGCACCGACCGGTTCTTTTCAATCGCACTGGCCGAAAATGGGGTCCTGATTCCGTGACAATCGCCGACATTCCACTCCTTACCGTGATCCTGGCAGGGGCATTGTCCTTCCTGTCGCCGTGCGTGCTGCCGCTGGTGCCGCCGTATCTTTGCTACATGGCGGGCATCTCGGTAGAGGACTTTCGCGGCAGCGGCGCCCAGGCAAAGGTGTCCAACACGCGGCGCGACGTGTTTTTCGCCTCGCTGTTCTTCACGCTGGGCTTTGCCACCGTGTTTGTGGCGCTCGGCGCCGGCGCATCGAGCATCGGCGCGGCACTCAGGCAGCACATGGATCTGCTGGCCAAGCTTGGCGGGCTGGTCATCATCGTGATGGGATTACATTTTCTCGGCGTATTCCGGATCGGCCTGCTGGCCCGCGAAGCCCGCTTTGCCGGCAGCGGCAAGCCTGCGACCCTGTCGGGCGCCTACCTGATGGGACTGGCGTTCGCCTTCGGCTGGACACCCTGCATCGGGCCGGTGCTCGGCGCCGTGCTCGGGGTTGCGGCCGGACGGGAAACCGTCAGCGCCGGAGCGTTGCTGCTGGCAGCCTATTCGTTCGGACTGGCGGTGCCGTTCTGGATTGCCGCGCTGTTTTCCGAACGCTTCATGCGGTTCACGCAGAAATTCCGCAAGCATCTCGGCACGGTCGAGAGGATCACCGGGGCGCTGCTGGTGCTGACCGGCATCCTGTTTCTGACCGGTGGCATGGCCAGCATGGCCTACTGGCTGCTCGAGACATTTCCGGCGCTGGGCAGGATCGGATAGCCCCGCCCGGCTTGCCGGGGCCGGATCAGCCGGATCAGCTGCGGCGTCTGGGTGCTGTTGCCAGCACCAGGCCGGTCAACACCGTGACGATGCCGATTGCGTGATGGGTCTGGATAGGCTCCCCCAGAATCATCACCGCCAGGCCGACGCCATAGGGTGGCAGGAGATACATGAAGATACTGGTTGTCGATGCGCCGAGCCGTGCGACGCCATACTGGTAGCCGGAAAATGCCAGCAGCGACGAGAAGACGACGATGCCGGCAATGCCGCCCCAGGCGGTCCAGGTCTGCGGCATCAAAGCACCTGAGAGAAATTCCCAGAGCGCGAAAGGCGCCAGCAGCAGCGCGCCAGACACCGTTATGACCGCAAACAGCGCCGAAACCGGCAACCCGGCGGTGCGGCGTCCCTTCAGCAGCACCGAGTAGCCAGCCCAGGACAACGCCGCGGCGATGAACATCAGATCACCGCGGTTGAAGGACGTTCCCGACCCGGTAAGTCCGCTGAAATCGCCCTTCAGCACGATGGTCGCAACCCCGAAAAAACCGACGATGATACCGGCAATTTCCCGCCAGCTGGTGGCCCGGCCAAAGAACAGGCGCTCGAGAATGATCACGATCAGCGGCGAGGTGGTGTAGATCAGCGTGCCGTTGGTGGCGGTGGTGAATTGCAGCGCGTAATAGACGCCGGCGCCGCAGATCCACATGCCGAGAAACCCGAGCACCAGCCAGTGAACCGGATGGGTGGTGACGTAAGAGCGGACGCGGTCCCGCGCCATCCACAGGAAGGGCGACAGCAGCAGTGCCGCAAAGGTCCAGCGCAGGAAGGCCAGGGTGAACGGTGCAACTTGCGGAATCGTCGACCGGCCGAAAATCAGGTTTGACGAAAAGAACAGCGGTGTCAGCAACATGACGACCAACGGAATGAAACGCGCCAGAGAAGGTTTCTCGGCTTGGGCGGCAACGGATGTCATGGGGCTTCCAAATTGGGGCAATGTTTGCTTGAAAGAGAAAAGTTCCGGGTCCGGTGCTATAGGGTCCGGCACGGGTAAACAAGCGATTCGATGATGAGGTGATGGAATGGCGCGGACATGTCTGGCTGTCGTGCTAGCTGCAGGCGATGCGACACGAATGAAATCGTCGAAATCCAAGGTGCTGCACACTGTCGGCAATCTTCCCCTGATCGCGCATGTGACCCGGGCCGCCGCGACCGCGGGCGTCAACAAGGTGGCGCTGGTGGTCGGCCGTGATGCGGATCTCGTCACCGATGCCGCCAAGAGCGGCCTTGATGTGCCTGTTTCTGCGGTTGAGCAGACCGAACGGAAAGGCACCGGACATGCGGTTCTGATGGCCCGCGATATCATCACCGAAGGTTTTGATGATGTCGTGGTGCTTTACGGCGACGCGCCGCTGATCGATCCGAAAAGCCTGGATGCGGCAACAGCCGAGCGGACCAAGGGTGCCGATGTCGTGGTTCTCGGGTTCCGCGCCGCCGACCCGACCGGCTATGGCCGGCTTCTCGAACGCGACGGCGAGCTGGTCGCGATCCGTGAACACAAGGAAGCCAGCGAGGAAGAACTTGCCGTCGATTTCTGCAATGGCGGCATCATCACGTTTTCGGGTGCACAGGCGGTCAGCTTGCTCGAAGCCATCGGCAACACCAATGCCAAGGGCGAATACTATCTGACCGACATCGTCGAAATCGCCCGTGAACGGGGATTGAAATGCGTTGCCGTCGAAGCGCCCGAAGAAGACATGATGGGCTGCAACACCCGTGCCGAACTGGCCGAGATCGAACAGGTCTGGCAGGCGAGGGCACGGCATGCGGCGATGCTATCCGGCGTCAGCATGATCGACCCGGCGAGCGTGTTCCTGTCCCATGACACCGAACTCGGCAACGATGTCATGATTGAACCCAACGTCTGGTTCGGACCGGGCGTCAAGGTCGGGGACGGCGCGGTGATCCACGCGTTCAGCCATATCGAGGGTGCGGAAATCGGTGCCAATGCCATGATCGGCCCGTTCGCCCGGCTTCGCCCGGGAACCGAACTTGGCGAAAAGGCAAAGGTCGGAAATTTCTGCGAGCTGAAGAAGGCAAAGGTCGGTGCCGGCGCCAAGGTCAACCATCTGAGCTATATCGGCGATGCCATCGTCGGGCCGGCAGCCAATATCGGCGCGGGCACGATCACCTGCAATTATGACGGCCAGAACAAGCACTTGACCGAAATCGGGGCAGGCGCCTTCATCGGCTCGAACTCATCGCTCGTCGCCCCGATCAGGATCGGCGACGGTGCCTATGTCGGCTCTGGAAGCGTCGTGACGATGGATGTTCCCGACGATGCCTTGGCCATCGCGCGGGCGCGGCAGGAGACAAAACCCGGCCGGGCAGCACGGCTGAGGGAAAAGATCGCCGCCATCAAGGCGCTGAAGAAAAAGAGCCAAACCGGGCCGGGCGCATAGGCCGGGTTACGCGGTGTCACGAAAATTGAGCGGGCGCAGTATCTTAGGGCACTGGTCTAATCCGGCTATGCTGGGTATGAGCTTTGCCAACACATTACCCAGGAGAAGCGCATGTGCGGCATAGTCGGGATAGTTGGCAAGCGCGAGGTTGCTCCGCTGCTGGTGGACGCGCTCAAGCGGCTGGAATACCGCGGATATGATTCCGCCGGTGTCGCCACAGTGCATGACGGGCATCTGGATCGCCGCCGCGCCGAAGGCAAGCTCGCCAATCTGGATCACAAACTCGGCGAGGAGCCGCTGGCCGGCCAGATCGGCATCGGCCACACGCGTTGGGCGACCCATGGCGCACCGACGGAAAGCAACGCCCATCCGCATTTCTGCGGCGGTGTGGCGGTGGTGCACAACGGCATCATCGAAAATTTTGCGCCGTTGCGCGCCGAGTTGAAGGCCAACGGCGCCATTTTTCACAGCCAGACCGATACCGAGGTTGTGGCACAGCTTCTCGAAGCCTACCGGAAACAGGGGCTGGCCCCACGGGAAGCGATGCAGAAGGCGCTGAGCCGGCTGGACGGTGCCTACGCGCTTGCCGTGCTGTTTGAAGACCATCCGGACATGATTCTGGGTGCACGTTCGGGACCGCCGCTGGCGGTCGGACATGGATCGGGGGAAATGTTCCTCGGGTCCGATGCCATCGCATTGTCGCCGTTCACCGACGAGATCACCTATCTCAACGATGGCGACTGGGTGGTGATTACCCGGGACGCGGTCGAGATCTATGATCATTCGGGCAACCCGGTCGAACGCAAGAGCCAGAAGTCGCAGGGTGCGGCCTATGTGGTCGACAAGGGCAACCACCGCCATTTCATGGAAAAGGAAATCTATGAGCAGCCGGAAGTGGTCTCCCACACGCTGAGCCACTACATCGATTTCGCCGAAGGCCGGGTCAAGGCCGACAGCACGCAGATCGATTTCGCCAATCTCGACCGGCTGGCAATGTCGGCCTGCGGCACCGCCTTTTATGCCGGGCTGATCGGCAAATACTGGTTCGAGCGGTTTGCCAGGCTGCCGGTTGAAATCGACGTCGCCTCGGAGTTCCGCTACCGCGAGATGCCGCTGCCGGGCAACATGGCAGCACTGTTCATCTCGCAATCGGGCGAGACCGCCGACACGTTGGCGTCGCTGCGCTATTGCCGCGACAACGAGCTGACCATCGGCGCCGTGGTCAATGTCCGCGAGTCCACCATCGCACGCGAATCCGACGCGGTATTCCCGACCCTGGCCGGACCGGAAATCGGCGTGGCCTCGACCAAGGCCTTCACCTGCCAGCTTTCCGTGCTCGCCGCCCTGTCGATGATCGCCGGACGCGCCCGGGGTACCTTGTCTGCCGAAGACGAGACCACGATGGTGCAGGCGCTGGTCGAAGCGCCACGGCTGTTCAACCAGGTACTTAGCGCCATCCAGCCGCAAATCGAAACCCTGTCGCGGGAACTGTCACGCTTCAAGGACGTGCTTTACCTCGGCCGCGGCACCAATTTCCCGCTGGCGCTCGAGGGCGCGCTCAAACTCAAGGAAATTTCCTACATTCATGCCGAAGGCTATGCCGCGGGCGAACTCAAGCATGGTCCGATCGCGCTGATCGACGAGAACATGCCGGTGATCGTGATCGCGCCGCATGACCGGCATTTCGAGAAAACCGTTTCGAACATGCAGGAAGTGGCAGCGCGTGGCGGTCAGATCATCCTGATCACCGACGAAAAGGGCGCCGAGGAGACGACACTCGACACCATGGCCACCATCGTGCTTCCGGTGGTCAACGAGATTGTCGCGCCGATCCTTTATGCGTTGCCGGTGCAGCTGATCGCCTATCACACGGCCGTCTTCATGGGCACCGATGTCGACCAGCCGCGCAATCTGGCCAAGTCCGTCACCGTCGAGTAAGGCTCAACGAAAGCACCTTTCTGCGGGCTTCCGTTGTTTCTTGGAATTCGTTGTACGGATCAATATGTATCAATGAGTGAGTGCTATTTCACTGAAAACGACGTAGCAGACTTCGTTGGATTCTCTCTTGACGGTGAAGGTTGATCCGCTTCTTATTGTTAGCTGATTGGCGCCTTGATCGAGCGGAAACTCACGCCCTGTATCGTCAACAAGAATGGCTCCATAAGCAGAACAACCGCCCACGCCAGATACAACCAAATTGATCGCCAGGTCGGCACCTTGATCTGAGCTGCTTGAATATAATGTCGAGCTAATCCCACTATTTTCGGCCTTGTTGGACCCAATATATTTCGGCAGCTGCGAAATATTCCCTTCCGCGGAAACGTCGATTTTCAGATGCCCTTCGCCGTTATAAAGTATTCCAAAAATCTTTGACCTATCCAAAAGATAGGCATACTGCTCATCTCTGGCAATGCTTTGCAGGGTGCGATCGAGTGATGAAATTGGGCTTATCAGCGAAAACAAGTTAACATCAACAATATTTGATTTTCTTGCTGAAAATCTACTCTCTTCATTCAACGCCAAGACATCCGAGAAGGACAGCAACTTGAACTGACCTTCACCTGACGCGTAAATCGTTGCATTCGTGGTATCCACCAATACCCATCGATCTTCAATTTTAATCTCATTCATGGCATGGCTCAAACGCTTGCCATCAAGCTCCATATATACTCCGACGGATCGACTGTTAATATCAACATAGCTCATCACTGTATTGAATATGAATTGATGATTTCCACAGCTACCCCTTTGCTGGATCAAGCAATCATCTTGCTTACACCCTCCGAACCCCTTGTCGTAATAGACCATGCTCCTTGGCCCGGACACCTGCTGCTGAATGATGTTCATTGCCGACAAAGCAACCAGAATGTTGAACTGATCCCTATCAAACGACTTTGCCTGGGAGTAGTAGGTGACAACGCCAAGCGCTGCATCCCATGCCATGCAAGCTATTTCTTCAATTGAATCCGCGAGATCACAGTAGAAAGGCTCGGTGACACTATGCTTCTCCATCATGTAATTCTGAGGCGGTGCATTCTCTTGAGCCCAAAGAGGTGAGTGCAGCGCAAGACACGCAAAGATCGCACCAAGCACCCTGACCAACCTATTGGTCATTTTGGGATTCCTTGTTGAAGCGGGCGTTGATGTTTGGATAGCCAGAGACAGGAAGCGCTGACACTTGCTCAACAAGCCAACCTTGTTCAGGGAACATCGCGCTCAAACCATCGACCACATCATTCACGCGTCTACGCATGCCGACCTTCATCCAAGAATCTGCGTATATAATAATGTAGTAAATTCGCACTTTGACGATGAAAACACAATGCCTGGACCACTGCGTTGACCAGGAAAGCGCTGGGTCTCGGTTTGAGGTAGGCGGCAATCCTCAAGGGATTGAGAGACTATGTAGAGTTTCCCAAGACCGATGAGTGAAACAAAATTCGCCGCGACGACATTGCCAATGCCATGACGCTTGTGTTGGCGGGCATCCGATTCCTATATAGTGTTGCTGTGCAGCATTTCGCGGTGCGGGAAATCGCATACCGTGCTCAGCTGGACGAATTGAACGATGACGGACATGCATTATATCAATGTGTTGCAATGATCGTGGCGCGTTCATCCGAATGCGTGGCACTGCAAGGGACAAGGTGAAAGATGACCGATAAGCTGAAACGTCAGGGTGCAGGCGTGCGACTGCGCAACTATTTCCTGACCGGCCTGATCATCGTCGCGCCGCTGGCGATCACCGCCTATCTGACCTGGTCATTCATTCTGTGGGTCGATGGCTGGGTGAAGCCATATATCCCGCAGATCTACAACCCGGACCATTACCTGCCATTCGCGGTTCCCGGGTTCGGATTGCTCACAGCGCTGTTCATGATCACCATGATCGGGTTCCTGACCGCCAATCTTGTCGGCCGTTCGATCATCGGTTTCGGGGAATCGCTGCTCGACCGGATGCCGCTGGTGCGCAGCCTCTACAAGGGGCTCAAGCAGATATTCCAGACGGTGCTGGCCGAGCAAAGCGGCTCGTTCAAGCAGGCGGGCCTGATCCAGTATCCCCGGCTTGGACTGTGGTCGATCGTATTCATCGCCACCGACACCAAAGGCGAAGTCGACCACAGGCTTCCCGGCGAGGATTCGATCTCGGTCTTCCTGCCGACAACGCCGAACCCGACCTCCGGTTTCCTGCTGTTCGTGCCGCGCAAGGACATCATCATTCTCGACATGAGTGTCGAGGAAGCCGCCAAGATGGTCATCTCGGCCGGGCTGGTGTCGCCGGATTTTCCAAAGAAGCTGCCCGTTTCGCCGAAATCCAAAAGCAAGGCGTCCAGCGAACCGAAATCCGCCACATCGTGAACCTGAAACGTTCTAGCCAGCGCGCAGGAAACGGATCGCCTCGTCGCGACGCATCAAGTAGAGCAGCATCCTGAGTGCTTCTCCACGCGGTCCGGCCAGCGCCGGATCGGTTTCCAGCACATTGCGGGCGTCACTTCGGGCAATCTCCAGAAGATCGGCGTGGGCACTTAAGTTGGCGAGCCGGAAGCCGGGCATGCCTGACTGCCGCGTGCCCAGCACTTCACCTTCGCCGCGCAGCTTGAGATCCTCCTCGGCTATGCGGAAGCCGTCCTCGCTCTCGCGGAGAACCTGCAGGCGGGCACCGGCGGTTTCGCCCAACGGTCCGTGATAGAGCAGGATGCAGCTTGAGGCACCGGTGCCGCGGCCGACGCGGCCACGCAACTGATGCAGTTGCGCTAGCCCGAAGCGTTCGGCGTGTTCGATCACCATGATGGTGGCGTCGGGCACATCGACGCCGACCTCGATTACCGTGGTGGCAACCAGCAGGCGGGTCTTGCCTTCCTTGAAGGCGCTCATCGCCTGGTCTTTTTCCTCCGACGTCATGCGCCCGTGGACCAGTGACACCAGCGGCGCCAGCTCCTTGCCAAAAGCCTTTGCCAGGCTGGCATGGCGGCTCTCCACCGACATCAGCTCGCTTTGCTCTGAGTCCTCGACAAGCGGGCAGATCCAGTAGGCTTTCTTGCCCTCCTGAAGCGCCTTCTTCAGCCGTTCGATGATCTCGCCGAGCCGCTCGTCGGGAATGGTCACGGTGGCGATCGGTTGCCGGCCTGCGGGCTTCTCGGTCAGTTTGGAGACATCCATATCACCGAAGGCTGCCAGCACAAGCGTGCGCGGGATCGGCGTTGCGGTCATCACCAGCATGTGCGGCGCGGTGCCCTTCGCGGTCAGCCGCAGGCGCTGGTGGACGCCGAAACGGTGTTGTTCATCGACCACCGCAAGGGTCAGGTTCTTGTAGACCACCGATTCCTGGAACAGCGCGTGGGTGCCGATGACGATCTGCGCAGACCCGTTTGCGATGCGCTCGAGCAGCTCGGTGCGCTCGCGGCCCTTGGCCCGGGCGGTCAGCACGACAACGTCAATCCCGGCGGCCTCGGCCATCTTCACGATGGTGGCGTGGTGCTGGCGGGCGAGGATTTCGGTCGGCGCCATCAATACTGCCTGGCCGCCGGCCTCCACCGCATCGGCCATGGCGAGCATCGCAACAGCGGTCTTGCCGGAGCCGACATCGCCCTGAAGCAGGCGAAGCATGCGGTCGGAACCGGCCATGTCGGTGAGGATTTCCTCGACCGCCGTGGACTGGCTGCCGGTCAGCGAAAACGGCAGTGCCTCAAGGATTGCCTGGCGCAACTTGCCTTCCGCCTGGACCGGTTGGCCGGGCAGCTTCCGCAAGGTCTGGCGGACAAGCGCAAGCGAGAGCTGGCCTGCGAGCAATTCATCGTAGGCCAGCCTGCGCCGGGCCGGTGTCTGCGGTTCGATATCGAGTGCCGTTTCGGGATGATGCAGCTCCCGGACGGCATCGGCGAAGGACGGAAAACTGTTCTTGGAAACCAGATGTGGATCAGACCATTCCGGCAACTCGGGAAGCAGTTCAAGCGCGGATTCGAGCGATCGTCGCAGCACCTTGGGCGACAGGCCGGCGGTCAGCGGATAGACCGGCTCGATCAGCGGGAAACTTGCGGCATCGGCCTCCAGGACGATGTGGTCCGGGTGGACCATCGAAGGCCGGCCGTTGAACCACTCGACCTTGCCACTGACCAGCACGGTTTCACCGACCGGCAGGATCTTTTCGAGCCATTGCTGCTTGGAGTGAAAGAAGGTCAACGCCAATTCGCCCGTATCATCATGGGCATAGACACGGTAGGGCGCACTCCTGCGGCCCGGCGGCGAAGGCTGGTGGCGATCAACCCTGACCTTCAGGGTGGCGATGGTGCCTTCCGGCACTTCGGTGATTCCCGAGCGCATGGTCCGGTCAATCAGCCCGTGCGGCGGCAGCAGCACCAGATCGAGCGCGCGCGTGTCTTCGGCTCCATCGCGCCCGGTCACACGGGCCAGCGCTTCGGCGAGCTTGGGGCCGATCCCGGGCAGGCTTTCGACGGGTTTGAACAGCGGATCGAGTTGCAGTGGTCGCATGATTTCAGATGAACGGCAATTTTGGCTCAAAGGCAAGGCTGACAATTGCCTGATGACAGGATAAGGAAACCGTCCAACCAAAAAAGGCTGATCATGACCGGAACAACACGTTCAAGCGCCGACCTTGATCCGCGCCGCCGCCGCATTCTCGTGCGGGCCTGGCGACGCGGCATTCGGGAGATGGATCTGGTTATCGGCGGGTTTGCCGATGCAGAGATCGGCGAGCTGAGTGACGCCGAACTTGACCAGCTGGAATTGCTGATGGCCGAGGAGGATGCGGACATCTTCAGGTGGGTCACCGGAGAAGCCGAGACCCCGGAGCGGTTCCGCACTGCGGTTTTTGACCGGATGCGCGCCTATGTGCCGGATTTCGAGCCAGCGGAGACCAGGCCGGAAGGGCAGGCGGACGAAACATGAAACCCGTAATCCCGGCAGCCAAGATCGCGGGAGCCAAGACCCCGGTCACCTTGGCCGGCGTGCCGCAGGGTATGGAAGCGCTGGCGCTGGCCGAACTGGCGCGGTCCGAAGGGCCGCTGGCGCATATCATTTCCGATGGCCAGCGGATGGCCGATCTCGAACAGAACCTGGCGTTCTTCGCCCCCGACATTCCGGTGCTGACCTTGCCGGGCTGGGATTGTCTTCCCTATGACCGGGTATCGCCGGGCGCCGACATTTCGGCGCGCAGGCTGGCTGCTTTGTCATCGCTGGCGGATTTTTCAGATAACCCGCACCCGGCAATCGTGCTGATCACCGTCAACGCCATGCTGCAGCGGGTTCCGTCGAAATCCGTGGTGTCGGATCTCGGCTTTTCGGCGCGCGCCGGCAACCGACTGAAGATGGAAGACCTGTCGGCGCGGCTGGCGAAAAACGGCTTTGAACGCGTCGACACCGTCCGCGAGGTCGGCGAATATGCCGTGCGCGGCGGTATTCTCGATGTCTTCGTGCCCGGTGCCGACGAACCGGTGCGGCTGGATTTCTTCGGCGATACGCTCGAAAGCGTCCGGCATTTCGATCCGGCCTCGCAGCGCACCACCAGCCAGGCCAAGGAACTGGCGCTCAACGCGATGAGCGAGGTGACGCTTGAGGCCGAGACCATCAGCCGGTTCCGCCGCAATTACCTCGCCATGTTCGGAGCCGCGACGCGCGATGACGCGCTTTATGTGGCGATCAGCGAAGGCCGCCGCTATCCAGGCATGGAACACTGGCTTCCGCTGTTTCACGACGAGATGCAGACGGTGTTCGACTATCTCGACGGATTCCGGATTTCCAATGATCACATGCTGGCCGAAGCTGCGAGTGAACGCCGCGCCCAGATCGTTGACCATTACGAGGCGCGGCAGGCGGCACAGAGCATAGAAAAGGGCAGGGGCGTCCAGGCCACGCCCTACAAGGCAATCGAACCGGATCTTCTGTATCTTGATGCACCGGGCCTGGTGGCAATGCTCGAAGCCTTGAACGCCATCCGGCTGACGCCATTCCACGAGCTTGAGACATCATCCCGGCGGGTGATCGATCTTCCGACCAGAACAGGACCACGCTGGGCCGCTGACGCGGAAGCCGACAAGTCCGAAGAAAGCGGCCGGACCAACCTGTTTGAAAAGCTGGTCGCCCATGTCGGCGCCAAGCGCTCGGAAGGGCGCAAGGTGCTGATCACCGCCTGGACCGAAGGCTCGCTCGACCGGTTGCTACAGGTGACAGACGAGCACGGGCTCAGCCGCGTGGTGCGGATCAACAGCCTTGCCGAGCTCGACAAGCTCAAGCCCGGTGAAGCTGCCGCCGCCGTTTTGGCCATCGAGGGCGGTTACGAGATCGACGACCTCGTCGTCATCGGCGAGCAGGATGTGCTCGGCGACCGGCTGGTGCGGCGCGCCAAGCGCAAGCGCCGTGGCGCCGACTACATCTCCGAGGTTTCCGGCCTCGACGAGGGCAATTACGTTGTCCATGCCGAACACGGCATCGGCCAGTTCATCGGGCTGAGGACCATCGAGGCGGCAGGCGCGCCGCATGCCTGCCTGGAACTGCATTACGCCGGCGACGCCAAGCTGTTCCTGCCGGTTGAAAACATCGAGCTCCTGACCCGCTACGGGTCGGACAGCGCTGAGGTGCAACTCGACAAGCTCGGCGGCGTTGCCTGGCAATCGCGCAAGGCCAAGCTGAAGAAGCGGCTGCTGGACATGGCCGAAGGCCTGATCCGGATTGCGGCCGAACGGCACATGCGCTCGGCGCCGGCGCTGGCGGCGCCGGAAGGGCTTTACGACGAGTTTTCCGCGCGCTTCCCCTATGACGAGACCGAAGACCAGATGGCGGCGATCGAGCGAGTGCGCGACGATCTGGCGGCGGGGCAGCCGATGGACCGGCTGGTCTGCGGCGATGTCGGTTTCGGCAAGACCGAAGTTGCGCTCCGCGCCGCCTTCATCGCCGCGATGAACGGGGTGCAGGTGGCGGTGGTGGTGCCGACGACGCTATTGGCGCGTCAGCATTTCAAGACCTTCACCGAACGGCTGCGCGGCTACCCGGTGCGCATCGCCCAGGCCTCGCGGCTGGTCGGAGGAAAAGAACTGGCGCTGACCAAGGCGGAGCTTACCTCGGGCAAGATCGATATCGTTGTCGGCACCCACGCGCTGCTCGGCTCGTCGATCCAGTTTGCAAATCTGGGTCTGCTGATCATCGACGAGGAGCAGCATTTCGGGGTCAAGCACAAGGAACGGCTGAAGGAGCTGAAAAGCGACGTTCATGTTCTCACGCTTTCCGCGACGCCGATCCCGCGCACGCTGCAACTGGCGATGACCGGGGTGCGGGAACTGTCGCTGATCACCACGGCGCCGGTCGACCGGATGGCGGTACGGACCTTCATTTCACCGTTTGATCCGGTGACCGTGCGCGAAACGCTGATGCGTGAACACTACCGCGGCGGACAAAGCTTCTACGTCTGCCCCCGGCTGGCCGATCTCGAGGATGTCGCAGCGTTCCTGCGTTCCGACGTGCCGGAGTTGAAATTCGCCATGGCGCACGGGCAGATGGCCGCGGGCGAGCTCGATGACATCATGAACGCGTTTTACGACGGGCAGTACGATGTGCTGCTGTCGACCACGATCGTCGAATCGGGCCTCGATGTGCCGACCG
>Ga0189291_100145_pt1 | contig 65850 bp, 71 predicted proteins | sample UW1redminimetaG_FD_130331 | JGI IMG/M metagenome (GOLD analysis project Ga0189291, IMG submission 130331) | Marine microbial communities from the Costa Rica Dome - UW179B-red mini metaG | ecosystem: Environmental > Aquatic > Marine > Oceanic > Photic zone | place: Costa Rica: the Eastern Pacific...
AGACCTTCGAGGCGCGACGCTTGCAACACCGCAAGCACGCTGCATAATATCAACAACCAGATGAGCCAAAGTCTCTCTTAATTTAAACCGCCATTGGACCCAAAAACTCTGCCGACGGACAGACGTAAGCAAGAACACACTCTCGGCACTATCTCAGTCGATATTCAAGGCCATGTAGATCACGTGCGGGGATACATATTGTGAGTGCTCTGCTTCGGGGTAAAACTCAACATCTCGGAACCCTTCCGAACGGTACAGTGCATGAGCGGAGGACATGAAAGCAGTGCTATCTAAAAAGACCTGCGAATAATTTGCATTGCGCGCTTCGTCTATCAACCGCCGAACCACTTTGCGCCCAAGACCTTCGCCCCGCACTGCGGGCCGGACATATAGCCGCTTAATCTCTACCGCGTCAGCTCTAATTTCTCGATAAAAACCAATGGCATTGGCAACTCCACTAGGGTCGCGCGCCAGAACCGTCCGCCCGTTTGGCGGTAAGACTTCGGTCAGATCTAGCATTGCGTTCGAAAGAGCCACATCGACATCAACGTTCAGATCATTCTGAGCATTAAAGAGCGGAACGACCCACGAAAGATATTCCCTTAGCAAGGTCTCGACTTCGGAAGTGTCTGATATGGCGTCTGGCGTCTCGAGGAAATGGGGCATCACATCGTCAATCCTACATGAAGTCCTGACAAAGTATCACGACTGCCTCGAAACAAAAGCCAGAGTGCTGGCGAGTGTATTGAACGGCAATTACGTCCGCACAGCCCCCTCCCCAAACCTCTCAAGTCTCTGCCTTTTTCTCCCAACGCCCTGATTCTTCCGACCAATATTGCGCCGACGCGCCTGCGTCCTTGAGGGTCTTCCACTGGGTACGGGCATGGGCCACCGCCGCCTCGTCCATGCCGTCAAACAAGATGCACACCCTGTCCAATGCGCCCACTTCTTCGGCGCTGACCTCGGCCCCGTGCACGGACATCACGCAATTGGGCCGGTTGGGGGCCTCTGTGGTTGTGGTCAACAGAACCGGTTGATCCGCGTCCTGCGGCCCGCCGGCCAGACCATGGGGCAAAAAGCTGTCCTCTGGCCCCCGCCACAGCGCCTGATCCAGCGCGGCAAGGGCCGATGCATCTGTCCCGCGCACCGCGACCTTCCATCCGTTATCAAGCGATTTGCCCAGCAGCATCACCAGCGTTTCCGCCAGTGATTTCCGCGTCAGGTGATAGAAAAACGCAGCGCCCATCGGCGTTACTCCACCTCGTACCGATCTGCGATCAAACGGTTCAACGTCGCAACGCCCCAGCCCGTCGCGCCGACAGGGGCCAGCGCGGTTTCGGATTTGACCGAAGCCACACCGGCAATATCGAGGTGAATCCACGGCACGTCGTCTTTGACAAACCGTTGCAGGAACTGCGCCGCCGTGACCGAGCCCGCCGGACGTCCGCCGATGTTTTTCATATCTGCATTCCGGCTTTTGAGCATATCGTCGTAGGCCTGACCCAAAGGCATCCGCCACGCGCCCTCACCCTCGGCCTTGGCAGCCTTGAGGAAATCGTTGCACAGGTCATCATCATTGGAGAACACGCCCGCGTTCTCATGGCCCAGCCCGATGATGATTGCACCGGTCAAGGTCGCCAGGTCAATCATTGCGGAAGGTTTGAAGCGTTCCTGCGCGTACCACATCACATCACAGAGCACCAAACGCCCTTCGGCATCTGTGTTGATCACCTCAACCGTGTCGCCCTTCATGGATTTGATCACATCGCCGGGGCGCACCGCATTGCCCGAGGGCATGTTTTCAACCAGACCAACCAGACCGACCACATTGGCCTTGGCCCCGCGCAAAGCCAGGCTGCGCATCACGCCAGAGACAACGCCCGCGCCGCCCATGTCCATGGTCATGTCTTCCATACCCGCGCCGGGCTTCAGGCTGATCCCGCCGGTGTCAAACACCACGCCCTTGCCCACCAGCGCCAAAGGCGCATCGCCTTTCTTGCCGCCGTCCCAATGCATGACCACAACCTTGGAAGGGCTATCAGACCCCTGTCCCACACACAAAAGTGTGCGCATACCGAGCTTTGCAAGCTCGTCTTCATCCAGAACTTCAACCTTGAGGCCCAGTTCACCCATCGCAACAAGTTCATCGGCGAAGCTGCTGGTGGTCAACACATTTGCCGGCGCATTGGTCAAATCACGTGTCATGAATGCGCCCTCGGCAACGGCCAGCAATGGCGCTGCTGCCTCGCTCGCTTCATCGGGTTTACCGCACATGATGGTCACGGCCCCGGCACGCGGTTTGGCGTCTGATTTTTGCGCGTCATAGCCATAGTCACGCATCGCCAAACCAAAAGCCATATCTGCCACCCGCCGCATGCCTGCCGCCAGCGCCAGCACATTGGACTTGCCGCGGCGCTTGGCCAATGACGCACCTGCGCGCCGCGCCTCCTGTACCGATGCCTTGCGCGGCAGGAACACCACATCCACCGCCTCGGCCGCCAAACCCGTCGGGTAGGACATCACATGCAGGTCCCCGGCCTTGGCCTTGGCAAACCCCTCGCCCTCGACCAGACGCAACAGCGCCCCGCGCATCAGCTTGTTGACCCGCCGCGCCCCGGCATCAAGGCGACCTTCGGGATCGACAAATACGGCAATCCGCCCCTGATGTTCCGCGATCTGGTCGATCTCGGTGCTTTCGAATGTGATAGGTGTCAAAGTTGTCATTGCGCAGGCCTCTGTCTGGTTTCGCGACAAGACCTAGCGCGGCACCGCCGACATGACCAGATAGCAGTTTTCGCCGATCAGATAATGCAGTAAGATTGTGCCAACACGCCGTTAGAGCAACTTGGGGGAGTCGCAGTGGCCAAATTCGACCGCTATTTGCTGTCGCAGCTTCTTGTGATGTTCGGCTTTTTCGCGCTGGTACTGGTGGCCCTGTTCTGGATCAACCGGGCGGTTGTCCTGTTTGACCGTTTGATCGGTGATGGGCAATCGGCCCTTGTTTTCCTTGAGTTTACCTCGCTTAGCCTGCCCAAGCTGATCACCACGGTCTTGCCCATCGCGGCCTTTGCGGGCGCGGTCTATGTCACCAACCGGATGAGCGGCGAATCCGAACTGACGGTTTTGCAATCCACCGGCACCAGCCCATGGCGGCTGGCGCGGCCCGTGCTGGTTTACGGCCTTTGCGTTGCCCTGATGATGAGTGTGCTGAGCCATTACCTTGTGCCGATGGCACAGGCCCAGTTGAACCAGCGCGAAAACGAGATATCCCAGAACGTTACCTCGCGGTTGCTGACCGAAGGGACGTTCCTGCACCCAACGGAAAAGGTAACGTTCTACACCCGTCTGATCGACGAAGATGGGGTGTTGCGCGATGTGTTCCTGTCGGACCGGCGCGATCCTGAACAAGGTGTCATTTACACCGCGGCGGAGGCCTATCTGGTGCGCAACGGCGATGGCACGACATTGATCATGGTGGACGGGCTGGCGCAGCGGCTTGGCACTGCAGACAACCGCCTCGCAACGGCCAAGTTCCGCGATTTTTCCTTTGATATCTCCGGCTTGATGACCAAAGCGCCCAGTGGCAACAAGTCGGTTGGCAATATGATCACCCCCGACCTGATCGGCGATTGGGACGCCATCGCTGCCAACACCGGAGAGCCGACCGGGTCCATCGCCGAGGAGCTGCACGCCCGGTTTGCGCAATCTCTGTTTTGCGTCATTGCGGCGATGGTTGGTTTTGCGACGCTTCTACTGGGCGGTTTCTCGCGCTTTGGCGTATGGCGTGAGGTGGCCATTGCCTTTGGCATGTTGATCTCAATCGATGGCATGCGCGGCGTTCTGGTCGATATTGTCCGGGCAGATGCCCAGAATTGGCCCCTGCTCTATCTGCCGTCCGCAGTCGGATTCTTACTTGTGATCGGAATGCTTTGGCAGGCGGCAAACCCCGGTTGGCTGCACCGGTTGCGCCGCAGAAGGGCTGCATCATGATCCTGCACCTGTATTTTGCCCGTCGCTTTGCGATGACCTTTTTGCTGATCACGGCGGTGCTGTTTGCGCTGGTGATGCTGGTGGATGCGGTGGAACAGGCCCGCAAGTTCGGCAGCTATGATATCGGCTGGCAGAACATCATGGGGCTGACTCTGCTCAACGCGCCACAGACCATCAATTTGATTCTGCCTCTGATCATGATCCTCGCCACGGTGACGCTGTTTATCTCGCTGGCCCGATCCTCCGAAATGGTGGTGACGCGGGCGGCGGGACGTTCGGCGCTGCGGTCCTTGATATCTCCGGTGGTGGTTGCGTTGATCATCGGTGTGATGGCGGTTGGCATGCTCAATCCCATCGTCGCGGCGACGGGCAATCGGTATTTGCAGTTGTCGGAAAGTTACCGCGCGGGCGGTGCATCTGCCCTGTCGATCAGCGACGAGGGGCTGTGGCTGCGCCAAGGCAGCGCGTCGGGCCAGACCGTGATCCGCGCCTGGCGGTCCAACGCCGATGCATCCGTTCTGTTTGATGTAACGTTCCTGTCTTATGACAATGCAAACGGCCCTGTGCGCCGGATCGAAGCGGGCAGCGCCGCGTTGCAAAATGGCCAATGGTCCCTGCGCAATGCCAAGTCATGGCCGCTGGCCGCCGGTCAAAATGCAGAAGCCAACGCAGAGGTTTTTGAAACACTGGTGATACCTTCCTCCCTGACGCTTGACCGCATTCGCGAAAGCATTGGCAAACCGGGGGCTGTATCGATCTACAATCTACCCGACTTTATCCGCCAGTTAGAGCAGGCAGGCTTCAGCCCGCGCCGCCACAAGGTCTGGCTGCAAACCGAAATCGCCCGTCCCTTCTTTCTTGTTGCGATGGTTCTTGTTGCGAGTGCCTTTACCATGCGCCATACCCGTTTTGGCGGCACGGGGGTGGCCGTTCTGGCATCTGTCCTGCTGGGGTTTGGTTTGTATTTTATTCGCAGTTTTGCGCAGATTTTGGGTGAAAACGGGCAAATTCCCGTGATGCTTGCTGCTTGGGCACCGCCCGTGGCGGCGATTCTGCTGGCGCTTGGCCTGCTGTTGCACGCAGAGGATGGCTGACCGGTGTTGCTGCGATCTTTTCTTCTTGCTGTTTTGGCCATCGGCACGCTGACGTTTTCCGCCCGGGCCCAGAACGCACCGCCGCAACCGGCGGTTTTGATCGCCGATCAAGTCTATATCACCCGTGACCGTACCTTGGTGGCGCAGGGCAATGTCGAGGCTTTCCAGGGCACCACGCAAATTCGGGCCAGCGCGATCCGCTACAACCAGGACACCGGCGCATTGATCCTGGAGGGGCCGATTGTCATCACCGATGGCGATGACAGTGTGCTTCTTGCCGATGCCGGCGAATTGAACAACCGCCTGCGCTCGGGCTTGTTGCTGTCGGCGCGGCTGATCCTGAACCAGCAATTGCAACTGGCCGCACAGCAAATCAACCAGGTGGATGGGCGCTACAGCCAGCTTTACAAAGCCTCGGTCACGTCCTGCCGGATCTGTCAGGATGGCCGCCCGCCCCTGTGGCAGATCCGCGCCCGCCGGATTGTCCACGACAAGGTGGAACAGCAGCTCTATTTCGATGAGGCACAGTTTCGCATTCTCAACGTGCCGGTTCTATATATCCCGCATTTGCGCCTGCCCGATCCGAATCTGAAACGGGCGACAGGTTTTCTTGTGCCCTCCATCCGGACCACATCGCAACTTGGGACCGGGTTGAAACTGCCGTATTTTGTCAAGCTGGGCGATCATCGCGATCTGACCATCACCCCCTATTTATCGAGTGCGACCCGCACGATTGAATTGCGCTACCGCCAGGCATTCCGGCGCGGATATATCACCTTTGACGGCGCCTTGACCCGCGATGACCAGCGTCCGGGCAAGCTGCGTGGCTATCTGATCGGGTCTGGCGCCTTTGATTTCAAGCGGGATTACAAGCTGACCTTCAGCCTGCAAGCCACCAGCGATCGCAGTTATTTCTCTGAATACGGCTATTTTGACGGGGACCGCCTGTCCAGTGACGTCACCCTCAGCCGCGCGCGGCGGGATGAGTACATCCGCGCCAGTGTCTACAATTTCGAAAGCCTGCGGGACGGTGATATCAACGACAACCTGCCCACGATCGTTCTGGACGGTGAATATGAAAAACGCCTGTTCCCCAAAGCCTGGGGCGGCGAGCTGCGGCTGAGCCTGCGGGCGCACAGTCACAGACGCAATTCGGACAGGGATACGGACGGGCCGGATGCGGACCTGATTGTGGATGGCCGCGATGTGGCGCGTTTGCATGGGCAGGCCGAATGGCTGCGCCGGTTTACCTATTCCTCCGGTGTTGTGGCCGATCTGCGCATGGGGGCCAGTTTTAACTTTTTTGACATCACGCAGGATCAAACTTTCCCCCAAAACCATTCCGAAGTGGTCCCCCATGCCGCGGTGGCCCTGCGTTATTCCATGATCCGCCACGGCGCGGGCGGCGTCACACAGATGCTGGAACCCGTGGCGCAGCTGGCCTGGACCGGGGGCAACCGGTTGAACGTGCCTAACGACGAAAGCACGCGGGTGGAATTTGACGAAGGCAACCTGTTGTCACTGTCCCGCTTTCCCCGCCCCGACCGCCGTGAACGCAAGACCGTGGCGGCCATCGGCGTGAACTGGGCGCGGTTTGATCCGACAGGCTGGAACGCCCATGTCAGTGTGGGTCAAGTGCTGCGCGGTGAGGCCGACACGGCCTTTTCCGCCACCTCGGGCCTGACGGGGACAACCTCAAGTTTCCTGATTGCCGGACAGGTGAAAATGCCGGGCGGCTTCTCCATTCTGGGGCGCAGCCTGATCGACGAGGATCTGGATTTTGCCAAGGCCGAATTGCGCGGCATTTGGGAGTTCAAACGCGGCTGGGTTTCGGGCAGCTATATCTGGCTTGATGCCGATCCAGCCGAAGATCGCGCCAATGCCGTCTCGGAGATTTTCCTCAAGGGCAATTACCAGATCAACAACCAATGGACCGCCCGTGCCGATTGGCGGTTCAACGTGGCGGATGACCGCGCCGCCACAGCAGGCGTTGGCCTGCAATATGACAATGAATGTGTTACCGTCGATCTCTCGGTCTGGCGGAGCTATTCATCCTCAACTAGTGTTGAGCCTACCACCAATATCGGCTTTAACGTCGGCCTACGGGGCTTTGCCGCGTCAACCGGAACAGAGAGATACCTGCGCTCATGTCGGAAATGATCATCACCACCCTCGCCAAGGCGACCCGCACCTTTGCCTTGATGGCGGCTGTTACGCTTGGCGGGCAATCGGCCAGCGCCCAAAACCTGTTTGCACCTGTTGTTCGGGTCGACAGCATGGTGGTCACAGAATTCGAAGTGCAGCAGCGCCAGCGGTTCCTGCAATTGCTCAACGCACCGGGATCTGACCGCGACAGCGTCGTGGAAGGCCTGATCGATGATCGCCTGCGCAATCGCGCCGCCACCGATGTGGGGCTTGAGCTGACCGAGGAAGGCATCCAAACCGGGCTGAGCGAATTTGCGGCCCGTGCAAACCTTACGACCGAAGAGTTTACCAAGGCGCTGGAGCAATCCGGCGTATCGCGCGAAACCTTCCGCGATTATGTCACCACGTCACTGATCTGGCGCGAGCTGATCCGCGCGCGCTATCTCAATTCGGTGAACATCACGGATGCAGAAATTGACCGTGCCATGGGCGCCAGCAGCGGCGGCAGCGGTCTGCGTGTGCTGGTCTCGGAAATCATCATTCCTGCCCCGCCGCCACAGGCTGCGCGGGTCAATGCATTGGCCGGTCAAATCTCGCAGACCACCTCCGAGGCCGAATTCTCAAATTATGCGCGGAAATATTCCGCGACGGCCTCTCGCGGTGCCGGTGGGCGCCTGCCTTGGACGCCACTTTCCAAATTGCCACCCTCCCTACAGCCGCTGTTGCTGGCCCTTGCCCCGGGTGAAGTCACTTCGCCATTGCCCATCCCCAATGCCGTGGCGCTGTTCCAGCTGCGTGCGATCGAAGAAACCGGCGCCCCGGAACAAAGCTATTCCGCCATTGAATACGCCGCCTATTTTATCCCCGGTGGCCGATCAGAGGCCGCATTGGCAGAGGCCGCACGCATTCAAGGCAAGGTGGATGTCTGCGACGACCTTTACGGCATCGCCAAGGGCCAGCCTCCTGAAGTTCTGGTCCGCGAAACCAAAAAGCCCGGCGAATTGCCGAAGGATTACGCCATCGAGCTGTCCAAGCTGGACCCCGGTGAAACCTCCACGGCATTGACCCGCGCCAATGGCCAGAACCTTGTGCTGCTGATGCTGTGCAAACGCACCGCAGAGGCCAACGCCGAAACCGACCGCGACGCCGTTCTGAACGCCCTGCGCCAGCAAAAATTGCAAGGCTATTCCAACCAACTGTTGCAGCAACTGCGCGCCGAAGCCCGCATCATCTACAAATGAGCCTCAGCAGGCAGCCGGTTGTCCTTTCCTGCGGCGAACCTGCTGGCATAGGGCCGGAAGTTGCCGCATCGGCATGGGCCGCGCTGAAGGACGAAATCCCGCTGCTGTGGCTGGGCGATCCGCGCCATCTGCCGCAAGGCACCGCATTTGAGGTGGTCGATGATGCATCGCAAGCCGCGGCCCTATCGCCCGACGCCCTGCCGGTTCTGGCATATGATTTTGGCAGCCCCGCCATTGCCGGACAGCCCGACCCCGCCCATGCGCAGCATGTGATTGATGTGATCGCCGCCGGTGTTGATCTGGTCCGCACAGGACAGGCGACCGCACTTTGCACCGCGCCCATTCACAAAAAGGCTCTGATGGATGGCGCAGGTTTTGCCTATCCGGGTCACACCGAATATCTCGCCGCCCTTGGCGGGGTGACGGATGTGGTGATGATGCTGGCCTCTGACCAATTGCGGGTGGTGCCTGCAACAATTCACATTGCGCTCGATCAGGTGCCAACCGCCCTGACCCCCGAAAAACTGCGCCGCACGATCGAGATCACCCATGCGGGGCTGCGAGATATGTTCGGGATCGCCGCGCCCCGCCTTGCTGTAGCCGGTCTCAACCCACACGCCGGCGAAGGCGGCGCCATGGGGCGGCAGGAATGCGACTGGATCGCGCCCCTGCTGGACCAGATGCGCGGCGAAGGTTTTGATCTGGCAGGCCCATTGCCCGCCGACACGATGTTTCATGCCGCTGCCCGTGCCCGCTATGACGCCGCGGTCGCGATGTACCACGATCAGGCGCTGATCCCGATCAAAACGCTGGATTTTGACCGTGGGGTGAACGTGACGCTGGGGCTGCCCTTTGTACGCACCTCGCCCGATCACGGTACGGCCTTTGACATTGCAGGCAAAGGCATCGCCAATCCCACCAGCATGATCGAAGCGATCAGGACTGCTTATAGAATGGCCCAACACTCATGAGCGCAATCGACACCCTGCCCCCGCTGCGCGAAGTGATTGCCAACCATGGGCTGTCGGCCCGCAAGTCACTGGGCCAGAACTTTCTGCTGGATCTGAACCTTACGGCCAAAATCGCCCGGCAGGCAGGCGACATGAGCGCCTGTGATGTTCTTGAGATTGGCCCCGGCCCCGGCGGTTTGACCCGCGGGTTACTGGCCGAAGGGGCGCGGCGGGTGCTGTGCATCGAAAAAGATAGCCGCTGCCTGCCCGCGCTGGCCGAGATCGCAGAGGCCTATCCAGACCGTTTGACGGTGATCGAGGGGGATGCGCTTGAGGTCAATCCACTGTCCCATCTGACCCCGCCCATCCGCGTGGCGGCGAACCTGCCCTATAACGTCGGGACCGAGTTGTTGGTGCGCTGGCTGACGCCGCCGCAATGGCCTCCGTTCTGGCAAAGCCTGACCTTGATGTTTCAACGCGAGGTCGCCGAACGGGTCGTGGCGCAACCGGGATCAAAGGCTTATGGACGTCTTGCGATACTGGCGCAGTGGCGGGCCGAGGCCAAGATCGTGCTGCAATTGCCCCCTGGCGCCTTTACCCCGCCGCCGAAAGTGTCCTCCAGCGTGGTACATCTGGACGCCCTGCCCGAGCCGCGCTTTCCCGCCGATCCAGCCGTGCTCAGCCATGTGGTGGCCGCCGCCTTCAACCAACGCCGCAAAATGCTGCGGGCCGCGTTGAAGGGTGTGGTTCCCGAGATCGAAGAGTTGCTGAATGCCGCTGGGATCAAGCCTACAGAACGGGCCGAGCAGGTTCCCCTTGAAGGGTTCTGCGCCCTGGCCCGCGAGGTTGCCAAGGCCAAGGGCAAATGATCAAGCTGCCGGTAAGTCTGGTGCAAACTTCCTGAAACAAGCCTTGTGGCAGACGCCAAATGACACCAACAAAAAACCGCCCCGAAGGGCGGTTGGAATGTCTTACTGACCTGAATTCGCCGGTTTACTCCGCCGCCTCGGGTTGATCGCCGCTGCCGTTGCCCTGCGGCGCGTCGCCCTCGGACTTTGGCTTGGGTTTGCGGCGCGGCTGGCGTTTGGGCTTGGGTTTGCTTTCTGGTGTTTCCACCAGACCGCTGTCCTCGTCACTGCCTTTTGCCTCGGCATTGTCATCGCTGCCAACGTCGGGCTGTGGGACATTTGCTGGATCATTCTGTGGCTGCTGGTTCGCTTCTCGCTCCTGCCGCTCTGCGCGCTCGCGGTCCCGCTCGGCCTGACGCTCACGGTTCTGGCGCTCTTGCTCTTCACGGCGCTGATCCATCTCACGCTGCGCTTCGGCCAGCATGCGCAGATAATGCTCTGCGTGCTGCTGAAAGTTCTCTGCCGCCACGCGGTCATTGCTCAACTGTGCATCACGGGCCAGCTGATTGTATTTATCAATCACCTGCTGCGGTGTGCCGCGCACTTTGCCTTCTGGGCCAGAGCTGTCAAAGACGCGATTAACAACGTTACCGCCTTGCTGTTGGCGATTGCGATTGTTCTTCGACCGGGACCGGGATCTCGTGGATTTCATGAAAAATTTCAGCCTTGTATGCTGTTCTTCGAAAATAACCGGGTGGCACTTGGCCGCCATTCAGTCCCGGTTGAGCTATTTGTTGGGCTTAACGCCGCGCGGGACCGCCCTAAGGCATCCACCGCTGCAACATCTTTGAATAAGCATTTCAAGTGACCCGCGGCAAGCCAAAAGTGCAGAAAATCCGGCTAACTAGGTGTTTTTTTGCCCAATCAGGCCGGTGTATCGGCACAAACGACACGCGGACGCCCATCCAGATCATGTGCCAATGTCACGCCAGCCCAGCCTGCATCGCGGAATATCGCGCAAACCGCATCGCCCTGCTGCCAGCCGATCTCGACCAGAACACGCCCCTTTGCGGTCAGATAACCCTGTGCCTGATCGGCGATGATCCGGTAGACCGAGAGACCATCCAGCCCATCGGTGAGCGCCATCACCGGTTCATGATCGCGCAATTCAGGCGCGACATCTGCCATTTCGGTTGCGGCAAGATAGGGCGGGTTGGATACGATCAGATCAAACCGCCCCTCGATCCGGTCAAACCAATCAGACTGGATCACCTCTGCCCGTCCGGCCACCTCGTGCAGCACCGCATTGGCGCTGGCCTGCAAACAGGCCGCTTCGGACAAATCGGCACCGACACCGCTTGCAGTTTGCCGCTCGGCCAGCAATGTCACCAAAATGCAGCCTGATCCGGTGCCAAGGTCCAGCACCCGCTCAAACGGGGCAGAAAGCGCCAATTCGATCAAGGTCTCTGTCTCGGGGCGCGGGTCCAGCACATCGCGGCTGATCCGGAAATCGCGGCCATAAAACCCCCGGCTGCCAATCAATTGGGACACCGGCACGCGCACCACGCGCAAGGCGACCAGTTGTTCAAACCGCTCGGCGATCTCTGGCGCAATCTCTTCGGGGGCGATCAACGTCACACGCGCCGCATCAACCGAGGCCGCATGGGCCAGCAGGATCCGCGCATCGCGGGCCGGATCTGGCACACCTGCGGCCCTCAGCCGTGCTGCGGCGGCGGCCATCGCCTGTGCCGCCGTGGGTGCGCTCATTGGTTCATCTCGGCCAGTTGCCGCGCTTGTGCATCGGCGGTCAGGGCATCCACAATCTCGTCAAGATCGCCCTGCATCACACTGTCGAGCCTGTATAAGGTCAGATTGATCCGGTGGTCCGTCATGCGCCCCTGAGGGAAATTATAGGTGCGAATACGCTCTGAACGATCCCCCGACCCCACCTGCGCGGCACGGTCTGCCGACCGTTCACTATCCACCCGGCTGCGTTCCAGATCATAGAGCCGCGCTTTGAGCACCTGCATGGCTTTGTCGCGGTTCCGGTGCTGGGACTTCTCCGAGGACGTCACCACGATCCCGGTTGGCAGGTGGGTGATCCGCACGGCAGAATCGGTGGTGTTTACATGCTGCCCCCCCGCACCGGAGGATCGCATCGTATCAATCCGCAAATCACTGGCGTTGATCTCGATGTCCACATCTTCGGCCTCCGGCAGCACCGCAACCGTCGCCGCAGAGGTATGAATACGCCCGCCGCTTTCGGTGGTTGGTACCCGCTGGACCCTATGAACGCCGCTTTCGAACTTGAGACGCGCAAAAACGTTGTCGCCCTTTATATGCGCGACCACCTCTTTGACGCCCCCAAGTTCGGTCATCTGTTCTTCGATCAGCTCAAAAGCCCAACCGCGCGCCTCGGCGTAGCGTTGATACATGCGTAACAAATCGGCAGCAAAAAGAGCGGCCTCATCCCCCCCGGTGCCCGGGCGGATCTCAAGCATGGCCGGCTTGGCATCCGCTGCATCGCGCGGCAAAAGGGCCAGTTGCAGCGCATCCTCCGCCTTGGGCAACGCGGCCTTGAGCGCCGGCAACTCTTCCTGCGCCAGTTCAGCCATCTCAGGGTCAGAGAGCATCGCCTCTGCCTCATCAAGATCACTGAGAAGTTGCTTGTAGGCGGTAATCTGCTCCACCACCGGGCGCAGATCTGCGTATTCCTTGGCCAAAGCGGCGAAATCCGCCCCATCGGAGCCTGCGGACATTGCCGCTTCCAGATACTGGAAACGCTGAGAAATTTGTTCAAGTCGGTCGATCGGGATCATGGCAAACCTCTGGCGGATGCAGGGGCTTTGGTCAAGGGCCGCATCGTGCTATACTAGGCGCATGAAACGCATCGCACTGATCGCAAGCCTTTTCGCCCTTCCCGCAACCGCCGATGTAGTCGGCCCCGGCGGCAAGACCATTGATTGTTATTGTACGGACCGCTCCGGAAGCCGGGTCGAGCTGGGAGAAACCATTTGTTTGCAAGTGGATGGGCGCATGTTCATGGCTCAATGCCAGATGTCGCTGAACGTGCCGATGTGGCGCGAAGTGCAGCAAGGGTGCCTGTCTTCAGACCTGCAATTGCCCGAGCCAACCTTTAATCCGCTTGGCGTTTACCCCAAGATCTGACCGGCCAAAGCGCAAACGCCCATAGACCTCAAGATAGCTTTGCCCCTCGGGCGTCTGGTAGATGCCAATTGTCGTATAGTCGGGAAAGCCCACGACCTTGGAGCGCGACACATAGGTGAGCTGTTTGTCAGCCAGTGATCCTGCCAATAGCTTGGTGCGCGGCTCTGCGCGGATAATCTGGTCCAACGCGGCAAGTGTGGCTGTGCCGTCGTCCTCCGCCGCTTGTCTCCAGATGTAAAAACCTTTGCCGTGCTTTTCTTCAACGCTTTGAAAAGGCGCCGCTTTGTGCCACTTCCCCTGATCAGACGGGGCCAGTCGGACGTAAGCCACAGCCGCGACGGCCAGCAGCAAAACCACCCATATGGACATCACAATTCCCTTCTTCATATTGTTCGGCTGCCGCTAGCGGTAACTGACACCGGGCAAAACGCAGAGCATCTCGAACAGGATATTCGCCCCGGTCAGCGCCGTGTTGCCGGATGTGTCATAAGGCGGAGAGACCTCAACCAGATCGCCGCCGATGATGTTGACCCCTCGCAAGGCACGGATCAATTGCAACGCCTGCGGCGTGGTCAATCCGGCAATCTCGGGCGTGCCTGTGCCGGGTGCAAAGGCGGGGTCAAGGCTGTCGATGTCATAGGTCACATAGGTGGGCAGATCGCCAATATCGCGCCGAACCTCAGCACCCAGCGATGACAGATCACGCCCCCACAGCCCCTCAGCCGGAAACTGCTGGAACCCCCAGCCTGCGGCTTCCGAGAAATCCTCGGCAGAATAGCCCGACCCCCGAATGCCGATTTGATAGGTTTTGGAGGGGTTTATCAGCCCTTCTTCATATGCGCGTCGAAACACTGTGCCATGAGTCTCACGCTCGCCGAACATCTCATCATTCACATCGGCGTGGGCGTCCACATGGACCAGCGCGACCGGCCCATGTTTGCGCGCGATGGCCCGCAGGATCGGCAGAGTTATTGAATGATCGCCGCCCATCGCCAAAGGCTTCACGTCATGCTTGAGGATTGCATCATAACTTTCTGAAATAATGCGCAAACTATCACTCAGAGAGAAAGTATTGATCGCCAGATCTCCGATGTCCGCAACCTGCAATGCATCAAATGGCGCAGCCCCGGTGCCAAGGTTATAGGGGCGCAGCATCGCCGATTCCGCCCGGATTTGTTTGGGGCCAAAACGCGTACCTGATCGCCAGCTGGTGCCAATGTCCATCGGCACGCCCAACACCGCCACGTCCAGCCCCGCCAGATCATTTACAGACGGCAACCGCATAAAGGTGTTCGGCCCCGAGAATCGCGCCAGATCATTGCCGCCAATCGGTTGGTTGAAAGTGCTCATGCCGTTCTCATCCGGTGGCCAATCAGACACAGGATTTCGGTGGCGACATGGGCCCCCGCAATCGCGGTGGCACCTGTTGTGTCAAATGGCGGAGAGACCTCCACAATATCACCGCCCATGATGTTGATCCCTGCCAGATCCCGCAGCATGATCGCCGCCTGCGCCGAGGTCAGACCGCCCCAGACAGGTGTTCCAGTCCCCGGCGCAAAAGCCGGATCAAGCGCATCAATGTCAAAGGTCAAATAGCAAGGCCGGTCCCCCAGAACCGCCTTGATCTTGGCGACGGCGGCAGCAGGCCCCAGTTCATGCACCTCACGGGCGTCAATGGTTGTAACACCCAAAGTGTCTGGATTGGTCGTGCGAATGCCCACCTGCACAGAGGTTTCAGGATCAACGATGCCCGACTTCACCGCCTTGTAGAACATCGTCCCATGATCAATTCGGTCCATGTCGTCATCGGGCCATGTATCCGAGTGAGCATCGAACTGTAACAGGCTGATAGGCCCATATTTTTCGGCATAGGCCTTGAGGATCGGAAAGCTGATGTAATGATCGCCACCCAGAACAACGCTGGCCGCGCCGGCATCCAGAATACCCTTGATATGCGCGGTCAAAGCGGCAGGGAATTGACTGACGTGACCATAATCAAAGGCCAGATCACCATAGTCCGCGATGGCAAACTCGCTCAGCACATCAAAGTCCCAGCCGTAGGGCGGATCATAGGGTTGCAAACTGGACGCCTCGCGGATCGCGCGCGGGCCAAGGCGGGTGCCGGTACGGTTGGTCACGGCCTGATCAAACGGCACCCCCGTCACGGCGATATCAACGCCCGTCAGATCCTTGGTGTAGCGCCGCCGCAGAAACGACGTGGCCCCGCCAAAGGCATTTTCAAAGCTTGGCCCCTTTAGATCCTCACGGGTAAACGCCTGATCAACCTGGTTTTTTGCATCCTCCAGTGCCATGTTACTTCCCCGCGACTGGCTGCGCCCGCTCCACCAGACGCGCAAAGAAAGACGCGCCAATAGGGGCAATGTCATCATTGAAATTGTACTTGGGATGATGCACGCCCGCGCCCTCACCCTGCCCCAGCATCAGATAGGCACCGGGACGCGCCTCAAGCATGTAGGAAAAATCCTCGGCACCCATCACAGGCGGGAAATCCGCCTCAACCCCCGCCTCCCCGGCGACTTCGCCAGCCACATCGACGGCAAAGTCTGCCTTGCCCGGATCATTGACCGTGGGCGGATAGCCAAACTCGAAATCCAGCTCGGCCTTAAGGTCAAAACTGGCCGCATGACCGTCTACAATCGCCTGCATCCGCCGCACGACCATGGCCTGAACATCCTTGTCAAAGGTGCGCACAGTTCCGTTGATATAGACCTCTTCAGGGATCACATTGTCGGTGGTGCCAGTGTGAATTTGCGTCGTCGACACAACCAATTGCTGGCGCGGATCAACGTTGCGGCTGACGATGGTTTGCAAGCTTTGCACAATCGCGCAGGCCGCCACGACAGGATCAACGCAATCATGTGGTCGGGCGCCGTGCCCCCCTTTGCCGGTGAGGTTGATCGTAAAGGTATCGGCTGCCGCCATGATCGGCCCAGGCGTGGTGTGAAAACGGCCAAACTCAAGCCCCGGCGCATTGTGCAGCGCATAGATCTGGCCAATGTCAAAACGGTCCATCACCCCTTCTTTGACCATGATCTCACCGCCGCCGATAATTTCTTCGGCAGGCTGGAAAAGCAGCGCAACCCGCCCTGAAAAATTACGGGTTTCCGCCAGATATTTCGCCGCACCAAGCAGCATCGCCGTATGCCCGTCATGGCCGCAGGCATGCATTTTCCCCTCATGGGTGCTGGCATAGGGCACACCGGTTTCTTCGGTGATCGGCAGCGCGTCCATATCGGCCCGAAGACCCATTGTCGGGCCGTCCCCCTGCCCGTTGATGATCGCCACGATACCGGTTTTTGCGATCCCCTCGTGAATTTCATCGACCCCGAATTCGCGCAATCGCTCCGCCACAAAGGCCGCTGTTTGGTGGCATTCCAACCCCAATTCAGGGATTGTGTGCAGATGTTGACGCCACTTGGCCATGTCGGCACTGAAATCGGCGATGCGGTTGACGACAGGCATGGGGTGGACTCCTTGGTTCAGAATTGATCAGGCTGCATCTGACACCACCAAGGACAAAGCTGCAATGCCCGACACCCTGATAAACGACCAATCCGCAGGCATCGATCGCCTGCTGGAGATCATGCGCCGCCTGCGCGATCCGCAGACCGGATGCCCATGGGACATCGAACAGGATTTTGACAGCATCGCCCCCTACACCATTGAAGAAGCTTACGAAGTGGCCGATGCGATCCAGCGACGTGATTGGCCCGAACTCGAAGGTGAGCTGGGCGATCTGCTGCTTCAGACGGTTTATCACACCGCGATGGGCGAAGAGGCCGGACATTTTACCTTTCAATCCGTGGTGCAGAACATAAGCAATAAAATGGTGGCGCGGCACCCGCATGTCTTTGGCGATGAATCGCGCGAAAAATCCGCCGAACAGCAGACCGCCGATTGGGAAGCGATCAAAGCGCAGGAACGTGCGGGAAAAGCGCAGAAAGGCGCTTTGGACGGGGTCGCAATTGGCCTTCCTGCGCTGCTGAGGGCGTATAAATTGCAAAAACGGGCGGCGCGGGTCGGCTTTGATTGGCCTGAAACCACGCAGGTGCTCGACAAGATCAAGGAAGAGGCTGCCGAATTGGTCGAGGCCCAGAATGAGCTGACACCAGATCAGATCGAAGAGGAATTTGGCGATCTGATGTTTGTGATGGCCAATCTCGGCCGCCACCTCAATCTTGACCCCGAGGCAGCCTTGCGCCGTGCCAATGCCAAATTCACCAAACGCTTTGAAGGGGTAGAGGCAAAATTAGCCGCCATCGGCAAAACGCCCGCACAAAGCAACCTCGAAGAAATGGACGCCATGTGGAATGACATCAAAGCGGATGAGCGTGCCGCCGCCAACAAGGATTGAACGGACCTTTTGTTCGCAGACCTCATGCCCTATTCCAGTGGAAAAAAGGAACACACTATGCCCGCCCGCAAGATCATCATCGACACAGACCCCGGACAGGACGACGCCGTCGCAATCCTATTGGCCCTGGCCAGCCCCGAAGACATGGAGGTGCTGGGCATCACCTGTGTGGCGGGCAATGTGCCGCTTGACCTGACCTCGAAAAACGCGCGGATCATCTGTGAACTGGCAGGGCGCAGCGATGTCAAAGTCTTTGCCGGCTGTGATCGCCCCCTTGGCCGCGATCTGGTGACGGCGGAACATGTGCATGGCAAAACCGGACTTGATGGCCCCGACCTGCCTGACCCGACAATGCCCCTGCAAGACGGCCATGCGGTGGATTTTATCATTGATCAGCTGCGCGAATATGCCCCCGGCACGATCACACTGTGCCCGCTTGGCCCGCTCACCAATATCGCGACAGCCCTGCAAAAAGCCCCCGATATCGCCAATCGGATCGCCAAGATCGTGCTGATGGGCGGCGGTTATTTCGAAGGGGGCAACATCACCCCGGCGGCGGAATTCAACATCTACGTCGATCCACAAGCCGCTGATATCGTTTTCAAATGTGGCGCGCCCATCGTTGTGATGCCGCTTGATGTCACGCATAAGGCATTGGTCACCAAACCGCGCAACGATGGCTTTCGCAATATCGGCACGGCGGTCGGAACAGCCGTGGCGGAAATGACCGATTTCTTTGAACGCTTCGACAAAGAAAAATACGGATCGGCCGGTGCGCCGCTGCATGATCCCTGCGTCACCGCCTATCTGATCAACCCCGATCTCTTCACAGGCCGTCACATCAACGTCGAGATCGAGACCCAGTCGGAACTGACCATGGGCATGACCGTTGCCGATTGGTGGCGCGTGACAGATCGTCCGGCCAACGCGACCTTTATGGGTGATATTGACGCCGATGGGTTCTTTTCCCTTCTGACGGAACGGTTGGCCCGGCTATGAGCGCCGCCCTCACCCTTGCCAAGCCGGAACACCTGGACAAGATCACCACGCTTGCTGCGGCTTTCCATGCCGAGGAAGGCATCGACATGTCGGATGAGGCCCGCCGGGCGGGTCTGGCCCCTTTGCTGGATGGTATCCCGCACGGGGCCGCCTATCTGATCGGGCCACCGCGCAGCCCTATCGGCTATATCGTGGTGTGTTTTGGCTGGTCGGTGGAGTTTGGCGGTCTCGATGCGATTATAGATGAGTTGTACATCCGCCCTGCCGTGCGTGGGCGCGGCATTGCCACCGAAACCCTGATGTCTCTCCCCCGTGCGCTGGCGGGTGCCGGTCTACGAGCGATCCATCTCGAAGTGGACAGCGGCAATGAAGCGGCGGTGAAACTTTACAAACGCGCAGGATTTGTCACGCGCGACCGCTATATGTTCATGTCAAAGACACTTTGAAGGACGGCCATGACCATCGCCTTTGACAATTCCTATGCCAAACTGCCGGATGCCTTTTTTACGCGGCTGGCGCCAACAAGGGTCAAAGCACCCAAGCTGCTGGCCTTTAACGATGATCTGGCCAAGGTGATGGGCATTGATGCGGCGGATGTGCCCGATCTGGCGCAAGTCTTTGGCGGTAATCAAACGCCCGAAGGTGCCGCGCCATTGGCCCAACTTTATGCGGGGCATCAGTTTGGCAATTTCAATCCGCAATTGGGCGATGGTCGGGCGATCCTGCTGGGCGAGGTAATCGGCAACGACGGTATTCGCCGCGATATACAGCTCAAGGGCTCTGGCCCAACTCCCTATTCGCGCATGGGCGATGGCCGCGCCTGGCTGGGTCCGGTGCTGCGCGAATATGTGGTGAGCGAGGCGATGCACGCCCTTGGCATCCCGACAACACGCGCCTTGGCGGCGGTTGCCACCGGCGAAGACATCTGGCGCGAACAGGGCGCGCTGCCCGGTGCGGTGCTGACACGCGTAGCGCAAAGCCATCTGCGGGTTGGCACGTTTCAGGTTTTTGCCCATCGTGGTGAGGTGGATCATCTGCGCATTCTCACCGACTACGCGATCAAGCGGCATTATCCGGATGCCACCGGGCCGATGGATCTGCTGCGCAGGGTTTGCGCTGCGCAGTCCGCGTTGATCCCGGCGTGGATGTCCGTGGGCTTCATCCACGGGGTGATGAACACCGACAATTGCGCCATCAGCGGCGAAACGATTGATTATGGGCCCTGCGCCTTTATGGACGGCTTTCACCAGAACCGGGTGTTCAGTTCCATTGATCAACAGGGGCGCTATGCCTTTGGCAATCAGCCAAACATCGCGGTCTGGAACATGGCGCAGCTGGCCACCAGCCTCATCCAGCTCTTTGAGGACAAAGAGGCCGCTGTCGAAGAGGCCACAGAGATCGTGCATGCCATGCCCGGACAGATTGAGGCAAATTGGCTCAAACGCTTTGCCGCAAAGATCGGCATCGCCGATCCCCGCGCTGAGGACAGCGATCTGATTGATACGCTTTTGGGGTTGATGCAAACCGACGGTGCGGATTTTGCAAATACGTTCAATTCCCTTTGCAAACCGAATGCCCGCGATCAGTTCACAAACCGAGAAGCCTTTGATGTATGGGCAGAAAACTGGCGGAACCGGATCAAGGATGAACCGGACCCGCAGTCCAGAATGCAAACTGCAAATCCGCAGATCATCCCGCGCAACCACCGGATCGAACAGATGATTGAGGCCGCAGTTGCCGGCGACATGACCCCGTTCCATCGCCTGATGAAAGCACTCACCACGCCCTTTGAAAACACCGATCCGGACCTGCAACGCCCGCCCAGCCAGGAAGAGATTGTACCGGCAACCTTCTGCGGCACCTGATCTCCATTTGGCCAAGAAACTCAGGCGCTGCGGGGACGTCCGGGTTTGCGGTTGATCAGATATATCCCCGCCGCCACCAGCGCCAAGGCAGCCCAGATCGACAGCGCCACCTCCTCGGACAGGAACCACCAGCCACAGAGCACCGAAAACACCGGCGACAGAAAACTGAACGATGCGACGGAGGAAGCCGGATAAATCGTCATCAACCAAAACCAGATCAGATAGCCGAAACTGGCCACCGCCAGAATTTGGAACAACAGGCCTGCGATATGGATCGGCTCCACCTCCCTCATCAGCGGGCCAAAAAGCGGTGCAATCAACAACAGGATCGGCGCGGATATCGCGACCTGGCAGATCAGCTGTTGCGCGGGCGGCACTTCGCTGAGCGGGGTGAGCCGCACACAAAGTACGATCCCGGCCCAACACAGCGCCGCCAACAGCGACAACAGATCCCCCGTCCAACTGGCCGCGCCGCTGTCTCGGTCCAACAGTGCCAAGGCCACCCCGGCCATAGCCAGCGCCAGACCAAAGCCGCGCCCTGCTGTCAGCCGTTCTCCGGGCAGCAAGAAATGCGCCATCAAAGCCAACCAGACCGGCATGGAGTAAAAAATCACTGAAACCCGGCTGACCGTAGACAGATCAAGCGCGGTAAATGCGCTGGTGAACTCCAGCGCAAACAACACCCCGGATAAAATGCCGCCAACCCAAGCCCGACGCGGCAATGCGATGCGCACCCCCCGCAGATACATCCACAACAGCAGCACCAGCACCGCCCCCGCCGACCGCAGGCCGGCAGAAAAGACGGGGCTGAACCCGCCCGATGTCACCTTGATCACCACTTGGTTAAAGCCAAGGTGAAAGGCAAAAGCCGTCAGCGCCACAGCGCCAATGAGATCCATATGAGATTTGCGGTCCATCGGGTCACAAACGGGCAGCAGCGCGGCGAAGTCAATGTGCAAAAGCCTGCCCATGGCGCAACCGGCCGGAATTTCCCCTCGCATCAACCGTCAAATCTGCCACTGTTGGGCCAAACATAACGGGAGATCTGTAGATGAGTTTGATGAAAACACTGGCCAAAGTGGCGGTTGGCGTGGCGCTGGCCAAGGGCGCAAGTTCGATGATGAAGAAAAGCGGCAGCGGCCAAGGTGCGGGCGGCGGGCTTGGTGGATTGCTGGGCGGTCTGGCAGGCGGGGGTGGCGGCGCGGCAGGCGGCGGGCTGAACGACATGTTGGGCGGTTTGCTGGGCGGCGCTGGCGGCACCAGCCGCGCGGGCAGCGCGGGCGGATTGGGCGGTTTGCTTGAACAATTGGGCGGCTCAAGCGACGGCGGTAGCGGCCTTGGTGGATTGCTTGGCGGTTTGGCGGGGGCCGGCGGCGCGGGTGGATTGCTGGCGGGGGTCAGCAAGGCGATGGAGCAACGCCCTGCCCGCAACACATCCAGTTTTGGCGCGGTTTTGAACTCTCAATTTGACGCGACACCGGAGCCGGAGATTGAACCCTCGCAAGAACAGGAGGCCACCGCCGCGCTCATGCTGGCCGCGATGATCCAGGCGGCCAAATCTGATGGCACCTTCGATGAGGCGGAAAAAGAAAAACTGCTGGGCCAGTTGGGCGATGTGGATGCCGAAGAGGCTGCCTTTGTGCAGCAGCAATTGCAGGCGCCGGTGGACATCGACGGATTGGTGGCACAAACGCCCCAAGGCATGGGCCCGCAGGTCTATGCGATGTCTGTATTGGGCATTGATCTCGACACTCAGGACGAGGCGCAATATTTGCACCAACTCGCGCAGGGTCTGGGCCTGCAACCGGCCCAGGTGAATGAGATCCACGCCCAAATGGGCGTGCCGTCGCTTTACACCTGACAGCAAGGTCTTGTCTGAAAAAGAAAAACCTGCGCAACGGGCTTGCGTCGCGCAGGAGTATTTTTGGCCAAAAAGGGCGCGGGGTCAGGCGGCTTTCTGACCGCCCGGTTTGCTGCCACCGCCACCGCGCCGGCGTCTGCGGCCTGCGCCGGGTTTTCCGGGTGCGCCGCTGCCGGAGCCGCCGCCTCCTTGTGGGCGACTGCCGCCACCACCGCCGCCGCCCCCTGGGCGACCACCGCGTCCGCGGCCCCTGCCCTTGGGTTTGTCGGGGGCGTCAACGGCCTCCCACGGGCGACCTGAGGCCACAGGGATGCTGACGCCCATGGTTTTCTGGATCGCTTTCAATTCGCCCATCTCATCGGGCGCACAAAAGGCCACGGCAGCGCCGTCTTTGCCTGCGCGTGCGGTCCGGCCGATGCGGTGCACATAATTGTCCGGCACGTTTGGCAGGTCGTAATTGTAGACATGTTTAACGTCCGGAATATCCAGGCCGCGTGCCGCAACATCTGTTGCCACCAGAATCGACACGTCGCCGGACTTGAAGCCCGCGATGGCGCGATCACGTTGACCCTGGGATTTGTTGCCATGGATGGATGCAGCATCAAAACCGGCCTTGACCAGCGTTTTCATCAGCTTTTCAGACCCGTGCTTGGTGCGGCCAAAGACCAGCGCCCGTTCACCGCGGTGTTTTGCCAGAAGCTCGATCAACAGATTGGTTTTCTCGGCCTTGGCAATGAAATGCACCTCTTGGGTGACTTTGTCTGCCGCTTTGCCCGGAGGGGACACTTCGATGCGGATCGGGCTGCGCAGATAACTGTTGGCGATCTCGTTCATCAGTTTCGGCATGGTCGCCGAGAACAGCATGGTCTGGCGTTCCTTGGGGATCACCGACGAGATTTTGCGCAGATCGTGGATAAAGCCCATGTCGAGCATCTGGTCCGCCTCGTCCAGCACCAGAAAAGTGGTTTCGTCCAGCCGCACGGCACGGCGGTCCATCAGATCCAGCAGCCGGCCAGGTGTGGCCACCAGCAGATCCACCCCTTTGGCGAGGCGGCTGATTTGTGGATTGATCGACTGGCCGCCGACAACCATCTGCACCTTCAAAGGCGTGCGTTCGCAAAACCCTTTAAGGTTCTGCATGATCTGTTGGGCCAGCTCCCGCGTTGGGGCCAGCACCAGACCGCGTACGGATTTCGGGCTGGGCCGCTGCGCCATCTCAAGCATCTGCGCCACAAGCGGCACACCAAAGGCCGCCGTCTTGCCGGTGCCGGTTTGCGCCAGCCCCATCACATCGCGCCCGTTCAGCGCATGCGGAATTGCCTGTCTCTGGATCGGTGTCGGGTCTTTGAGACCCATTTCATTCAGACGCTCCACCAGTTTTGGCGGCAGGTCCATCATGTCAAAATCGCTCATATTACGTCTTTCCAACGCCTTGAGGCATCGCCCCGGCGCTTCTTCTTATTGCATCACGCCTCTCAAGGCGCAGGCAGGGTCACGCAAAACAGATCGCAGGCGCGGGCCATATGCCACACACCTGTCTGATGCGTTTGGCCCCACGCGTGATTTTGGGAACAAGAGGCGAAGCTTACAAGCCGGACTGTTGGGGCGTATCCCCGGCACCGGAACTGCTCACGCGGCAGAAGCATCACTTGAGCGGTCAAATGGGGGTTCGCGGCGCGAAAGTCAACCTCTGCGGTCAAAAGCCTGTAGAACTGCGGCGCGAACACCGCTAAGACGGGGGCTCTTTGACGATCAGGCGACCGGGGGCGGCCCATGAGTACATCCATCATCACCCGCTGCGAAAGCATGGGGCTGCGCATGACAGGCCAGCGCCGCATCATCGCCCAGGTCATCGAAGACAGCCGCGACCACCCGGATGTCGAAGAGTTGTTCACGCGTGCCTCCGCGCTGGATGGTGCAATCTCGATTGCCACGGTCTATCGCACGGTCAAACTCTTTGAGGAGGCGGGCATCCTCGACAAGCTGGAATTTGGTGACGGGCGCGCACGCTATGAAGATGCAGAGCGCGATCACCATGACCATCTGATTGATCTCAATTCCGGCAAGGTCATCGAATTTGTAGATGCCGAAATTGAGCAATTGCAGGAACGCATCGCCAAGAAGCTGGGATACGAGCTGCGCGGGCACCGGATGGAGCTTTACGGCGTCCCGCTTAAGAAGGGCAGCTAGGCGGCGCCCTCTTTGCGTCGTTGACGGGCCAACATCGCGGGCAAAACAAAGCTGAGCACCACAAGCCGCATGATATGGCAGGCCGCAACGAAGCCGGGGATCACGCCCAGCACTGCGCCCATCGCGATCATCGTTTCAAAACCGCCGGGTGCAAAGGCGACCAGCACATGCGCCAAAGGCATGCCCAGTGCCAGGCCAACCGGCACTGCGCCAAGCGCCGCCAGCCCGACCGCAACGCCGGTGATTGCCAAACCGGCCATGAGCCCACTGGTCAGCCGCGCCAATGTCACCCCTGAAAACCGTGTCCCTATCAAGCCGCCCAGCACCAGATAGGCCGGCAGGATCAACCATGCGGGCAAGACACCGGGCGTCAATTCGGTCACATGACCAAGTGCACTGACCGCCATGCCGCCCAACAACAACGGCGCCGGCACATTCCAACGCATGAACAAATAGCCGACCCCAGAGGCCAGAACCGCAAGAACAGCAATCACCAGCAGGCTCATCTGATCGCCTTGCGGGGCAACATTGCCCGACACTTCGATCCCCATGGCAAGGGCGACAAAGGGCACCACAATCGTCAGCGACAACAGCCGCACCGATTGCGTGATCGAGATCCGCGCCACGTCAGAACCACCTTCGGTTGCGATGGCCATGACAAAGCTAAGATGCCCCGGCGCAGACGCAAGGATGGCCGAGCGCGGATCAAATCCGAACCCGCGTACCAGCATGAATCGGCACAGAACCAGGATCGCCCAGATGATCAGCGCCATAAAGACAAAGGCCAGCGGCCAGCGCAGCATCGCCGTCAGCGCATCCGCGTCGAACCCCGCCCCGACCGCGATCCCCAGCAGCAGGAAACACAAATCGCGAAGCCGGGTGTCAACACCAGTCGTCAGGCCGCCCAAGCCCGCCAATGTCACCGCGATTGCCGGGCCAAGCAACATATAGACCGGCGCGTTTATGGCCCATCCCAGGGCAGCACCTGCGATCGCAATGGCAAGAGTGATTGCGGAGGTGAGCGGGGAAATCCGGGAAACATCGTTCTGCATGCCTCGTGCTATCATCGGTTGCAGGCAGCTTCCAGCCGCACTTGCCCTTGGCCGCCAAAACCGTCATGGCGGGGAAAAGACAATCGGCTGGGATCTGAACATGGACAACTTTCGCGGCGCCGTCCTGATGGTATTGGCGATGCTGGGCTTTGCGCTTGAGGATATGTTCATCAAGCTGCTGGCCGACGCGCTGCCCATTGGGCAGATCCTGTTGATGCTGGGCATTGGCGGATCGGCGGTCTTTGGCGCGGTGGTTCTGGCTCAGGGCAAATCCCTGTTCACCCGGGAGATGCTGTCCTGGCCCATCCTGGCCCGCGCGATGGGCGAGTTAATCGGCGCACTGACCTTTGTCTCGGCCATCGTGCTGACCCCGATCTCCAGCGCCTCGGCGATTTTGCAGGCCACCCCGCTGGTGGTCACACTGGGCGCGGCACTGTTCCTGGGCGAGCCTGTGGGCTGGCGCCGGTGGAGCGCGATTTTTGTCGGGCTGTTTGGTGTCTTGCTGATCATCCGGCCTGGCATGGACAGCTTTGAACTTTTGTCCATTCTGGCCCTGATCGCGGTCTTTGCACTGGCGCTGCGGGATCTGTCCACGCGCAAGATCCCGCCAAGCGTGTCGTCGATGCAGCTCAGCTTTGTTGGCTTTGTCTCCGTGCTGCCTGCGGGGGTGATCTTGTTGTTTTTCACCGGCGAAAGCCTTGTCGCGCCGACTTCTGGCGGTTGGATCAAGGTTATCTCGGCCATCACCATTGGCCTTTTTGCCTATTACGCCATTGTTGCCGCAACGCGCGTAGGTGACATCGGCTTTGTCACGCCTTTCCGTTATACGCGGCTGATTTTTGCGCTGATTGCAGGTGTCGTCATCTTTGACGAATCCCCCGATACGCTGACCCTGCTGGGGGCGGCCATCATTGTGGCCTCCGGCATCTATACCGTCTGGCGCGAACGCAAAATCAGGCCGCTACAGTAAGCCGCCTTTCCAACCCGGCCCTGCCTCGTTAAAACGCACTCGACTTGAGCCAAAAGGACATTGCCCATGAGCACGATCATCGACATCCACGCCCGCGAAATCCTCGACAGCCGGGGCAACCCGACAGTGGAGGTTGATGTGATCCTCGAAGACGGCACCATGGGCCGCGCCGCTGTACCATCGGGCGCATCCACCGGCGCTTATGAGGCCGTTGAACGCCGCGATGGCGACAAATCGCGTTATTTGGGCAAAGGCGTGCTAGAAGCCTGCGCCGCCGTGAACGGCGAGATTGCCGAGGCGCTGGTCGGCATCGACGCCACCGAACAGGTCGAGATTGACGAAAGCATGATCGAACTGGACGGCACCGAGAACAAATCCCGCCTCGGCGCCAATGCCATCCTTGGTGTTTCGCTGGCCGCAGCCAAGGCGGCGGCAGATTTCTGCACGCAGCCGCTCTATCGCTATGTCGGCGGCACCTCTGCCCGCATCCTGCCGGTGCCGATGATGAACATCATCAACGGGGGCGAACATGCCGACAACCCGATCGACATCCAGGAATTCATGATCATGCCGGTCAGCGCCACCAACATCCGCGATGCGGTGCGCATGGGCGCGGAGGTGTTCCACACCCTGAAGAAAGAACTGTCTGACGCGGGCCTTTCGACCGGCATCGGCGATGAGGGTGGTTTTGCACCCAACATCAGCTCTGCCCGTGATGCGCTTGATTTCATTCTTAAATCTGTCGAGAAGGCTGGGTATAAGCCTGGGGAGGATATTCACCTCGCCCTGGATTGTGCTGCAACCGAATACTACAAGAATGGCCGCTATGAATTGGCGGGCGAAGGCAAATCCCTGACCAGCGAAGAGAATGTCGACTATCTCGCGGCGCTGGTTGCGGACTATCCGATCATCTCCATCGAGGATGGCATGTCCGAAGATGACTGGGACGGCTGGAAAGCCCTCACGGACAAGTTGGGCGACAAGATCCAGCTGGTAGGCGACGATCTGTTTGTGACCAACCCTGCCCGCCTTGCCACCGGGATCGAACGTGGCAGCGCCAATTCGATGCTGGTCAAGGTCAACCAGATCGGCACCCTGACCGAAACGCTCAAGGCGGTCGATATGGCCCACCGCGCCGGGTTCACCAATGTGATGTCGCACCGTTCGGGCGAAACAGAAGACGCAACAATCGCCGATCTGGCGGTTGCCACCAACTGCGGCCAGATCAAAACCGGATCGCTCGCACGATCCGACCGGCTGGCGAAATACAATCAGTTGATCCGCATCGCAGAATCGCTGGGTGAAACGGCTGAATATGCCGGGCGCAGCATTCTGAAGTAAATCAAACGAACGGATTGACCGGGTTACACGCCCGGTCAATCTTCGATCTGAAATGTCGGTTTTGCCGCATTGCGCAAGTCCGTTTCACTGCCAGACTGGCCCTGTTATCGCACAGGACAGCAACATGGCATTTCTTACCCCTCTCACTTTAGCAATGGTCAAACAGGCCGAAAAACGCGTTGGCGTGACTTTTGACTATGTGCGCAAAATCGCACAAACCAACTTTGGCTTGTTGTTGAGATACAACAAGATTTTTGGTTTTCTCGATCCGCGCAAACATCTCCCTGCGCAGGCCTATCACGCCGCCCGCTTGCGCGGTGCCTTGGCCGCCGATTGTGGCACCTGCGTCGAGGCAGAGATCAATCTGGCGCTGCAAGCCGGGCTCAGCAAAACCCTGGTCAAGGCGATCCTGAACAGCACGGCAGACGGCCCGCTGGGCGCGGTAATCGCCCTGACAGATGCAGTTGTCGGAGGCAAACAGGACGCGCCCGATGCCCGTGCTGACGTCCTGAAGGCTTACGGCGAAGCGGGGCTGATCGAATTATCCTTCGCAATGAACGGCGCCGCCCTGCTTCCCGGTGTCAAACGGGCCATGGGCTATGCCACCACCTGCAACCTGTCGATGATGAAGGCACTGTCATGACCGCCGAACAGATTATCGCTCACCTTGGTCTTTCCCCGCACCCCGAAGGTGGACATTACCGACAAACATGGACAGCGACAAATGAGGGCCGCGCCACCGGAACCTGCATCTATTTTCTTTTGAAATCAGGCGAATGCAGCCATTGGCACAGGGTGGATGCAACCGAGATCTGGCTCTATCACGCAGGTGCACCGCTGGTGTTGTCGATGGCAGAAACCGACACAGGGCCAGCGCAAGACCATCTTTTGACACCGGACCTGTCCAAAGGTGCGCCACAACTCATCGTGCCGGAGAACCATTGGCAGGCGGCCCGTTCCACTGGCGATTACACCTTGGTCAGCTGTACCGTTTCGCCGGGGTTCGAGTTTGCGGGCTTCACCCTCGCCGCGCCGGATTTTGATATCCCGCGGTAAAGGGGGCCAGCCCCCATCGCCGCTGCGCGGCGCTTCCCCCGGAGGTTTTTTGGCCAAATGAAGACCAGAGCGCCCTCTTTCTTCATTTGGCCCTTAAACCTCTGGGGTCCGGGGCAAAGCCCCGGGTATTTGCCAAACAGAACAGCCCTTTGTTAAGGCCAGCTGACCGTTCCGCCGCCCACAGCCGCGCGGACACCGGTGGTGCCGGGACAGGACGTGGGCAAGCCGCGTGCCACGCGCACCGCGAGATAAGCAAAGGCCAGCGCCTCCAGCATATCACCGTCAAGTCCGATCTCTTCGACCGGCATGACAGGGCAATCAAGACTCACCGCCAGCATTTGCATCAGCACCGGATTGTTGCGCCCGCCGCCCGTCACCAGAACCCGTGTGGGCGGCTTGGGGCAATGTTGCATCGCCTCGGCCACGCCAGCGGCGCACATGGCGGTCAATGTGGCAGCGGCATCGGCATCGGACAGCTCGTTCACCAGCGCCACCATCTCGGCAAAATCGTTTCGGTCCAGTGACTTGGGCGGCATCTTTGCAAAGTATGGTTCCGCCAGAAACAGCTCAAGCGCGCCCTGTTCAACCTGACCTTTGGCGGCGATCCTGCCGCCTTCGTCAAAGGCCAGATCCAGACGCGATTGCATCAGGTCGTTGACCGGCGCATTGGCGGGACCGGTGTCGAATGCCAATAGCGCCCCTTCCGCCTGAGGTTTTTCAAATGCGGGATCAACCCATGTCAGATTGCCAACACCGCCCAGATTGAGAAAGGCAACGGGCGCGTCCATCTTGGCCCAGCGGGCGCAAGCATGGTGGAAAAACGGCGCCAGCGGCGCCCCCTCACCGCCCAGTTCCACGTCGGCGCTGCGGAAATCCCAGACCACCGGCAGACCCAATGCATCAGCCAAAGCGGCGCCATTCCCGACTTGCAATGTGCCTTGCAGGCGCGGGGCATGGGCCAAAGTTTGGCCATGAAATCCAATCAATTCAACGCCTTCGAAACCTGCAAGCAGTTCTAGATGGGCGGCTTCCACCACCTTTGCTGCCGCCTCGACCTCGTCCCCCGACCATTTGCCAAATCCTGCGGCAATGGTGGCGCGTTCGCCGGGGCCATAGGGGCGATAGCCGCTTGGCCCGAACCCCAAAATCTGATGCCCGTCGGTGGTCAGCACCGCCGCGTCCACCCCGTCCAGTGAGGTGCCGGACATCGCCCCCAATGCCACAACCGGGCCTGTTTTTCCGATGGCCTTATTCATGGCCTTTTCCTTTGACTGCTCTGCGCCTATAGATTGCCCCGCAATTCAAGCCCGAGGCAAGTGATCATGACCTACCATCCCAAATCGGAATTCATCCACACGATGAAAGAGCGCGGCTTTCTCGCCGATTGCACCGATTATCAGGGCCTTGACGAGGCGCTGCTTAAGGGCGGACAGCCGGGCTATATCGGTTTTGATGCCACTGCCAAGTCGCTGCATGTGGGCTCCCTGATCCAGATCATGATGCTGCGCTGGTTGCAAAAATCGGGCGGCAAGCCGATCACCTTGATGGGCGGCGGCACAACCAAGGTCGGCGATCCGTCGTTCCGCGCCGATGAACGCCCTCTGCTTGGCCCCGAACAGATTGACGACAACATCGCTGGCATCAAGAAGGTGTTCTCGGCCTATCTGACCTATGGCGATGGTCCGTCGGATGCGATGATGATCAACAATGCCGAATGGCTGGACGGGTTGAACTACCTCGATTTTCTGCGTGACATCGGCCGGCATTTCTCGATCAACCGGATGCTGAGTTTTGAAAGCGTCAAGTCGCGGTTGGACCGAGAGCAAAGCCTGTCGTTCCTCGAATTTAACTACATGATCTTGCAAGCCTATGATTTTATGGAATTGCATCGCCGCTATGGCTGTATCCTGCAAATGGGCGGGTCGGACCAATGGGGCAATATCGTCAACGGGATCGACCTGACCCGACGGGTGATTGACGGTGAGGTCTATGGCCTGACGTCGCCCTTGCTGACCACCTCGGATGGCAAGAAGATGGGCAAAAGCCAGGCCGGCGCGATCTGGCTGAATGGCGATATGTTGTCGCCTTATGAATTCTGGCAGTTCTGGCGCAACACCACAGATGCCGATGTGGGCCGGTTCCTCAAGCTTTATACCGAGATGCCGGTGGATGAATGTGATCGGTTGGGTGCCCTCGCCGGGTCCGAGATCAACGAAGCCAAGGTGCGGCTGGCCAATGAGGTCACGGCGCTGTTGCATGGTGCGGAGGCCGCACAGGCGGCAGAGGCGACGGCACGTGAGGTGTTTGAAAAGGGCGGTGTGGGCGACGATCTGCCGACATTGACCCTGTCGCCGGCGGAGCTGGGCGATGGCATTTCTATCGTGCAACTGATCGTGAAATCCGGCCTGGCGGGTTCTGGCAAAGAGGCCAAGCGCTTGATCGCGGAGAACGGTGCCAAACTGGATGATGCCCCGCTGACCAATGCTGGCCTGATGATTGACGCGGCTGCCCTGTCGAGCCCCATAAAACTCTCCGCCGGGAAAAAACGCCATGCGCTTGTACAATTGGGTTAACCTTGGCCTGGTCGCGGGCCTGTGCATGTCCGCGACACCGGGATTGGCCAATTGTCTGCCAAAGTCCCTTGCAAAGCTTGTGAGACCGCAAACTGCTCAGGCGGTCTGTCGCGGGGAGGCACTGATCCCGTTCGACATAAAAACCCGCTATATCGGAGAGGGCGGCTACCACGCCTTTGCCACGAAATCGCGCAAAGCCGGGCGGAGTAAGACCTTTTATGAAGTCGGTATCGTAACCCACGCGGGCACGCCGATCCCGTCAGTTGCACAGGCCCAGAAGATGATGGGGCATTTCGAGCGGCGCAGAAAATGTCCTGCCAGCGATCTTCGGTATTCATCGAGCAGTGCAACCCTTTTTCGGGTTACCTGTTCGCAGGGTGACAAACGCTGACCACAAGCGTGCTAACCGCAAATTAACCAAGGGCGGGCTTAATCCGGCGCATGTTCGATGCGGCCCGCCCTTCAACACACGCCTTGCTGCAAGACCCCGCATTTGTGGCGGCGCTGCGGTTGTGTGGGCAAAACCCGATTGTGTTGCCGGATGGAACAGTTCTGCTCAAACGCCGGTTCTTTGGCATGCCCGTCCTGATGCTGCCCCGCGCCTTGCCACCCGACGATCTGATCGAACAGTTGAAGGCCGCCGGGGTGCAGCGCTTGCCGCTGGTCTTGTCACCGGAACGGCCATGGCACCGCCCGCGGGCGCTGCGACTGCACCGGCCCCAAACGATCGCGAAAGTTGATCTGCGGCCTTCTGCGGAGGTTTTGCGAGACAGGTTGCACCGCAAGTGGCGCAATCAGTTGAAACGCGCCGAAGCTGGGCCGTTGAAATTGCGGCATAGCCATCTGCCCGCCGACCAGAATCATCCCGTCTTGCGACGAGAGGCGGCGCAGGCACGGCTGCGCAGATATGCACATTGGCCCGCCCCCCTGACCGCCGCTTTTGCCAAGGCTGCGCCAGAGCAGACCCATCTGTTCACCGCCAATCTCAAGGGGCAACCCGTCGCGCATATGCTGTTTTTGTCCCACGGCGGGCGGGCCAGCTATCACATCGGTCACACCACCGCGCGGGGCAAGGCGCATTGCGCCCATAACCTGCTGATGTGGCGGGCTTTTCGCGATCTGGCACAGCGCGGCATTGAAGAGATTGATCTGGGGCTGCTGGACCCGCGTACGCCGGGCTTGAACCGGTTCAAACTGCGCAGCGGCGCAGAAATGGTGCGGACCGGCGGCACATGGCTGCGCTGGCGGCCCTTGGCCTGATCAACCGGCCGCCTTTTCCTCAAGTTCCAGCCATTCTTCCTCGGAAGCGGCCAGTTTCTCCTGACGCTGCACCAAGGCTTCGGTTGCTTTTCTGAATTTGACCGGCTCACGGGTGAACAGATCAGGATCTGCCAGCAATTCCTCAAGCTTGCCGATCTCGGCCTCCAACCGTTCCAGTTCCGCGGGCAATGCCTCAAGCCGGTGTTTTTCGGTGAAGCTCAGCCCCTTTTTGCTGGCTTTGTCCTGCTTGGGCCGTGCCACGGCGGCTTTCTTGGTCTCGGACACGCTTTGGGCAAAATCGTCCTGCCCGCGCTGCGCCAGATAATCGCTCCAACCCCCGGCATAGACCGTGGCCTTGCCGCCGCCCTCCATCGCAATGGTGGTGGCGGCAACACGGTCCAGAAAATCGCGGTCGTGGCTGACAAGGATTACGGTGCCATCGTAATTGCCCAGCAGTTCCTGCAACAGATCCAGCGTTTCGACGTCCAGATCGTTTGTCGGTTCGTCCAAAATCAACAGATTGCTGGACCGCGCCATGATCTTGGCCAGCAAGAGCCGCGCCTTTTCGCCACCCGAGAGGGAGCGCACGGGTGCCCGTGCCTGCGCCTCATCAAACAGAAATTCCTTAAGATATCCAACCACATGCTTGGGGTTGCCGCGCACCAAGACCTGATCGGCCTTGCCCGACACACGCATGTCTGGATCACCCGTGAGGCTTTCCCACAGCGTCATATCGCCATCAAGCTGCGCCCGCGCCTGATCAAACAGCGCCAGTTCCAGATTGGTGCCCAGTTTCACCGTGCCGCTGTCCGGTTCTTCGCGGCCGATCAGCATATTGAGCAAGGTGGTTTTGCCGACGCCGTTGGGACCAACCAGCGCGATCCGGTCGCCGCGTTGCACCGTCAGCGAGAAATCCTTGACGATGGTCTTGTCGCCGAACCCTTTGCTTAGCCCCGCCACCTCGATCACTTTGCGACCGGATTTGGGACCGGCGTCCAGTTCCATCGCAGCGGTGCCCTGACGATTGATCTGCGCCGCCCTTTGCGCCCGCAGGTCTTGCAGGGCACGTACCCTGCCCTGATTGCGTTTGCGCCGCGCAGAGATGCCCTCAACCGCCCAACGCGCCTCCGCCTTGATCTTGCGGTTCAGCTTATGGCGCTGCATGTCCTCTTCTTCCCACAGGGTGTCGCGCCACGCCTCAAAAGCGGCAAAGCCTTTCTCCTGCCGGCGTACCATGCCGCGATCGATCCAAAGGGTGGCGCGGGTCAGCTCTCGCAAGAAGGCGCGGTCGTGGCTGATGATTACAAAGGCGGTGCGGGTGTTCTTAAGCTCCTGTTCGAGCCAGGCAATCGCTTCGATATCAAGGTGGTTGGTCGGCTCGTCCAGCAGCATCAATTCGGGCTCTTCGGCCATAAGGCGTGCCAAGGCGGCCCGCCGCCGTTCGCCGCCGCTGGCAGTGGCCACAGGGCGTGCGGGATCAAACTTGAGCCCCTCGCCCGCGCGTTCCACTTTGTACATCTCGCCCGGATCAAGGCTGTGGGCGGCAAATTCGCCCAAGGTCTCAAACCCGCTCAGATCCGGATCCTGTTCCATATAGCCGACACTGACGCCCGGCCCGGCAATCACATCGCCGCGGTCGGCCTCGACCAGCCCGGCCATAACCTTCATCAAGGTGGATTTGCCCGACCCGTTGCGCCCAACAAGCGCCACGCGGTCCCCCGGCTGTATCACCAGCGAAAGTCCGTCAAACACAGGATCGCCACCAAAGGTCAGCGATATTTCATTCAGTTGTAAAAGAGGTGCGCGTGCCATGGCAGCCAGCTATCGGTCAGCAGCGCCAAGGTCAATTGCCCCTGCCCGATTATTCCGGGCTAGACAAGCGCCCGCAAAAGCCGTTTGCGCGCCGCTGGAATCGCCCCGATCTCAAGCCCGGTAAAAACATGCAGCGTGTTCATCTGGTGATCGACCACCGCATGATCGCTGACCCAGCCGCCCATCATCAAATAACTGCGCAGCAAGGGGGGCATTCGCAGCATGGCCTGCTTCATATCCGGCTTGCGGCGCAGCTTGGCCGCAAAACGGAATACATTCGGTGCTTTGATTTGAGGCAGCCAGCGTTTCGGCGCCAGATGCCGCGCCCTGAGCACGGCAAAAGCGTCCAGATATTGCGCTGTTTCGACCCCGGCAAAAGAAGAACAGCCAAACAGCATGCCTACGCCCTGGCTGTCCACATAATCAGTCATCGCCGCCCAGGCGAGGCGCAGGATGTCCGGGTCCGTGCGATCCGGCGTAACGCAAAACCGCCCCACCTCCATCATCAACCCGTCATATAAGGAAAGCGCACTGAGCTCATAGAACTGCGCGGCATAGGACGATGGCAGATCGCACCCTTGCAGCGGCAAAAGCCGGAAACAGCAGACCAAACTGCCATCTGCGGTGTCTTCGAGCAGGATATGAACGCTTTTGGCATCAAACGCATCGCGGTCCGCAGGTATATCCAGACCAAAACACCGCGCCCGCAGCGCTTGCGCCGCGGCGATATCCGACGGGTCATCCGTTTGACGCGCTGTATATCTGCCTTTTTCAAGCACGATCATGCCAGCCTCTTTCGATCAGCGTTGCACGGCCCGATGATAGACCACAAAACGTAACCGGAACATGACCGAAAAAATCAGCCGTTGAACCCGGCAGGCGTGATCCGGCCAATGCTGCCCAAGAGCTGACGCAGGAAGGTTTTGTTGCTGACGGGCGAGGAGGTCACGCGCCGCTCAAGCGGCACAACACGCCCGTCTTCGAGGCCGAACCGTTCGATGTTCTGCACAATGCCTGCGTCTGAGAAGCTGATGGCGAGGACTTCACGCTCAATCTCGCGGTTGGCAAGCGGGCCAAGGGCGCGTTTGCGCGAACGGACGTAGTAATAGCCTGAGTTGGTCAGAACCCCCGCAGAGGCTGGCGTGCCGATCTTTTCCGCGACAGATGCGCGGGTATCGACACCAACCGTGATCTGGTCCAGATCTTCTTTTGGTGGGATATATCCATGGTTCTGATATTTGGCGGCACAGGCCCCGAGGGCAAGGATCAAGCCAAAGGATGCAGCCCGAATTGCCATAATGCTGGCGCGGCTCTTGTTACGCATGTGGTCTGCCCTCTTGCCCTTGGATGTTCTGGCTTTTATTCCGCATACACCAAGGAGCCCCTTGGTTTCAAGAAACGAAAGAAGGCTTGCCATGTCTCGCACCCCTCCCAGTGACACCGCGTTTCGCGTTTCAGAGCTGTCGCAAAGCGCTGACAACAGTTTTGCCCTGCGCCCAGATGCACCGCAGCGCGATCTGATTGCACAGGAACTGGACCTCAGCGCCCTGCGCAAGCTGGCCTTTGAGGGCGTCATAGCCCCCCAAGGCAAATCCGACTGGACCCTCAAGGCCCGCCTTGGCGCCACCGTGGTACAGCCCTGCGTTGTCACGCTGGAGCCTGTGACCACTCGCGTTGACGTGGATGTGACCCGGCATTTTGTCAGCGATTATGAAGACATCGAAGAAGCCGAGGCAGAAATGCCCGAAGACGACAGCACCGAAGCCCTTGGCCAATGGATTGATCCGGCCATGGTGATGATGGAGGCATTGGCCCTTGCTGTGCCGGATTATCCGCGCAAAAGCGATGCAGAATTGGGCCAGATGGTATATACAAAACCCGGACATGCCCCGATGACGGACGAGGACGCCCGGCCCTTTGCCGGACTGGCCGCACTGAAGGGACAGTTGGAAAAGGATGAGGACTAGCGCAAGATCGCGCAGGCCGAATTACGGGCTTGCATCGTCACAATTTCGCAGTATTTTGCCGCCCTCACCCCAATTAAGGTTGGACATTGCGGGGCCTTGGGCCTAAAGCGGCGTCACGCCCGATCAGGGGATAGATGAAACACGGGTCCGGCCAGCGCATTTTGGCTCCGACCCCCGAATGACAAAGGCACCAGACATGGCTGTCCAGCAGAATAAAGTTTCCAAGTCGCGCCGCAACAACCGCCGCGCACACGATTCGCTCTCCGCAGAGAATCCAAACGAATGCTCCAACTGTGGTGAGCTGAAACGCCCACACCACGTTTGCGCATCTTGCGGTCACTACAACGACAACGAAGTTGTCGCGCTGACCGACGAGATCGATCTGGAAGACGACGCAGCATAAGCGCGCTCATCCTCTGTTCGCAGATCATATAAGGCATTCGCAGTCATGACGGCCCAGACCGATCAGAACAAAGCGAAAGCCAGACACACCCTCATTTCCGTGGATGCCATGGGGGGGGATCAAGGCCCGGCAGCTGTAGTTGCCGGGTGTTCTTTGTCTGCAAAGTTGAATTCCGACATCGGCTTTATTTTGCACGGCGACGCGGCCGAATTGACCGCTTTGGTGGCGAAACGACCCGAATTGTCCGGGCGTTGCGAAATTCGCGGCGCCAGCGGCGTTGTCACGATGGATGACAAGCCCAGCCAAGTGGTGCGCACCGGCAAGGACACCTCGATGTGGTCTGCCATTGAATCGGTCCGATCTGGCGAGGCGGCTGTGGCCGTGTCTTGCGGCAACACCGGTGCCTTGATGGCCATCTCGATGATCCGCCTACGCAAATTGCCCGGTGTAAACCGTCCCGCGATTGCGGTCCTCTACCCCTCCTCCAATCCGCATGGGTTCAATGTCATGCTGGATGTGGGCGCCGATGTGCGGGCAGACGCCGATGATCTGATGCGCTTTGCCCTGATGGGGATTTCCTACGCCCGCAACGGCATGGACCTGCCGCGCCCGCGCGTTGGCCTGCTGAACGTCGGCACCGAGGAACACAAGGGCCGCAGCGAGCTCAAGGAAGCCTATGATCTGATTCGACAGCGCGAAACCGAAGCAGGCTTTGAATTTGTCGGCTTTGTTGAAGGCGGTGATATTTCGGGCAATGTGGCGGATGTGATCGTCACCGACGGCTTTACCGGAAACGTCGCAATCAAAACCGGCGAAGGTACGGCGAACCTGGTCAGCCTGCGCCTGCGCGAGGCGTTCAACCATTCCATCCTGTCCAAATTGGCCGCCCTTCTGGCCTATCCATCCCTGATGCGCCTGCGCAAGAAGATCGATCCGCGCCGCGTCAATGGCGGGGTGTTTCTGGGCCTCAATGGCACAGTGGTCAAATCCCACGGCTCCGCCGATGCCACAGGCGTCTCGGCGGCCATCAAACTGGCGGCACAATTGTCAGAGAACCAGTTCAACGATAAGCTGGCAGCCCGTGTCGCTGCCACACTACCGACTGAGGAATAACCCTGATGAGCCTGCGCGCTGTTGTGATCGGCTGCGGCCACTACCTGCCTGAACGTGTTGTTGAAAACGTCGAGTTTGAAGCAACGCTGGACACCAACGACGAATGGATTCGCAGCCGTTCAGGGATCGAACGCCGCCATTTCGCGGCTGAGGGTGAAACCACCTCCAATATGGCCACAGCCGCTGCCACAGCGGCCCTGAAGGACGCAGGACTGGCCGCAGATGACGTCGATGCCATCATCGTGGCCACATCCACCCCTGACCTGACCTTCCCCAGCGCCGCAACCATGGTACAGGCCGAATTGGGCATGACCCGCGGCTTTGCCTTTGACGTGCAGGCCGTTTGCGCCGGATTTGTCTATGCGCTCAGCAACGCCAACGCCCTGATCATCTCAGGCCAGGCAACGCGCGTGCTGGTGATTGGCGCCGAAACCTTCAGCCGCATCATGGACTGGACCGACAGATCCACATGCGTCTTGTTTGGCGATGGCGCAGGCGCATTGCTGCTCGAAGCGCAGGACGGCGCAGGCACGCCCGCAGATCGCGGCATCCTGTCAACGGATTTGAACTCAGACGGTCGTTACCGCGACCTGCTTTATGTGGATGGCGGCGTGAGCACTGGCACCACAGGTTATCTGCGGATGCAGGGCAATCAGGTGTTTCGCCATGCGGTCTCCAAACTGGCAGCCACCGCCACAACCGCAATGGAGCGTGCGGGCGTCAGTGCAAGCGAGATCAACTGGATCGTGCCCCACCAGGCCAATATCCGGATCATTCAAGGCACTGCAAAAAAACTGGACCTCCCGATGGAGCAGGTTGTTGTCACCGTTCAGGATCACGGCAACACCTCAGCCGCCTCCATTCCGCTGGCCCTGTCTGTGGGCCGTAACCGTGGCCAGATCAAGCAGGGCGATCTGATCGTGACAGAGGCGATCGGCGGCGGGCTGGCCTGGGGCGCCGTGGTTCTGCGCTGGTAAACGCCTGAGATCAGGACCAAAAAAATGCAGCTCAATCATGCGTTGCAAGCCATTGATATTGACTCCGAATTTCCCAACGGCCTATGTTGATCAAAACATGGGGGATGGAATGTCGAATAAGACTTTAACGCGTATGGACCTGAGCGAGGCGGTTTTCCGCGAGGTCGGTCTGTCACGCAACGAAAGCGCACAGCTGGTTGAAACCGTTCTGGACCATATGTCCGATGCATTGGTGGCCGGTGAACAGGTTAAGATCTCGTCTTTTGGAACCTTCTCCGTGCGGGACAAAACCGCCCGTGTCGGCCGCAACCCAAAGACCGGTGAAGAGGTTCCGATCAACCCGCGCCGCGTGCTGACCTTCCGCCCATCGCACCTGATGAAAGACCGGGTCGCGGACGGGAACAAGTCCTGATCTGATGGCCAAATCGCCCGACGCATTCCGCACCATTTCCGAGGTCGCAGACTGGCTGGGCATTCAGGCCCATGTGCTGCGCTTTTGGGAAAGCAAATTCACGCAAGTCAAACCGATCAAACGCGCAGGTGGACGGCGGTATTACCGGCCTGCCGACATGATGCTTCTGGGCGGGATCAAACAACTTTTGCACGAAGACGGCCTGACGATCAAAGGCGTGCAAAAGATCCTGCGCGAAGAAGGCATGAGCCATGTCGCAGAAATGTCACCGCCCCTGGATGAGCTGACATTGCAGCAAATTGGCGAAGACACCAGCGTCTTGCAACAGGCCGAAGTGCCTGTGACCATTGCCGAAGAACCCAAAGGCGTGGTGCTGAGCTTTGAGACGAAATCCGCCGAAGATGACATCAAGATAGACACCGAAGCTACTGATAAAAAAGAAACATCCGGTCAAGCTCAAGCGATGGATGAAGTGGCGCAGTCGCCAGCCAATCCCGCCGCCACGCCAGCGGATGACCAGCCCGAAGCGCAATCACCGGCGCCGCCAGATGTAACTGACGCAACGCCGCCCGCCCAGGACAGCGCTTCGCCATCGCAAGCCGTTCCGGACAGGTCGGACAGTCCGGCACCGCCACCCCCTGCCGCACCACAAGCGCCGCTTGCTGCCGATGACCAGTCCGCCAAAAACCCCGCATCAGAGGCAACGCCAGTGGCCGCGTCCGGCGACACTGAAAACGCTCCGCAGGAAGGTGCTGAAACAGACCGGCCCAGACCGACGCCAGAGCAAACGGCCGCTGCCGCCATCCCGGACTTCTTGCGCCGTCCATTGACGCCGGAAGCGCCCAAGGCCAGCGACAATCCGCCCGCCGCACCAGAGGTATCCCCGCCGGCCGAGGAACAGCCTCCGCAGGCACCCGTAGCCGTATCGCAAGCTGCCGAACCCGAGCCCACACCAGAGCCAGAGGCCGCGCCACCCGCACCCAAACCCCGGATCATTGACGGACCTCCGATCACACCGGAGGACCAGATCGAAGCCAGCCCCGCCGTGCTGAGCGCTGCGTTTCGCGCCAAGCGCCTCACGCCAGATCAGGCCCGCCTTGCCGCACCGCTCTTGCAAAGGCTCACAGCCTTGCGCGATTCGATGGCCGCCAGCAGGCGCGGCGGTGCAAGCGCCGGACCAAAAGACTAAACCCATGCTATCGGTGGCAATTCCCTCTTGCACCAGCGGCAAGATCAGGTATGAACCGCCTCAAGTCGGGCTATGGCGCAGCCTGGTAGCGCGTCCGTCTGGGGGACGGAAGGTCGCAGGTTCGAGTCCTGCTAGCCCGACCAACACAACATCAAACCGCCCGCGCCCTTGGGACGCGGGCGTTTGTTTTTGAAGAAAGAGCGGCGCAATGAACGGCGTGATCCCGAACCAGCATATCTCCGGCATGATCAAGAACGGCGCCATCACCGCATCTCCTGCGGTGATCCCAGAACAGATCCAACCTGCCAGCCTTGATCTGCGCCTCGGCACCGTTGCATACCGTGTTCGGGCCTCGTTTCTGGCCGGTGCAGGCAATACCGTGGCCGAGCGGCTGAACGAATTTCAGATGCATCAGGTCAACCTGACCGAGGGCGCCGTGCTGGAAAAAGGCTGTGTTTACGTTGTGCCTTTGATGGAATCGCTGAACCTGCCCAAGGATGTGACCGCCGTTGCCAACGCCAAAAGCTCAACCGGGCGGCTGGATCTGTTGACCCGCACCATCACCGACAGCGGCACGGAATTTGACCGCGTCGCGCCGGGTTACACCGGCCCGCTTTATGCGGAAATCTGCCCGCGCTCCTTTTCGGTGCTGGTCCGGCCCGGCATGCGCCTGAACCAAATCCGCTTTGGCCGCGGCGATGCCGTGCTCGACGATGCCGCCCTGCGCGACCTGCACGGCATAACCCCACTGGTGGATGGCGAGGCGGTGATTGACGAGGGTCTGGGCTTTTCAGTTGATCTGCGCCTGCCGGGTACGACGCTGGTCGGCTACCGTGCGAAACCGCACACCGGCGTGATTGATTTGGACAATATCGGCCACTATTCACCCGCCGATTTCTGGGAAGAGGTGCACAGCGACAACGGCCAGATTATCCTCGATCCCGGTGCGTTTTACATCCTCGTCAGCCGCGAGGCAGTGACGATTCCCCCGGACTATGCTGCTGAAATGGCACCGTTTTTGGCAATGGTCGGTGAGTTTCGCGTGCATTACGCGGGCTTTTTCGACCCCGGCTTTGGCTATGCAGATGCAGGCGGCGCAGGCTCGCGCGGCGTGCTTGAGGTCCGCTGCCACGAGGCCCCCTTTGTGCTGGAGCATGGTCAGGTCGTCGGACGCTTGGTTTATGAACGCATGGCCGAACCGCCGACCCAGCTTTACGGCGCGGATCTGGCGTCAAACTATCAGGGCCAAGGTCTGAAGCTGTCAAAACACTTCAAAAGCCCCTGAACCACAGCCGTTTATGGCCCGCGCAGGGCCGAAGATCAGAACTTACTGATCCGGCGCATCGCCTTCATTGACTGACGTGCCTGCCGCTGGGCGCGGCGTTCCGCCCCTGTCATCTGCGGCTTTGTTTCCTCATCCATACCGGCGCCCTTGCCTTTGCCGATCTTGCTGGCCTGATCGAATCCCGCGCTGACGCCGCGGTTGATCAACTGGCGCATCACCTGCCGAATGATCATGTTGATAATCTGGTTCATGGACTGACCCTTTTCTGCCTCGCAGCTTAACATAGCGTTAAATCTGTCGTTTTTCAGGCAAAGCGGCGGTTAATCCTCAAAAAGCTCGCTTTGACCCTCGGTGGCCTCCGGATCCTCTTCCGCATCCTCACCCATCGTCGGTAATGCGCCGAGCGGTGGACGATTCTCAAGCAAACCGGCAGAACGCAGTTCTTTGAGCCCCGGCAGATCGCGTGCATTCTCAAGGCCAAAGTGATCGAGAAAGGTCTGCGTGACCACAAATGTCACCGGACGCCCCGGCGTCATTTTGCGGCGGCCAAAGCGGATCCATTCCAGTTCCAGCAGTTGATCCACGGTCCCGCGCGAGACGGAAACCCCGCGAATTTCTTCGATCTCTGCCCGTGTTACGGGTTGATGGTAGGCAATAATCGCCAAGGTCTCGATCGCGGCACGGCTGAGCTTGCGCACTTCAACTGTTTCTTTTTGCATCAAGAATCCAAGGTCCGGTGCTGTTCGCATGGCATAACCGTCGCCCACACGCACCACCTGAACGCCGCGCCCTTCGTACCGTTTGCGCAGATGCACCATCGCTTCGGCCGGATCACAGCCATGCGGCATTCGCGCGGTCAATTCCTTCAGCGTGATCGGATCAGAGGTGGCAAACAGCACCGCTTCGATCATGCGTTCCTGTTCGGCCATGGGGGGCGCTTCAAACAGGCTTTCTTCGATGTCTGGGCTGTCTTCGGCCACGTCTTATTCCTTCTTGCGCAACTGGATCGGCGCAAACAGCTCTGTTTGCCGGATTTCCAGGTGGCCTTCCTTTACCAGTTCAAGCGATGCCGCAAAGGTCGATGCCGTGGCAGAGCGACGCCGCACCGGATCACTTTCCCAGCCTTCCGGCAGATAGCTGGTCAGATCCGACCAATCGCCCGCATAGCCGATCAGCCCGCGCATCCGGTCCAGCGCCTGTTCCATCGTAAACACCGCCTCGCGGTCCATCACAAAGGGGCGAAAATCATCGCGGGTGCGAATCCGGGCATAGCCCTGCATCAGGTCCAGCAGGGTCGCCGTATAGGTCACGCGCCGCACCTGTTCGACCTCATGGGTCTGACCGCGAGCAAAGAAATCACGGCCCAACTGGTCCCGTGCCATCAGGCGGGCAGCGGCATCGCGCATCGCCTGCAACCGCTCAAGCTGAAACGCCAGATGCGCGGCCAGTTCTTCGCCGGACGGGCCTTCTTCGTCCGGATCGGGCGGCAACAGCAGGCGTGATTTCAAAAACGCCAGCCAGGCGGCCATCACCAGATAATCCGCCGCCAGTTCCAGCCGCAGCGCCTTGGCCTTTTCCACAAAGGCCAGATATTGCCGCGCCAGTTGCAGAACGGAGATTTTGCGCAGGTCGACCTTTTGCGTGCGGCTGAGCGACAGCAGCAGGTCCAGCGGCCCTTCAAAGCCGTCGACATCCACAATCAACGCCTCGGCAGCAAGCCGATCCGCAACCGATACCGCGTCTTCTTCGAATAGTGAGGTGTCAGCCATGAGATGCCCCGCCCAGAAGCGTCTCAAGCTGCGCATCAAGGGCGGAAATGTCAATATCTTCGGGTGTTTTGCGCATCTTCAGCGCCCGCTCGGCGCGGGTTTGGGCGGCGGCTGTCATTTCGCCCGCCGCTTCGGCGACGGCGATACGGTCCGGCAATGGCGCGTTGCAATAAAGGATCACATCACAGCCCGCCGCGATGGCAGCGGCGGCATTTTCAGGTGGCGTGCCGCTGAGCGCCTTCATCGAGATGTCATCGGTCATGATAAGATTGTCAAAACCGATCTCTTCGCGGATCAGATGCATGACCTTCGGCGACAAGGTTGCGGGCCGGTAATCCAATGCCTCGTAAACCAGATGCGCGGTCATCCCCATTGGCAGATCGTTGAGCGCCCTGAAGGGGGCAAAATCACTGCGGCGCAAATCGGCGATCTGCGCCTCGACCAATGGCAGATCAAAATGGCTATCCATCGTGGCGCGGCCATGGCCCGGCATATGTTTCACCACGGGCAGGACACCGCCATCCATGAGCCCCTTGGCCGCCGCGCGGGCCACTTTGATCACCCGCTCAGGATCACTGCCATAACAGCGGTTGCGCAAGAACGGATGGGTCTGCGGCCCGGCAATATCCACCATTGGCGCACAATTGCTATCCACCCCGCAGCTGCGCAGCTCATGGGCAACGGTACGGTACATCAGATACATCGCCTCTTCGGCGCGGTCGCCCGCGAGGGCGACAAATTCCAGCGGCGGTTGCCATTCGCGCCAGTGCGGCGCGCGCATCCGCTGCACGCGGCCACCCTCTTGATCAATGGTGATCACCGCATCGCGGCCCACGGCCTCGCGCATGTCACTGCAAAGCGCCCGCAGTTGGTCCGGGCTCTCGATGTTGCGGGCAAACAGAATAAAGCCAAAGGGGTTGGCATCTCGAAAAAATGCCTTTTCCTCGTCGGTCAGCCGCAGACCTTCGGCATCAAGGATGGTCGCCCCGAACCCCATCAGCGTGTCACCACGGGGATACAATCGGCGTTTTCAGCGACCAATGCCGAACAGAACCGCCGCGCATCGGCAATGTCCTCGAACCCCATCGCCCGCAGGCGGTAAAACACGCGGCCACCGCTGGTGGCCTTTTGAACGATGCGGCTTTTGCCCTCAAGGTAGACGCCAAAGCGGCCCTTGATCTGGTCCCATTGTTCGCGGGCCACTTCGGCGCTGTCGAACGCGCCCAACTGGGCCAGACGGGTGCCAGCGGGCAAGGTCGCGGGATCAATGTCTGGGGTTTCCTGCGGCGCTGCCGGGGCCAATGAGGCAGGCACGATCTCCGGCATATTCGCGGGCCGTTTGCGCGGGCGCAACGAATGCCGCACGCCGGGCGCATCCAGAACCGCCGCCAGTTTCTTTTCAGCGGCCTGCACTTCGGCCACGGCCTTTTTCACTGCGATTTCGGTTGGCTTGGCCGCAGCATCACTTTGATCAGACAGTGGCGCAACGCCTTCGGTCAGTTGCGCGACAAGATCATCCACATTCCCAGATTGCAGCGCGGCGGAAACGTCCAGCGCAGGTTGCGCAGCCTCAGGGCTCAGCGCGGCGGGAGCTTCAATCGGGGCCTGTGGCACCTGTGCAACCATTGCCGCCGTGATCACCTGATCCTCATCGGCAAGATCCAGCGCAGCGGGGGCGAGGCGCAGCTCATCCGCGGGGCGGCCGGCGGTGCCTTCGGCGGCAACCTCGTTGACGGACAGCCCCTGATGTTGGGCAAAAACGCCGCCCGGCTCTTCGGGGCGCACGCGCATTTCGCCGCTGACAGCGCGGACCACAGGAATGCCGGACACATCGCGCACAAGCAACTTGTACCCCCAAACCCCGATCCCGATGACAAGCGTCAAGGACACCACAGCACCCGCCACATTCGTGAACGTTGTCAGTGCGTTAACGGGCTGTTCCGTCACGTAGATGGATGCGGATTCATCTGCGTAATCCCCCGATGCGGGAGAGGACGTAAAATCTGCCATGTCTGCCTCACTGCCCGCAGAATACATTGCCCTGCGGGGCTGATCTTGGGTTGCCTGTTCAAGGCGCGCTGGTGCGTTATCGCATCTCTTGCGCCGGATTGACCCCAAGAATACCAAGACCTGCCGCAATTACAATCGCCACGGCCTGGGCGAGGGCAATTTTTGCCTGTGACGTCTGCGTATCATCCTCTTGGATGAACCGAAGCGAAGTCACATCATTGCCCCGGTTCCAGAGCCCATGGAAATCACCGGCCAGTTCATAAAGGTAGAAGGCAACGCGGTGCGGCTCATTGGTGCGGGCGGCGGTTTCAACCAAACGGGGCCATTCCGCCAGTTTGCGCAGCACGCCCAACTCGGCCTCGTGGTCCAATTTACCCAGATCAGCGCCCTTGAGCGCGGCCTCGGACACATCAATGCCCGCCTCGGCGGCCTTGCGCAGCACCGAGGAGACCCGCGCATGGGCGTATTGCACGTAAAACACCGGATTTTCGCGGCTTTGTTCGAGAACCTTGTCGAAGTCAAAGTCCAACATCGCGTCGTTCTTGCGGGTCAGCATCACAAAGCGGGTCACGTCCCGCCCGACACTGTCCACCACGTCGCGCAGGGTCACAAATGTCCCTGCCCGCTTGGACATCTTGAACGGCTCGCCGTTCTTGAAGAGTTTCACCAACTGCGTCAGCTTGATATCCAGCGGCACCTTGCCGTCAGACAGCGCCGAAACCGCCGCTTTCATCCGCTTGACATAGCCACCGTGATCGGCGCCAAACACGTCGATCAGCGCATCAAAACCGCGCTGCACCTTGTCATAGTGGTACGCGATATCGGGCGCAAAATAGGTCCAGCCGCCATCGGATTTCATCACCGGACGGTCCACATCATCCCCATGTTCGGTGGATTTGAACAGGGTCTGCACCCGCGGCTCCCAATCTTCGGGCTTTTTGCCTTTTGGCGGCTCCAGCACGCCTTCGTAGATCAGACCCTTGGATTTCAGATCCTCCAGCGCGGCCTCAATCCGGCCCGTGCCATACAAGGATTTTTCCGAATAGAAGACATCCATCTCAACGCCAAGCGCTTTGAGATCGGCCCGGATCAGATCCATCATCTGTTCGGTTGCAAATTCACGCACCTCGGCCAGCCAGACGCTTTCGTCCTGGTCCACATAGGCGTCGCCAACCTTGTCCTTCAGGGTTTGGCCCACAGGGATCAGGTAATCACCGGGGTACGTCCCCTCGGGGAAGGCCACCTCTTGCCCGTGCGCCTCAAGATACCGCAGATACACGGACCGGGCGAGCACATCGACCTGCGCACCGCCGTCATTGATGTAGTACTCACGCGTCACGTCAAAGCCGGCGAAATCCAGCAGGGAGGCCAGCGCATCACCAAAGACCGCACCGCGTGTGTGACCCACATGCAAGGGGCCGGTCGGATTGGCCGATACATATTCAACATTCACTTTCTGCCCCTGCCCCAGTGCACCCCGACCAAAATCAGTGCCAGTGTTCAAGACAGCTGCTGCCACCTGTTGCCAGACCGACGCCGCAAGCCGCAGGTTCAAAAAGCCCGGCCCGGCCACTTCGGCGGAGGTGATCCGCGTATCATCTGCCAAACGTGCCGCAAGCGCCTCTGCGATATCACGCGGTTTCATACCGGCCGGTTTGGCCAGCACCATCGCGGCGTTGGTCGCCATATCGCCATGGGCGGCATCGCGGGGCGGCTCTGCGGTGATCGGGTCAAAGTTCAGCCCATCGGGCAGAGCCCCTTCGGCAACCATCTGGTCCAACGTGGCAATGATCAGCCCACGGATTTCGGCAAAGATATTCATGTCAGTTTTCCTTGTTCACCGCCCATGTACCACTTGGGAAGGCGCAGTCAATCAGGCGGGGTCTTGGCGGCCAAAAAGACGTTGATGTTCGCCAAGCGCAAAGCGGTCGGTCATGCCGGAGATGTAATCAGATACCATCCGCGCCAGCGCGGTCGCATCGCCACTGGCATCGGCCACCTGCCGGGCCCAATGGGGCGGCAGCAGTTCGGGCTGGGCCAAAAACAGCGGGAACAGATCCTCAACCACCTTGGTCACTTCGGCGCGTTTTTGCATCACTGATGGGGCGCGGTACATGCGTTTGAACAGGAACGCCCGGATTTGCCGCAGATCGGCCCAGACAGGATCCGAAAACCGGATGACCGGGCGGCCCAGATGCCGGATGTCACGGGCCGACGCAGCCCCCGATGCCGCCAACAGTTCCCGCGAGGTGTCGATCACATCAGACACCATCACCCCAAAAACCCGGCGCAGCGCCTCGTGCCGCCGCCGGTAGCTGTCTGTATCGGGGTAAAGCTGATCAACTGCAGCGTAGGCCGGACCAATCATTGGCAATTCGGCGATTTCATCTTCGGTAAACAGACCGGCCCGCAACCCGTCATGCAGATCGTGGTTGTTGTAGGCAATGTCATCAGACAGCGCCGCGACCTGCGCCTCTGCGCTGGCGTGGGTGTCCAGTTCCAGATCATGCAGGGCGTTGTAACCGGCCAGGGCATGCGGCAATTCCCCCACGACAGGCCCGTTGTGTTTCGCAATGCCTTCAAGGGTTTCCCAAGTGAGGTTCAACCCGTCGAATTCCGCATAATGCCGTTCCAGCGAGGTCACGATCTTGATCGCCTGCGCGTTGTGATCAAAGCCGCCATAGGGGGCCATTAACGCGTGGAGGGCATCCTCGCCCGTGTGACCGAAGGGCGTATGCCCCAGATCATGGGCCAGCGCGACCGCCTCGGTCAGCTCTCCGTTCAGCCCCAAAGCGCCCGAGATGGTCCGCGCCACCTGCGCCACCTCAATCGAATGGGTCAGACGGGTGCGGTAATAGTCGCCTTCATGCTCCACAAAAACCTGGGTTTTGTGTTTCAGACGCCGGAAGGCGCTGGCATGGATAATCCGGTCCCGATCCCGCTGAAAGCAGGAGCGAAATGTACTTTCCTCTTCCTGCACGCGCCGTCCCATGGTTTGTGCCGGATCAGAGGCAAATGACGCGCGCATAGCGGCTGGTCCTTGTCGCCTGTCTTTGGGGTTTCTATATTACAGGCAACCACAGATGAAAACCGACCCTTCGGAGCCCTGCAATGAACCTGCCGCCCAAAGTTACCCCCCGCGCCTTTGAACGCCTTGCCGAAATCGGGGCCGCGGGTGAAGGCAAAGCCCTGCGTGTGGCCGTTGAAGGCGGCGGATGTTCGGGATTTCAGTATGAAATCGCACTCGATGAACCAAAAGAGGACGATCTGATCCTCGAAGGCGGCGGGCAAAAGGTGGTTGTGGACAGCATCTCCCTGCCCTTCCTGACCGATGCCGTGATTGATTTCAGCGAAGAATTGATCGGCGCGCGCTTCACCATCGAAAATCCCAATGCCACCTCGGCCTGCGGCTGCGGCACGTCGTTCTCGATGTAACGGCAGCCCTGGGATCAGCGCGCCGAACGCGCGAGCTTGGAAATTTGTCCTTCGGCAAAAGCCGCACGGGAAAAACACTCAAAGAACGTTTCAAAATAGGGTGTTGCGCCTTCTGCTTCTGCCAGAACCGCCTGGCACTCAAGGGACAGATAGGTCAATATATGTCCGCGCATACGCGGCCAGTCCGCCTGCCGCGCCGGGCCCATATCATGCAGGCTTTCAGACATGCCATGCAGCGGGCCAATTGAACGTTCGGGCAGCGAAAACCGCAGCGGGCCCGCCGGGATCTGCGGCACATCCGGCCTTGCCCCCAATCAGGCCGAGCGCCCAACGGCTGACCAGATATTGATGATATCCATCGCCGAGCGGGGCCGCGCGATCAGCAAAAAGTGTGATGCTGTGATTGCTATCCGCAACGGCCCGCTGCCAAACCGGCGGCACATGGGCCTTGGCCAGAACCAGCGCGGCGCAAACCTCGGCGAGAAGGTCAAAATCCAGATCAAGATGCGCCAGAATGCCCGCGTAATGCAGCCCAAGAAGGGCATTTTGCGACATGACAGGTACGCGGCGGCCATAATCGGAAAGATAAAACACAACATGCGTCAGCTCATACGCTGCCTTCTTGTTGGGCAATGCAAAGGTCGCCGGACGCGACATGAAGCGGTGCAACCGACGGGCCAACGGGCCGTCTTCTACCGGCGCACCAACGCCGCGCCTGCGCAGCAAGCGCCGGGCCTCGGCGCGTTGCAGATCCGACATCTCGGCCTCTGCGAATTTGTGGGTCGCAACCCAGTTGCACAATTCCTGCCCGCGTTGGCCGGCCATCCCCAAGTCTTCCAAATCCAGACAGATCGACAGGAAAAACCGATAATACTGCGGGAAGAAATGCAACTGGTCTTCGATGCGGTCATAAAAATCATGCAAGGGATCAAGCGCGCCCGGAGGCAGCTCTTCCCCTTCGGAGGCCAAAATGCCAAGCAATTCAGCAACTTCCTTGAGCCAGTAGATGTCACTCGGGCCATGGCGTCCTTCGACAATCGCGGTGATCAGCGCACAAAGACGTGCATCCTGATTGAGCTGCATGGCAGGTTGAAAGCTGAGGATATTTGACATGGGAACGCTCCGGCTGGTGGATCAGGTGCCAAAGGCCCGCAATCAATGCGGGCCCTGACAGAAAGGTTCAGCAACTGGTGGTGTAAAGGTCTAAACCATGACCAGTGGCCGCCAGACGCCCCGATGGCGCAGACCCGGTGGTGAATAGATCAAGCCCGCCACCTGTCATCATATCCGCCGCAGCGGGCGCAGAGCCGGTGGTAAAGAGGTCAAGCCCCTGGCCACTGTCCATTTGGGTGTGAGTGGAACGGGCGGGGGTTGGGATCGCAAGTGCAAGTGATGTCATGGGACAATCTCCTTTTGGGATGGGTGAAGGTTGTGATTGCAATCTCAAACAGCATTGCCCGCTAAGGTTGTTTTGCCAACAATTATATACAACTTTTGGGAGAGTTCGAAAGTTATCCACATTAAGAACGGATCACAAAATTTTTTGGCAGGCTGATTATTGGACCCTGTCCACAATCTGACATTTTTCCAAAGTTTCGTGGGGCGGCGGGCCAATACAGCAGAGATCGACGATCACCCGATCTGATCAAAGGCGGCAAAAGCGAATCAATCTCGGGGTGCACCCCTTGTCCGAACTTGCGGTTTGCGGCATTCCAAGTGCAACGCAGTGAGGACATCAAGATGAAAATCGCCACATTCAACATCAACGGGATCAAAGCGCGGGCCGAGGCGCTGCCGGCATGGCTCGATGAAGCGCAGCCGGATGTGGTTTTGTTGCAGGAAATCAAATCGGTAGATGAAAACTTCCCCCGCGAGCTGTTCGAAGACCGCGGGTACAATGTGGAAACCCATGGGCAAAAATCCTTTAACGGTGTCGCGATCCTGTCCAAACATCCTTTGGAAGATGTGTCACGCGGCCTGCCGGGCGATGAGAGCGACGAACAGGCCCGCTGGATCGAAGCCACGGTGATGGGCGAGCGCGAGGCGCTGCGTGTCTGCGGGCTTTACCTGCCCAATGGCAACCCTGCGCCAGGGCCAAAGTTTGATTACAAGCTGGCGTGGATGCAGCGCCTTGAGGCGCGGGCGCAGGCCTTGCTGGCAGAAGAGACCCCGTTTTTGATGGCCGGGGATTACAATATTATTCCGCAGGCCGAAGATGCTGCCAAACCTGATGCCTGGCGTGATGACGCACTGTTCCGCCCTGAATCCCGCGCAGCCTGGCGGCGCTTGTTGAATCTTGGGCTGACCGAAGCCTTCCGCGCCCGCACACAGGGGCCGGGACATTACAGTTTTTGGGACTATCAAGCCGGCGCATGGAACCGCAACAATGGCATCAGGATTGATCATTTCCTGCTGAGCCCGGCCTGTGCGGACATGCTGCGCGACTGCCAGATTGACCGCGATGTGCGCGGGCGGGACAAACCGTCTGATCACGTGCCGGTCTGGGTTGATCTGGATTTTTGAGCCTAGCGCTGCTTGGCGGATCGCCAGGGGCTGTCTGCCCCCGGACCCCCGAGAATATTTATAGCCAAAAAGGCAGGGCTCAGGCTTCGAGCTCAGCGTCCCAGTAAAGATAGTCGAGCCAGCTGTCGTGCAGGTGATTGGGCGGAAATTTGCGCCCCGTGTTACGCAGTTCCTCGGCGCCCGGCTGGCGCGGCGGTTTGCGCAGCGAAAGACCTGTGTGATGCAGCGGTTTGGAGCCTTTGCGTAGATTACAGGGTGAACAGGCCGCCACCACATTTTGCCATGAGGTCACGCCGCCCGCCGCGCGGGGCACCACGTGATCAAAGGTCAGGTCCCCTTTGGCACCGCAGTATTGGCAGCGAAATTCGTCCCTCAGAAATAAATTAAAGCGCGTGAAGGCCACGCGCTTTTGAGGTTTGACATAGTCTTTGAGCACAACCACCGAAGGTATCCGGATCACGGTCGAAGGGCTGCGCACCACATCGTCGTATTCGGCGACGATATCCACCCTGTCGAGCCATTTGGCCTTGATCGCATCCTGCCAGGGCCAAAGGGAGAGTGGATAATAACTGAGCGGTCGATAATCCGCATTGAGCACAAGCGCTGGCCTGTGTTTCAGACCCGCTGGTGCGCGGGTGAATTCGGTTCTGAAATCGCCGTCCATTTCTGGTGTCGTCCCCTGCCCGTTTCCGTCAACTATATCTCGTGGTTTTCCTCTTGCAAGCCCTAGGTTTTGCACAAGATGTCGCGGAACATATAAGCGGGGATTACGACAGTTTCATAACATGCGCCGGGTCACAGCCCCAGTTTATCGCGCATGAAGGCCAAGGCCACGCTGAGCCCGTCGGGCGCGATGCCGTGGCCTGTGCCTTTCATGACATGAGCGTAAACGTCCTGCCATCCTGCCTCTTGCAGCGCTTCGGCAGCTTGCGGCAGCGATTGCGGCGGCACCACATCATCCGCGTCGCCGTGAACCAACAATACTGCAGGTCTGACCACAACCTCATCCGCGAGGGTTTCGGGGGACAGCAAACGCCCCGAGAACGCAACAATGCCCGCCACTTCATCCTCGCGGCGCGGCGCGACATGCAGGGCCATCATTGTGCCTTGGGAAAAGCCAAACAGAACCACCTGTTCGGGCAGCACATCTTCGTCCACCATCAGCGCATCAAGAAAGGCGTTCAGATCTGCGACCGCCTGCATCATGCCGCGTTCGGATTCCTCTTCGGAGGAACCGTCGATCCAGGGGATCGGAAACCACTGGTAGCCCATCGGTGCGCCGGCACAGGCCTCAGGCGCATCTGGCGCCACGAAAAGCGTATCCGGCAGATGATCGGCCAATGGATCGGCCAGCCCCAGAAGATCGGCCCCATTGGCGCCGTAGCCGTGTAGAAACACCACAACCGATCGTGTTTCGCCAGATTTTGGCGCCCGGCGCCCCGCGTTGAGTACCCGTGTCATCCCAGACCTTCCCGTTGTTTGATAATGCGGTAGTAGGCAAAGAGCGCCCGCGCCGCAACCGACCGCCAGGGCGACCATTGCTGCGCCATCACAGCCAGCGCCTCTGACGTGGGCCGTGCATCGAGGTCAAACAGCACCCGGGCGGCCTCTTGCAAGGCCAGATCACCGGGGGGGAACATATCGGCGCGGCCCAGACAGAACATCACGTAAATCTGCGCGGTCCAGGGGCCGATACCCAAGAGACCGGTGAGCGCAGAAATCGCTTCGGCGTCCGGCAAATGCTCAAGGGCGGTATAGTCCAGATCTGACAGCGCCAGTGCGTGCACATAGCGGGCCTTGGGCTTGCTGAGCCCTGCGGCACGCAGCCCGTCTTGTCCGGCACGCTGGACCCTGGAGGGCTTAAACAGACCAGCCTCGGCCATGCGCAACCGGATTGCATCGGCCGAAGCCACGCTGACCTGCTGGCTGATGATAATTTCGGTCAAACCTCTGAAACCCGGCGATTTCAGGCGCAAGGGCAGATCGCCCACCTGATCCAGCACCGGGGCAAAGCGTGGCTCGGCCCGCGCAAGCCATTCGGCCCCTTCAGTGAGGTCATCATGGTTTTGGATCAGACGGAACGGTGCGGTCAAAGCTCCGCCACCCAATCGAGGATTGCCCCGACATCACGCGCCACCAATGCCCCTTGCGGCGGCGCAGGGCGATCAATCAGGATCGTGGTGAGACCAAGCGCCTCGGCGGCGTCCACCTTGGGGCGGCTTGGTACCCCGCCAAGGTTGCGGCAGATCAGAACCTCCACGCCAAGTTTCTCAAACAAGGCAATCTCATCGGCCACAGTGAAGGGCGGATCGCCAAAAACCAACTCCACAAAATCGTATGGTGCGGCCCGCCCGTGTCGTCCGGTTTGGCGCAAGAATAGTTTTGATCCAGCAAAGGGCAGATAGTCGGACAAGCTGGCCCAACCGGTTGCGGAAAACACCCGCCCACCCGCCGGAATCATCGCATTGGCAATGCGCACATCTGCGGCGGCCTGCAGGTTGCGCCCTGCCCCCACGTCCCAGCTTGGCCGCGAGAGGCTGACGAAGGGCAAGCCCGCCTGCCGCGCCGCCAGAAAGCCCTGCTGGGTCATGATCCCGTCAAAGCCATGACTTGCGTCAACAACAGCCCGGCAGCTCTGCATCTGTGCCGTCAGGCCTGCCAAATCGTTAAAATCGTGCAAAGCAAAGGGCATAGGCATCGGGTTCGATCCGCGCGGCGGTTCGGACATCAAGGCCCGCACACCAATCCCTCGATCGCGCAGCGCTGCGCCGATCTGCCGCGCCTCGGCGCTGCCTGCCAATAATAATATATCTGATCCGCCTGTCATGGCCGCGACATTAGGCCCCTGACCGGCGTGTGCAAGGGGTTGCTCCTGCCCAATCACGGCGGTACGCCTTTGCGCAGAAGTGGATTTACGATGATTGATGATACACGCGCCAAGCGCAATGTAGCGGTTTTGGTCGGGGCGCAGGCCATTCTGGGCAGCCAAATGCCGATGATGTTTGTTGTGGCCGGTCTGGCGGGTCAAATGCTGGCCAGCAACGTGTGTTTCGCCACCCTGCCCATCTCGATGATCGTTCTGGGATCCATGCTGTCAGCGACGCCGGTGTCGGCAATCATGCAGCGGTATGGCCGTCGGGCGGGGTTCTTTCTTGGCACCTTTGGCGGCGCAACCGGGGCGGTTGTCTCGGCCTATGGGCTATATACCGGGTCGTTCGCCTTGTTCCTTGTCGGATCGTTTATCTCGGGTATCTATATGTCCGCGCAGGGTTTTTACCGTTTTGCCGCGACCGACACCGCCTCTGATGATTTCCGGCCCAAGGCAATTTCATATGTGATGGCGGGTGGATTGATTTCTGCGGTGATCGGGCCGCAGCTTGCCACGGCCACTTCAAACGCCTTTGTTGTTCCCTTTCTGGGCACCTATTTTGCAGTGATTTCAGTCAATGTGATCGGATCGTTGCTGTTTTTGTTCCTCGACATTCCCAAGCCCGAACCTGTCAACCCCGATGCCCCCCGTGGCCGCAGCCGGTGGGAGCTGCTGACCACCCCGCGCATCGCAGTGGCGGTGATCTGTGCGATGGTTTCATACGCGTTGATGAACCTTGTGATGACCTCCACCCCCTTGGCGGTTGTAGGCTGCGGATATACCGAAAAGACCGCCGGTTATGTGGTCACGGGCCATGTTCTGGCGATGTTTGCGCCGTCGTTTTTTACCGGTCATCTGATCAACCGCTTTGGTGTGGAAAAGATCATGGGCCTTGGCATTGCGATCCTCGCCGCGGCGGGCGTCGTGGGCTTGCAAGGCGTTGATCTTGAAAACTTCTTTATCGCGCTGATCCTGCTTGGGCTGGGCTGGAACTTTGGCTTTATCGGGGCGACCACCATGCTGACCGGTGCACATGAGCCGCATGAACGGGGCCGGATGCAGGGGCTGAACGATCTGTTGGTGTTTGGCGGCGTGACCGTTGCGTCGCTGGCTTCCGGCGGGTTGATGAACTGCTCCGGCGGGTCTGCTGTCGAGGGCTGGACAGCGGTGAACATGGCGATGGTGCCGTTCCTCGCGCTGGCTGGCGGGTCGTTGATCTGGCTGGTGATGCGCGGCAAGGACGCCTGATCGGCGGCTACCAGCGCCCGGTCAGGCTCCGGAACGCGAGGCGCAGCTGATCTTGCGCTGCAACATCTGGCAATTGTCCATCTGCGACCCTTGCAGGGTTTGCCAATGCGGCTTTCAAAGTGGTTTCCGCCTGCCCGACATGCAGCAGAGCCGCACGCGCGTTCTTTGAAACCAAAGCACGAGATTTGCGGGCGTTCTGCAATCGCTCCAATCCTTCGCCAGCGAGTGCCTTCACGCCGTCCGCAGTACCATCCACCAGCGGAATGCGCCCCTTCGCCTCAAGCTCAGGAATCGCGCGCAGCCATGTTGCGACCCCGGCGGCAAAGGCCGCGTCGCGCACAACTGCCTCATCCGCAGCGCCCAAGGACCGCGCGGCAACCCATGTCAGATGGCCGGATGTCCTGTTGAGGTAATCCGCAAAATGCGCCGCATCCTCGAACGGATCTTTGTAGATATCCCAACGCCTTGCCGCGACAAGCTGATCCAATAGATCAGCATCTCCCGGCGTGATCACCTGAGCCAATGGTGTGGCCACCTCGTGGCGGCGCACAGGGCCACCCTTGGCGATCTCTTCACATACGTCCCGCCACCATTGCAGGCGCATTTCTGCGATCATCGGCTCCTGCGTGACCCACGGCGCCCGCGCCACCTCGACGTTGAAGGCATAAAGCGGAAACAACACCCGGCGGGCCGCGACAGGCACCGACATCACCGCGCGAAAGCGCAACGGATCACCCCGTTCCACCAAAGACGCGCAGGCGTTCAGATCCGCATCGAAGCTCATTTCAGCCGCACAACACTCAGCAGATAGCCGCATTCGTCGCGGTGCGCCCGCCAGGTTGCGGCCTCTTCCTCGGCCTCGTCCAGCACTGCCGCAAGAGCCGCATCCGCAGTTGGCCGCAGCGCCGCGATCCGTTTGTCGAGGGGGCCAAAATAGCCTTCCCACGCCGCATCGGACAGCTTGCGCGTGTCCAATGTCTCATAGCCCGCGGCCTCCACCCGTGCGGCGATGCCCGCAGCACCGGTCATCGGGGGATAACCGGCCCACATGGCCTGCGCCCGTTCCGAGCGGTCATCTGTGAACCAACAGGGTTCTGTAAAGGCGACAACTCCGCCTGGCCGCAAGGATTTGCGCCATGCGGTCAAGGCTTCGGTCACGCCCAGGAAATACACCGCGCCAGCGCACCAGATCATGTCAAAGCTGTTCATGATCCGCGCCATGTCAGCCTTGAGCACCGTCACGCGGCTGTCACTTTGCCAGACATCGCGGGCTGCCTCGACAAAATGCGCGGTCTTGTCCAGCGCGGTCACATGGCCCTGAGGCGCGGCCTTGAGCAGGCTGGCGATATCGCCGCCCGGCCCGCAAGCGACATCGGCAATCTCGGCGTTGGCCGGCAACCGGGCAATGTCAGCCGCCCAAGCTACGTCCGCCGCCTCGCCCGGCCCTTCGCGGGGCAAGTCGCGGTGCAGCTCAAAAAAGGCCTTCATAGGGTCAGATGTCATTGAGAAATTCCTTTATGGCCTTGGCGGTTTGCGGCGCATCGACAACATCGAGATGGCCGAGGTCCGGCACGATCTCATAACGGCCCTTTTGGGTGGACCCGGCCAATGTCGGCTCATACTGGTCTGCGAAAAACGCCTCGTCCGCAGATCCCGCAATCAGCAGGAAAGGCGGAAGCGCGGCGGCATCTTTCAGATAATCACCGCGCGGTGCAAAGGAGGTGTTGAGCCGGTATGAATAGGCCGTTGTCGCCGTGTCGCCCAGCGGCCCGTTCAGCACCGCAGCGGGCATGTGAAACTGTATGATGGTCAGGTGGTTCAGCGCCGTTATCCCAAAGGTGTTGAGCATCGAAAGCCCGATGATCCGGCGCAAAAGCGGCTCTGCCCAGCCGCCGGAATTGGGGCGTGTGGTGGGGGCATTGTGTTTCAAAAACGGCGCCAACAGAACCGCACCATCCAGCAGTGCGCCATGCGCGCCGCCAGCGAACCGGACCACAAGCCCGCCGCCAGAGGAATGACCACCCAGAATGACCTTTTGTCCCGCCTTGCGCTCTGCCGTGATCAGATCGGCCAGATCATCTTCGAACTGGCCGATGTAATCCACATCGCCGCGCCGTCCGGGTTTGGCCCCGTGGCCTCGCAGATCAGGCACCAGCACATCGGCCTGCGCCGAAAGCTGCCGCGCCAGGCTGTCAAACTGAAGTCCGTGCCAACCGGAGCCATGTACCAGCACCAGCAGCGGCGCATCCGGCTGATCGGCATCATAGCGGCGCACGTGCAGATCGAAGCCATCGCGCATTTTTACAGGCTCCTGCGCGGCAGGCGCGACACGGTTCGTCGCAAGGGTCTGATCAAAATTCAACCCACCCTCGACGGGTTGCAGCGGGCCGGGGCGTTGTGACAGGATCAACCCGACCGCGATCACCAATGTGATGCAGAGCGAAATGGCCGCAAACGAAAGAATTTTAAAAAACAAAACCCTAACCCTTGGTGTCGCGCACCAGTTTCCACCGGATCGCATCCAATAGTGCCTCGAAACTGGCATCAACTATGTTGGCGCTGACACCGACAGTGGACCAACGGCGGCCCTCGCCATCTTCGCTGTCGATGATGACCCGCGTGACCGCTTCGGTGCCGCCCTGGGTGATGCGGACCTTGAAATCGACCAGCCGCATGTCTTCGATCAGGGCCGAATATTTACCCAGATCCTTGGCCAAAGCCTTGGCCAGCGCGTTCACAGGCCCGCGATCGCCGCCGACTTCATCCATGGAATCGCTGACCGACATGCGCTTTTCGCCATCGACCTTCACGACCACCACGGCCTCTGACAGGCTGATCATCTTGTTGTGTTTGTTCTTACGGCGCTCCACCGTCACGCGATAGCGTTTGACCTCAAAGAGTTTCGGCATCTGGCCCAAGGCATCCCGCGCCAGCAGCTCAAAACTGGCTTGCGCGGTGTCATAGGCATATCCGATGGCCTCACGGGTTTTGACCTCTTCCAGAATGCGCCCCAGCGCCGGATCACCCTTGGGCACTTCCAGCCCTGCCTCGGTCAAGCGGCGGCGCAGGTTGGATTGTCCGGCCTGGTTGGACATCGGAATGATCCGCGCATTTCCGACCAAAGCGGGATCGACATGTTCATATGTGCTCGGATCTTTCAGGATCGCGCTTGCGTGCAAACCGGCCTTATGGGCAAAGGCGGAAGAACCGACAAAGCCTGCCTGTTTCTTGGGCACGCGATTGAGGATTTCATCCAGCATCCGGCTGGTACGGGTCAGCCCTTTGAGAGCTTTTTTACTGACGCCGATCTCATAGGTGCTGGCATAGGGTTCTTTGAGCAGCAGGATCGGGATCAGCGCCGTCAGATTGGCATTGCCGCATCGCTCGCCCAGCCCGTTGAGCGTGCCCTGGATCTGCCGCGCCCCGGCATCGACGGCAGCCAAGGTACAGGCGACCGCGTTTTCTGTATCGTCATGGGTGTGAATGCCAAGGTTTTCGCCCGGAATGCCCGCCGCAATGACCTCGCTCGTGATCCGCCCCACCTCGGCAGGCAGCGTGCCGCCGTTGGTGTCGCACAGCACGATCCACCGCGCACCGGCGTCCCGCACGGTCTTGAGGCATTCAATCGCATAGTCTGGATTGGCCTTGTAACCGTCAAAGAAATGTTCCGCATCAAAAAGCGCCTCGCGCCCGCTGGCCACGATATGGGCAATGCTGTCGCGCAGCAGGCCGAGATTTTCATCAAGCGTGATCCCGAGGGCGGTCTTGACGTGAAATTCGTGGGTCTTGCCAACGATACAGACCGATTTGGTGCCTGCGTTCAGCACTGCGGCCAAAACATCATCGTTTTGCGCAGACATGCCGGGGCGTTTGGTCATGCCAAAGGCGGTCATCCTGGCTGTGGTCTTTGGGGCGGCATCAAAAAAGGCGTTGTCGGTCGGGTTGGCACCGGGCCAGCCGCCTTCGATGTAGTCTACCCCCAGATCATCAAGTGCACGGGCGATCTGTTGCTTTTCTTCGGTGGAGAACTGCACGTCCTGGGTTTGCTGACCGTCGCGCAGGGTGGTGTCATAAAGGCACAGGCGGGTTTTCATGACTGTGCTCCTTTTGGGCAGGAGACAACAGTTCTGAAAACCGGTTCGTGCCCGTGGCACGAACAGTCCCCGACTGCCGCCGTTTTGCCGAAGGCAAACCTGCGGTTTAACGGTGGGCGCTTTTTGCCCCCCCGTTGCTGGGCGATGTTCTGTGTATTGCCTTCAAACATCACAGCACCCCTTGCAACCTTGCGACATCGAAACCAGATGGCGCAGTCAGTTTGACGCCTGCCTTGCTCATCTGTACTTCGATACCCAATTCAAGCAACGCCGTTTTTATCCTGTCCACCTCAGTGAAGTCCTTGCTTTGCATTGCGGCCTCTCGAACCGCGTTAAACCACGCCTCCTGCGCGGACAAATCGATGCCCAGAATAGCGGCCCAATTCGGTACGCCCGCATCCAACAGACCAACCACGATCATCGCGCTGCGCAGGCTGTCCGCATCCCCTGCAGACGACAGCCGACGCATTTCCGTCAAGGCGCCATGGGTGTTCAGATCATCCGCCAACAAATCAACAACTGTTTGCGGCACCGCGCCACTGGATGCCTTTGCAACCTGTTCATACCACTTCCGCAGCGTCTTTTCCGCCTCGGCCCGCTTTTTCTCCGTCCAATCCATTGGCTTGCGATAATGCGTGGACAGCATGACAAAGCGGATCACCTCGCCCGGCACGCCCTGATCGAGCAGATCGCGCACGGTAAAGAAATTGCCCAGGCTCTTGGACATCTTCTTGCCCTCCACCTGCAACATCTCGTTGTGCATCCAATAACGGGCAAAACCGTGACCGGCGCAGGTGCTCTGCGCGATCTCGTTTTCGTGGTGCGGGAACTGCAGATCATTGCCGCCACCGTGAATGTCAAACTCGCTTCCCAGCAAGGCCTCCGCCATCGCAGAGCATTCAATGTGCCAGCCCGGACGCCCCTTGCCCCATGGGCTGTCCCAGCCGGGGGTGTCCGCATCTGATGGTTTCCACAGGACAAAATCCATCGGGTCTTCCTTGTAGGGGGCCACCTCGACACGCGCACCGGCGATCATGTCATCCACAGAACGGCCCGACAGCGCACCGTATTTCTCATAGGACCGCACCCGGAACAGAACATGCCCTTCGGCCGCATAGGCATGCCCCTTGGCGATCAGATCTTCGGTCATCGCAATCATTTCCGCGATATAGGCAGTGGCCCGCGGCATCGCCTTTTGATGCGCCTCCCCCCTGATCGAGGGTTGCAACGCCGCAACGGCGGCCATGTCATCCAGAAACCACTGGGTTGTCTCGGCCGTGATATTGCCAATGGAGCGCCCGGTTTCCGCCGCACGCGCGTTGATCTTGTCATCCACATCCGTGAAATTGCGCACATATGTGACATGGTCTGCGCCGTAGACTTCGCGCAACAATCGATACAGCACGTCAAACACGATCACTGGACGCGCATTGCCGATATGGGCGCGGTCGTAGACCGTTGGCCCACAGACATACATGCGCACATCGTCAGGGTTGATCGGGACAAAATCCTCTTTTGTCCGTGTCTTCGTGTTGTGCAGCTTGATCGTCGTCATGGGTTCGTCCTCGCGCAGGTCTGGCGCGGGCTTGCCACATATTTCTCAGAATGAAAACGACATGAACACGCCCGCGAGAAGTCTCAGCAGGTAATAATGCAGCAAATAATGCAGGTCATCGTGTTCATACCCCTGCCTAGCCCGCGACCCGCCGTGCGGTCAAGGGCAATTGACGAATCAAATGACCTCTGCGCCCCTGCCCCAAAGCATGGGAGAGAGTTATGCAGGTATCGCAGCGCATTGGCGGCATTCTGGGTGGTGGATCAGACGGTTGGGATGTGTTCAACCGCGCCCGTGACATGATCGCGGATGGCGTCGCCGTGACAGAGCTGACCATTGGCGAACATGACATCCGCACCGCCGCGCCGATCCTGCAGGATATGCACCGCGCCGCGATGGCGGGTCACACAGGCTATGCCGCTGTGCCGGGCACCAATGCCCTGCGCGACACTGTGGCGAAACGGGTGCAAGACCGCACCGGCGTGAAAACCACACGTGACAATGTGTTGATCACTCCAGGCGGCCAATCGGCCCTTTATGCCGCGCATATGGTGGCCTGTGATGCAGGCGATACCGCGCTATACCTTGATCCGTTTTATGCCACCTACCCCGGCACCATTCGCGGGGTCAGCTGCACACCGCGCCGCATAGCCACCCGCGCCGAGGATGCGTTTCAGCCCCGTGCGTCTGACATCGCAGCGGCGGCTGAGGGGGCCAAATCCCTGCTGATCAACTCGCCCAATAACCCAACCGGCGTGGTCTATTCCCGCGCCACGCTTGAGGGCATCGCGCAGGTTTGCAAGGATCATGATCTGTGGCTGATCTCGGACGAGGTTTATGACACCCAGGTATGGGAGGGCGAACATCTCTCACCCCGCGCCCTGCCCGGCATGGCCGAACGTACTCTGGTTGTCGGATCCATGTCGAAATCCCACGCCATGACCGGATCGCGCTGCGGCTGGATCATCGGGCCGGAGGATGTGATCGGCGATCTGATCAACCTGGCCACCCATACCACCTATGGCGTGCCCGGCTTCATTCAGGATGCCGCCGTCTTTGCCTTGGACCAAGGTACTGAATTTGAGGAAGAAATCGCCGATCCATTCCGCCGCCGCCGCGCCATTGCGCAGCGGGTTCTGGCCGGTCAGAACACGGTGTCATTGGTGCCCTCTCAGGGTGCGATGTATCTGATGCTGGATCTGCGGAGCACCGGAATGACCGGCGAAGAGTTTGCCAATGCGCTGCTTGATGCCCATCAGATTGCCACCATGCCCGGCGAAAGTTTCGGCGAAGCGGCGGCGGGCCATCTGCGCGTGGCGATGACGATTGAGGATGACGCCTTTGAAGCGGCGCTCAAGACCCTTTGTGCCTTTGCCCAGACCTGCGCAACGGGCTGAAACGAAAAAGGCCGGGGCGTGTTCGCACCCCGGCCCTCTGCCTCAAATCAACCCGATCTTCAGAACCGGAGCGAACCGCGCAGGCTGAACGTGGTCGCATCGATATCATTGCCGGCTACGCCGCCAACATCGCTGAACCGATGCTCAAGCAGCTCTGCGCCAACAGTGAACCGGTCCGTGACCCTATGAGCCACACCGATCCCTGCAAACGGGCCGGTTTCATCGCCAACAGAGGTATCCGCACGGGCGACACCGCCGGTGGCATAGATCAATGTATTGCCCAGATCATAGCCGCCCTTCAGCTTGAGCCGCGCCACGGAATCGATAGAGGCTGCACCGCCCCCAAGGCTGATGTCTGTCTTGTCGTAGTCCAGTTCACCACCCAGAACAAAATCGCCAAAGTCGTAGTCATAACCTGCGTGAAAACCGTAGGAATTGTCATTGCCATCCAGTGCGCCGGGGCCATCCGCATCGGCATAGCCAAGCTGCAAACCGGTGTAAAAGCCTGTCCAGTCGCCGGATGCAGCGATCACCGGGGCGGGCACAGCCACGGGCGCCTCAACAGCGGGATCTTGCAGGCTGCCTGCCTGTGCGATGCCGGTAAAGGCGGTGGCGGACAACAGCGCGGCGGCGGCGGTCAGTTTGGTGAAACGTGTCATATCTCTGCTCCTTGTTAACAACAGCCCCACCGTTGCGGCGGGATCATCTGTTAACGCGGCAAATAGGATCGGGTTTCCTTGTCGACATCCCCCAAAGCCGTCATGGGCGAAATATCGCCCGATTTCGATATATCGTCGGCCAGCATTGGCCCATGGCTGCCATGCCTTTGCAAATGCGCCTGACTGGTCCTTGAAAACCTTAAGCTCACACCAAGTCGCAAATGGAACAGCCGGTCGCAAACGGGACAGAACCGCAATCGGGGATTTCCCAGACTTTTCAAAAGACCGGAGCATATATGAAAAGAGATCTGTGCATTATTTCCCGCGTGATCCGCACCATCGGTGCGGAACGGGGACGTGCGGCGCGAGGGGCACCGGCCAAGGGGTAATCCGCCCTTCCCTCTTTTTTTACAACGGATCTTGCCATGTCAGACATTTCTCCCTCACGCAGCGGTGGCCGTGCTGCCCGCCGTGCTGCGCGCAACGCGCCCCTTGCCCAGCACCTGCGCCCCATCCGCCCCGGCCTTGAGGGTGGCACCTATAAGCCGCTCAGCGAGGTCGATATGCAGGCCATTCACCGCGCAGCGCTTGAAGCCCTCGAAGAGATCGGGCTGGCCGATGCCCCGCCCAGCGGCATAGCTCATCTGACCGGCGCGGGTGCGATCCTGGGCGACGACGGGCGCATCCGCTTTCCCCGCTCCTTGGTCGAAGACACGCTGGCAATGGCCAATCGCCAGATCACCCTTTGCGCCCGCGATCCGGCCCATGATCTGGAATTGGGCGGCAACCGCGTGCATTTCGGCACGGCCGGCGCAGCGGTACATATGGTCGATGCACAGGGCCGCAATTACCGCGAATGTGGCGTGCAGGATCTGCATGATGCGGCGCGGATTTGTGACACTCTGGACAACATCCATTTTGTGCAGCGCCCGATGGTCTGCCGCGATATTCCTGACAATCGGGAGATGGATCTCAACACCATTTTCGCCTGCTGCTCTGGCACGACCAAGCACATCGGCACCTCTTTCACGGAACCCGCATTCGTGCCTAAGGCATTGGAAATGCTGCATATGATTGCGGGCGGCGAAGACAAATGGCGCGAACGCCCCTTCATGTCCAACAGCAATTGTTTCGTGGTTCCGCCGATGAAATTCGCCACTGAATCCTGCGAGGTTATGGAGGCGGTGATTGAAGGCGGCATGCCGGTGCTGCTGCTCTCGGCTGGCATGGCGGGGGCCACGGCCCCTTCCACCGTGGCGGGCGCGATTGTGCAGGCCGTCGCGGAATGTCTGGCCGGGTTGGTCTATGTGAACGCCGTGAAACCGGGGCATCCGGCGATCTTTGGCACATGGCCCTTTGGCCTTGATCTGCGGTCGGGTGCCATGACGGGCGGATCCGGAGAGCAGGCCTTGTTGACCGCCGGTTGCGCCCAGATGCACAAGTTCTACGGCGTTCCTGGCGGCGCGGCGGCGGGCATTGCAGACAGCAAACTGCCCGATATGCAGGCTGGATGGGAACAGATGTGTTCTAATGTTATGGCCGGATTGTCAGGCTGCAACATGATCTATGAGGCCGCCGGGATGCATGCCTCGCTGCTTGGGTTTTGCCACGAATCGCTGATTCTGGGGGATGACCTGATTGGTCAGGCGCTGCGCTGTGTGCGCGGGATCGAGGTGAACGACGAAACATTGGCGCTGGATCAGATGCGGCAGGTCTGCCTGGGCGGGCCGGGGCATTATCTGGGCACCGAACAGACCCTGAGCCGGATGGAACTGGATCATGTCTATCCGGCGCTTGGCGATCGGTCCTCGCCCAAGGAATGGGACGAACTGGGCAAGCCGGATCTGATCGAAAAGGCCACGGCACGCAAGGAGCAGATTTTGAGCCAGAGGTCTGCCGCCAGTTTTGATCCGATGCTGGAAAAGGCCCTGCGAGAGGCATTTTCGATCCATTTGCCGGTGCAGTAACGGCGCTTCTACGCCAAGGCATTTCCTGCATGCAATCAAGGGCTTTGCCCTAGGTTGCCAAAAAGAAGAAAGGGAGAACCGGAGTTCTCCCTGAGTTTCGCCGTTCACGGGGGCGTTCTTCAGAACGCACACTCCCCTGACAGAACCTTTGGCGCAGACAAAGGTGGAGTCAGCCCGCGTAACGCACA